>Ga0307378_10000458_pt1 | contig 71932 bp, 65 predicted proteins | sample UN1MG_FD_202238 | JGI IMG/M metagenome (GOLD analysis project Ga0307378, IMG submission 202238) | Soil microbial communities from Risofladan, Vaasa, Finland - UN-1 | ecosystem: Environmental > Terrestrial > Soil > Coastal area > Acid sulfate soil | place: Finland: Risofladan, Vaasa | collected... | reverse complement strand
AAACAATTCGAACTGACCCGGTTCGCTAAGTTCATCATGCGCGCACTGCAGCAACTCTATGGCTGCGTCCACCACATTGTGGCTCCAGCAGTGCCGCGACCCTGAATTTGGATCTACTGAGACTGGAGCGGGGGGGTGTCCCCCGATGCCCGCCGGACTGTGAGAATGCAGAAGTTGGACCGTCTGTGCCTCCAGGTCAAACACGCCGATGCTCCGCTGGCATTCCCCGGCGCGGCAGTCGCCGACGACCCACGCCAACCGCCGGCCGTCAGGCGACCAGGCCGGGCTGTAGACGTGGAACTGCGGGTCGCTCGGCAGGCCGTAGGGTGCCAGGTCGAACGGCACGGACCCCGTGTCCGGCCGGTACAGCCACGGCTGCAGCGCCCGATCGTAGGCCACTGTCTGGCTGTCTGGCGAGGGCGCAGGCAGGGCAAAGGAGAGGCGATCCTCGTCCAGGACGCGGGTGTCGCGCGGATGCCCGTCATCCGCGCCGTCGAGGCGCGCCACCGTCGGAAAACCAAAGTGCTGCCCCCCGCTCCCGGCCGTCCAGGAGCTGAACAGGATGGCGTCCGGTTGGCCCGGCCACCACTGGGCGCAGCACTCGGAGCGGTCCGGCGTCCGGGTCAGGTTGCGCCGCTCGCCGGTGGGCAGGTCGGCCACCCAGACGTCATCCGCTTCCGTGTACAGGACCCGGGTGCCGTCCGGAGAGATAGCGGGCCAGATGGTTCCGCTGGCATCGGGCTGCTCGAATATCTGTACGGACTCTCCGTCGGCGTTCACGTGCCAGAGCCCGCCGGCGGTCTGATAGATCAGCCCAAACGGGACGAGGCTGCCGCCGGCGTCGCTCGTGATGGGTGCAGGCGTGGGAGGAGGGGGAGTTGGCAGAGGCGCGCTGACCACAGGAGCGGCGAAATCGTAGGCCGGAGGACGGTCGGCTCCGGGCACGGGAGCCACGGGCGTGACGAGGCCGCCGATCTGTCCCAGGAAGATGACCCAGCCCCGGATCTCGTCCTGCGCCAGGCACAGGTAGCGGTCACCGTCGACCCAGCGCACGTCGATGACGGTGTCCGCATCGCCGTGCGCTGGAACGGCGTCGCCGCCAAGCTGGCCGATCATGGCCTGGGATTGTCCGGGAGTGGGATGGGCCAGGAAAGCCAGGTACCTCGGGTCCGGCGACCATCCATAGATCTGGCCAGCCATGGGATAGGTGATCGTCTCGCCGCTCTCCAGCGTGACCCGCGCGCCGGTGCCGGGTTTGGGGTAGTAGGTGAGGGTTCTGTTGAATTTCAGGTCCGTGACGAGCAGGCTCGTTCCTGGCAGTTCGGGCTCCGGCTGTTCCAGGTATAGATGGGCGACGTAATTGAGGTCGGGTGAGAAAGCGGGCTGGGTCATGGGCGCGGCCGCGACGTTTCCCAACAGCCTGGCGGGCGTCCCGTCGGTGGGGATGTGCCAGACGCTGGTGGGTGGGACCGGCTGTACGAAGGGATCTGCCGGCGGGATGGCGACCCGCAGCGCGCTGGAATCGGCCACCCAGACCGGCTGGACGTAGTAGGGGGCCTCACTGTGCGTGGCGACCGGCGTATAGGTGAGCACCTCGCGCCGGTCGCTCCCGTCCGCGTTGGCCAGGCTGATGCTGCCGGGGGTCACGATGGCGACCCGGCGGCCGTCGGGCGAGCAGGTGAACTCGCCACCCTCGCCCGGCGGGAACACGACCGTTCGCTCCAGCGTCTCGGCGTCGACCCGGTGCAGGTCGTCGTTGAGCGCCAGGCCGATCTCGGTGCGCAATCGCGTGTTGAACGCCAGGACGTGCGTGCCGGGGACCCAATCGAAGCGGTTGAGCACGACCTCAGATGCGGTAGGCTCCCGTGGCTCCAGCGCGGCGAACTCGTCGGCGCCCACCAGTTGGCGCTCCTCCATCGGATGTCCGTCATCCGCGCCGTCGCTCCTGACCATCCACAGGCCATCCCCGCGCGTGAACGCCACGATCTCGCCGTCGTCAGAGATCTTGACGTCGCCAACGCCGCCGGCATTGGTGAGCGGTACGGCCTCCCCCTGGCCTTCCGTCCACAACCAGGCGTTGTAGCCATTTTGCGTGACGTTGACGAAGGCGACGCGCAGCTCGGTCGCCGCCGGAATCGGCGTGGGCGTGGGGGTCAGTGTCGGGGTGGACTCTGCTTCCAGCGTCGCCAGGTCTGCGCCTCCGGCAGAGCGGGCCAGCATCGTGGCCGTCGCCGCATCATCCGGCGGTAGCGTAGGCACGATGCCCACTTCCAGCGTGCCACAGGCGGCCAGGGAAAGCAGGATGGGCAGGAGAAGCGAGAGGGAGAGAACAGGAAGACTGGCGTGCACTGGCCGCCTCGACCTTCTTGATGGAACGTGTTGAGCTTTCATCGGTCCTCCATACCTGTCGCGGCATACCTATCGCGGCACCCACTTGACCGCGTCGAAGGCGATCAGGCGCGACGCATACCGCTCGAAGGTGACGTCAGCCAGCGACACACAGTCGTCGCGGGTGCCACGGAACCAGTAGGTGCCGAGCGACACCCAGCGATCGCCGTTGGCCGACTGGTCCACGCGGCGCAACGTGGAGCCATCGCGGTGCAACACCCAGTAACGCGCGCTCGAGGTCGTGGTGAAGCGCTCAGGGACGTAGGCGAAAACCTCGTACCGTCCCGGTGCGAGATCGGGGTACCAGCGCGCCCAGTTGGTATTATATCGTATCCGGTCGTTGTTCCAAGTCCAGGCCAGGTGCCCGCCGTACCCCTCGGCCGCCGTGCGCCAACCGGTCGCAGAGCCGCCTTTGACAAAGCCCCGGTCGGTGTCGTCTACGACGACCACACCCACGGGCGGCGGGGGAGGATCGTCGTCCGCGCGCCTCCACGCCAACTGCGCCGCCGCGACGCCACCGTTCTCATAGTACTCTATCTTGAGCGGCACGTCGCCCGCCGCGTGGATCACGCCGGCGTGTGTTCTCAACGGCTGGTCCACCCATCTGTCTATCAGCAGGTGGCCGTTCACCCACAACCGCACGCCATCGTCGGTGGCCGTCGTGAAGCGGTACGAACCGGGCTCAAAGTGGACGGTGCGCGTCCAGCGGACGGAGAAGCCGTCGCCCGGAATGCCCGCCGCTGGCGAACCGTAACCCCAGTCGAAATCGACGTCCGCGTCGTCACGCGCCAGGGCTGGTGGACCGCTGAGCCAACGATTGGCAAAGTACTCGCCGCGCCAACCTTGCGGTGTGCCGGGGGCGGGCTCCCACGAGACTTTGGCCACGGCCTGGCCCATGTTCTCGTAATACTCCACCGTGACCAGGTGGTGCCCCGCCGCCAGGTCGATCTCGCCGGTAAACGTCCGGGCCGGGTGGTCGTACCACTCGTCGATGACGGAGCGACCGTCCACGGTGACGCGGATCCCGTCGTCGGATGTGGCGGTGAAGAGGTAGGTGCCCGCTGTCGCGTCGACGTAGCGCGTCCAGCGTGCCGAGAAGCGGTCGGCGTTGACGCCGTCGCGCGGCGAACCGCTGCCCCAGTCCCAGGCGATGGTCGCGTCGGTGGTCTGCACCACCGGGTCGCCGGAGAGCGTCGTGTTGTTCCAGTACGAGACCTGCCAGAACGGGGCGGTGTGCTTCAGCTCGGGTGGCCAGGGGTCCTGTGCGTGAGCAGGGCGCACCAGCAAGAGAACGAGGGCAAAGCTGATCAGATAGATCCTTTTGAACATGACGTGCCTCCTCAAGTGTGATATTCTGCCCACACTATATCAGGCTCATGTTACGAGGATATGGCAGGAGCGTCACAGCTTCGCAACGGCGTGTTACAGTTCTGAAACATGTGGTATGGGCCGCTTCATTCCCTGCTACGGTTGGAGATGGATTACTCCGTGGACGTGGCGAGCCAGATGGAGCCATCGGGCGCAAAGGCCATGGCGTTGATCGTGCCCAGGCCGGGGTCCAACGGGATACCTTCCCAGACAGTTCCATCGAGATAGGCGACACCTCCGTCCGTGATCGCCCATAGCACGTCGTCGGGAGCTATGACGAGATCGACGATCTGGTCAGATGGCAGACCGTCGGCAGTGTCGTAGAATCTCCACGATTGGCCATCTGTCCACGCCTGGCCGTCAAAAGAGGCCAACCTGCGCTCTGAGGTGACACCCCACATCCGGCCGTCGGGCGTCACAGCGCCAACGCGGAACCCGCCCGGGTACGAATCGGCGGACTTGAAAGTCGTCCAGCTTGCGCCATCGAAGCGGGCGACGTACTGTGAGCCCTGCAATCCCTCCCAGCCATTGGCCCAGATCACACCGTCTGGTGCAAGCACCAGGGAATTGACCAGTTTGTCATGGACGGTCCACGATTGGCCGTCGAAGCGGGCCAGGCCAAGGCCGGTGGCGACCCAGGCGGCGCCATCTGGCGTGAAAACGACGTCACGGACGTTGCCAGCAGGCAGATCCCCACATCGAGCCACTGTTTCCCAGGTGACGGTGTCAAACCGTTGGACGGTGCATCCCGCACCGGCCCACAGTGAGCCATCGGGCGCCACGGCCAGCGCACCCACCTCAGCACCGTCCAGGAAATATCGCCAATCCTGGCCGTCGAACCGGCTCAGGCCGCCGCCAGGGGTCGAGAGGGAGTCGTCGCCGAACCCAAACCACGCCGCACCGTCGGGGGTGACGGCGACGGACGTGGCCCGGTTCAGCGTGGGGCCGGTCCGCAGCGTGCGCCACCGGCCGGCCTGGTACACGCTGAGACCGTGGCTGGTGCCGGCGGCGATCGTGCCGTCCGGTGCCACGGCCACGGCGGAAACGTCATCACCAACCAGCCCATCCGCCGTGGTGACGGTCGTCCAGGCCGTCCCGTCCAGGTGGGCCAGGCCGACGCCGTGGGCGTGAAAGCCGCCACACGTGGCGATCCAGGGCGATCCGTCAGCATCGAAGGCAACGTCGCACACCCATTGGCCGCCTCCGGCCTCGTAGGCCAACCGCCAGGCTGTACCGTCGAAACGATAGACGTGATCGTAGCCAACGTGAAGCCAGGGCGCTCCGTCTGGCCCGATCGTGAGAAAGCGGGCGTTGGGCAAAGGCAGGCCATCTTCCGCCCCATAGGTTGTCCAGGTGTCCCGGCCCGGGTCGTAACGGCTGACCCCGCCCGCATGCGTGCTGAACCAGACGTCTCCATCGGGGTCGGTGGCCACGTACCAGACCACGTCGCCCGCCAGGCCGTCGGCGGAGGTGTAGGCGGTCCAGGCGCCCCCGTTTAAGTGGCCGGCCCCGCCCTGGGTGCCCACCCACACCGAATCGTCGGGAGCTGTGGTCACGGCGTAAACGATATTGCTGATCAACCCGTCCGCCTCTGTGTAGGCGGTCCAGCGTGTGCCGTCAAAGCGGCTCACACCACCACGCGTCGCCACCCAGAGCGTGCCGTCAGGCGCAAAGGCCAGGTCGGTGACGTCGTCCGAGGCCAGGCCGTCGGCGGTGCTGTAGCGAACGTGAGTATCGGTGGCGAGATCCCACAGGACGACGCCACTCTCGGTCCCTGCCCACAGTGAGCCGTCAGGCGCAAAGGCCAGGCTGCGGACGCCGTTGAGGCTGGGGTAGCTGACCCAGTTCGCATCGGGGGGCGTCTCTGGACGAGAGACCGTAGGGAGGAACTGGGTACCCCGCGTTGGCGGGCCGGTCTCTGGCGTAGGCGATGGCGCAGGAACCATCAGCGGAAACGGCGTCGGGGTTGGAGCTGGTGCTGTCGCCGTGCCGATACCGCAGGCAGCGAGGGAGAGCGATACGAACCAGGCGAGCAAAAGAGTGGCGAGGTATCTCTGGAAAGTACATCGTGTGGTTGCATGCATGGAGGGCTCCCACTACAGGCCGATATCTCGCACAGATTGCGCCCGCAGATCCTCAATTGGGACCACAAACTCGAACGGGTCAAAGCCGTCCGCATCAGCTTCCAGGAGGACATCTTGACACAGCAGAAGATAGACGTCGCCCAGGAAAAGGCTGTATGTGCCATCCAACTCAGTCGTCGTTCGAAAGGTGGTTGGGGCAGCAGGTGGGTTGCAGTTCTGAATGGTGGCTGAAACGATAGCTCCGGCAATGTGTTTGGCCTGGCCGGCGATGGCATCGTAAACCAGGCCGGTGACGGTGACTGAACCATAGGGTGTAGGCGTCATCATCGGCGTGTCCGCCGGTGGCTCGAACAAGGACACGCCCGGTATCTGCACCATGATCGAGTAGACCTGTCCATTCGACTTCACGTAGACGGGTGCCCTGGGATTCTCGTTGAGCACCCGCCACGCAAAGGCCAACGCCTCACCTTCGATGGTGCGCCCATCTCCGACCTGGTCGAGGGTGATGCCCGCGCTGGCATCAGGCCATTGCGGCGCACGTGCCTCAATCGGCTCCGGCACGGCGGTGAGATAGCCCCGCGTTGGTATATAATCACTGCCTGCGGTACCCGCGCCGCCGGTGAGAACCCCCACGAGTTCATAGTAAGCGTCCGGCGCGCCACCGTGCTCGGTCACCTTCTTGGATCGGCCGCTGAGGCTCACGGACAGGACCATACGAGGATATGAATTGCCTCCCAGCGTGTGGTATTCGTCCTCCCAGCCAAAGAACCCGGCGTCCAGAGTGCGTCGCAGGAGTGCTCTCATCTGCTCGGCCGTGAGACGACCTTCTAACACGCGCCGCCTGGCGCCCTCGTGCGAGATCCAAAGAATTCGGCCATCTCCCCACACCTGTACTTCTGGGATATAGTACCTGCGATCATAGGCACCAGCGAGGCCGGCGGTGGTATGGGGCGAGTAGTAACGAATGACCAGGGCGGTTGGACCAGGGTCCCAGCGCACGTCGGCAGCCTGTACCGCCAGGTGTATGCCCCGCTGCTCGCAATACGCCCTGACTTGCGCAACGACGTCATCGGGTGGCAGGCGCGTGTCCGGCACCCGTTCCTCTGACCAGAACACCTGCTCGCCAGGTGCCAATCGATCCAGTTCTCGCTTGACTGCATCGAGCCCCTCGACGCGTACCTCGGGAGACGTGATCTCCTCAACCGTCTTGATCCGATTTGTCCCCACGACCAGTGCAAAGGTCCACTCCCCCTCCGCCTGCCAGCTATACAACTCGAACCCTTTCATGGAGCGGACGGGCTCGGCTTCGGGAGAGCCGGCGCCGCCAGCCCGGCAACCGCCGAGCGCCGTCACCAGCAAGAGAGCAAACGCAGTAGAGAGCAGCTTTTTGGTCATCCCACCTCATCGGTTCTCATAGGGACCTCACCCTGGGGCCGCCAGCTATTGCGTTACGGTTATCTCCAGTGGCTCAGTGCGACAGCCCGACCAACTGCCCCAAGAATACTTCAAGTCGTGCATCTCGTAAGTGACTGACCCCATCAACATTGCTCTGCCAGGCATCGTTGCCTGCAAGACAAACTCGATCTCATCGGACTGTCCTGGCTCGATGGTCACAGACTTCTCCACCGGCTTCATGCCGTCCAGGGAGAAGACATCGGGATACACATATAGCATATATTGGGGCTGACCCAACCGGACGTTGCTTGTCTCTCCATTGACAAGCGTTATCTTTACCGTGACAACCTGACCTACCCCCAACGTTGTTGCCGTGGCCGACAGTGTCATGGCAGCCTCGTCCGGCCTGCAGAAAGCTGACGGCAATGGATTTTCCACCACGGGCGTCACCGTAGGTGCTGAATCCGAGGGTGTCAAGGTTTCGGCCGGCGTTGGGGTTGGCGCCGTCGGTGTCGGCGTGATCAACCACGGCGTCTCAGTGGGTGCTGAATCTGGTGGCCGTGTACCACAGGCCGTGAAGACAAGTACGGCGGCTGACAGTAGAAAGGCCAGGAGCGGTAGGATAGATGGATCGTGCGAACTCTTGTCTGCCATTACAGCCTCCCATTAGGGCCAAGACCTGACAGGTTTCACAGCCCACTTTTCGGCGCAAGTATGCCCCTGATCGGGTCGAGTCTAGCTCAAGACGACACCCTTGGAAACCTGTCAGGTCTTAACCTGGCTGGCAGCCGCATCGTCACGACCGTGCCCTGCCCGGCGCGGCTGCGCAGCGTCACCTGGCCCCCGTGCCGCTCGACGGTGGCGCGCACCAGCGCCAGCCCCAGGCCGCTGCCCGGCACGCCGCGCGCGCCCTGCCCGCGGTACAGTTCCTCCCACACGCGAGGGACTTCTTCCTCTGGAATTCCCGGCCCCGTGTCGGCGACCTCGATGGCCACAAAGGTCCCATCTTCAAAGGCCCGCACCTCCACCGTATCGCCGGGCCGCGTGAACTTGAGGGCGTTGTCCAGCAGATTATAGGCCGCCAGAAAGACCAAATCCCAGTCGCCAGGGACGTCCGGCATGGGCCAGGGCGCTTGCGGCAGCACCAGCGTCAAACGTCGCCCGGCGGCTTCCGGCTGCTCCTGTGCCAGTGCCACCGCCTCCTGCAACAGCTCGGCGACGTCTACAGGGACGCGCTCCAACGCGCGCGTCTCCAATTCAGCCAGCTTTCGCAGGTCGGCGGTCAGTTGGCTGAGGCGGAGCACCTGCGCTTCCACACTCGCCAGCGCTTCCTCCTGCGTAGCCGGGGACAGGCCGTTCGCCAGGTTCGCCAGGCCAGCGCGGATCGCCGTGAGCGGGTTCTTCATTTCGTGGTCGAGACGCTGCAGGAACCGGCGTCGTTCTTCCGCTGCCTGGGTGCGGACGCCAGCGATACGCTGCTCGCAGCGCCACCTCTTCCACTCCCACGACACCAGTCCCGCCGCCGCCAGGATCGATAGCGCCAGCCCAGCGAGCAACGCCGCAGTGCCGACGTCGACGTGCACGTAGATGATCGGGTTGGGCAGTGCAGAGACCTGCGTGAAGAGCGAGGCCACCACCAGTCCCGCGGCAACGGGTATCAGCGCGACACTGCAACGCCGCCATCTCATGGCACAACCTCCACGCCCCCTACGAAGCGGTAGCCCTGGCCCGGCACGGTCTCGATGTACCGGGGTTGCGCCGGGTCATCGTTCAGCACCCGGCGCAGCTCGGCGATGCGCGTGTCGACGGTGCGCGTGCCAGTGGGGTAATCCCAACCCCAGACGACGTCCAGCAGCCGGTCCCGCGTGAGCAACTCGTCGGGGTGCGTCATCATGTATTCCAGCAGCGCAACTGCCTTGGGCGTCAGGCGCAGCTCCTCGGACGCCGCAAAGACGCGGCGTGCCTGCCGGTCCAGGATCAGATCGCCGCAGGCCAACCGCTGGGCGGACGCCAGGGGCGGCTGGCCGGGGCGGACACGCCGCAGCACGGCGCGTATTCGGGCCACCAGTTCGTGCGGGTCAAACGGCTTGTTGAGGTAATCGTCGGCCCCTTCCTCCAACGCCATCGCCCGTTCGGTGGACTCACCGACCTGCGTGAGCAGGATGACGGGCGTCCAGTTGCCCGCCTGGCGCAGGCGGCGCAGCGCCTCGCGGCCGTCCAGCTTGGGCATCAGAATATCGAGAACGATCAGGTCGGGCCTAAAACTGGAAACCTGGCGCAGCGCCTCTTCTCCGTCAGCAGCGACGGTCACGACGAAGCCGGATCGCCCCAGGAAGGGCGACAGGTTGGCCGTAATCGCTTGCTCGTCATCAACCAGGAGGATTTTGGGTTTGGTTGTCATAGCACTCCTTTGAACGTCTACCTCTCCATTATACCATGCACTGGTTACCAGAACACGGCAATCCTGTTACCATCCTGAAACAACGTGTTACAGTCCTGACACACGAGTATCGTCTTGCATAAGACGCCCTCGAGACGAGGGCTACGAGCTTGCTTGAATGCGAAACGTGGTCAGCATACAGTCCTGACACACGAGCGAGACTCTGGCCTGCGAGGGCTCCTTGTGCTTGACATTCCCTCGCCTCCGGCATACAATCCTGGCGTTGGTCGTATAGCCACGAGATTTCGCACCAAAGAGGAGACCACCTACGGCCTGATCCCGATCGCGATCGACCAGGGGGAGCTGAACCGCATGCACGGCATCGACGAGCGCATCTCGCTGGACAACCTGCGCCTGGGGACGCGCGTCGTCTACAAAGTGTTGCAGGAATTGTGTTGCTAGCAGTCAACTTGTCCGACCCTCAACTCGCGCTCATCCAGCGTCCGATTGAGCGCAAGATCTTTCTCCAAGGTCCGGCCGGCGCCGGCAAGACGACCGCCGGGGTGGGCAGGCTGTTGCGCCTGCTCGAGTCCGGCGTCCCGGCGCGGTCCATCATGGTCGTCGTCCCCCAGCGCACGCTGGCCACACCCTACTACGAGGCGCTCCGCCGCCCGACGGTCAGACCCGGCGGGCACGTCTCCATCTTTACCGTCGGCGGGTTGGCACAGCGCATGGTCGACCTGTTCTGGCCGCTGGTCGCCGAGGAGGCGGGCTTTGCGCACCCGGACCGGCCGCCCACCTTCCTCACGCTGGAGACGGCCCAGTACTATATGGCCCGCCTGGTCCGCCCGCTCCTCGACCGGGGCTATTTCGAGACGGCGACGATCGACCGCAACCGGCTCTACAGCCAGATCATCGACAACCTCAACAAGGCCGCCGTCGTCGGCTTCCCGCACACCGAGATTGGCGAGCGGCTCAAGGCCGCCTGGGGCGGGGAACGCAGCCAGGCGCGCATCTACGACGAGGCCCAGGCCTGCGCCACCCGCTTCCGCGAGTACTGCCTGGCTCACAACCTGCTCGACTTTTCGCTCCAGGTGGAGATATTCGTGAAACACCTGTGGCGCTCCCCAGCACCGCCTGTTTACGGCGGTGCTGGGGAGCCGGCGACCTCGTCTGCTCAGGGCGGTATGGAACGCCCCGCTGCGCACGGCACCGCCGAGACCCACGCCGCTGCCTCCCTGTGTCGCGACTATCTGCTGGAGACGTACGTGTACCTCGTCGTCGACAACGTCGAGGAGGATACGCCGGTGGCCCACGACCTGTTGCGGGAGTGGCTGCCTCACTGCCGGTCGGCGCTCGTGATCTGCGACCACGGGGCGGGCTACCGCCGCTTCCTCGGCGCCGACCCGGAGAACGCCCGCACGCTCGGAGAGCTGTGCGAAGAGCGCGTCGCATTCGCAGCGTCGACCGTCACGACGCCCGACCTACGGGCGTTTGGCGCCCAGTTAGCCCACAGCCTGGGCCGGCCAATCCAGGGAACGAGGGAGCAAGGGAGCGAGGGAGCAGAAGCAGGCGACGTGCGGGCGGTGCTGGCCTACGCATATCACCGCTACCACCCACAGATGCTCGACTGGGTGGCCGGGGAGATCGCCGGGCTGGTGCACGATGGAGGCGCCCCGCCGGGGGAGATCGTTGTCCTGGCCCCGTTCTTGACTGACGCCCTCCGGTTCTCGCTCACCAACCGGTTGGAGCGGCTGTCCGTCCCGGCTCGCTCCCATCGCCCGTCGCGGGCGCTGCGGGAGGAGCCGGCCACGCGCTGCCTGCTGACGCTGGCGGCGATCGCCCACCCGGCGTGGGGGATCTGCCCCAGCCGGTTCGACGTGGCCTACGCGCTGATGCAGGCGATCGATGAGATGGACCTGGTGCGGGCGCAGCTCCTGGCCGAGATCGTCTACCGCGTCCGCGACGGCAGACCCGGCCTGAGTTCGTTCGACCAGATCAACCCGGCGATGCAGGAGCGGCTCACCTTTGTGCTGGGCGAGCGATACGAGCGGCTGCGGGGCTGGATCGAGGACTATGGCGCCACGCAGGGTGGGGGGAGTGGTTCTGAGGAATTCGACCACTTTCTGAGCCGCCTGTTCGGCGAGGTGCTTTCGCAGGAGGGGGGTGGCTTTCATCGCAACTATGACGCCGGAGAGGTGGCCGCCAACCTGATCGAGTCGGTACAGAAATTTCGGTGGGTGGCAGGGGAGAGCCTCGTCGAGGAGGACGCAGCGAAGCATCCTGGCTTGAGCCCCGTCGAAGGGAAATCGCTGGGACAGGAGTACATCGAGATGGTGCAGGATGGCGTCATCGCCGCCCAGTACATCCGCAGTTGGCAGCTCCAGCCGGAGGACGCGGTGCTGCTGGCCCCGGCCTACACCTTCCTCATGAGCAACCGCCCGGTCGATTACCAGTTCTGGCTGGACATCGGCGGCCGGGGCTGGTGGGAGCGGCTCTATCAGCCCCTCACCCATCCCTACGTGCTCAGCCGCCACTGGCCGCGGGACGTGATCTGGACCGACGCCGACGAGTTCGAGACGCGGCAGGAGGCGCTCTACCGCCTCACACTGGGCCTGATCCGCCGCTGCCGCCGCAAGGTCTACCTCGGCCTCAGCGAGCTGGGCGAGCAGGGCAACGAACATCAGGGCCCGCTGCTGTACGCGATCCAGCGCGTCCTGCGCCATCTGCCCGCCGGTGCGGAGGAGCAGATCGCCCATGCGTAGGTTAGACCCGATGTCCGGTCGTCAAGCACCATGGATGGCGTTTCAGGTTTCAGGTCTCAGGTTTCACGCATCACGTTTCACGTTTCACGCATCACGCATCACGCATCACGCATCACGTTTCACGCATCACGCATCACGCATCACGTTTCACGCATCACGCATCACGCATCACGTTTCACGTTTCACGTTTCACGCATCCCGTAGCATAAGGGTACCATGCTGTTCCAGCCCCGTCCCAAGCAACAAGAGGTCCTGACCTATACCGGCGGCAAGATGGGCGTCTCGGCCGTGCCGGGGAGCGGCAAGACGGTCACGCTTTCGGCCCTGGCCGCCCAACTGGTCGCCGGCGGCGCGCTGGAGGACGACCAGGAGGTGTTGGTCGTGACGTTGGTCAACTCCGCGGTCGACAACTTTGCCGGTCGGGTGGCTGCGTTTGTCCAGGAGCGCGGGCTGCTGCCCCACCTGGGCTACCGGGTGCGCACGCTGCACGGCCTGGCGCACGACATCGTCCGCGAACGGCCGGCGCTGGTAGGCCTGGCGGACGACTTCCAGATCGTCGACGAGCGGGCGGCGGGTCAGATCCGGCAGGATGCAGCCGAGGCCTGGCTACGCGCGAATCCCTACGCGGCCGACGATTTCCTGTCGCTCGACCTGGTGGAGGGGAAGCGGGAGTGGGTGCGTCGCGCCCAGTGGCCGCTCCTGGTGAGCAACGTCGCCAGCAGTTTTATCCGGCAGGCCAAGGACCTGCAGGTCACACCCGCCGAGCTTGGCGACCGCTTGAACCGGCTGTTGCCCGGACCGCTTCCCCTGGCCGGGATGGGCTGGGCCATCTATGCCGATTACCAGCGTGCGCTGGCTTACCGTGGTGCCGTGGACTTTGACGACCTGATCCGGTTGGCGCTGCAGGCGTTACAGTTGGACGCAGAGTTGCTGCAGCGGTTGCGTCATCGCTGGCCATTCGTCCTGGAGGACGAGGCGCAGGACAGCAGCCGGCTACAGGAGGAGATCCTGCGGCTCCTGGTCGGCCCTGATGGCAACTGGGTGCGCGTCGGCGACCCCAACCAGGCCATCTACGAGACGTTCACCACCGCCGATCCCGGATATCTGCGTGACTTTCTCAAGGAGGCGGGCGTCGATCCGCGCGAGCTGCCCAACTCTGGCCGTTCGACCCAGAGCATCATCGAGCTGGCCAACAGGCTGATTGATTGGACCCGCCGGGAGCACCCGGTCGTGGCCGTCCAGGATGCACTGTCGCCGCCGCACATCGAGCCGGTGCCGCCCGGCGATCCGCAGCCCAACCCGCCTGACGACCCTGGTCAGGTGCACCTCGTGGCCCGAAAGTTCAGCCCAGCGGCAGAGCTCCAGGCGGTGGCCGATTCGCTGGCCCGCTGGCTGCCGGAGCACCCGGAAGATACGGTGGCCGTCCTGGTGCCGCGCAACGTTCGCGGCTTTGAGGTGGTGGCCGAGCTGAAGAAGCGCGGCCTGGGGTACGTCGAACTGTTGCGCTCGACGAGGGCCACCCGCGAGGCGGCGGGGGCGCTGGGCAACGTCGTCAACTACCTGGCCGACCCCGCGTCGCCGCTCAAGCTGGCGACGATCTACCGGGTGTGGCGGCGGCATCGGGGCGAGGAGGACGAGACCAGGGCGCACGTCGACCGGGTCGCCCGGTCGTTGCGCAAGTGCCAGCGGGTCGAGGACTTCTTGTGGCCGCGGTTGGATCGGGATTGGCTGGCCGATCTGGAGCTGGCCGCCGAGTTCCCGGCTGTCCGCGAGCAGTTGGTGGCGTTCCGCGCGTTGGCCCGCCGCTGGCAGGCGGCGACGCTGCTGCCCATCGACCAGCTCATCCTCACGCTGGCCCAGGATCTGTTCGACGAGCCGGCCGACCTGGCCGTGACCCACAAGCTGGCCGTCGTCCTGCGGCGGGCGAGCGAGAGCCATCCCGACTGGCAGTTGCCGGAGCTCACGCAGGAGTTGGCGGTCGTCGCCCGGAACGAGCGTCGCTTCCTCGGCCTCAGCGGCGACGACACCGGCTTTGACCCCGAACGGTACCGGGGCCAGGTCGTCGTCGCCACCGTCCACAAGGCAAAGGGGTTGGAGTGGGACCGGGTCTATCTGATGTCGGTCAACAACTATGACTTCCCGGCCGGCCTCCCCCACGACCGCTTCATCTCGGAAAAGTGGTTCGTGCGCGACGGCCTGAACCTGGAGGTGGAAGCGCTGGCCCAGTTGAAAGCGCTTCTCTCCGGGGATGACGTCTACGAGGAGGGCGAGGCGACGCAGGCGGCGCGGCTGGAGTACGCCGCCGAGCGGTTGCGGCTGTTGTACGTGGGCATCACCCGCGCCCGGAGAGAGCTGATCATCACGTGGAACACCGGCCGGCGCGGCGACCAACAACCGGCGGTGCCGTTCATCGCCCTGCAGACGTTTTGGGAGGGGATGGTAGGCCGGTAGCCAGGAGAAGCCTATGGCCTTACCCGCTGACTTCCAGTTCAGTCAGGGCAGTCTCCAGGACTATGTGGACTGCCCTCGACGGTTCCAACTGCGGTATCTGTTGCGCCTGGCCTGGCCGGCCGCCGAGGCGGAGCCTGCGCTCGAGAGCGAGCGCTATCTCCAGCGGGGAGCGGCCTTCCACCGGTTGGTCCACCAGCACACGCTGGGCGTCCCGCTGGAGCGGTTGTCGGGCACGGTGGCCGACGAGGATCTTTGCCGCTGGTGGCACAACTACCTGGCCCAGCCGCTGGACGACCTGCCACCTACACGCTACGCTGAGGTCGTCCTGTCTGCCCCGGTGGGTGGCCACCGGCTGGTCGCCAAGTACGATCTCGTCGCCGTGGAGGCTGGGCGGCGGGCGGTGATCGTCGATTGGAAGACCTACCGGAAACGCCCCCGGCGACGATGGCTGGCCGAGCGGCTGCAGACCCGGGTGTATCCCTATGTGCTGGTCCGGGCCGGCTGGCACCTCAACGCGAGCCTGCCGCTTCAGCCCGAGCAGGTGGCGATGATCTACTGGTTTTCCAACTTCCCCGCGGACCCCGAACGTTTCTCCTACGACGCTGCCCAGTACCAGGCGGACGAGGTGGTCCTGTCCTCGCTGATCGAGGAGATCAAAGGCCTGGGGGACGGGGATTTCCCCCTCACCATCCAGGAGCGGCGCTGCCGGTACTGCCCCTATCGGTCCCTGTGCCAGCGAGGGATCAGGGCGGGCGCGTTCGACGAAGCTGGGGAGGAATCGGAAATACGTGATGATTTTGACATCTCGCTCGACTTGGAGCAGATTGCGGAGATCGAGTACTGAAGTATGAAAGACTGGATCGAGCCGCAAGATATAGAAGTGCCTGACGCGCTGCAATCCGCCATCGGCGGGCATCCGCTGGTGGCGAAGACGCTGGTCCGACGGGGGTTCGCCGAGGTCGAGGCGGCCAGGGCTTTTCTCGATCCCGACTGCTACCGGCCCGCGCCGCCGACGGACCTCCCGAACGTGACCGTCGCGGCCGAGCGACTGGAGCGTGCGATCCGGCAGGGAGAGACGATCTGCGTCTGGGGCGACTTTGACGTGGATGGGCAGACGGCGACGACGCTCCTGGTCTCCACGCTGGGCGACCTGGTGGGTCGGCAGTCAGCGGTCCAACGCTCACCGCAGAAGGCGATTGTCCAGGCGACTGGACCGTCCGTCGTCTACCACATCCCGCACCGCCAGAAGGAGTCCCATGGCGTCAACCTGGCCGTGTTGGAGCAGCTCATCGTGGAAGGTGTCGACCTGGTGTTGACGTGTGACACCGGCGTCACCGCCCACGAACCGATTGCCTACGCCCAGGCGCAGGGCGTGGACGTGGTCGTCACCGACCACCACGATCTGCCCCCCGTCCTGCCCGCAGCCCACGCGGTGGTGAACCCCAAAATGCTCCCGGACGGCCACCCCTTGCGCGCACTGCCGGGGGTGGGTTGTGCCTACAAGGTGGCGGAAGCCTTGTACAGTCGCGCGGGCCGGCCACAGGACGTGGCGCGCTATCTTGACCTGGTGGCGCTGGGGATCGTGGCCGACGTCGCAGTGCAGACCGGGGACACGCGCTACCTGCTCCAGCGAGGGCTTGAGGCCCTGCGCCACACCGAACGTCTTGGCCTGCGGGTGATGATGGAGGTCGCCGAGCTCAATCCCGACTGGCTCACGGAGGAGCACATCGGCTTTGTCCTGGGGCCTCGCCTCAACGCGCTGGGCCGGCTGGCCGACGCCAACGTCGCGGTCGAACTGCTGACGACCCAGGACGTGGCGCGTGCCCGCATTCTGGCCACCGAGCTGGAGGGCCTGAACGCCCGGCGCAAGCTGCTGTGCGACCAGGTCAACCAGGCGGCCCAGGCACAGGTGGAGCGCGACCCTTCGCTGTTAGAGTACGGCGCGCTGGTGCTGAGCCACCCGTCCTGGCCGGCCGGCGTCATCGGTATTGTCGCCGGTCGCCTGGCCGAACGATACCACCGGCCGACCGTACTCATCGCCACACCGCCCGGCGAGCTGGGCCGGGGATCGGCCCGCTCCATCCCGGGCTGCGACATCAGTGCCGCGATCGCCGCCCACGGGGACATGCTGGAGAGTTTCGGCGGCCACCCGATGGCCGCGGGATTGGCCATCGATCCCGAGCGGATCCCCGAGTTCCGGCGCGTGCTGTCGCGCACTGTCCTGGAGACATGGGAAGACCCTAAAGGTTTCGGAAAACCTTTAGGGTCTCAGCAGATAGACGGTTATCTATCACTGGCCGACCTGTCGCTCGAATTGGTGGACGAGTTGGAGCGCCTGGCGCCCTTCGGACCTGGCAACCGGCCGCTGACGCTGGCCAGCAGAGGGCTGGTGTTGAAAAGCCATAGCCCGGTGGGACGCAGCGGCGAGCACCTGCAGTTGATCGTGGAGGACGAGGGAGGCACGGCGCAGCAGGTGATCTGGTGGCAGGGGGCCGGGTCGCCGCTCCCCGAGGGACGTTTTGACCTGGCGTACGTCGTGCGGGCCAGCGACTACCGTGGCCAGCGGGCCGTGCAGGTGGAGTGGGTAGACGCGCGCCCGATTGAAGCGCCTGCCGTTGCACTCCGTCCAGAGCGGCCCGCCGCCAGAGTGGTGGACTACAGGGGGGTGTCCAATCCTCGAACGCTGTTGGACCGCCTGCGAGCGCAGGAGAACGTACAGGTTTGGAGCGAGGCCGAAGCCAGGGCGGAGGTCGCGGGCCGGGACCGGTACGAACTGGGTCCATCAAGAGTCCTGGTCATCTGGACTACGTCCCCCGGTCCCGCCGAGCTGCAGGCCGTGCTGGAGAAGGTTGCGCCAGAGACGGTCTATCTCTTTGGGATAGATCCCGGCCTGGACCATCCCGAAAAGTTTCTGAAACGGTTGGCTGGTCTGATCAAGCAAGCGCTGAACTCGAGTGAGGGGCGGGTCAACGTCTCGACGCTGGCGGCGGCTACCGCGCAGCGGGAGTCCACCGTGCGGGCAGGGGTGGCCTGGCTGGCGGCCCGCGGGCACGTCGTGGTGCTCGGTGAGGAGGGTGACGAGGTAGACCTGGCCCCAGGCAGCCGGATGATCGGTGCTAGTCTGCCTCGGATAGTCGCTCAGTTGAGCGCATTGCTGGAGGAGACGGCGGCCTATCGCGTGTACTTTGCCCGGGCTACGGTGGAGCGCCTGATGTAGTCCAATGCAAGGGATGATCCGATTTCCCTTCCCGAAAGCGGCGACCGCCGCGGTCGCCGCTTTCGGGAAGGTCTGTCGCCGGGGACCAAGGACCAATTGGCAAGTTCTTCCACCTGTGCTACAATAACACCGGTGGGCGGGCATCAGAAAGCTCGTGAGGTGAATGACGTGGGAAATGATCGCCAAGGCCGGCAGCGCTTCCGGGGCGGGATAACGCCGCAGATGTGGATTGTCAGGGCGGTGCTCGCCACGACGGTGCTTCTTTTGATCGTGGCCGTGCTCCTGGCCTGGCGCACAACGTCGGTTCCCTTCCCTGGCCTGTTCACCGACCCGACGCTCATCGTCAACGACACGGGCGATCAGGCCTGGTCTGGCTATGCCGCCGGGCTTCATATCCCCGATCATCTGGTCGCGCTCGACGGCCAGCCTTTGGAACGCACCACCGCGTTGATGCGTGAACTGTCACGGCATCAGCCTGGTGATGTGGTCACGTTGACGGCTCAGCGCAAGGACGGGACACTGGGCGATGTCCAGGTGCGCCTGGAGCCTTTTCCCATCGAGGGATTGATCAGCTTCTTTATCCTCCCCTACGCCCTCGGACTGATCTACCTGGGGATCGGCATTTGGGTCTTCCTGGAACGGCGGCACGAGCCGGCCGGGCAAGTATTCGGGCTGCTGTGTGCGGTGTTCGCGCTGTGCCTGGGGCTGCTGTTCGACGTTTACACCACACATTGGTTCCCGCGCGTGTGGATCACCGCCTTCTCTCTGATGGGCAGCGTTCTCGCTCACCTGGCACTCGTATTCCCCCAACGGATACGGTTTCTCGATCAAGCCCCGGTGCTTTGTTATCTGGCCTATGTGCCGGGCGTCATCATTGCCGTAATCAATCAATTCACCGTCCTGAACTTTGAGGCGCCCACAGCCTACTTTGACACCTGGTATCCAGCGTTTGCCTTTGCGAGCGTGGGCGCTGTTGCTGCCTTGGCGATGATGATCTATCGAGTCCGTCGTTCGCAATCGCCCATTGTTCAGGCTCAGGCGCGCACCATCCTATGGGGTAGTCTGCTGGCATTCGGCCCGATCGCGGCCTGGTTCATCATTTTCCGTTTTATCGCGGGGGTTTTCCCTCCACTGCTCCTCCTGCCCTGGTTGGTCCTGTTTCCTGTGTCTATCGCGTACGCCATCCTGCGCTACCGCATGTTCGACAGCAAACTGGTCGTCAGCCAGGGCATCGCCTACGCACTGCTGAGCGTCGCGGTAGTCGTGACGTATTTTCTGCTCCTTTACCTGATCAGCCTCGTGTTTGGCGTGACACTGCCGGCCAACAATCCCGCTGTCCTGGGCGTCTTTGTCCTGTTGCTGGCGCTGCTGTTGAACCCGGCGCGTATACGCCTTCAGCGCCTGGTGGATCGAGTCTTTCTGCGCGAAGTGGTTGATCACCGCCAGATCACGCGTCGCTTCGTCAGCCGGCTGGCCGAGACCATGGGAATCTCATCGGTCCTGCAAGCCCTGGATGAGGCGTTGGAGGCAGGCTGGCGCCTGCAATTCGCCGCGTTGTTTCTGTATGATCCGAAACTCGCGCGATATGTACCTCATGCTATCGGGAGCAGGCCGTTTCCACCCGTGACCTTTGCTCGGGAGGGTTCACTTTCCCATCAGATGCTCCTGCGGCGCGAAAGCGTCTACCTTTATCTAGATCGTCCCCTACCTCCTGAGCTGATGGCCGAGAGCGAGGCACTGGAGGCCCTGCGCTCCGCTCTCTTCATCCCGGTGCCGGGCCACGGCTGGGTCACGTTAGGCCCCAAGCGCAGCGCCGCACCTTTCTCTTCCGACGACCTGGTCACACTGGGGTCGCTCGGGTCTCAGGTGGCGGTGGCCCTGGAAAAAGCGCGCCTTTTCAGCGACCTCGAGCGGAGGATGAAGGAGGTGGACGTCCTGCATTGGGTTGGACAGGCGGTCAACTTTACGATGGCCGTGGACGATCTGATGGAGTTGATCTATGCTCAGACCAGCCGTGTGCTTGATACCAGGCACTTTTACATCGCGCTGTACAATCCGGACAAGCAGTCCCTCGAGTTCGCGTTCTACATCGAGGATGGTGAGCGACTGTATAGGGACGACGAGTGGTCGGTGGAGACGGATCTAACCGGCGAAATTGTCCGTACGGGCCGGCCCATTGTGACAGAAGATTACACCCGGGAATGCCTGCGCCGGGGGACCAGGCCCGGAGGACCGCCGGGACGGGCTTGGATGGGGGTGCCGCTCAGTGCTGGTGACCAGATCATCGGAGTCATGAGCATCTCCAGTTTTGACCCCGACATGCGCTATTCCGACGAACAGTTGGCGTTCTTCTCCGCCATTGCCGACCAGGCCGCCGCAATTCTGGATAAGGCGCGCCTCTATCGGGAGATGGAGGAACGGGCCCAACAACTGGCTGCCCTCAACGAGGTCGGCAGCGTCATCACATCTACGCTGGATCTGCAGGCGGTGTTGAATCTGATTATGAGCAAGGCGGCCGAGCTTTTGGAGGCTGAGGCCGGATCGTTGGTGCTGGTGGATGAGAACACCGATGAACTGGTCTTCAGGGTCACCGCTGGTCCAGGCTCTCCTGACCTCGTGGGCATGCGTCTTCCCCCTGGCACCGGCGTCGTGGGCGCGGTGGTCGAGGAGGGCAAGCCGGTTATCATCCGGGACGCACACTCCGACCAGCGCTGGTATCGGGGTCTCGACGCCAGCTCTAGCTTTAGCACCCACTCCATTATCGCCGTGCCGATGAGCAGCCGGGGGCGTACAATTGGCGTGATCGAACTTCTCAATCGGCGTGACGGGATACCGTTTGATCAGGACGACGAGCGGCTGTTGACGGCGTTCGCGGCGAATGCCGCTGTTTCCATCGAGAACGCCCGGCTGTTCACCCAAACCGATCAGGCGCTCGCTGCACGGGTGGAAGAACTCTCGATGATGCAGCGCGTTGACCGGGAACTCAATGCTACCCTGGACTATAATCGGGTGATGAGCCTGACGCTCGATTGGGCGTTGCGGATGACAGGAACCGACGTAGGGCTCGTGGCTGTCACCGTGGGGTCCGAAGATGACGTGGGCGGGTTGCGCTTCCTGGCCAGTCGGGGCTATCCAGAGGAGCAGGTGGCCACTCATGCCGAAGAGCTCTGGCCACTGGACCAGGGGATCATCGGTCGAGTGGTGCGGACTGGCATGCCTGAACTCGTCGAGGACGTGCGAGGTGACCCCGATTATGCGTCGGTAGTGCCGAACATGGTGGCCCAGTTGACGGTACCCATCCGATGGGAGGAACAAATTGTTGGCGTCATCGCGCTGGAGTGTTCGCAGCCGGGCCGCCTTGGCCAGGATGCGCTGGAATTCGTCATTCGCCTGGCCGACCACGCAGCCATTGCCATTGAGAACGCCCGCCTCTTCGAGCAAGTGCAACGTGCCAACGCAGCCAAGACCGATTTCATCTCTTTCGTCTCCCACGAACTCAAGCAGCCGATGACCTCGATCAAAGGGTACACCGATTTGTTGGTCAAGGGAGCAGCCGGCGAGCTGAACGACGCGCAGCGAGGTTTCCTCAATACGGTGCTTTCGAACACGGACCGTATGAACAAGTTGGTCAGCGACCTGCTGGACATCTCGCGCATTGAAAGCGGCCGGATGCGTCTGGAGTTTGGGGACGTGTCCATTGAGCAGGTCATCGGAGATGCATTGCGAACGATCCGCAGGCAGATCGAAGTCAAGCATCAGACACTGGGGGTGAATGTCCCGCCCGATCTGCCGCTTGTGTGGGGCGATCGAGACCGGTTCGTGCAGGTTCTGACCAACTTGGTGAGCAATGCCCACAAGTACACGCCGGAAGGAGGAGGCATCGTGGTCAGCGCTCAACGGTGGTCAGATGGGCAGCCGGCCCCGGGGGAAGGGGAGTTCATCCTTTGCTCGGTATCTGACACCGGCATAGGCATCGGGCCTGAGGATCAGGAGCGCCTCTTTACAAAATACTTTCGTGCCGACGACCCGGCTGTGCACAGCGTGGCCGGCACTGGGTTGGGGCTGATCATCACCAAGAGCTTGGTGGAACTGCACGGCGGTGAAATCTGGGTCGAGAGCCAATCGGGGAAGGGGAGCACGTTCGTTTTTACCATTCCAGTAGCGCGGCCGAATGAGTAGACAGATGCGCCATTGGATCACCCAGATCGTCCGTTGGGCCCTTGCCTGCGAATCGCGGAAACGGACCTCCAGTTGTCCCAGGTTTTCTGCTGCTTCAACGAGCTTTCCCGCGGGTTTCTCCTCGCCTGCAAAACGCGGATAGTCGCACGGCATCACGTCGAGTGCGTGTGCCGGGTCGTTGCGGCGATTCTGCGCTCGTGCCATGTCCTCCTCAGTAGACGTCCGGCTGCTGTCACCTCTTTTACAAATCCTCTGGCCGTGTTATAATCTCGCCAGTTCTGCACACCAGAACGCTGACGTGCAGGCGGGAGGCGATAATGAAGAAAAGTTGCCAGCGCCTGGGTGACTGCCTGGTTGTGCTTGCTCTGTTGGTGCTGGCCTGCGGATGCTCGCGACGTGACGATCAAAGCGCGCTTTTTCAGGACGACTTTGACAATCCGCGCAGCGGCTGGGGCGCAGACCGACGTGAGCGGTTTGAGCGCGGTTACGAGGAGGGCGAGTACTTTATCCATCTGGTCGAGCCGAGCTGGTTCGCCTGGGCTTATCCCGGTAAGCGCTTTGACGACGTGAGCATTGAGGTGGATGTCTATTTGGCCTCTGGTTCCCAGGACGGTCATTTTGGCGTCCTCTGTCGCCACGTAGACCCGGGCAACTTTTACTATCTCGCCATCAGTGCCGACGGCTGCTATGCGATCTTTAGGCGTGTGGATGGCGGCGATCTGGACGTTCTCAGCGCAGGCGGCCGTGGAATGGCTCCCGCTTCCGCGATCAGGACGGGCGGGCAGGCCAACCATGTCCTGGCGGTCTGCCAGGGGAGTGAACTGAGCTTGTACGTCAACGGCCAACTGCTGGAGGCCGTGGCTGATGATACCTACACGCAGGGGGATGTGGGGATCGGGGCTGGAAGTGGCCCCAAAGGTGATGTGCTGGCTCGATTCGACAACTTTCTCGTGACCAGGCCGTAGAGCAGCGGGCTGCACAAGAGCAATGGATGTAAACGCATGTCAGCGATGAGTAGGGAATGGTTTGTCGTAGCCCTGGTGGCGTTGGCCGTTCTGCTGGCTGCCTGTGGGGCAGAGCAAGTGTCCTGGACCGACGATTTCTCCGATCCAGTCAGCGGCTGGCAGGCCGAGTCGGATGCTTCTGCGGAGGTGGGGTATCACGAGGGGATAATGCGCATCCTCGTCAAATCGCCCAACCGCCTCGCTTGGGCCTCGGCTGGGCGCAAACTCGGCGATTTTCACCTCTCCGTAGAGGCTACCCAGGTGGCTGGCCCTCACGACAACGAGTACGGCGTGCTGGTGCGGATGCAGGATGCTCAGCACTTTTATCGCTTCTCCATCAGCGGAGACGGTTACTACGTGGTGAACAAGTATGACGGCGAGGAGTGGGAGGTGTTGGGAGACGATTGGAGTCCTTCCGATGCGATCCATCTGGGAGCTGCGACCAATCTCCTGGAGGTCGTCTGCCAGGGTAGGACGATGACCCTTCTCGTCAACGGCGTGCAACTGGTGCAGGTCGAGGATAGCAGTTACTCCCGGGGTGACATTGGCCTCTACGCGGGATCGTTCTTCGAGCCCGGTGTGGAGGTGCATTTCGACAATCTGGCGGTGACGGCGCCTTAGTACCTGGATTCCGTATCGGGTGTCCTGTCCGGTTGGGGGTATTGGACGAGTGGTGGGTGAATGAACTTTTATCTGGAGAGCCTCGGTTGTCGCCTCAACCAGTCCGAGTTGGAGAGCCTGGTCATGCGGTTCGTAGCGGCAGGCCACGTTGTCGTGGGTGACTCTGCCCAGGCCGATGTCTGCGTCGTCAATACCTGCGCTGTCACCGCCGAAGCGGAACGAAAGACGCGTCACCGGGCCAGGGCACTGGCTCGCGCAAACCCACAAGCCCGCGTCGCTCTCATTGGCTGCTATGCCACGCTGGCACCCCACCGTTGTGCCGCCTTGCCTGGCGTGAGCTGGGTCGTGCCCAATGTGGACAAGGAGCGGACGGTGGAGATCGTGACTGCCTCCTCTCCCCTACCTTCCCATTTTTCCCCTCCCAGCTTTTTGGGGAGGGGCGGGGAATGCAGGAGTGAGGGGGTGATGTCCGGCCTTCTCCACACCCGGGCCTTTGTAAAGGTCCAGGATGGCTGCGATCGCCACTGTACCTACTGCATTGTGCGCCTGTTGCGAGGACCGGCCCACAGCCGTCCTTTGGCCGACGCTGTTGCAAAAGTGCAGGCTCTTGTCGATGCCGGTTGCCAGGAGGTCGTGCTGACGGGCGTCAACCTGGGTTCGTATGGGCGTGACCTGGGGATGCCGGGCGGGCTGCAGACGCTGGTCAAGACACTGCTGTCTCACACCGACCTGCCCCGCCTACGGCTCTCGTCGTTGGAGCCCTGGGATCTGGATGGAGCCTTCTTCCGCTTGTGGGAGAATCCGCGCCTGTGCCGCCATCTCCACCTGCCACTGCAGGCTGGCTGTGATGAGACCCTGCGCCGTATGGGCCGCCGCGTTGCCACGGCAGGGTTCGCCCGGCTGGTGGAAGCGGCTCGCGCTGCTGTCCCCGATTTGGCCGTGACCACCGACGTCATCGTCGGTTTCCCCGGTGAAGACGAGGTTGCCTTCCGTGCCAGTTGGGATTTCGTTGCGGCGATGGAGTTTGCGCGACTGCACGTCTTTCGCTACTCCCCGCGACCGGGTACTCCTGCTGTCCGTCTACCAGGCCAGGTACCGCCCGACGTATGCAACGCACGTGCACGCGCGGTGCGCGGACTGGGTGCTGAGCAAGCGTCCCGCTTTCGCCAGCGGTTTGTGGGGCGGGAGATGGCGGTCCTGTGGGAGCAGCGTCGGCCCGATCATCTGTGGACTGGCCTGACCGACAACTATCTGCGGGTTGTCACGCACGCGGTAGACAACTTGCACAACCGGCTCACTGCCACGCGGCTGCTTGCTGTGCAGAACGGCCATCTGGTGGGTGAGGTGATTGGATGAGCGACTGTGTCTTCTGTCGCATCGTGCGGGGTGAGGCACCGGCCCGTATCGTCTATCAGGACGAGGACGTGACCGCTTTCCACGACCTCCATCCCCGTGCGCCCACCCACATCCTCATCGTTCCTAACCACCACGTCGCAGGCGTGGCCCAGGTTGAGCCGGAGGACGGGACGTTGCTGGGGAAGCTGTTCGTCGTCGCCCGGCAACTGGCGGAGCAGGAGGGGATCGTCGACGGCTACCGCCTCGTGGTCAACAATGGCCCCCGGGCTGGCCAGTCGGTGTTTCATCTGCACGTGCACTTGTTGGGCGGAAGGCCTTTGGGCTGGCCGCCCGGATAATCTGCTGAAGGAAGGAGAGATGCTATGCTAGTTAAAGATCGAATGACTCCCAACCCTGTCACCATCACGACCGATACCAGCCTAAAGGAGGCTTTGGACCTGGTCCGTAGCAAGCCGTTCCGGCACCTGCCGGTGTTGGACGAGAACGACAGACTTGTCGGCATCGTGACCGAGAAAAGCCTTGTCTATGCTTCTCCAACGCCTACCACGACGCTCAGCGTCTTTGAAGTGGACTATATCCTCGCGCGCACGAAGGTTGGGCAAGTCATACAGGGCCCGGTCATCACCGTGGCGCCCGATCTGCCCGTCGAGGAGGCAGCGCGGGTGATGATAGACCAGCGCATCGGTTGCCTGCCCGTCGTCGAGGACGAGAAGCTGGTCGGTATCATCAGTGATACGGACATCTTCCGTGTTTTCGCCGAGGGGCTGGGGGGTGGGCATCCCTCACTGCGTATCACGGTCGTCGTCCCGGAGGAAGTGGGTAGTCTGGCGCGGGTTACGAACCGTGTTGCGGCCCTGAGTGGCAACATCCACTCGTTGGGCATGTTCTGGGGGGAGAAGCCCCACGATCGGGTCGTCGCCTTCCGCCTGGAGGGAGTGGATCGGGAGACTGCCGTGCAGGCACTGGAGGCCGATGGCATCCAGGTTGTGCATGTATGGGAGCCGCCTGCTTGACAGGTGTCCGATGCGCGATTATAATGGGCTTGCAATGAAATAACCGGTCCAAGACCGGGTATAGAGAGGAGGGAAGTGCGTGACCCGAGTTGTGATTGATCAGGGCGAGTCCTTTGATTCTTTGTTGAGGCGTTTCAACAAGAAGGTCCAGCGCGACCGCGTGATGTCGGAGGCACGCCGCCGGCGGTTCTTTGAAAAGCCGAGCGTGATCCGTAAACGCAAGAAGGCAGCTAAATTGCGCAAGAGCCGCCGGCAGACGTCTAAGGATCGGCGGAGCTATCGGTAGATAGATCGACCGCGACTGTGGAGCTGCATATGAGCCTGAAACGGCAGTTGCAGGAGGATCTCAAGGAGGCGCTCCGTGCTCGGGACGAGCGTCGCAAGTCTGTCATCCGTATGGCATTGGCCGCAATCGTCAACGCCGAGGTGGCGCACGGTGGCGAGCTGGATGATGCGGGCGTGATCGCGACCCTACAAAAGGAAGCCCGCCAGCGATGCGACGCTGTCGCTGAACTGCAGCAGGCCAACAGGCCTGACCTGCTCGCGGAAGAGGAAGCAAAGTTGGCGATCCTCGAGGGGTATCTGCCCAGGCTCCTCTCGCGTGAGGAGATCACTGAAGAGGCACGTCAGGTTATCATCGAGGTCGGAGCGATCGGGATGGGACAGATGGGCCCGGTGATGCGCCAACTGATGTCCAAACTCGGAGGGCGTGCCGATGGTCGCGTCGTGAACCAAGTCGTGCGCGAGTTGCTGTCTGGCTAGGCGGCGCTCGTGGAGCATGCGTCACACTGGTGGACAAGAGGGAGCGCTACGTGTGCTCCCTCTTGTCAATCTTAGCCGATGAGTACGAACGCAACCGACGCCAGAGGCAACGGAGCGGGACCTTTGCCACGCCGGGTCGGCCATCGTTGGTGGGCCTGGCTACGCCTGATCCTGCTGGGGATGGTGGTAGCCGGAGTGACGGCCGTTGTCATGGTCCTCCCTCTACTGCCCACCGACCGCGTGGTGCTGGAGGAGGGGTATGTCGCCCCCCAGGACATGCGTGCTTCCCGGCGTGTGAAATACGAGAGTGCCATCCTGCGCGCGGAGGAGCAGGATCGGGCTGCGTCCAGACTTCAGCCGGTCTATACCCGCCCCGATCCAGGATTGGCCCGCCAGCAACTCGATCGCGTTCGTCAGGTGCTTGACTACCTGGGATCGGTGCGCGCTGATACATTGGCTTCCCCTGCCCAACAGCGAAGCTGGATTCTGGCTGCCCCCGAGCTGGCCGATCTCTCCATCGAGACGCTGGACGGTCTCCTGGCCCTACCTGACGAGAGTTGGGACCGGGTTCAATTGGACACGCTGGCCGTGATTGACCAGGCAATGCGTCGCGAGATCCGCGAGGGGTTCCTGGGGAACGCCCGCGAGGGAGTGCCTGCGCTGGTCAGTCTCGATCTTTCGGATGATGAGGCATCTGTCACCGTCGCGCTGGTCCAGCACTTTCTGATCCCCAACTCTTTCCTCGACCCCACGGCTACGGCTGAGGCTCAGGACCGTGCCCGCAAAGAGGTACCGCCGGTACTGCGCACCTTCGAAGCTGACGAGATCATTGTACGGGAGGGAGAACGCGTCACGGCACTCGATATCGAGGCGCTGGATCAACTTGGACTGCGGCAACCCCAGGTCAAGTGGACCGATTTGACCAGCGCTGGGCTCCGGGCCGTACTGATGATCACGCTTCTGTGCCTTTACCTGGCGGTCTTTCAGTCCTCTGTGCTATGGAACGGACAACAGCTTTTGCTCCTGGTGTTGTTGACGTCTTTCTCAGTATTGGGGGCCGGGGTGATGGTGCCGGGGGGCCTGGTACTACGCTATCTTGCTCCAGCACCGGCGTTGGCTATGCTGGCTTCGGCCACCCTGGGGCCACACGCGGGTGTGGTGACCGCGATCTTCCTCGGCGGCGTTGTCGGTGTCGTCGCCGACAACTCCCTGGAGATGGCCACCTACGCTGCTCTGGGTGGGCTGGTGGCTGCGCTCACCCTGGGGCGGGTTGAACGTATCGGCGCACTCTTTCGCGCTGGCGTGTTTGTCGCCCTGGCACACGTGGTCATCGTCGTCATCTTTGGTCTGTCGCAAGGAATTACCCAGCCTGGCAATCTGTTGATCACGGGATTGACTGGTATCGTCAATGGAGGTCTCTCGGCCAGCCTGGCGCTGGGTGGGTTGTTTCTCATTGGCCCGCTGTTCGACATCACCACGACGATGCGACTCATCGAACTGAGCCGTCCTGATCACCCGCTCCTGCAGCGGCTGCTGCGCGAAGCGCCGGCCACGTACCATCACAGCCTGATGGTTGCCAATCTTGCCGAGCAGGCAGCCGAACGTATTGGCGCCGATGCCTTGCTCACCCGTGTAGGGGCCTACTACCACGACGTGGGCAAGATCTCCCGCCCGTACTTTTTCACCGAGAACCAGGCCAAGGGCGTGAATCCGCACGATCGGCTTGATGCATATACCAGCGTCGAGGTCATCATCGACCACGTCAAGGATGGGCTGGAGCTGGCGCGGCGTTACCGGCTGCCTCGGCGCGTGCGTGCCTTTATCCCTGAGCACCACGGTACCAAATGGGTGAGCTTCTTCTACAATAAAGCCGTACAGTTGGCGGGCGACGCCGCGCTGGTCGACGAAAGCGACTTCCGCCACCACGGCCCCAAGCCCCAGAGCAGGGAGACCGCGCTGGTCATGCTGGCTGATGGCTGTGAGGCGGCTGTGCGCTCTATGCGCCCGACCAGCGCCGAGGAGGTGGCCGAAATCGTCAATCGTATCATAGACCAGCTTGTGGCCGATGGCCAACTGGGCGAGTGCGACCTGACCCTGCGGGATCTCCACATCATACGCGAGACCTTCATCTCTTCCCTCAAGGGTGCATTCCATCCGCGCGTCAAGTATCCAGAACCAAGAAAAGTGGCCGACAAGTGAAAGCGAGACCCGAACCGGAAAAGTCTCTCCATACCGTGGATGTACAGATTGACGAGCAGTTCCAGGTGCGGATTCAGCCCGAACTGCTGCACCGGGCAGCCTCGGCAACCCTGATCCACCAGCGAGTGGACGGCCCGTCCGAACTGGCTGTGGTGGTGACCGGCGATGACGCGTTGCACGAACTCAACCGCCGTCACCGGAACGTGGATGCACCGACCGATGTGCTGGCCTTCCCCGACGAGACCTGTGGCCCATTCGTCGCCGCGCCGGGACTACCACGCTATCTGGGCGACGTCATCATCTCGTTCCATCGCGCCGATGCGCAGGCTGCCGAGGCCGGTCACGATGTCCAGGGAGAACTGCAACTGCTGGTCGTCCACGGAGTGTTGCACTTGTTGGGGTACGATGACGCTACGGATGAACAGCGGGCGCAGATGTGGACCGTCCAGGCCCAGATTCTAGAAGATCTGGAAGTCCAAGTTCACCTGCCTACCTGATGTGCCGTGCGCAGTCGAAGCATCCTCGAGAGTTTCCGGTTTGCATTTGTGGGCCTCTGGTACGCTTTGCGCACGCAGCGCAACACGCGTGTTCATCTCGCCATCGCTGCAGTCGTGGTTGTGCTAGGGCTATGCCTGAATCTCTCGTATGTCCAGTGGGCGGTGCTGACGCTGACCATCGGCTTTGTGCTGGTGAGTGAGATGCTGAACACCGTGGCGGAAACGCTGGTGGATCTGATCAGTCCTGGCTACCATCCGCTGGCGAAGGTCGTCAAGGACGTGACGGCAGGGGCGGTGCTGCTGACGGCGATCGTCTCCGTCGTCGTCGGCCTGCTGGTGCTGGGTCCGCCGCTGTGGAAGCGACTCTTCGGGAATTGAGATCGACGAACTGACACCAGACTATGGAGGGAAACAACGTCGGATGAGTGTGCATCAACCTGTCTACCTGACCGCCGAGGGTGTGGAGAATCTACGCCTCGAGCTGGACCACCTGATCACCATGAAGCGACCTGCACTGGCCAAGCGGCTCCACAAAGCGATTCAGCAAGGCGATCTCTCGGAGAACGCAGACTACACAGCCGCCAAGGAGGAGCAAGGCTTCCTGGAGGGACGCATCCAGCAGATCGAGGCGATGCTGCGCAATGCAGTGATGATCGCGGAGGATGGTCCCAGTGACGAGGTCGCTATGGGCAGTCGTGTCACTGTTGTTGAGGAAGGTGCAGCCGAGACGGAGACGTTTCGCATCGTGGGCCCGGCTGAAGCGAACCCGACCCGGGGCAAAGTGTCCAACGAATCGCCGCTGGGTCGGTCGTTGCTGAGACATCGTGAAGGGGACACCGTCATCGTGGAGGCCCCAGGAGGGGAAATCATCTTCAAGATCGTCGCAATCGAGTGAACCGGGCAGCGCTTGGCAGGTCCTGCATCCGGTGAGCGGTGTTTAGCATGACTCTTTTGGAAATCCGCGACCTCCGCAAATCCTACCCCGATGGCTGGATGTTGCACGGCGTCAGTTTCACCGTCGAGGAGGGCGAGAACCTGTGTCTGCTTGGCCCCTCCGGCTGTGGCAAGACGACGCTCCTGCGGCTCATTGCTGGTCTGGAAACGCCCGATGGCGGCCAGGTGTTGGTGGATGGGGTGGACGTGACCCACGTGCCCCCTCACCTGCGTGGCTTTGGGCTGATGTTTCAGGAGTACGCTCTCTTTCCACACAAAGACGTCTTCGGCAACGTCGCCTTTGGGTTGCAGATGCAGGGCCTGAGTCGCGAAACAGTGGCTGCGCGGGTGGCGGAGGTGCTAGAATTGGTCGGACTGGCGGGCTTTGAGCGCCGCGACGTTAATCGACTCTCGGGTGGGGAGCGACAGCGGGTGGCGCTGGCGCGCAGTCTGGCTCCGCAACCGTGCTTGCTGATGCTCGATGAACCGCTGGGCGCGCTGGACCGGGCGCTGCGCGAGCGTCTGATGGACGAATTGCCCGGTATTCTCCGCCGAGCTGGCGCGACTGCCATCACCGTCACCCACGACCAGGAGGAGGCCTTCGCTGTCGCCGACCGGATAGTGCTGATGCAAGCCGGACGGGTGGTGCAGGTGGGGACGCCAGAGGGGGTCTACCGGCGGCCGGTCTCGGCTTGGGCCGCTCACTTCCTGGGATTGGCGAACCTGTTGGATGCCCGTGTCCTGGGGATCGGGCAGGCTGAAACGGCGATTGGTATGCTGCAGGTTAGCGATCGCCAGTCTGAGATCGGGGTCAAAGCGCAGTTGTTGGTTCGACCGGAGGCAGCGCGGGTGGGCGAGGTCGGCCCCAACCTTCTGGTTGGGGTGGTCGTGGAGCGTTCCTTCCGTGGCGAATACTACCGGCTGGGCGTGCGCCACGCTGAGGGTGTTGAACTGGCTTTCAACTTTCCGGCCGACGCCGATTTGCCGGAGATTGGTGAGTCCATCACCCTCTCGTTGGCACCGGGGGCGCTGATGCTGCTGCCATAACCTGGACCGCTTGCCAGAGGTTACTTGTTTAAATCATAGCCTGTGGTCGCACGGCAGCTTGGATCTCGCGCACCAATTGGGGCGTGTCGATATCCTTGAGGATATAGCTCTGAGCGCCAATGCGACCAGCTTCCGTCTGTTCTTCAGCATCAGGGTAGGAAGTGAGGACGATGATGCTCGTGCGGGGGCACTGTTCGGTCAGGCGACGCAACGCGGTCAACCCCTGTCCATCGGCTCGCTTGGTCTCCAACAGTACGACGTCAGGCTTGAGTCTCACCGCGTCCCGCAAGCCGGTCCTCCAGCAACCGGTGCAGCCAACGACTTCAAGCTCGTCAGCGTCACGCAGTCGAGCCTCAAGTGCCACGCGTACGACGTCGTGGTCGTCAATGATGAGCAGTCGCGCTGGTGCCATTTTTGGTCGGTTTGGATCCCCCCCGCTACTTGTCACCAGTATAACGAAGGCATAGTGTAGGTGTTAGTGTCATCCGTCCCCGATTTTTCCTGACGTTTGTACCGACCCGCCGTGCAGGTTGACGATTCCCCACCTCTATGGTATTCTCGTCACCAATGGGCGAAAATGAGCGCATCAGAGCTGTGGGCTTGCTTTCGGGCGGGCTCGATAGTACCCTGACTGTCCGCATTATGCTTGAACAGGGAATTGTGGTTACCGCGCTGCACGTGCGGACTGGCTTCTCCTTCGTCGAGCGGGATCGCGCAGTCGGCCCTGGGCTAGCTGGTCCTTCAGACGCAGAACGGGCGGCTGCAATACTGGCAGTGCCTCTGGAGGTGATTGACGTCTTTGACGAGTACATCCCACTGGTGCTCCATCCCCGCTATGGCTATGGCTCGGGGATGAATCCCTGTGTGGACTGCCGCATCTTCCTGCTTCGTAGGGCAAAGGCCTGGATGGAGGAGCATGACTACCACTTTGTCTTTACAGGCGAGGTGGTTGGCCAGCGGCCCAAGAGCCAGATGCGGCCCTCGCTCAACACCGTCGAGCGTGAAAGTGGCTTGCAGGGCTACCTGCTCCGGCCGCTTTCGGCCAGGCTCCTGAAGCCGACTGTGCCGGAACAGCGGGGCTGGGTGGACCGGGGAAGGCTGTATGGGATCAGCGGGAGGGGCCGCAAGGCGCAGATCGCGCTGGCGGAAGAGTTTGGTATCACCGACTATCCACAGCCCTCCGGCGGCTGTTGCTATTTGATTGACCAGACTTATTCTCGTCGCCTGCGTGACCTTCTGGATCACGAAGGGGCGGAGGCGCTGACCCGCGAGCAGGTGCAACTCCTGGCGATAGGGAGGCACCTGCGCCTTCCTTCCGGGCGCAAGTTGGTTGTCGGGCGCCGCGAGCGGGAGAACGATTACCTGGAGACGTGTGGCGTGGCAGGGGTCTTGCTCACGGCGGTGGATTACCCTGGGCCGACGACGTTGGTGCCTGGCGCGCCTGAGCGAGGGGAGATCGAACAGGCTGCGCGGATCACCGCAGGCTACTCTGATGGCAGAGGCGAGCCTGCCGTGCGCGTCGAGGTGCGCTACGACAGCGGACAGCCTGGGCTGGTCGAGATCCTGACGGTCGTCCCAATGGTGCTGGAGGAGGTGCAGGCATGGATGGTGTAGGGGTGGCCCTACCACCCTGATTATCAGGATTCCTGCGTCTACGGGATGCCAGTTGCTGTTGGCGTAAATTCGGGACGCTCGCCCAGCGCGGGTGTGTGAGTCGTGGTCGGTGTGGGCGTGGGTGTGGGAGTTGCGGTGGGCGTGGGTGTGGGAGTTGCGGTCGGCGTGGGCGTGTAAGTCACTGTGGGCGTGGGTTTAGGAGTCGCAGTCGGTGTGGGCGTGTAGGTCGCCGTTGACGTGGGTGTAGCCGTCGCAGTCGGCGTGGGCGTGTAGGTCGCCGTTGACGTGGGTGTAGCCGTCGCAGTCGGCGTGGGCGTGTAGGTCGCCGTCGGCGTGAGTGTGACAGTCGCCGTTGGAGCGGACGTAGCCGTCGCCGTCGGCGCGGACGTAGCCGTCGCAGTCGGCGTAGGTGTGGGAGTCGCCGTTGGAGCGGACGTAGCCGTCGCCGTCGGCGCGGGTGTGGGAGTCGCCGTTGGCGTGGCCGTGGGGGACGCGGTCGGCGTGACGTTTGGAGCCGGCGTCGCCCTGGGGGTGGACGTCGCTGTCGGTGCTGGTGTGTCGGTGGGCAAGGACGTGGGCTCAGGCCACCGCTGGGTGGGCGTGGGACTTGGCGTGGGTGTCAAGGTCGGCCTGGGCGTCCGGGTTGGGCTCGGTATCTTGGTCCCCTCCAACGCTGTACTTGGCGTTGGTGTCCCTATTAGCTCCGCGACCTTGCTTGGCCCCGGCGTTTGTGCCCGGTATAGCGTCTCCTGCACTGGGGTAGGGGGCGACGGCGTGGGCCAGGGCGTCGGGCCGACAGCGTCAATGGGACGCGCAGCCAGACAGGGTTGCCCGGACAGCACGGTGGTCTGCTGGCCGGCTAACAACGGGATGGTGGTCTCCTTGGATGTTACGTTCACCACGCCCACGATCACGGTCACATGCGTAGTGCCGTCGGCTTCCGTGGCGATCTCAAACTCCGTGCCGTGCACCGCCACAACCGCCGTGGCGGTCTCAACCTGGAAACGAGAGGCCATGTCGCTCAGGCGATTCACGCGGTTGTACATGTATCCCAGCCACTGGTGAAGGACGATGACCTTGCCGCTGCCGTTTCGCCGGGAATGTATCTGGGCAACGGTGACGTCGGCTTCGGCTCCCAAATCGGTAGTGCTTCCGTCGAAGAAGACCAGTGTAGCGGCGGAGGATGGGCCGGTGCGGATCCGATCTCCTGTCTCGATCCGGTCACCCACCGATGAGAATCGCCAGACTTCACTCCCGAACGGCAGGACTTCTACCGCACCGTGCACCTGGGCCAGGGTGGCCGCTTGGGCGACGGTCCCGCGAAGCCAAGTCAGCAGCAACAGACTGCCGAAGACGAACGAGACCAGGGCGAGCACAGGTTTCAAAGCTGGTTGCAGGGCGGGCACGTGCCTGGGCACGGCGGGTCTTTGTGCCCGCTTCCCAAAAATGGCGGCAATTCGCGCAGCACAACGCGCGAACGGGGTGAGCGAGCCTACCTGGCGCCGCTTCTGCTCGGCCAATGCCTCAAGCATCCGGCGCTTCCCGGCGGCGAAGGCGGCATGGCTGGAGGCTGGTCGGGGCGCACGGCGTACTTTGAGCGCGGTCTGCAGGAGGGGGCGCAGGTCGGCAGCATACTCGGGGTAATGGGCCAGGCACTCCTCCATCGTGGCCCGGCCTTTCTCGAAATTCAACAGCATCTCATCCAGCGCAAAGCTCAGACCTGGCTTCACAGGCTGGGGATGCTGTGGAGCGTGCGAGCGGGATGGGGAACTCTCGTCTATTGGCAGCGCTAATGTGAAAGTGCTGCCACGGCCTGGCCCCTCACTCGTGGCCCACGCTCGCCCGCCGTGGGCTTCGGCGACCACCCGGACGACGGTCAGCCCTGCACCAACGCCGCTGAAGCGTCGGGTGGTGGAACTGTCTGCCTGGTAGAAGCGGTCAAAAACCCGGTCCAGATGCTCTGGAGCGATTCCGATTCCCTGGTCCTGCACGGCCACGTGCAGGCAACCCCCATCTGTCCAGGCTCGCGCACGGACCAGGCCCCCGTCGGGGCTGAACTTGATGGCGTTGTCCAACATCTGGGACAATGCCAGGCTGAGGCGTTTCTGGTCCCCCAGGATCGGCGGTAGGTCATCAGCCAGGTCGACCTCAAACCGGACCCCCGCTTGCTCAGCTCTGTGGCGGTATTGATCTACCGTGTTTTCCACCCACTCCGATGCCGAGAGAGAAGCTAGGGCCAATGTCTCCTTCGGAATCGTCCGCGTGGACATGAGGCTGTGAATCACGCGGGTGAGTTCCCCTGTCCGATTGTAGATGACTTCCAGCGCGTCCTGTTGCTCGGGCTGAAGCGCCCCTAGCGTGCCAGAGAGGAGCAAATCGGTATAGCTATGGATTAAGGTAAGCGGCGTGCGCAGCCCGTGGGCTAAATTCTGGATAAACTCACTCTGGAGCTGTTCTCTCTGCTGATACTGGGGAAACTGAGGAGTCTGAGTGGCGTCACACTGTGCGATCGCCATCATTAGCGCGGTCAGGGCCGGTTGTTGTAACGAGTGGATTGCATCCACGGGCTTGCCCAGTATCCAGGCCACCGTCTCGGCGTCCAGCCCTTCGACGAGCTTCAGCAGGATGACCTGGCGCTGGTCGTCGGCAATACGTGCAATGGCGGCGGCCAGGTGTTGAGGGGGCAGTCGCTGCTCAGTGGCGTTCTGGAGATCGGCCTCACCTGCAGCAAGTTCCTCAGACTTGAGCGGCGGGGACCGCTCGGCGTGCCGATGCTTGTCTGCGATCAGTTCGTGAGCGACCCTGTGCAGCCAGGCTTGCAGCCGACTGCCCTGGTGGGGAAGGTGGTCCAAGCTCTCCACCAGACGCACAAAAACGTCGCCGGTCAAATCCTCGGCCGTGCCGGGGTCTCCCACCCGGTAGAAAATGTAGCGATAGACGGCGGGCTGATACCGGGCGTAGATCTCAGCCAGTGCGGCTGGATTTCCTTCCTTCGCCCGTTGGATCAGCTTAGCCTTGTCCAAAGAGACTTCCTCCGCCTCGGATGCAGGCAAGAAAGAGTATAGCATAACGGGAGAAAAGGGGCAAGCGCTGGCAATTGTCGCGCACAGGCCGGGGACGCCTCATTCGTTGAGGGCCGCTTGTGGCACCGATTTCGGTTATTCGGTGAGTGGCGGCTATGTAGGAGGTGATGATGCCCCCGCCCCTGCTTTCTCCCCCCCAGCAACTGCTCACTCAAGCTGCCCAAGTATATACCAGAAGTCGTAAAGATTTGGTGAAAAAAATATGAAAAAGGAACAAAAATATCCGCCACCCCGACCCGCAACGGTTGGGGACCGTTTTGCCGCCCCTCGGGCGCTGACTCAAATGGGTGGGCGGGACCGGTCGCTGCCGACTGCTCGCCTGTCCGACTTGCCCTCAGCAGTGGGATAGAGTATAATCAAATCGACTCCACGTCGCAGTGCGGACGACGAGGAGCGGAAGGGAGAGTCCAGTATTTGACGCCAGCATACACCGTCCTGCTCGTGGAGGGCAGGAAGCCCGCAGCAGAGTATCTAGCCCCTGTCCTTGATGACCAGGGGTGTATTGTCGTTACAGCACGCACGCGAAGGGATGCCATGGCCAAGGTACAGGATGCACACCCTGCAGTCGTCGTGCTGGACTCTCCCTCGCTGCGTTTCAGTTGCCGTCGTTTCTGCAAAGCACTGCGGGATGCCGAATCTGAAATCTCGGTGCTGATGCTGCTGCCACAGGGCGAGAAGATTGACCGCAGCGTGGGCGCGCGTGCCTACCTACGGTATCCTTTTTCCGCCAAGAAGTTGATCAACCGAATCAACAGACTGCTACCAGCCTCTGAGGATGATGTACTCCGGGTAGGTGATGTGACTCTCAACGTCAAGCAGCGATGCGTTCTCCAGGGTGATCGCGAAAGCCATCTTACCCCCAGGCAAGCTCGCTTGCTCGAGGTGTTTATGCGTCACCCGGGTGAGGTTTTGACCCGGGCATTCCTGATGAAGCAAGTGTGGGACACCGACTACCTGGGTGATACGCGTACCCTTGATGTCCATGTCCACTGGGTGCGCAAAGCAATTGAGCAGGATCCCAGCTCGCCACTCTACCTGTGCACGATCCGCCAAGTGGGCTACCGTTTCGACGTGCCAGAAAAGGGATAGACGCGGCGGATTTGCTCAAATCTCACTTTATGGTACAATCGTAGTAGTTCGACCGAATACACACGCCTCTTGACCGGCGAGATTGTGCTGGGTGGGCAGCCGATCCAGTTTCTCGACGGAATGACGGGGGCGGAGGATATAACAGAACAAGGAGGTTCCTCTATGGCTGTCGTTTCAATGAAGGCACTCCTCGAAACTGGAGTGCACTTTGGTCATCGCACCCGGCGCTGGAACCCGAAGATGAAGCCGTACATCTTCACGGAGCGCAATGGGGTGCACATCATAGATCTGCAGCAGACGATTACCGCGCTTAGCAGGTTCCACCAACTGATCCGGGACACTGTGGCTGCTGGGGGTACGGTGCTCTTGGTGGGCACCAAGCGGCAGGCTCAGGAGACTATCGCTCAAGAGGCCCAGCGCTGTGAGATGCCCTATGTCAATGAACGGTGGCTCGGAGGTACGTTGACCAACTGGCGCACTATTCGGCAGCGCATTGACTACCTGTTGAATCTGGAAGCCCGCCGTGACCGTGGTGACTTTGAGCGCTTGAAGAAGAGGGAGGCCCTGGGCCTGCAGCGTCAGATCGAAAAACTCAACCATCGGCTGGGTGGCATTCGAGAGATGCGTGACCTCCCTGATCTAGTCTACGTCGTGGACGTGCGACGGGAGACCACCGCGGTGAAAGAGGCCAACAAACTGGACATTCCCATCGTCGCGATCGTGGACACGAACTGTGATCCTGATCCAATTGATTACGTGATCCCGGCCAACGATGACGCGATTCGTGCTATCAAGCTGATTACCTCGAAAATCGCCGACGCCGTGTTGGAGGGAGTGGCTCAGCGCAAAGCTTACGAACCGGAAGCGCTCGAGGTTGAGGAAATCAGTGTCGAGGATGAGAAGTATCTCAGCGCCGCCACTCTGGCCCGCCTGAAGGAGTTGACGTTCGAAGGAGAAGAGAAAGAGGAAGGAGAAGCGGAGCCTGTCGTGGCAGTGCGGGCTGAGGAATCGGTTGAGGAGACAGCCGCTGAAATAGGCGCGGAGTTGGGCGAGCAACCGGGCGAACTGGTGCAGGAAGTGGCGGAGGAGCCAGTGGCAGGGGGTATGGTTTCCGCGGAGGATGAGGAAGAGGGCGAGGAGGAGTAAAGAGGCAGCCCAAGTCTCTTTGCTCGGCACCCGTAGATCGCGACCTTTGGAGAATAGGAGCACAGAATTTGGAAATCACCGTTGCGATGGTCAAGGAACTACGGCAAGCGACCGGCGCTGGCGTGTTGGACTGCCGTAAGGCGTTGGAGGCTTCTGCTGGCGACTTGAAAAGCGCAGCCGCTGCTTTGCGTGAAAAGGGGCTGGCTGCGGCTGCCAAGCGAGCAGGCCGCCAGGCATCCGACGGGCGCGTGGAGGCATATGTCCATCCCGGGAATCGCGTTGCTGTGCTGTTGGAATTGAACTGCGAGACCGACTTTGTCGCTCGCACGGATGACTTTAAGACGTTGGCTCACGACTTGGCGCTCCATATCGCCTTCGCTGCGCCGCGTTACCTCACTCGTGAAGACGTGCCTGGAGAGGTGGTCGAGCGCGAACGAGCCAAGTATCGCGCCCAGGCTCTGGAAGAGGGCAAGCCCGAACGCATCGTGGATCGCATCATTGAGGGACGGCTGGAAAAGTTCTACCAGCAGGTCTCCCTGATGGAGCAACCCTTTGTTAGAGATGAGGAAAAGATCATACAAGAGTTGATCACCGATGCGATTGCCAAACTCGGTGAGAACATCATTATGCGCCGCTTTGTACGCTATCAACTTGGCGAGAGTGCGGATTGAGTCTATGTTCGAATCCTAAATTGAAATCTTCCTCCGGCTCGGCTGATGGTATCGGGGTTGTGGTCGGGGATGTTGATGGGGCGAAGCGGTATGCCTGTTGCAAAGTATAAAAGGGTCTTGCTCAAGCTAGGTGGGGAGTCACTGGCCGGCCCTGGGGGTAGCGGCATAGGTCCTCACATGGCGGAAGAGATCGCCGCCAAAGTGTCGGCCGTACGTGACTTGGAGGTGGAAGTCGCGATCGTTCTGGGAGCGGGCAACATCTGGCGTGGTCGAGATGGCCTCGCACATGGGATGGACCGCGCCACGGCAGATCATATGGGCATGCTGGCTACGGTGATGAATGCGCTTGCACTGGCCGATGCACTGGAGCGCATGGGGATTGTCACCCGCGTACAGACCGCTATCGAGATGCGGGCCATTGCCGAACCTTACATCCGCCTGCGCGCAATCCGACACTTGGAGAAGGGGCGCACTGTCATTGTTGGTGGCGGTACAGGTAACCCATATTTCACCACCGACACGGCTGCAGCGCTGAGAGCGATGGAGATCGACGCCGACCTGTTGATCAAGGCCACCAAGGTGGACGGTGTCTATGCTAAAGATCCGCACGAGAACCCGGACGCTGAGCGCTTCGATCACTTGACCTATATGCAGGCACTCGAACTGCGGGTAGGCGTGATGGACGCTACGGCGATCTCATTGTGTATGGAAAACGATCTGCCCATTCTTGTGCTCAACTTGTGGCAGCCTCACAGCCTGGAGCGGGCCGTAGTGGGCGAGCCCATCGGCACGCTGATTTCTCGATAGCCGCGATCAAAGATGATCAAAGAACTAGTTCGCGAGGCAGAAGGCCGCATGCGCAAGACTGTCGAGGTGCTGGAGGCTGATTTGCGCACCATTCGCACCGGTCGGGCCTCCCCGGCACTGGTGGAACGGGTGATGGTGGATTACTATGGCACACTTACACCTCTCAACCAGTTGGCGGTCATAGCCGCGCCGGAACCCCAACTGCTCACCATCCGGCCCTACGATCCAGGGTCGCTTGGTGACATCGAACGCGCGATCCTCAAGTCCGAACTGGGCCTCACGCCGGCCAATGATGGCAGGATCATCCGCCTACCTATCCCACGCCTGACAGAGGAGCGGCGGCAGGAGCTTGCAAGGCTTGTGCGGCAGCGTGTCGAGGATGGAAAGGTAGCGCTGCGGAACATCCGTCGCGAGGTGTTGGATGATCTGCGCGAATTTGAGAAAGAGAAGCTCATTGCTGAGGATGACTTCTACCGTGGCAAGGACGACCTGCAGGACCTCACTGATCGCTACATCGAGCAGATGGACGAGATCAGCACCCGCAAGCAGCGGGAGGTCCTGGAAGGCTAACGCGATCTCTTATAGTGTGCCCCGGATCAGCCTACGATAATGCCCTCTCAACTGCAGGATGATCGACGATATCCACCTCTGGAACGGGTGCCCCGGCACGTGGGGATCATCATGGACGGCAACGGCCGCTGGGCTCGGGCGCGAGGTTTGCCCAGGGCGGCCGGACACCGTGCCGGGACAGAAAACCTGCGCCGCGTGTTGCGAGCAGCGGTTGAGTTTGGCGTTCCGGTCCTGACTATCTACGCATTCTCGACTGAGAACTGGGGCCGCCCGGAGAGCGAAGTTGAGATTCTGTTGTCCATCTTTGAGAGGGTGATCGACCGCGAGTTGTCGGAGTTGCATAAGGAAGGCGTCCAACTGCGTCACGTTGGGCGGTTGGAGCGTATTTCCCCGGCATTGCGACAAAAAGTTCTGAAAGCCATCAAACTGACGGAGAAAAACCAGCGACTAATCCTCAATGTGGCTTTCGACTATGGCGGGCGGGACGAACTGGTGCATGCAATACGTCGGATAATTACCGACGGCGTGCCTGCTGAGCAAGTAGACGAACCGCTCGTCAGTCGTTACCTCTATACGGCAGGGTTGCCTGACCCCGACCTGATCATTCGCACCAGTGGGGAGATGCGGATCAGCAACTTCCTCATTTGGCAGGGAGCATACGCCGAGTTTTACATGACCCCTAGCCTATGGCCTGATTTCGATAAGGACGAGCTCTACAAGGCCTTGGAGCGTTACAGCTACCAAGAGCGACGTTTCGGCCTGGTGCCTGAATAGGGCACTGCCGTAGACAAGCGACGTCAGGGGCTCCATCGTCGACACTGTATGCCTGTGTGTCGGAATACTACGCCAAATACGTCTTGACCAGTGCTACGTACACGTCTACTCACTGCCGCTGTCTTGATCCCGATTGTCGCCTGCTGTATCTACTTGGGCGGAATATCGTTCTTGGTCCTGGTTGTATTGCTGCTGACGCTGGCCGAGATGGAATTCTGCCAGTTGGTGGCCCGGGATGGCTTTCGTCCTGTCCTGGCCTTTGGGCTTGGAATGGTATGGCTCCTCCTGTTGGATGCCCAGTTTCCAGCGCTGAAATTGCAGCAACCTGGCATGGCACTGATTCTGCTGGGCTCCCTTGCGTGGCAACTGTTTCATCGCGGCGGCTCGCCAGTAGCCGATTGGGCGTTGACCCTGACGGGTGGCCTGTACATGGGGCTGTGTGGTGCTTGCTTGATCGCACTAAGGGGTATGCAGCCCGATGGGATGTGGTGGACACTGACTGTTGTGCCCGCTATCATGGCTGCCGATAGTGGTGCTTATCTCGTTGGGCGGGCGTGGGGACGGCACAGATTGGCGCCTGCGTTGAGCCCCGGTAAGACGTGGGAGGGATATGCGGCGGGTGTGATCGCCGGTGGGCTGATCACGGCACTGCTGGCTTCGTTCTGGCATACCAGGGCGGGCGCAGGGACCGTCGTCAGCGGCGTCCATGGCCTGGTCCTGGGGTTGCTGATTGCTACCTTCGCTCCCCTGGGCGACTTGGCCGTCTCGATGATCAAGCGGCAGGTCGGCGCGAAGGACAGCGGCAAGATTATTCCTGGCCATGGTGGGGCGCTGGATCGGGTGGATAGCGTCCTATGGGCAGCCGTGATTGGTTATTATTACGTGCAGATCTTCACGCCGATGGTGCTTGGCAGGTGAGATAGCTGGATGTGGGGGACTGTAGACGTTGGAATCTGGTGCAGCAGAGCGCTCCCACGTATGGACTTGTACGTTCTGGCCAGGTACCGATACGTAAGGAGCAACATCGATGGACAAAGAGCGACTGGTGCGTGACATTTACCATAAGGGTGTCATCCTATGCAAGCCGGACACTCCTCTTCAGGAAGTGGTGAGGGTGATGGCCGATACAGGAGTTCACGCCGTCATGGTCGCCGAGAGCGAAGGGCAACCGCCTGTGGGGGTGGTATCTCATACCGACGCTATCGCCCACTATGGGGAGGATCTGACGGAAATTCAGACCCGCGATGTGATGACGACTGGTGTTGTCGGCATTTCGGACAGTGCCACCGTGGGGGAAGCGGCCAAGAGACTGCTGGAGAGCAACATCCACCGCTTGCTTGTGGTGAGCAAGGATGGCACGCCGCTGGGTATCCTTTCGACCACTGACATCATCCGCGAGATGCGTGGCACGCGCTGGGTGTGGTATCTGGACTGACGGTGCCAGTACGATACGCTGTGCACAGGCGGATCACCATGATTGAACGGCCCACCACCGAGCAGCAGCTCCCGGTACGATGAATCGAAATAAACCAAGGTGAAGGTAGCAAAAATGACTAAAAAGGACAATATTAACGAAATGGACATGGCCAGCCTGGAGATCAGGACACTGGCGGAACTGCGCGAGTTGGCCAAAGGGTGGGAGATTTCCGGCTACAGCCGGCTCAAGAAGGAGGATCTCATCCTGCGACTACTACGGGCCAAAGCGGAGAGAGAGGGGCTGAGGTTCGGGGGGGGCGTGCTGGACATTGTGGATGACAGCAAAGGCTACCTGCGCTGCGACCACTACAAGCCCGGTCCGCAGGACGTGTACGTCTCGCAATCTCAGATCCGTCGCTTCGGATTGCGCACTGGCGACATGGTCGTCGGGCAAGTGCGGCCGCCGAAGGAAAGCGAAAAGTATTTCAGCCTGCTGCGCGTGGAGGCTGTGAATGGGATGGACCCGGAGGCAGCCAAAAAACGCCCAGTTTTTGAGTCGCTGACGCCGATCTTTCCCAACGAGCGTTTCGTGTTAGAGACCTCCCCGCACGGGCTGACGACGCGGCTCTTGAGCATGGTGGCGCCGATTGGGAAAGGGCAGCGTGGGCTTATTGTATCTCCGCCAAAGGCCGGCAAGACCACCGTGCTGAAGCGCATCGCCAACGGCATCACGGCCAATCACCCGGAGGCACACCTGATGGTCGCGCTCATCGGTGAGCGGCCTGAGGAAGTCACTGATATGGACCGCTCGGTGGATGCCGAGGTCATCAGTTCGACCTTTGATGAGCCGGTAAAGAGCCACGCGGGGGTAGCCGAGATTGCGTTGGCCCGGGCCAAGCGACTGGTCGAGGATAGCCGGGATGTCGTCATTCTCCTCGACAGTATCACCCGCCTGTCGCGCGCCTACAACCTGGTAGTGCAACCCAGCGGCCGCACGCTCTCCGGCGGGCTGGATCCAGCGGCGCTCTACCCGCCCAAGCACTTTTTCGGCGCGGCCCGCAAGATCGAGGAGGGGGGGAGCCTGACCGTAATCGCCACTTGCCTGATCGATACCGGCAGCCGGATGGACGACATGATTTACGAGGAGTTCAAAGGCACCGGTAATATGGAGCTCCATCTGAGCCGAAAGCTGCAGGAACGGCGTATCTTCCCCGCTTTTGACATCGAGCGCTCTGGCACGCGACGGGAGGAACTGCTGCTCGGTGAGGATACGCTGCAAAAGGTCTGGCTGATGCGGCAACGTTTCCTGGATTCCAAGTCATCCGGTTATAGCGTTTCGCAGGCGATGCAGGAATTGCTCCGCGTCCTTAAACGCACTGAGAGTAACGAGGAGTTCCTCGACTTGTTCGCAAGAATGGCAGAGGCAGAGGGTCGTTAGCGCGAGTCGCCAGCACTTGCTGGCGCGACTGATCCCGGGGTTAGAAAATCCTGCACTGCCTCCGCCACCTCTGGCGGTCGCTCCAGCATCACCATGTGGCCCGCGCCCTCAACAATGACAAGGCGGGCGTCGGAGATGTGCTCAGCCAAGAAGCGCGCGTACTTGACCGTGGCGAGTTGATCCGCGGAGCCCGCGATCACCAGTGTGGGAGCCGCGATTTCTCCCAGTCGCTCCATCACGTCGAAGCGGTCGCAGGCAGTGAAATCGCCCAAGAGCACATCGGAGCCGGTTCCCAGGAGCGCCTGCCGCCCCAGTTCAATCAGCCGTGGCGCGGTCCCCGATGACCAGGCGAAGCGGGTGATGAGTTCCGTGGTCCCCTCAAAGTCGCTGCGGATCCCATCGAGGATGGCAGGAGCCACGCGCAGCCGCGCACCGGTCGCCACCAGTACCAGCCCGGCCACGAGTTCGGCGAAATCCAGCGCCAGCGTCGTAGCGATAGCGCCACCCATTGAGTGTCCTGCGACGATGGCTGGCTCGATTCCAACTGCATGGAGGAAAGCGGCAACGGCCTCCGCGTAGCCCGTGATCGTATCATAGCCTGGTCCTCCCGAACGCCCATGGCCGGGCAGATCGAGTGTGTAGACTGAGACTGCAGGCAATCGGCGCAGTTCGGCTGGCCAGTGCAGGCGCGTGCCCCCGGCCCCGTGCACCAGCAGCAGTGTGGGGCTTGCTTTCGGCCCGCGGCTTACGGTGTAGAAAAGGTCTCCTCTGGCAGTTTCCGCATAGGGCATGGCTCAGCGACCTCGCTCAGTGTCCCGCCGTCGGCAGCGTGTCAAGCGTCGTGCCATGCAGCGCTCGCCGCATTGCCTCCCGGTCGTCCCAGGGGTACTCGGTTGTGCCAAAGCACATGCTCTGCTCGTGCCCCTTCCCGCAGGCGATCACCACGTCGCCGGCCCGGGCCACCTGGCAAGCCAGCAGGATCGCCTCACCCCGGTCGGACACGCGCCACAGATCCGCGCCCTCGCGCTTGCCCGCCGCCGTGGCTGCAGCGACGCTTCTGGCCATAATCGATTCCAGGCTTTCAGTGCGGGGGTCCTCTGCGGTGATGATCACCAGGTCGGCCAAATCCCCGGCAACCCGGCCCATCATTGTCCGCTTCTCCCGATCACGCAGCCCTGCGCAGCCGAAGACGACGATCACCCGCCCATTCTCTGCGGCCATCGTACGCGCCGTTTGCAGCACCCGCTGAAGTGCGTTGGGCGTGTGAGCAAAGTCCACGATGGCCAGAAAATTCTGTTCCTCTTCAATCCGCTCCATCCGGCCCGGGACGGCCTGTACGGTCTCCACCCCTGTGCGAATGGCGTCCATATCTACGCCCATCGCCACTCCTGCCGAGGCCGCCGCCAGGATATTGCTGACGTTGTAGGCTCCCACGAGCCGTGTTTTGATGGTCGCCTCGCCGGTCGGCGTGCGGAGGACGAAGCGGGTGCGATCGGGGGCAAAGCGGACGTCTTGGGCGGTCACCACTTTGGCGAGCGCCGCTTCGCTCACGGTCGAACCGTTGGCCGGGCCGGAGATGGAATACGTGACCTTGTGGTCGGCTGGGAGGGGGCTGAGGTAGCGGTAGGAGTCATCGTCCCGGTTGAGGACCGCCACCTTGTGCACCCCCGGCTTGCGGAAGGAGCGCGTCAATCCCTCAAAGAGTTGGGTCTTGGTCTGCTGGTAGGCCGCCAGCGAGCCGTGGAAGTCGAGGTGCTCGTGCGTGATGTTCGTCACGACGGCCACGTCGAAATCGCAGCCCGCCACCCGTTGTTGTGCCAGCCCGTGAGACGTGACCTCCAACACGGCGTGGGTGGCCCCGGTTTCGACCATGCGGGCCAGGTAGCGCTGGACGTCGGGTGGGTCGGGGGTGGTGGTATGGAGGCCGGTATCGATTTCTTCCTCGCCGATGCGGGCGTTCACTGTGCTGGCCATCCCGGCGCTGAGGCCAGCGGCGCGCAGGATCGCATAGATGAGGTTGACGGTAGTCGTCTTGCCGTCGGTGCCGGTGACGCCCACGAGCGTCATCTTGCGGGAGGGGAAGTCGTGCCAGGCGGCGCACAGCCAGCCCCACGCCTCCCGTGCGTCAGGCACGCGCACGTACGTGAAGGTGCCCCAGGGCAGGCGGCGACCGCTGCGGTCGCTGGGTAACTCCTCCGGGGGGCGCTCACCGACGACCACCACCGCGCCCTCGCTCACCGCCTCGGCGATGAAGCGATGGCCGTCCACATTGACGCCGGGGACGGCCACGAAGAGGTCGCCAGGACGCACCCGGCGTGAATCGGCGGCGATGCCGTGTATCTCGGCACCGCCGCCCACCCGGCCCAGAACGGCCGGTAATGCCGCTGTCAATCTGGTCAGCCTCATTTGCTTACCGGACGCCTGCCTGCCCCGCGCCTATTCGTCCGCTCTCAGTAGCGCCCGACCTCCCGCCAGCGCCTTGAGCAGATCGCGGCGCTTGAGCGCCCGTTTCCTGTCAATTTCCACCGCGCCCGCCTTGTCGTCAGCCATCTTTCTCAAGGCCTCAACCCATGCCCCGCTCTGGACCGGTGTATGACCGACGCGCCACCGCTCGACCCAGACGGGCAGGACGTCGGCGTTGGTGACCCGTTGGTGGATCACGGTTTTGGTCACGCCATAGGACTCAACCGTGATCTCGTATTCTTCGACCTCGGGCTTGACCGGGCAGACCTGCATGCACGCCCCGCACTTGATACAGTAATAGTCGGCCAGGTTCAACTCGCCTTCGTCATCGATGTGCAACGCACGCGTGGGACAGATGTCGGCGCAGGCCAGGCAGCCCTCGACGCACTTTTCGCGGCGCAGTTCCACCTTGCCCTGCCAGGGCTGTACGACGTGGAATGCGCCATCGCTGGCGACCTCGCATTGACGGCAGCGGATGCAATGCACCTGATCCACCACCAGTGTGTCCTGCACCTCGTCGTAGCTGATGACGCTGGTTGGGCAGTTGTCGATCACGAATTCCTTCCTGCTCCAATCGAACTGCGCTATGTCGAACTTTGTGGATTGGACCAGGTCCGGGAATGCTCCGTGCGTCAGCACCGGGTTCTCACGCTCGCCGTTGATCGTCAGCGTGATCGCGTTCTTGGGGCACATCACCTCACACATGCCACACAGCACGCACTTGTCCGGGTCGATGTCCGCGGAAGGCTTCCTTGCCAACCGACCATGCACGATCTCTCCCTCGATGTGGACAATGGCATCCTTGGGGCAGACCAACGGCCCGATCTGGCAGCCGACGCACCTGTCGCGATCCAGCTCCAGCACGTAATGCCTGGTGACCATCCCCCGTTCCAGGATGAGCTTCTCGTCGATTTCGTGCTTGACGGTTAAACCACGTTTCATCAATCTACTCCGTCTCGTGTGTTGGACACTGTACATGGCAGTCAGTGGACGGTGTAGAAAACCCCGCCTACCGTCGGCTGTCTGCCGTCCGCCTGTTTACGGTTCAATCGGTCCTAGAGCCCTCACTTCTTCCATCAACTCTTCTACCAGACGAGGAAATCTGCCCCTTTCCGCAGTCGAGACGTGGGCGAACTTGACCCTCCCGTTCGCTCCAGAGGCTTCCAGGACTTTGTGCAGGACGGCCATTTTGTTCTCTGCCATAAAGTTGCCCCGCTTGTAGTGGCAGTCACCAGGATGGCAACCGGCAACCAGCACGCCGTCTATCCCTTCCTGCAGGGCCGTCAGGACGTGCATCGGGTCCATCCTCCCCAGGCAGCGAATCTCTATGATCCGAACGTTGGGTTGTTCTTGAACTCGGGCGATGTCAGCTCGATCGAGTCTGGAGTACAGGCACCAGTTACACAAAAAGGTTACGATCTTGGGTTCCCAGTCTGACTTCACTTGGCTAGCGCTCCTGTTTGCTATCCCATCTCGTCCGCGAACTCTCTGATCTGCGCGACGATCATGTCGTCGCTGAGATCCTCTACACTGATAGCAGAGGAAGGGCATATGGCGGCGCATGTGCCACACCCGTGGCAGAGAAACCTGTCCACTTCGGGCAAGGTGCTCTGTTGTCCATTGACCCACTTGGTTCTCAGCTCGATCGCTTCGTACGGGCAGGCCTGGGCGCACATGCCGCAACCCGCACACGCCCGTTGATCGACCTCGGCGACCATCCGTACCGGCTCGTACCCTTCCTGGATGGCTACGTCCCGAATGGCCTTCATCAAGTCCGAGATGCGTATGCCCTGGGGGCAGCGCCGGTAACAGATGTCGCAGGCCGAACAAAGCCAGATGACCGGACTGGACAGAACCTGGTCCCTCATTCCCAGCATCACCATCTTGATAATCCGGCGCGGGTTATAGTTCTCCTCTATCCACTGGATGGGACAGGTGGCCGTACAGGTGCCGCAGGAGAAACAGTACGTGATCTTTTCGCCGCCAGGGGATGCGCGCACCTGATCTGCAAAGGTGTCCGATGAACTGTGGCTACCCATCCTACACCTCCTGCCCAATCATGGCCGCCTTGAGTCGGTCCGCAAACTCCAGGGCCTCCTCGACCTGCGGCGCCTCCCGCATGCGGCGAGCGCGCTTCTCCATCTGGGGTCGCAGCCGCTCGATCTCCTCCATCAACTGCTCCTTGGGGATCGAGTCCAACGTAGCCTGCATTTCGTTGAGGACACGGGCGTACTTGTCGCCCTCGGCGGCGCTGATCCACTCGACGCGGAACCGGCCCTCCGTCATGCCCATCTTGTCGAACGCTTTGAGCAGCCGCTCGGCGCGCGCCGAACCCACCCGCTGCCCGGTGATGTAATGGCAGTCCTGTGGGTGGCAGCCGGAGTAGAGCACCGCCCCTGCGCCCAGGCGGAAGGCCTCGTAGATGAAATCATTGTCCATGCGAGCCGAGCACATCACGCGTAGGCCGCGCTCGTTGGCCGTGTACTCAAAGTGGCTGGTTCCTGCCATGTCGGCGCCGCCGTAGGAGCACCAGTGGCAGCGGAAGGCCAGGATCTTTTCCTCGGGCCTGTCGGCCAGCAACGCGCGGATCTGGGCGAGGATTTGGGCGTCGGTAAAGTGCAACTGCGTGATGGCGTTTTGGGGACATTCCGCCACGCAGCCGCCGCAGCCGTGACACTTGGCGATAAAGATGCGCGGGGCTTTGCCCTGCTCGTACTCGATAGCGCCGTAGGGGCAGGCCCTGGAGCAAACGCCGCACTTTTTGCCCTGGGCGCTGATGCAGCGATCCTCCCACACCGAGGCCACGACCGGCTCGATCTCCCACTCGGGCACGTGGAGCACGCGCCCGGCCCGCGAAGCCGCCGCCGACCCCTGTGCCACGCTGGCGGGGATGTCCTTCGCCCCCTGGCACGCGCCGGCCAGGAAGACGCCGTCGGTGGGGCTATCCATCGGCCGCAGCTTGGGATGGTACTCCATGAACCAGCCGCCGGGGCTTTGGCTGATATTGAGCACCGAACTCACGGTATCCACGTCGGGCTGCGGGACTGCCGCCTGGTTGAGCATCACCATATCGTACTCGCGCTCGATCACCTGGCCCAGTGACACATCCTCCGAGTGTACGTACAGATTCTGCGTTTCCGGGTCTTCTGTGATCAGCGCGGGCCGGCCCTGGAGAAAGCGTATGCCCATCTCGCGTGCCCGGTCGTAGAACGCTTCGTATCCCTTCGATGGCGTGCGGATGTCTATGTAGTAGACCGTGATGTCCATCTCGGGGTTGACTTGCTTCATGAGGATGGCGTTCTTGATGGCGTACATGCAGCAAAAGTTGGAACACCAGGGATTGAAGCGCTTGTCACGTGACCCGACGCAGTTGATGATCGCCAGCCGCCTGGGGTGGGTCCCGTCGCTCGGCCGGATCAGGTCCCCGGCAGTGGGGCCGGCCGAGTTGATCAGCCGTTCTATCTCTATCGCCGTGACGACGTTGGGATAGCGACCGTAGCCGTATTCGGGTATGACGCTGGGATCAAAGTGACTGAAGCCGGTGGCGACGATGATCGCGCCGACGTCTTCCCAGACCAGTTCGTCCTCCATACTAAAGTCGATTGCATCCAGCTTGCCGCAGGCCTCGACGCACTTGTAGCAATGGATGCAGGCGTCCATGTCAATGTTGTAGACGAGGGGCACCGACTGGCTCATCGGCACGTAGGCCGCCTTACGGGGAGCCAGGTTCATCTCAAAGTAGTTGGGGACCTCGATGGGGCAGACTTTGGCGCATTCGCCGCAACCGTTGCAGCGATCCGCAATCACGTATCTGGACTTTTCGCGAAGCTGCACCTGAAAGTTCCCGACAAAGCCCTCAACCCGCTCGACTTCAGTATACGTTCTCACATCCACCTTGGGGTGACGCGCCGCGTCAACCATTTTGGGGGCGAGAATTCATATACTACAATCCATCGTGGGGAAGGTCTTGTTCAACTGTGACATGACCCCCCCGATGGTCGGCTGCTTCTCCACCAGAATCGTCTCGATGCCCTGGTCGGCCAGGTCCAGCGCAGCGCTGATGCCGGCCACGCCCCCGCCGATGACCATCGCCCGCTTGGTGACGGGCACTTTGATCATATCCAGCGGGGTGAGAAAGCTGGCCTTGGCGACTGCCGCCGCCGTCAGGTCTTTGGCCTTCGCCAGCGCGCCTTCGGGATCGTGACCGTGTGCCCAGGTGCATTGCTCACGGATGTTGGCCATCTCCATCAGGAAGGAGTTCAGCCCCGCCTCGGCCACTGTCGCGCGGAACGTCGGCTCGTGCATGCGCACCGAGCAGGCCGACACCACGACCCGGTTCAGGTTGTACTTCTTGATGTCTTCTTTGATCAAGCTCTGGCCGCTGTCCGCACAGGCGTACGGCGCGTCAATGGCGCGGACCACGCCGGGCAGTGTGGCGGCGTATTCGGCCACGACTGTGGGGTCAATCACACCGGCGATGTTCGACCCGCAGTGGCAGACGTACACACCGATGCGCAGGTCTTTCATTTCGTTGTCTTCTGACATATCGTTCCTCGTCGCGGGAAACGCAAGATGTTGGACGGTTCGTCGTGTCACAGGTAAAGACTTCCAAAGTCCCTTCGAGTGCCGTTCGTCGCCTCGGCAAGGATGCTGGCTTTGAGTGGTTCCGAGCAATCGTGGCAGACTTCGGAAGTCTTTCAGAGCATTTGGCCGGCGGTGACGTTTGGATCCTGCTTGATCCTACCGCCCGAGCACCTCCTCGATGGCCAGTTTGCGGCGCGCCCGCTGCGCGCGCCGGTCGGGCGTGGTGAGCTCGAGCGCTTCCTTGGGGCACCACTTGACGCACTGCGGGCCATCCTCCAGGTCCTGGCACAGGTCGCAGATCTCGGCCAGTTTGGTCTCCGGGTTGATCGAGAGCGCGCCAAAGTCGCAGGCCTCGATGCACCAGGCACAGCCGTCGCAGCGGCTGGCATCCACGTGGATGACGCCGGTGGCCGGATCCTGCTTCAGCGCGTCGCGCGGGCAGGCGATGACGCAGGGCGCGTCCTCGCACGTGCGGCAGGCCACCGACGTTATCAAAATCTTGTGCGCGCGCACGGTGCGGATGCGGCTGCGATAGGTGTTGAACTCACCGGTCTTGGTGTACGAGCACACGTACTCGCATATTTGGCAGCCCACACACTTCTGTGGGTCGTTCGCGATGTATTGGTACTTGGAAGTTGATGCAGGCATGGCTCTCTCCTATACCCCGATTTCCTCGGCGACGTCGTCCATTCCCAGTGCGATCAGCTTCTCCTTGGGTATCAGCCCCTCCTTGGTCCAGCCTTTCGCCTCGTAGTAAATGTCTTTCATGTACTCCAGTTCCTCGTCAGTCACCACGTATCCGGCCGAAGGGCCTGTCTCCATCGGTTCGTGTTGCCACCGGTAGGGCAGGTGGTCGTCCTCGCGGGTCCAGCCCTCGCGGATGTTGAAGGCTTTCTTGATCGTGTGGGCCCGCTCGCCGATCAGGTCGACGTCGTCGTAGTCAAACTCCCAGCCCGTCGTGGCGTTGATCAACTGGGCGATGGCCGGCCACGCGCCCGCCCGGTCGGCCTTGCCGGTGAAGCAGCGCCGGATGAACTTGCACAGCGGCAGCGTGTCGTACACGGCGGCGTATTCCTCGGTGCTCTTGGCCAGTCCGCCCCGGGTCTCGTCGACGCTGAAGCGGTCCACCTCCCCTTTGATGTCGGGGTCATAGGCCGCCGTCCGGTTGTGGCAGGCGCCGCGTGTCCCTACTGCCAGCCCCAGCGCAAAGGTCTTGAGCGTGCGCGCGTCGTAGCCAGGCGCCTCCAGCCCCTTGATGTGCATGGCCCACTTGTATGTCTCGGTGCCGCGTTCCTCGTCCACCTGGGCGCTGGCCCGGCGGGTGCCCTCGGCCAGCAGATTGCCCATGTACCCCTCACGGTGAGCGATCATCTCGGTCAGCGTCACCATCGCCTCGCCGTTGCCAAAGTTCGCCTCGAACCCCTCGGGGTACTTTTCGCACTTGAAGTCGTCCTGAGTAAAGACACCCCGCTCATAGCACTCCATGGCCCAGCCGATGGTGACTCCCGTGCTCATCGTATCTGTCCCGAACTCGTTGCAGTTCGCGATGGCCTGGATCGCCGCCTCCATGTCGTTCACGCCGCAGTCCGACGACAGAGCGTAGAGCGATTCGTATTCAACGTGCCCCATGGCACCGGCGTAGGGTCCCTCTTTGACGTGCCCGACCTGCTCACAGGCGATCGGGCATTGAGCGCAGGCAATCGTCTTCGCCTTGTAGTGCTCGTGCAGGTACTCGCCACTCACCAGCTCGGCGCCTTCAAAGACACCCTGCTGGTAGTTGCGGGTGGGCAGTAGCCCCAGCCTGTTCATGTTGAGCACGTTTGACGACGTCCCCAGGATGCGGTACTTTTGCGTGTGCGGCCCCTGGGCTGCCTGGAGGATGTCGTAAGACAGCTTCAACAGCGTCTCCGGATCGGCCACCCGAACGCCACGCGTGCCACGGATGGAGAGGGCCTTGAGCTTCTTGGAGCCCCATACCGTGCCCTGCCCGGTGCGGCCCGCTTTTCGCCCATCGTTGCTCACGTTGGCGAGGCGCGCCAGGTTCTCGCCGGCCGGGCCAATCGTGGCCGAGCGCACCTGGTCATCTCCGAACTCCTCGCGGATCGCCTCCTCGGTCTCCGTCGTGCCCAGACCCACGAGATGGGAGGCATTGCGGAACTCGACCTTGTCGTCGTCAATGAAGACGCTGACCCATTCGTCACTGGCTCCGTGGACAACGATGCCGTCCCACCCGGCCCGCTTGAGCGTGACCGAGAACCAGCTCCCCGACAGGCTGTCGCCGATGAACCCGGTCAGGGGCGACTTGGACGCCATGCCGTATTTCCCCCCCACCGGTACTGGTGTCCCAGCGAACAGGCCACCGGCGATGCAGATCGGGTTGCCGGGAGAAAGCGGATCGCAGCCCACCTCGATGTTCTCCCAGCAAAGCCGGCTGGCCATCGAGACGCCGCCGATGTAGGTCTTGTACCACGCCTCCGGCTTTGTTTCGACCCGCGTCTTGCGCGTGGTCAGATCAATGTGAAGAATTTTCCCGCTATAGCCATACATAGTTAGCCTCCTGCTGACATGGACATCAATATGATGCGGTCACCATCGCTGGGGCCGTCACCCATCTGACTCGCCTGGACCATCCGCCTGGCGTTGTGGTTGAGAATGTTGGGAGCCTGCAACGTCTCGCCGTCCGGTTGGATCACGTTCCCGATCAGTGCCGGGTATCTGGTCCCCAGCACGCGCACGATGTCGCGAAACGTGGCTCCTTTATCCACATCTAGCGCAATCTCCTTAACCCCTGTCTCAAGTCGTGAAACCCCTAGAAACTCTACCTGGATCCGCATGTTCACACTCCCCAAAGCTTATCGGGCCGACCCTCTCCCGGGCAGACTGGACTATGCCGCAAGACTCGCCTGGTCTGGCGTCTATTTGTGCGCCTCCCGTACACAACAAAGACGCCAAGAGGGCGAACATCATTCGCCCCTGACGTCACTGAACGGGGGAACAGCGTTTGCCCTTGATGTCATTCTGGCTGTCCGTGAGGTCAGGATCGGTTCTCGGGACCAGTGCCCGGTTGTGCCTGACGGTGGAAATTATATCACAACCTCATACATAAATCAATCTATGCCTTCAAGAACTGCACGACGTCGAGCACAAAGATCACTGCCCCACCCACCACCACCTCCTCGTCGGTATCCAGCACGTACAGTTCTCCCGATTCCATAACCGGGGGCAGAGAACCCATGCGCTGAGTACGGGTGTGGCAGTTTTCCTGGATCAAGCGGACGACGTCCTCCACCTGCCCGTCTTCCACGCAGGTAAAGATCGTGACGTTCTCTTTGCGCAGAAACCCCCCTGTGGTTTTGGCCGTGGTGACCCGATATCCGCTCGTGACCAGGACGTCAAGCAGCGGTACCGCGTCGTCTTTGTTCACAATGCTGATGATGAATTTCATACCGAACTCTCTCCGGGCGTCAGGCTTCCGCCGCGCCGCAGGGGAGGCCTGCCGCGTGCGTTACCCTGTACTTCCAACACTTCCCGGGTGATGCTCTCCTGGCGGATGGCGTGGTATTCGAGTTGCAGTTTTCCCACGCGATCGTCCAGGTTGGTGATGGCGGCGTCCATCGTCTGTAAGCGCGCTCCCTGCTCGCTGACCATCGATTCGATCAGCGCCAGGTAAACCTGCACGGCCAGGTGTTCCCAGAGCAGGAACTCCTGAAGGCCCTGCGGCGGCGTGCCCAGGATCAGATCCTCTGGCACAAGCGTGCAATCATCCCCTAGCGATTGCCGGACGTCACACCAGACGGCGTTGAGGTCCGGTGGCAACAGGCGCACCTCGACCCGCTGGTAACGGCCAAACGATACGAATTGATTGTAGATCAGGTAGAGGGTGTTGAAAGCCTTTGCTTCGTAGAAATGCTTGACTTTGGCCACGATGTCGCGCGCTTCGACAAAGGAGACGGCGTGGGTGAGCGGAAAGTGCTGCGTGTAGAGCAACTCGCAGTCGGCGTGGTGAAAAAAGCGCTCCCCGTACTCTCCCAGCGCGATGACCTTGATCTCTCTTCCTCCCCCTCGTTCGCGCTCAATAAAGTCCAGGGCGTGGGCCACCAGGCCGACGTTGAATGTGCCGCACAGGCCTCGGTCCGAGGTCAACGCGATCAGTCCCACACTCCTTATGGCGTCGGAACTCTCGCCCCCAGGAGGATGGCGTGCGCCCCGCGTCAGCGCCGTAGTGAAGGTGGTGGCCAGCGCAAGCTGCCGGTCAACGGCGCGGGCGTACTGTTGCGCCGATCGCAACCGCACCCGTGCCCGTCGCCAGCGAATCGCCGACATCGCCCGGATGGAGCGCAACAGGTGGCGAATGTCCTCCAGGCTCCGAAGACGCCGTTGAACCTCGCTGGCTACCTGCGTCATACGTGCTCCTTGAAACGCGCCAGTGCGTTTTGCAGATCCTTCTCCAATTGGGGGTTCCAGTGACCGGCGGAGAACTCGGCCAACAGGCCAGAGTACTGTCGTTGCAGGAAGCTGAGCAGACGTGACTCGAAACCATGCACCTGCTCGACCGGGACGTCGTCCAGGTATCCCTGTCCGGCGGCGTAGATGACGGCCACCTGGTGCGCGACTGGCATCGGTTCGTACTGGGGTTGGGTCAATGTCGCGCGTACCCGCTCGCCGCGCGCCAACTGTTTGCGCGTCTCTTTGTCCAATTCAGTGCCAAAACGGGCAAAGATCTGTAGCTCGAGAAACTGGGCGATGTCCAGCGCCAGGTGGCGCGACACGGCGCGCATGGCGTTGTTCTGTGCTGCACCACCCACGCGGGAAACGGACAGCCCCACGTCTATGGCTGGATGAATGCCCTGATTGAAGAGCTGTGTGGTCAGGTAGATCTGCCCGTCCGTGATTGAGATCAGGTTGGTGGGGATGTATGCCGCGATGTTGCCGGCCTGGGTCTCGACGATGGGCAGGGCGGTCATACTCCCCCCGCCGTACGCTGCCGAGAGGCGGGCGGATCGTTCGAGCAGGCGCGAGTGCAGGTAAAAGACGTCGCCTGGATAAGCCTCGCGCCCCGCCGGGCGCTGCAGCAACAATGAAAGCTGGCGGTAGGCGATGGCGTGTTTGCTCAGATCATCGTAGATGATCAGCGCGTGTCCTCCGGCGTACATGAATGCTTCGGCCATGGCGCAGCCTGCATAGGGAGCCAGGTAGGCCATCGCCGGCGGTTCCTCGGCGCTGGCGACCACGACCGTGGTATAGTCCAGCGCCCCGTGTTCACGAAACGTCCCCACGATCTGGGCTACGGTGGACATTTTTTGCCCGATGCAGACGTAGATGCAATGGACGCCCTGATCGTGCTGGTTGCTGACTGTGTCAACGGCAATGGCGGTCTTGCCGATCTGGCGGTCGCCGATGATCAACTCACGCTGTCCGCGTCCCAAAGGGATGACCGAGTCAATGGCCTTGATGCCGGTCTGCAGCGGTTCGCTGACCGGCGTGCGCTGGATAAAGGTCGGCGCCGGGTGGTCTATCGGCCTGCGCATCTCGGCCTCCAGTGGGTCCAGGCCGTCGATGGGTTGGCCCAGCGCATTGACCACGCGCCCCAGGAGCGGTTCGCCCGCCGGCACGTCGATCACCCGTCCTGTCTCCCTGACGATGTCGCCCGCGTGTATGTTCTCGTCCGTCCCCAACAGCACGCAGCCCACGTAGCCCTGGTCGAGGTCCAACGCCAGGCCATAGGTGCCATCGGGAAACAGGACCAACTCGTCTGCCATCACGCCGCTCAGGCCAGAGACGATTGCCACGCCATCGCCCACCTGTTTGACCGTGCCCACGCTCTGCGCTGATAGGCGGTAGCGATATTGGTCAATCAGCCCACGCAGTGCCGAAATGTGGTATTCGGTCTCGAGACTGTGCGCAATTTCAATCTGGCGCAGTTCGTACTGGTGCTCTTTGCCCAGCCGGGCGATGAGGTCGAGCAGGTCGTCGGTGTGTAGTGGAGGAGATGTCGCAGGCTCAGTCAAATTCTGCCTCGTACCGGCTGCGGAGTTGCCGGAGTTGCCCTTGCAGGCTGCCGTCAATCAGCATGTCGCCCAGGCGCACCATCGCGCCGGCGATCACGTCAGGATCTACGCGGCACGTCAGATCGACAGGTTGGGATACCGCTGCCTCTAACGTGGCTGCGACCCGCGTCTCGTTTTCTTGGACCAGGGGGGTCGCTGTAATCAGTTCGGCGGAAACGATCTCTTCGCCGTTGGTGGGGATGCGCCCGTTCAACTGCACCGAGCGCAGTTGATCCAGAAAGGCGTCCAGGTAGGCCTGATGCAGTGGCGGCGTAAGGATGTCTTCCATCATACGCTGGATGAGTGCCGTCACCAGTTCGCCGATCTTGCTGCGGTGTAGGCGCAGCGCCTCGGCGCGCTGTTGTTCGATCTCCTCCTGGGCGCGCACACGCATGGCCTCGATTTCCTCGTAAGCCTCCTGGACCATCTGTCGCCGCGTTTGATCGATGACGATGCGCGCTTCGTTCTTGAGCGCTGCAAATTCCGCGTCGATGTTCTCGTGCTTTTTCTCGTACTCCAGCCTCAGCTTTTCGGCTTCGTGGGTAACCTCTTCCGCCTCATCCATCGCCTTTGTCGCCTGGATCGCACGCTTGTCCAGCATCTCCTTCAACGGATTGAAGAGAAAGCGGGTCAGGATAAAGGCCATGATGAGGAAATTGGCGATTTGTAGAAGCAGTGTGCTCAAGTTAATGTTCAGCATGTCCACCTCGCATATGCATTCGCTTGATCCTTTCCCCGTGCTTCCCTTCTCGAAACCCTTGGGGTGTCCGAGACCCCAAGGGGTTTGGGCTACTCCAGGTTGACGATGTACTTGATCATCGGGTTCGCAAAGATCAGGATCAGGACGACCGCCAACACGTAGATGGCCAGCGATTCCAGCATAGCCAGGGACAGCAAGACGATACTGTTGATGCGATCGCCCGCTTCAGGCTGCCGGGCGATCGCTTTCAGGCCGCTCGTGGCGACGATCATCTGCCCGATGGCTGGCACGACGATGCCTACAATGACGCCCGGCCCGGATATCAAGACCGTCAGCACGATAAAGATCTTGTCCCACGGTAAGTTATTCCAGTCCATGTCGTTTCTCCTTGTCGGTAGTTTGTCCTACTTGTGCGCTTTGACCGCCCCGCCGATGTACACGCAGGTCAGCAGTGCAAAGATGTATGCCTGCAGCAGGCCGGTGAAGATGCTGAACAGCATCATCGGCACGGGCACGAACAGCGGCATCACGATGAACAGGATGCTGATAATGATCTCTTCTCCCAGGATGTTGCCGAACAGTCGAAAGGTGAGCGAAAAAGTGCGCGCGATCTCGCTGGCGATTTCGATCGGCAACATCAAAAAGATCGGTTCGACGTAGTGCTTGAGGTATCTCCACACGCCGCGCGTACGGATCCCGAAATAGGGCACGCTGAAGAAGACGACCAGTGCCAGGGCCAGCGGCGTGTTGATGTCCGGCGTGGGGCATCTCAGGCCAGGGATCAACCCGATCAAGTTCGCCACACCGATGAAAAAGGCGAGCGTGCCCACGACGGGGAGAAAGATCGTCGTGTCCTCGACGCCCACCATCTCGCGGATCAGCTTTTCGATGGCTTCGATGATCCACTCCAATAAATTCTGTATTGGTCCCGGGTGCAGCTTGAGGTTGCGCCCGGCCACGTAGGCCCCCGCGCCGAGCAGCAACATCATCGCCCAGGTGTTGATGATCGTCGTCGTCACCTCCAGCGGCCCCACGGTAAAGACCGGGCACGGTGCGATCTCTGCCGCGACATCGGGCTCTTCCGCTTCGTCGGCCGGCCCGCTCAGCAGATTGCTGACCACGGCCAGGCCGATGACCACGGCGACCAGGAGCACCAGCGTGAGTGGGTTATTGATTCTCTTCATGGGCCTCACTCTCTTTGTCTTCTTCCTGGCGACGTCTCCGGGCGCGTTTCCGGAGCGGTTCCGCGTCGCTATGCTCGACGTACATGGCGTACAGGTTATTGAACGCCACGGCCACGCCCATTAGCAGTAGTGAGAGAGTCCACGTGAACTCCTTGTTGAACGTGTCGTCAAGGTACCGCCCCAACAGCACCCCGCCTACGATGGGTATCACCAGATTCCATCCCAACGTAGTTGCCTGGGCGACCAGATTCCAGAAACTGTCGGGCCTGTCCTCTGGCTGCTCGGTTGCTGGATGAGATCGCTCGTCGTTCATCCTCTCATCTCGCTATGTTCAGATGGTGGCTGGCCCCGCTGGGGCCAGCTCCGCCGTCTCGCGCAGCGCGCGCTCCAGCGCCATCCGCGCGCGCGTGAACTCGATGTGGGCCTCCTGCGCGACCTTATTCAGCCGGGCGCGTTGTCTATCCAGTGCCTGTTCCATCATCGCCAGGTCCTCACCTGCTTCGGCAGCGGCGGTTAGAACCAGCACGCGGTCTGATTCTGCAGCGCGCCGTTGCACTTCGATCGTGCCCTGGTACAAGGCCACGTAGCGTGTCTCTCCCTGCTGGCGGTACAGCATGATGCTGGCGACGATGTATGCCAGGAAAGGAGCGTGTCTCGGCAGGATGCCCCACCAACCATCAGCGAGTTGTACGCGGATTGCCTCTACGTTGGTGTTCAGTATGATCTCGTCGGGGGTGAGAACCTCCAATTGCATTGTCTTAGCCATGCTGTGTGACCTCGGCGGTCGCGCGCTCGTGTTTGCGTAACACCCGCTTTATGTCGCCCGTCATGTAGAAAGCCTGTTCCGGTATGTCGTCCAACTCGCCGTCGATGATCATTTTGAAACCGCGTACCGTCTCTTCGAGAGGCACAAAGACACCCGTTTGTCCGGTAAATTCCTCGGCGACGAAGAAGGGCTGGGTGAGAAAGCGCTGCAGCTTGCGCGCGCGCCGCACCAGCCGCCGGTCTTCCTCGGCCAGTTCCTCGATGCCCAGGATGGCGATCACGTCGCGCAGTTCCCTGTAGCGCGTCAGTATCTCGCGCACGCGCGTCGCCACCCTGTAGTGCTCTTCGCCGACGATGCGCGGATCGAGGAGACGCGAACTCGACTCCAACGGGTCGACGGCCGGATAAAAGCCCTGACTGGCCAGTTGCCGCGAGAGCACCACCGTGGCGTCGAGGTGTGCAAAGGTCGAGGCGGGCGCCGGGTCAGTCAGGTCGTCGGCCGGCACGTAGATCGCCTGTACGGAGGTGATGGCGCCGCTGGACGTCGACACGATGCGTTCCTCCAGCGCGCCCACCTCGGTGGCCAACGTGGGCTGGTAGCCCACGGCGCTGGTCAGGCGACCCAGCAGGGCCGACACTTCGCCGCCGGCCTGGATGTAGCGAAAGACGTTGTCGATAAAGAGCAGCACGTCCTGGTGCTCGACGTCGCGAAAGTACTCGGCCATCGTCAGGGCTGTGAGCGCTGCCCGAAAGCGTGCTCCTGGCGGCTCATTCATCTCCCCAAAGACCAGCACGGCGTCGTCGAGCACGCGCGTGCGCTTCATCTGCAGGTAGAGTTCATTTCCCTCGCGGGTACGTTCGCCCACGCCGGCAAAGACCGAGACCCCCCGGTGCTCGGCCGAGGTGTGGCGGATCAGTTCCATAATCAGCAGCGTCTTGCCTACCCCTGCGCCGCCCAGCAGGCCGATCTTACCACCGCGCACGTAAGGGGCCAGCAGGTCAATGACCTTTAGCCCGGTGACAAAGATCTCTGTCGAGGGCTTCTGTTGAACGAAAGCGGGCGCCGGTTGGTGGATGCTCCGCATCTGCACGGTCTCCAGGCGCGGCCCTTCGTCGATGGACTGTCCCAACACGTTGAACACCCGTCCCAACGTCTCTTTCCCTACCGGCACCTGTATCTGGACACCCGTATCTTCAACTGTCATGTTGCGGCGCAGTCCTGCTGTTGATTCCATCGCAATACCGCGCACCGTGCGACGGTCAAGGTGTTCCAGGACCTCAATCGTGACGTCGTGTTGGCTGTTGTGGACGATCAAGGCACTCAGCAGGGCTGGCAGTTTCCCATTCGCGAAGGCGACGTCTACCACCGGCCCGATGATGCGCACGATCGTGCCCAACTGGGGTTGCTGGTTACTCATTGGTTTCCGTCAAGACAGCGTGAATGCATCGCGCAGTGCCTGGACAGCTTCGTCCAGGCGCTGGGCCTCGATCAGACACGAGATGGTCGAGAGGGAGGTGCTGATGGCGCGGATGTTGATGTGGTGTTCCCCCAGTGCCTTGAACATGCGGCTGGCGACGCCGCGCTGTTGGCGGAAATCAAGGCCGAATAGGCTCACCAACGCCACTTCATGGTCGCTGGTAACCGCTCTCGCTCCGAGGTCCTCACCGATGCGTTCGACCACCGTCAATGCCTGGCTCAGGTCGTCCCGATCCACGCACAGGGCGATGTGATCCTTTTGCTCCAGATCGATCAGGTGCACAATGAGTTCGACGTTGATCCCCTCGTCACTCAACGCAGAAAAGAGCGTGCCGCCTACGCCTGGACGTGATGGGATGTCCATGATTCCAATCATGGCCAGGTGATCCCTCTGGACCAGACCCCCGGCCTGGATTTTGCTGTCAGTCATCGCTTCAACCTCATACTGTATGTCCGGTAGGGTGGGGCAGGTTGGCTTGAAGCCATTGCCATGTTGCTCTCTCTCTCGTGAGCCGCCGATGAACCATCGCGCCCATCCTGCTCCAAACGTCACCCAGCAACCGGCCGCAGGGATGGTGACCGGTGGCGAGGATGCGCGTCTCTACCCCTGGTTTACGAAATCAAAAGGAGATTATACCGCAGTGCGGCAAAGTTGGGTAGTTGTTGGATCATCGTCTGGTGGGGATGTGCCTGACGACGAGGACGGGGCAGGGGGCACTTTCGATCACCCGCTCGGCCACGCTGCCGATGTGGACGCGGTGCGGCCCATGGCGGCCGACTTGGCCAATGGCAATCAGATCCACCCCCAGTTCGCGGGCCAGGTCGGCAATCTCTCTGTGGGGAATGCCCCTCCGGATCACCTGGGCGGTTTGCAACCCCCTGTTGCTGGCCAGGCGGGAGAGATAGTCCAGGTAGTGCTTTCCCTTGTTTTCCAGTTCCTGGCACGTCACCTCTATGGTTCTTGAGGTAGCTCCAGAAATTTCTTCTGCGACAATTTGGTCTATCACACACACGAATGTGATGTGAACATTGTAGGTGGTTGCTATCTGAATCGCCAGTCGACCCGCGTTGATCGAGGATTCTGACCCGTCGACGGGGACCAGGATGTGTGTGAAGGGGCTTCGTTCTTCCACAAGTGCCTCCAGGTTGCGAGAAAGCCCTCCGGCCTTCTGACCAAGTTTGTGTGACGTCACTTTGCCCGAAACCAGGGTTTTTCTACAAGCGAAGGGACCCAATCTGGTTTCTGGAATCCTAACCAAATTCACGTGACGTGGGTTTGCCGCCGCCAATGTCACGGTAGGGCTGCTCGTACTCACGTCTCGATGGGCCGACCGCCGGGCCGACGACCTGTGATTTGATGCGCTTGAGCCGGAAGGTGGCCTCGCGCTCCCGCTCCTCAAGTGCGCTCTCGATGAAGGCGATCGTCTCCTCGTACTGCGGGATAAAGATATATTGTAGCGCGTTCACGCGCCGCTGAGTTTTTTGCAACTCCCGCGCCAGCCGCCAGACGGTCGTCATCGTCTCCGAGAGCTCGGGGATCTCGGCCAGGACGCGACGGAAGCGGGCGGCTGCTTCGTCCAGGGCGACCGTCGTGTTACCCAGGCCGTAGGGCATTTCTGGCGGCGCGCCGTGGGCCTCCACGGTGGGGATCACCACCCCCATCACGCTGTGCGGCCTCACCTCGACCTCGACAGTCTCGTTCACGGACAGCGCCGCCCACTCCAGGCGCTCCCTGCCCGTCGACAATCGTGCCATCTCCAGCGCGCGGTAGGCCGCATCGAGGAGTTCCCACACCCGCTCCTCAAGTGCTGTGGCATCGTGGGCCACGTGCATCAGCTCGGTCGTCAGAACCTCGCGCTTCTTGTCCAGAATCTCGTGCCCCTCGCGCGCCAATTTCAGCGCCTCGCGGATGCGAAGCAGGTTGCTGCGTGTGGGGGCGATACGGGGTGGTGACATCTGTCGCGTCTGACCCTGGGTCAGCTCCTATAGTACTTTTCGATCTCGGCCTCGGTGACGCGCGTGAGTTCCTCACGGGGCAGGATCGACAGCTCCCGCCAGCCGATGTCCAGCGTATCCTCGATGGTTCGGTTTTCCGCCGTGCCTTGCCCGACGAAATCCCGCTCGAAGGCGTCGCCAAACTTTAGGTAGGATTGATCAACCGTGGTCAACTCCTCCTCGCCGATGACCGACGCCAGTGCGCGCACGTCCTGGACGTGGGCGTAGGCGGCGTAAAGTTGCGCCGACAGATGTGCGTGATCGGCCCGCGTGTGCCCCTCCCCGATGCTGTCCTTCATCAACCGTGATAGGCAGGGCAGGACGTCGATGGGCGGGTAGATGCCCCGCTGGAACAGTCCCCGGCTGAGCACGATCTGCCCCTCGGTGATGTAGCCTGTCAGGTCGGGCACGGGGTGGGTGATGTCGTCGTTGGGCATGGTCAGGATGGGCAACTGGGTGATCGAGCCGCTGCTGCCCTTGATGCGTCCTGTGCGCTCGTAGAGCGCGGCCAGGTCGCTGTAAAGGTAGCCCGGGTAGCCTTTGCGGCTGGGCACCTCGCCCCGGATGTTAGAGATCTGGCGCAGTGCCTCGCAGTAGTTGGTCATGTCGGTGAGAACGACCAGTACGTGCATATTCCGCTCAAAGGCCAGGAACTCGGCCAGCGTAAGCGCGGCGTGTGGCGTCACCAGACGTTCGATAGGGGGGTCGTCGGCCAGGTTGAGGAACATCGCCACACGGGTCAGCGCGCCACTCGCAGCGAAGGACTCGCGGAAGAACTCGGCCACATCGTGCTTGACGCCCATAGCGGCGAACACGATCGCAAACCGCCCAACTCCCTCCCTCCGACCCTTGGGGTTTTCCTGAACCCCAAGGGTCTCGCCCCCTTCCTTCTCTCCCCCGCTAAGGGTCTCGCCCCCCCCCTCCTGAGCCTGACGAACGGTGGCCTGGCGCACGATCTGTGCCGCCAACTGGTCGTGGGGCAGGCCGCTGCCGGAGAAGATGGGCAACTTTTGGCCGAGCACCAGCGAATTCATCCCGTCCAGCGCGGAGATGCCGGTCTGGATGATATCGCGGGGATAGACTCTGGCGGTGGGGTTGATCGGCTGTCCGTTGACGTCGGCCCAGCGCTCGGCCAGCGGCTCCGGCCCGCCGTCAATGGGCGTGCCCAGGCCGTCAAACACGCGGCCCAGCATCTCTGTCGACACCGGCAGGCGCATCGGCCGGCCGAGGAAGCGAACGTGCGTGTCCTCGATGGAGAGCCCGGTGGTGCCGGCAAAGACCTCGACGACGGCGACTCCCTCACCGACCTCCAGCACCCGTCCTCGGCGCACGCGCCCTTGCAAGTCCACGATCTCGGCAACCTCGTCGTAGCCGACGCCGGAGACTCCCTCGATGACGACGATGGGGCCCTCAACGCGGGCCGCTCCTGCGATTTCTTGCCATCCGTACTCTGCAATTGCCATCACGAGTAGTCCTTCTCCACCTGGTCCATTTGCTCGTCCAGTGCCTTCCAGATATCGTCAATCCGCTCCACCTGCTCATTGGGAACGCTGGTCTTGGCCCGCACGAGCGTGTTCACGATGGGGAGCCCGTGGATCACGAATATGGGGCAGCCTTTGGCAATGACGCGCGCAGCGCGGTTGTGAAAGTGGAGCATAATCTCGAGCAAGCGCATCTGTTTGTCGATGGTCGAATACGAATCCACTTCGTCGAGCGCACTCTGTTGCAGGAAGCCTTCGCGCAGCAGGCGCGCCGTCTCGAGAATCAGGCGCTGGTCGTCGGGCAGGGCGTCGGGGCCGACCAACTTGACGACCTGTTGCAGGCGATTCTCGCGCTGCAGGATCTCTAGCGTCTGCTCGCGCAGCGCGTGCCACCCTTCGTGTCCCTGCTCTCGCCACCAATCGGCGACCTCGTCCACGTACTCGCTGTAACTCTCGAGCCAGTTGATCGCCGGGAAATGGCGTGCTGACGCCAGCGCCTTGTCCAGCGCCCAGAAGCAGCGGATGAAGCGGCTGGTGTGTTGTGTGACCGGCTCGGAGAAATCGCCGCCGGGCGGGCTGACAGCGCCGATGATGCTGACCGACCCTCGGGTATCGTTGAGCGTGATCACGCGTCCGGCCCGTTCGTAGAACTCTGCCAGGCGAGCGGCCAGGTAGGCCGGATAGCCTTCCTCGGCGGGCATCTCTTCCAGGCGGCCGGAAATCTCGCGCAGCGCCTCGGCCCAGCGTGAGGTGGAATCGGCCATCAGCGCCACGTGGTACCCCATGTCGCGGTAGTACTCGGCCAACGTGGTGCCGGTGTAGATGCTGGCCTCGCGGGCCGCGACTGGCATGTTGGACGTGTTGGCGATGAGGACCGTGCGCTCCATCAGCGGATGGCCGCTGCGCGGGTCGGTCAGGTGCGGGAACTCTTGCAGCACCTCGGTCATTTCGTTACCTCTCTCGCCACATCCCACATAGATGATCACGTCCGCGTCGCTCCACTTGGCGATCTGGTGTTGGGCCACCGTCTTTCCTGCCCCAAACCCCCCTGGGATAGCCGCCGCGCCTCCTTTTACCAATGGGAAGAAGGTGTCCAGCACGCGCTGCCCGGTGACCAGCAACTCCGTGGGTGGGAGGCGACGGCGGTAGGGGCGTGGGCGGCGCACAGGCCAGCGCTGGAGCATCGTGAGTACCTGCTCGCCGTTCCCACCTTTCTGCCCCCCCTCCAGCGGGATGAGGCGGGCAATCGGTTCCTCGATCGTGTATTCACCTGGCGGAGCCACCCACGTCAGCCTCCCCGACATCTCGGGCGGCACCATGACGCGGTGTTCGATCGCCGGGGTCTCTGGTACTACCCCCAGAAGTGTACCCTCTTGGACGGCGGTACCAGGCTCGATCCGGGGCGTGAAGGCCCACTTCTGCTTGCGGTACAGCGGCGTCGTTTTGATGCCGCGCCCGATGAAGGCGCCACTACGTAGCTCCAGCACGGGCAGCGGGCGCTGGATGCCGTCAAAGATACTCTGCAACAGGCCCGGTCCCAACTCCACCGAGAGCGGCATCCCGGTGCCATAGACGGGTGCGCCGGGGCGCAAACCTGACGTTTCCTCGTACACCTGGATGGTGATTACGTCTCGCTCCAGCCCGATGACCTCGCCCACCAGGTGCTCGTCGCCGACCTCGACCACCTCGAGCATGCCGACGTGCTGCGAGCCCCTGGCACGCACAACCGGGCCGTTGACCCAGACCACCTGACCGATCTGCGCGCTCATATCGTCTCTCCCATCAGGATGTGGTAGACAGGTGTGCGTAAGATCTCTCGCATCCGGGCCAGCCGGGTCTCCAGCGTGTTATCGTACCGCCGGTGGCCATCGGGGGTCTCTACGACGGCGCCGCTGGATCGGGTGAGGGGCTCGCCGTCGCGCAGGCGCACGCCCAGTTCCTCCCCCAATTCCGCCAGTGCTTCGTCGCTGAGCACCCGCCGCGTCTCTTCGTCAACTCGCACCACGACCTCGGCGGCGCCCAACCGTTCCACCGTTTCGCGCACCAGGCGGTATGCGATCTGTTCATAGTCTGGCCACTGCGGCGCGGAGGCCAGTTGTTGGCGTGCCTCGGCGAAAGCACGCTCCAGCAACTGCTCACGGCGCTTCAGTTTCAGCGTCTGAGCCTCCAGACGTGCCGCGGCCGCTGTATGCTCGCGCAGGGCCTCGGCCTCCTGTCGCGCTCGTTGCAGGATGGCTTCTCGCTCGGCATCCGCCTGCGTCTGTGCTTGGCGGCGGATGCTCTCGGCCTGGGTCCGGGCGTCGGCCAGAATTTGACCGGCTTCCCCTGTAACCTCCTCCCTGATGGCGCTTACGAGAGCCTGGATGTCGTTTCGCGCTGGACTCATATCTTTACCCCGATCGTCCGTCGGATCACTTCACTGAGCGGTGGTCGATCGGGACTCGGCCCCTCCGGCCCCGGGATCTCCACCACGAGAGGAGTGGTGCTGCGCACCATCAGCGTGTCCACCTGCTGGCGGGCCAGGTTCGCCACGTCCTCGGTCACCAGCACGATGCCAATCTCTTTGTCGGCCAGAGCTGCGTCGAGCGTGTGGTTCAGTTCTTCAGCCGTCGTCGCGATCTGCCCGCGCACGCCGGCGAGCGCGAACCCCCACACCGCGTCCTGGTTGCCGATGACCAGCAGTTTCATAGTCCCTCTCTTGATCCTTCGGGTTTTCCCTCGGTTCCCCCTAGCGACTGATGATCATAAAGGCGATGATCAGCCCATAGATGGCGACGCCTTCGGCCAGGCCGACAAAGATAAGCGCCCGGCCGAACACTTCCGGCTTTTCAGCGATGGCCCCAACGGCGGCCGACCCGGTGGTGCTCACGGCATAGGCTGCACCGATGGACCCGATACCGACGGAGAGGGCAGCAGCGAGCGACTTGTACGGGTCGCTGCCCGCCTCCTGGGCCAGCCCGGCGGCCTGGACGACGTGAGGGGCAAAGAGCCAGACCAACCCCAGGCCGACCATCATCAGCGCCAGCATCAGGTTGAAGCCACCCAGGCCAAGTACCAGCCGGCGGGTCATCTGGGCTGGTGCCTGTCGTCTCCGCTTGAGTGCAAATAGCAGGGCCGGTGCCAGCGGCAGCAGCGCGGCGAGTAGAGCGACTATCAAGATCATTTTCATTCCTCCTGCTTGGTTGATCTATCAGAACGTAATGCGTAATACGTAATGCGTAATACGTGATGCGTAATACGTGATGCGTAAGACGTGATGCGTAAGACGTGATGCGTAAGACGTGATGCGTGAGACATAGATATCCGATTATGTTTCACCGCTTACTTCTCTTCCCCTCTCGGGATCAGCGACAGCGGACGGAAATGCACGCCGTTGCCGGAGAAGAACTTGCTAAAGAGTTCATAGTATTCCAGGCGCAACGTCTGGATGCCCACGATCATTCCTTCGAAGCCGATGACGAACAGGTTGCCCAGCACCACTACGACCCAGTATCCCACGCCATGCGCCGGGCTGATGATCTCCGCCATGATAAACACCACCAGGCTTAGCGCGCCGTGCGCCACGGCGAAAGCGCCCATGCGGACGTAGGACAGGGTGTTGCTCAGCAGGCCGATGATCATTTCGAACAGTTCAAAGGGCACCTGCATCAGGTAGGTGCCGGCACTGCCTTCAACGAGCGGCCGGTGCCCCTCGACCAACCGTTCCAGGAATTCGGAGAACGTCACCGCCAGCCCAGACACCACGGCCCCCGCGGCGAGCAGCGTGGGGCTGATCGGCAGATCACCCGCGAAAGCACCCGCCGCCAGTCCGACCAGCGACCAATAGAACGTCAGCCCCGCCAGGCCGTTATGGTCAAAGAGCAAACGTCCCCATCGGTGTGCCAGCGCCGCGTTGATGATGTTAGAGATCATCCCCAGGCTCAGCAGTCCCACGCCGATGACGATCGCACCCAGCAGGATGTCCATAATGTCCTCGAGGGGGCGTATCCACAGTGGCCGGAATAGATCTTCAAAGCCAAATACGCTGCCGTAGAGGAAGCCGAAGAGCGTCGCCGTCGCACCGCAGGCGGCGAGCACCGATCCCAGGCTGGCGAACCCGCGCAATGGGCGTACCTTGCGGCTCGCCAGAAGCAGGCCCAGGAGAGCCAGCAGGAGCCCGTGCCCCACGTCGCCGAACATGACACCGAACACGAGGGGGAAGGTCAGCACCATCACGGATGTCGGATCCAGTTCGCCGTAACTTGGGTAGCCATAGTTGGTCACCAGGCCCTGGAAGGCTCTCAGAAAGGGTGGATTCTTGAGCGCCACCGGGATGGGCTCTTCCTCCTCCTGCCGGGGCGCGCTCACTTCGATCATCACCTGATCCGAAGCTTGCGTCACCTTGCGTTTCAATGCCTCTACCTCTGACGCAGGCACCCAGCCTGCGACCAGGTAGGTGTAACGCAGCCGGCCGTACCGGGCGATCGTCTCGACCAGTGTGCGGCTGGCGCGCACCCGCCACAGGAGATGGCGCAGGTGACGTATGTGCGTCTCGCGCAGATGCTCAATCGTGGCCTGGAATTCGGCGACGTGCTGGCGCGTCCGCTCGATGCCGGCCTCCAGCGCGGCGATGGCATCGGCCGGGGTGCCACGGTACGTCTCCGGCGGTTTGAGCGGGTTGAGGTAGGCGCTGCGGGCGGCCCGGCTCAGGATTTCGGCGTCGCGCTGCATGCCAAAGAGCACCACCGTCGCCAGGTGATCCTCGCGACGCAACGTGACCAGCACGAAGGGAACGTGCTCCAGGCTGCTCTGGAGTCGCTCCACGTTGGCGACGGGCATAGTGCCCAGCATCACAAAGGTGTAGCGCATGTCGCGCAGGATGTCCAGGTCCACCTCCAGGTCGGCGATGGGCCGCAACTGGCTGAGGTAGCTCTGCAATTGGGTCAGCCTGCGCTGTTCCTCCTCCAGTTCCTGGACAGGTGCTTGAGTTTCCTGTTCCATGTGTTCCACGTCCGTCTGGGCTACCTCCGGCCAGATGAGGTGGGGCGTTTCAGATGGAGGAGGGCCTTCGTCCACGCCCAGTGCCTCCATCACGGCCAGGATGCGCCGTTCGAGCGCCGCGAAGGTGGCTGCCATCTCGTGCCACTCGCTGACGTCGCGGGAAGAGCTTTCGGCGGCCATACGATCGCTCCTCGCCAGGTGAAAGACACCTGAGGCAGCCAGCGCTTCGGTCGCAGGCACGATGTCGCGCTCCGGCACGACCAGTTCGACCTTGCTCATCGCCTGTGATCGGAACATGCTCACCTCTGGTCAGCCTGGTCGGATGGTGGCTGGATCTCAAGTAGGGATCCGAACGTCTCCAGCGGAAGGCCTGATGCCTTGGCCTCGATCAACACCGTCAAATCTCTGATCTCGTGTTCGTTCAACAGCAGGTAGGCCACCGGAACGCCGATGTGGAACGGATAGCCTCTGAGGGCCGCGCGGCACGTGTTGACGATGTGACGGTTGAGGGACAGTTCGAGCGCTGCCAGTCCTGTACTGGGCTGCCCTGCGAATTGTCCCAGCCCATCGACGCCCGGATAGATGCGTTTCACCACCTGCGCGATATCCGCACCGGCCGCGATGGCGCGAATGTCCTCGTCGCGCACCCGGTAGCCGAAGGGGAGCGTGTAGTTGATGATCTCCTGCTCCGAGAGGTGGTGGTAGACGCGATAGCGGATCGCCCACAGCAGGTTGTCCACGTCCAGCACGGTGCCTACGATGCCCATTGCCTGCTCGTGGTCCAGACCCTTGAGTTGATCGACGCTCTGCCACAGTGTGCGGCGATAGTCCAGATCCAGCGCCACCTCCAGCGGAAACAGGTTCTTCTCAGCATGGTAGCGCTCCAACGCGTGGACGAGGGTGTCGTAGTAGGGGATGTGACGTATGCGTTCGATTGCCCGTGCCATGTCCCTGCTCTGGACCATGCTCTCCATATCGGCTGCGGTGAGGGTGGTGTGTTTGGCCATCGGCCAGAGCAGGTGGCGCACCTGGTCCCACGATGCGCCGGTCTCAATCCCGCGCAGCGTGGCTTTGAGATTGTCCACCTCGTAGAGCTGCCAGAGCTGGAGCAGCAACTGGCGGCCCGGTTCCGGCGTCAGGCGGATGAGTTTTTCGTAGAGGTCGGCCAGGTGCCATTCGAGCTGGTAGACGGCGCGGCGGGGGGTCATGTCCTCGCGCTTGATTTGAAGGTAGGGAGCATACACTGTCTTCGACAGCACGTTCAGAACGCCGTAGAAGTCCTGCGCCCGGACGAGCACGTCCCACGTCTCCGGGGTCAGCATCATTGAGTAGAGCGCGCGCACCGTGGCGTTGACCAACGAGTAGGCGCTGACACCTCGTGGGGACATCTGGCTACTCGCGTCCTGCGACCTGGTCGCGTACAAAGCTGACGGCACGGTCGAGGTGACGCGTGGCCAGTGTCTCCATGTGCTCGGCCTCCGCCTCGGCCAGTGCGATGATGCGGGCCCGCTCAGCCTCGGCTGCCTCCCGGCCCGCGGCGAGGATCTCCTCTGCCTCCTGGCGGGCCTGTGCCAGCGTCTGCTCGCGCAGGGTGGACGCTGCCTCCTCCGCCTCCTTGATCAAACGCGCAGCCTGGCGTTGGGCATCATCATGGACGCCTACAGCCTCTCGCTCCACGGACAGTATACGGGCGATCGTTTCCTGGCTCAATTTCCTCACCCCACATAAACAGCGCCGCCAAAGCGCTGGGCTAGCGATGCTCGGCGGCAATGATCTCGGCGATGGGCAGATTGTAGCACTCAGGTGGGGTGTTGTCAAGATACTGGGATCCGAAACCTGTTCCTTAAAATTCTTAAAAAAGGTCCCTGTCAAGTCAAATGATAATGTTACCGAAGCGGGCTCGTTCTACCAAAAGATAATGTTACCGGCATGCCTGCTCCTTTCTTTGATTTTGGGGGATCTGGCCGGTGCTCTGGACAGAACCTGCTT
>Ga0307378_10000456_pt1 | contig 72035 bp, 47 predicted proteins | sample UN1MG_FD_202238 | JGI IMG/M metagenome (GOLD analysis project Ga0307378, IMG submission 202238) | Soil microbial communities from Risofladan, Vaasa, Finland - UN-1 | ecosystem: Environmental > Terrestrial > Soil > Coastal area > Acid sulfate soil | place: Finland: Risofladan, Vaasa | collected... | reverse complement strand
AAAACACCCTCTTGAAACGCCGTCGCAGCTCGTTTAAGAACCTGCGCCTTCCAAAAAGATAGGAAGGGACCGCAGCACTCAAGAGCTCCATCCCCACGTCCTTCTCGGTGAACCGATTCCTAAGCGTCAGTCCAAGAGGCGTCTTGAGCGCGCTCTGCCAGACGGTGTCGAAGAGTATCTTGAGCACTTGTGGGAAGCTGACGTCGAACGACACGCCCACAGCGTCGATGTCCGAATCCTTCAACCCATGTGCCTTCAGGCACCAGTCGATCGACATGGTCGGGCCATCGCCACCAAGAAGGAAGCCCGGCTTCTGCTTCACTCGCGTCAGCCGCTCCTCTTCCATCAGGGCAATAACCTTGTTCTCGTCAAGTAGAGCGAGAGCCGTGTCGTGCAGAACCTCATTTATGCCAAGCACATATACCATCTATTGCCTCTTAAGAATACCTTCCCAAGAGCCGGGAAGCTCGCCTATCCGCGCCTAAATCAACGGCGGAGCAAAAATGCCAGATATCCAGTGGCTGGTCAACAGCAAAGACCACCGCAGCTGGCATCCCGGGCCAGCAGGCCCATAAATGCTCACCAGAAAGGCCAGCTCAGCCCGAAAAAACACTCTCCCTGAACTCGGCACGGTCCATGCTCTCGCACGCCCGGGACCAGAAGCCGGCCGTGCTGAGCCTCACTGCGAGCTGTCTGGCCACCTCCGGGGATTCTACAGGAGCGAACACGGCTCCACCGCTGCCGGAAAGCATTGCGTGCTTCACCCCAAGAGCGGACAGTATCTCGAACACCTCGTCAATAGAGGGGTATAATTGCCTGGCCGGCGCCTCAAGGTCGTTGACCATCATCTCCCAACACTCTGGCTGAGCTATGTGCGCAAGAAATGAGGCGCAGGCATCTTTCGATGACGTGGTCTTGGCCGGGGTGCTTGCCAGCCGCAGGCCTCGGTAAACCTTACCCGTCTCGACCAGAATACTAGGACTTGCCAGGACAAACGACGTCTTGGCCAACTGGGGCGCCTCGGCCACAATCTCGCCCCTGCCGGTTGCAAGCGCTGTGCCTCCGACTAAGAAGAATGGGACGTCCGAGCCAATCCTGCTCGCGGTCTGGTGCAGCACGCTGTGCCCGACGTTCAACCTGTATCTGGCGACAAGCGCGGCGAGCACGGCGCCCGCGTCGCTGCTTCCTCCGCCAAGCCCGGCGCTAACTGGGATGCTTTTGTCAATCGTAATGACGAGCCCCTCCTTGAAGCCGGTCGCCTCACGAAGCCAGTGTATCGCCTGCCAGACGAGGTTTTTCTCATCGACGGGGCAGCTCATGGTATTCGTGTGCAGCTCGAGATGGCAAGCGAGAGGATGCTCCTCGATCGATATCTCGTCGCAAAGGTCGATCGATTGCATCACCGTCCTGAGTTCGTGGTAGCCGTCCGCCCTCTCGCCCAGGACCTCAAGGACCAGATTTAGCTTAGCGGGGGAGCGGATCTTCAGCACTGTCGCCGGCTCAAATACGAACGCGCGTGATGCAGGCGCATGCCGGCCACTGCCTGCGAGCCACCATCAGGCCAACGTAACATCAACCACCTCAGTCAAACAGCGACGCTGCTCGCGCCAAGAACAACCTTGTTCCCTCCCGCTGACTTCCCCTCATAAAGGGCCGCGTCGGCGATATCGATCAGCCTCTCAGGGCGCTTGGCGTCGCCCGGGAATGAGGCAACACCGATGCTGATCGTGGCGTGAAAGGGCTTGGCCCCCTCAGTGCCTTTTGGTACCAACTTCCGCTTGTTGTCCGCCTCAACATAATACAGAAGCGAGCGCTTGCTCACCTGCGCCCTGACGCGTTCGGCGACCTCCTTGGCGCTCTGCTTCGTGGTCTCTAGAAGGATTATCGCGAACTCCTCCCCGCCGTATCTGGCCACAACGTCAACGTTATCCCTGACGCTCTCGGCCAGAATGCTTGAAATCGAAACGAGCGCCCTGTCTCCTGCCGGATGGCCGTATATGTCGTTTATCTGTTTGAATAGGTCAACGTCTATCATTAAAAGAGAGAGCTGTTTGCCAAAACGCTCCGCACGCATCAGCTCTCGCTGAAGCGACTCCTTGAAATGCCCGTGCACAAAAAGCCCTGTGAGGCTATCAGTTATCGCAAGCTTCTGTAGCTCGGCCCACATCAGGGCGTTAGAAACCTTCGTCCCAAGGAGCTCTCCAACGATCGCCGCAGAATCGAGGTCGGCCGTATGGAATCCCGACTCATCAGTCGGGTTGGCGAAGTTGACCACGCCGATGAGCTTGTGTTTCTTGCTGCTCTCTTGAAGCGGGATAATCAGGCAGGAATCTGTCCGATACTTGGCCCCACTCCGCCTCGTGCTGTGTGCGCTAACGTCCTGGCTGAGCCAGGGCGCGCCATGCCTGATAGCAGTTGCCATGAGCCCACCTGCGCCCTCGCCGTCAAGCGCAACCTCGATGCCGCCCTCAAAGTCCTGGTTATACCCACGCTTGAGAACGAGCTTATGCGCCGCCTCATCATAAAGAAATATGGAGACTAGCTCCGCCGAAAACATCTTCGGCAAGCGCTCAATAGCCCTGTCCCAGATCAGCTCCACGTCGTTTGAGTCGATCGCCCTAGCGAACTGCACGAGCTCGTTTGCCCTCCGCGCCGAGCGCTGATGTTTCTTTGCCTGGGACTCGATTACTTCGATCTTCTTGGCCCGGCGCAAAACAGCGGCTGCGTCCGCCAAAAGTGCCCTCCGAAACTCGGTAGCAGGCCCAGGACGCCCGCGAATAAGCGCCATGCAGACCACGCCAACTAGTTCATTCTCGAACGCCAGGGGCACAAGAAGCACTCGAGAGATGCCGTTTTGCTCCGACCATTCCCGCTGCATAAAAAGCCCAACGCGCCGAACAACCCGCTCTGAGTTCTTCTTGAACAGCTGCCCCGAATCGCCCACGCCGAGGTCTTTGTATGCAACCTGCTCGTTCAAGACCAGCGGGTCCGCACCATGCGCAGACCCCAATTCGAGATAGTCCCCACTCAAATGAAGCAGCCACACCGCCGGAACCCCCAGCGCCTCCGCCAAGAGGCCCACGACGGCCGATTCGACCTCGGCCGAGCTCTTACCAGAGTAGCCAAGACCAAAGATCTTGTTGGAGACGGCGAGCCTTTTCAGCAGCTTCTGGCGCTCGCTCATCACGTCATTTACCGTCAACATATAGGGAGAAAAGCCCAGGAACCGCCTGCGCGGACCTACGGAATGCCAGCTGCAAGGGCGTTCCCAATAGCATCAGATCGAGTCGGGAATGACGCCGCCACTCGAGTCGAGGGGCAGATTAAGGGGATCGGCGGCAAAGACCTCCTTGCACCGCCTGCACAGAACAAACGACATCTCTAGATGAACGTCCCGCTCGATCAGCTCCGGATCAACTCCCTCGAGGCTGTCAACCAGCGAGTCTATCTCGGCCTCGCACTCCTCGGGGGAAATCCAGGGCAACCAGCTCGGCACGCCCGCGTAAATCCTAATCTCAACGTTGTATGCGCTGCTTTCGCTTTCGATCTTAGCGCCGCACCTATCACACGAGAGGGGCATCACAGATTCTCGTTGTTACAGTGAACCGCTCACACCTCAAAAACATCCTTGTGAGCCTGTATCCACTCAACCATCTTCTCAAGGCCCTGCTCAACCGACACCTTCGGCTCCCAGCCCAGAACCTGCTTCGCCTTCCGGATATCCGACACAAAGACCTTCTGATCGCTCGGCCTCCAATCGGCATAGGAGATAGGGCTTTTCTTGCCTGTCATCTCCTGGAGAAGCTCGATGACGTGCATGATCGGAACGGCGTTCCCAGGCCCGCCGCCAACGTTGACCACAACGTGATCAAGTCCGCTCTTTAGGAACCTGTCAAACGCATCTACAAGATCCGCAACGAAAAGCACATCCCGAACCTGCTTGCCGTCGCCGTCTATCCTGATCGGCTTGCCAAGAATCGTCGCTATGGCAAACCAGGCGAGCCAGCCCTGGTCCTCGAGCCCAAACTGGCGGGTCCCGTAAATGCAGGACATCCTGAATACCCCGGTCCTGAGCCCAAAAGTCCCCGCATAATCCTGCATATACAAGTCGCCAGTTAGCTTTGAGCAGCCGTAAGGCGTGTGCTCACAAAGGTCAGTTGAGAACGTCTCAGGAATACCAAACCGAAAGCTCTCAGGAAACTCATACCGATCTTCCCTCTCAACTGTTCCTATCCGGTTCACGTTATCCCCATAGACCTTGTTCGTTGAGCAGTAGATAACAGCTGGCCTGCTCGAGGCGCGCCTTGCGGCCTCAAGCACGTTAAACGTTCCGAGGGCGTTTGTGCTGAAGTCTGGAACGGGGTCCACAAGCGACGTTGTAACCGCTGTCTGGGCTGCCGTATGAAACACGACGTCCGCATCATCCACGAGCGGGATAAGCGTGTCGAGTTCCCTCACATCGCCTCGTATCAGCTGCACGCCGTCTATCTCGGACAAGAACCGCCAGTTGAAATCGAAAGTAACGTTCTTTCTGCCAAGCAAGCTGGCTCGCGACAGGTTGTCGATAACTCTCACCGAATGGCCAGACTTGGCGTAGCGCTCAGCGATGTGACTCCCAACAAACCCGGCACCGCCCGTAACAACAACTATCATTCAACTACCTCTTGAATTGGAGCATGCTGGCATGGCAGCAGGCTACTCGTAAACTTTCTTGGCCTCTCGCTTGAAAGCAAGATCGAGGAAATCACACACAGCCTTCAGGTAAATGAAGTAAATGTTTCTGACGGCGCCGGTGCCGCGCGTTGACAAGAGCAGCCTCGCATAGGTTGGGAAATAAGGGCCTATCTTCGGGTTGCTGAGCGGGAACCTCGAGCGCGCCTCCTCGAGCTTCGCCGCATCCCTGTCTTGGCCACGGTCATACAGCTCCTGAATGGCGTCGGACAGCAGAGTATCTTCTGTTTCCATCAGAATCGTTGTGTCAGCATGGTAGGCGGTGAACCCGAGCTCATGGCCAAGCGACGACGGCAGCATGCCGAGCTTCATATACAGTCGCCCGAACGCCGCGCCGTCAACCAGTGCTAGGATCGGACATCCTGAAGAGTGCGCAAGCTCCCTGAGGTCCTTGAGTATCAAGATGGTCTCCTCGCGCGTCGGCTCTCCAGAACCCTTAGCCTCCTGCTTGTAGCGCAGCCCCCGAAGCGTGTCAATAATCAAAACAGCAACAGGAAGCTCTGGCAGACCACGCGCGTCCTTGAAATGCTGCCGAACACGCTCGAGCCTGGTCCTGACCTCAGATATATGCATTCCGCCTTGCACCGGAACCTCAACCATGAATATCTTGTCAGCGAACTTCCTATAGGCATCATCCGCGTCCTTTATTCGGCCCTTGATCCGCGCGGCCGCGTCTCGCCCATGCACCGCCAGCCAGTCCTGCATCAACCACGACCGACCCTCTATCTCGCCCGAATGCACCCTAGATAGCCGCGATATGCTCCTAATGTAAAGCTCCCTCGCTGAGAGGGTTGAAGAGATGAACAGCGCCGGAAGCTCATGCTCAGCTGCCAATTTGTCCATCAACAGCGCCGCAAAGGCCGACTTCGTCCCATCCGGCGGCCCCTCAATCGCATATAACTTGCCCGGAAGCAGGCCACCGCTCAGCACCAAATTCAGCTCACTGCTGAACGTCGGATACGCCGATTCCCCCTTGAAAACATCCTTCAGAACACTCTCGGAGCGTTCAGACATTGAGATTAGATTCTCACTCTTCATCTCATCCCTCCATCGGGCGTTCATGTTATGTCAACTAATATCGCCGCTCACATCACTGTCAGCATATAATCACCTTAGTGTGGCGCTGTCAATATCTCGACTAGACCCCAGTAATCAGATTGGAGCGGGGAACGTTGCGGATGCCTCGCGGATGGAGAGCAGAAGCTCCTGCCCGAAGGGCAGACCATGGGTAGCCGCAGGCGTAGCCTGACGGTGCGAATAGCGCCACAATCCCCCCCCTTTCTAACCTCCCCGTTGCGTTGCACGCACGGCTACCCACGGTATCCCCTGTCGGGGATTACAGCCTGCACCCCTTGTTCGCACCCGTTAGGGTCGCCAAGACGGATTCGGGCACGCCCATGACCCCGCGTTGCACACGGGGCTACTCACGTCAGGCCCTTTCAGGGCCACATCAGCCGAGCTGGCCAATTCCACTGCTTCAACGTCCAAATCGCCACTGCACAGCCTATAACACAACCTACCAAAGCCAAGCTTTGAGGAAACCTATGGCACATATCTCCAAGCCACAAGACTATCGCGACTTCCGACCGTAATACCGACGCAGCGCATCGACATAGGCACTCGCGATGCGCTCCCTGTAGGCAGGGCTCATAAGCCGTTGACAATCGCTGGAGTTCTGAAGATTCGCGACCTCCAACAACAGCTTGGTCGGCACAGGATTATGACAGATGACCGCCGGAACATACTCTCGTCTGCCTCGTGTTACGCGGTCTCTCACAGGATTGTAAGGAAGCGTGGCCACATTGCGCCTCTTCAATGCATCCAACAGCTCAGACGAGAGATAACGCGAATAGCCCTCCGAACGCACCCGTTGCCAATATGTCGTCTTGATCGGACGACAAGAGCGAACCTCCTTCGTCCGGTCGTAAACCCCGCCCTTCCGGTCGAGCGATGTGCGCGATAGGTGTGCATCGGGTATGTAGATCGTGGCGCCGCTCAGCTCTGGATACAGCGAATCCGCGTGCACGCTCGTGAAGACGACCCTGTTCTCCTTTCTGACTGAACGAGGGAGACTCTTGTAGATCGACGCAACCAAGAAGCATCGCAAGTTTGCTGACACCGTTGCGTCGCCGTTTTGATACCTTGGGGTCGTAAGCAAGACCTCGTTCTTGTCTGGTTGCAGCCACCTTGAGTCCCTGACCCGGTAGCCCGACTTCTTATCCCATGTCGTCATATAGACCTTCGCCCTCGTCCGCGACCTCAGAAGCCGTCGTATCCTACAAGCAATGTCATAAGCATATTCATCCTCGCACATCCCCCTCCTGCTGATTGCCCCCGGGTCACTACCACCGTGGCCCGGATCAAGTATCACATACACACCCTCGAGGTCTCGCGACAAGAAGACGTTCCGATATCGTGACAGCTGCTTCAAGCTCGCCTCATACGCCGAACGCCGCGGATCGCTCTTTAGAAGATACCGAGGCAGCAATAGACCAACAGGAATCTTGACCTCAAAACCCTCCGGGATGCGCTTGACGTCACGTATCCCGCTGCGCACCTTGATCCTCTTAACCGCATCCATCACGTCGTCATGGCTAATCCGGCCGGTGAAGCGGGCGACGACGTTCGTGTAGAGTGCCTCGCCCTTCTTCAGCCTGTATGACGCGTATCTGCCCTTTTTATCTTGCTTGAACCTCAAAAGCGGCCCGCTCGGTTTCTTGCTGAGACCCCTTGAAGTCTTGAAGACCGCAAGCAACAGCCTCGACGGAATGAGCACCCGCGTCCCAAGATGAAGGACGCCTCGCAGATGATTGTGGGACAGTATTTTGGAGGTGTTCCTCGAAGTGCCAGTAAACCACTCGGTTATCGAGGATACAGTCTCGCCCTTGTATGTAACTTTGTGGCTCCACTGGCCGTCAACGTATTTGTCTAACGGAAAGAGGTTCACAATCACCAAGTATTGGGCCTTGGGCGACAGCAGATTGTAGGGGATTCTACAGACCGCTCCTGCCAAGAGCGGCCTGTTGCCGTTATATCTTTTGATCGTTCGCCAGTTCTCCCCCGAGCCCGTCCACCGTCTCGAGATCAGCATGTAGCTGTCGCCGCTCCTCGCCCGGTGCTCGATGTAGATGCTCCTGCCCCTCGATATTTTGGCGGGGACACTCGTTGACCGCGAGCTGCCGTGCCCGAGGCAGGCCAGGCCCGCAAAGAACGCGAGCAGGAGAAGGGCTATGAGTCGCCCTTTCCGATTTACTAATCCCAGGACCATCTCACCGGTAGCGCACGGTTCTCATTCCACATCAGTGTTGCAGGCCGAAGCGAGTAGGTCAATCCCGTCGAGCCTCTAGCCTCGACCATCCTGCCCGCCCGCGCCGAATTGATGAGCGCATCGCAAGAACGCTTTATGGAGTAACTGTTACGTAGGGGAACACCAGGCTCTGTGCGCCCGCAGACGTTGTCCCAACCAGCTCGATCAGGTAACGCCCGGGGGCCACGCCACCGCCTAGTGCGCACTGAAACGTGAACTGGCCGTCGCCAGCCACGGCATCACCTCCCACACCATCGTCGTGCAGGAACATCCCGAGCGGAGCGCCGCCCTCAAGGGACGCCTCAATCTTCTCGACGCCCTCGCCAAAGCTCTCCACGTGCGCATAGAGCGCGAGCTGGCCGCCAGCCGCCGAAGAAATATCCGTAAACCCGAACCCACCGGCCATGATCACCGGCGCGCTTGCGCCCAGCGAGCACGACTGAGGCAGAGAATCCAAAAGGCACTGCCGCATTATCCTCTCGGTCGAAAGCATCGCCGCCTCATTCTGAAACGATCGGGCGCCTTCTAAACTCCTTCTCTGAGCGCTTCGACTCGCCCCAACCTCCACATAAGGCCACTCAACGCTCTTGAGCCCGGCTGCATCCACGGCGACAAGAGATACTCGGTGTTGGCCCGCAGGCATCCCGGGCTCGATCCCTGCCTGCAACGTGAAGAGCGAATCTTTTGCGACTGCATCCCCGCTCGTCCCGTCGTCAACCAGAAAAAGGCCGCTCGGCAGACCATTGTAGAACAGCTGAACCGATTGCAGGTCGCTCAGCCCGTCCGGGTCAACCACATAGGCAATTGCTCTGAAAAGGCCGCCCTCTGATTCGGAGACCTTAGTGTCAAGGAAGCCCGCCTCAACGATAACGGGACGCCGATTGGCGGTCGGATTATAGCTCCACCTGACGGCGTGATAGCTCCCCTGGGGAACTCTCACGAGGTTGCTGATGCTGTCCTCAACATGCCCGTCGCCTCCCAAAACGTCGAGGCTGTAGTAAAGCGCCTGATTCAGAGACAACCTGTCAATGTTCGAGAAAACAAGGTAATACTCGGCGCCAGTGTTCACCGGAAAATCAAGGCTGCCCTGGGCGGCGTCTCGCATTTCCTCGAACGCTCCGACCGCCTCGCCTCGCTCAAGTCTCTGAAAGTTCTCAGCGTCGCAGATAATGAAGTCTATCTGCCCAGGCCTAAGCTTCTCGGCCGCGACGTTGTAGTCCATCGGGTTTCGGCAGTAGAGCGTCTGGTAGGGCAGCTCGAAGGATATCGAAAGATGCGTGCCCTCTTCCGCCTCAGGTGGTGCGACTGCGAACACCGAAAGCGATGGCATCGTCCCAGCCACCGAGATGTCCCAGGAATAGACGGCATCAGCTCGGGAATAGGGTGCAAACTCGTCTATTGTGTCGTCTCCGGCCGGATAATCGCCCAGCGGCGTCTCGCATCTGGCGTAGAGGTTTCGCGTGTTGCCAAGTTTCATCTTCACAGTTCCAGTGCCGTCGGTGTAGCCCCAAACGCTCCTCATGTAGTCTGGATATGACCCAGCCAACACATTGCTCGCCCAAACCTCCACCAGCGCTCCGTCAACCGGCACGCCGTTGCTGTCAACAACGCTGGCGTCAAGCTCACACGTCTCGCTGTAACGGTCAGTTATGACCTCGATAAGTCCATCGTTCCGCCACCTGAAAACCCCTGAAAAGGGATAGTGCCCCCCATAATCAATGTCCAGCACCCCGGTGCCCTTTCCACCAACTGTTGTCATAATGCCACCGCGCCACGTCTCGTAGAAATGCCACCCCTCGTCGTAAACCTCGTTCCAGACGTGGTCCTCTGCCAGCAGATCAACACAGCTCACGGGTATCAGACAAGCACGAGCCGCTGCACACAAGAGGTCCTGATTCTCGCCGCAGTTCCCGTTGTGCTCGTAGGCGATCTGGTTGGCCTGCACCCCACGGTGATAAGCATCCTTGGCGAGTGCGGGAACCACCTTGTTGACCCACTTGCCAAGCCTGATGAGCCCATTCTCGTCGTCCTTGAATGGTACCTCCCCACCCTTACTCCCATCTCGTCTGTCCCACAAAACAGTCGGCTCAGACATCACATCCTTCAGACTCGGGTAGCCCCCGAAGGCCAGAGGCCCAATCGATGCCTCGTTCAGGTCCGCGCATCCCAGCCCTCCCAGCATTGACAGCGACGTCCACGAGTCCTCAGGCTGGCAAGCCCCGTGAAACTCAAACACCCTCCCACGAGGGACAACGCTCTCGAACCAGTCGGTAATCCACTTCTTGTTCGCAGCGAGCACCTCGTAAAGCTCCTTGGGCTGATCGGATGGGACTATTATCTTGAAGTAGCTGGCCAATGAGAGGTCGCCGATCCTGCTCGAGTTCACAACTCGATTGCTGTATCCATGCTCGGCAAGGATGTCCTCGATCGCCGTGGAGCCTCGGTCTTTTATGATCATGACCTTGCTGCCAGCAGGCATGAGTTCAGCCGAATCACCATACAGGATAACGTTCTCCAACAGGCTCGAGGCGCCATCGTCGTAAGCCTGCTCGAGCCGAATCGATGTAACGATGATCTCCGAACATTCGTAGCGCACCTCGGAGAGCAGGACCCCACCGTCGTTTTCGTCATAGATGATCGGCAGCAGGTCCCGAGACCTGCTCGTCAAGTGACCCGTGGCGTAAGTGGCAAGGGCAATTAGGTCATCGTCCGGTATTCTGCTGGGCTCTTTCTGGAAGTAGTGTTCTTCATAGGAATTGCTGTCAGACGGGTCATCGAACAGAAACTCCCGCCAGAAATACCCGTATGTCGCCTGCTGCTCGCTCGGCAGATCATCCATCTTCAGATACTCGGTGTTGATCTTGGGATGGACGATGGACCAGTAGTAATAATCCATTGGCAGCTCCTTCTCGGTTCGCTGCCCCCCGTCCTCCACGTAGTAGGCGACCGTGGTATAAAAATCCCCATCACCCTCGTCGTGCTCGACAAGCCGGACGTAGTTCAGGTGTTCAGCGTTGGAGTAGGAACGTTCCGCATTGATGACCAGCAGGTCCTCGTCGCCAGCACCCACCAAGCGGTGTAGCTCACGAGGCGCAACGTGTGCGATCGCAAACGCAATCTCGTCGATGAACCTGCTGTCGGGACACGCATGCAGTAGCTCGGCATAAACATCCGCGTCATCGCCCAGCCTACTAAACGCGTCCTGAAGGTCTTGCCTGAGCCAAACAGGTGCGGACTCAATCGCCTCCACACAGGTCTCTGACAAGTCGAGCGGGTTTTTAACCAGCGAGAACGTGCCGCTCTGGGACGTAAGCACCGGCCGCTGCCAAACGCCAAGAGCATCCCTGAGACCAACGCTTCGGCTACGATTTTGCTCCGTCTTCCTCGAGGACGTAACCGCCGCAGACCCCCTCTGAACCCTGATGCGGCTCGCTTGCCCATGCCCAGAAAGCTCCACTATCCCCTTCTGCACAACGGGTCCTACTGCTCCCGATGCGACACAAAGGCCGGTCATCAGAAACAGTATGCCAACACACGCCGCCTTCAATCTCGCTATGGTCATCGTTGTCCTCCCCGCCTTGAGTCTAGCCGTCCTATCAGTCAAGAGCATCAAGTCTGATGCCGAGAGGGGATTATCTCAAACCGAGACCTTCACGCAAGGGCATATCGACCACGCCCTGCTTGATTTCAAACCAGAACCGCTTGCCGCCTCGGCCAAGTGGGCAAGAAAGAGCTGTTCCCCGTAACAACTTCTAGGCAGAAGGCAAGCAAGATCAGGGCGACGGCAGATAGTGGTCGCCGATATCGGTAACGCCTCTGTCTGGCGCGCCATCGTGGCTGGGCGCTCCCGGAGTCAGACCTTGCAGACCACATCGGGCGTGATGTCCTCGAGCGTGCGGCAGCCGGTCAAAATCATCGAGTCTCGCAGTTCTTTTCTGATGCTATTGATGTAAAACTCAACGCCCTCTATCCCTGCCCCGAAGGCCGCAATCGCGATGGGCCTCCCAATTAGCACCGCATCTGCACCCAGTGCGAGGCACTTGAGCACATCTGCGCCAGACCTTATACCCCCATCAACTAGCACCTTGATCTTGCCCTTGACCACGGAAACGATGTCGGGTAGGATGTGCAAAGCCCCGGGCATGTTGTCGAGAACACGGCCACCGTGATTCGATACAACGATTGCAGCAGCGCCCACCTCAACAGCGGCCACAGCGTCCCAGACCGTCATGACACCCTTTATGACGAACGGCAGCTGCGTCAGCTCGATGATCTGTCGCAGCTGTCCCAACGATTTAGTTTCGACAGGTTGCTGCATCAGGTCCATCGTCAGGAAGGCCGCGGCGTCCACATCCATCCCGACCGCCAGACATCCGACGCGCGCTGAGGCCTCGAGGCGCTCCTTGATGGCCTCGAAGTCAGAGCGTGGCTTGAATATCGGCACGCCGCAGCCGCCACATTCAGCGATGGCGGACAGCCCCGCGTGGTACATTTTGGGCAGAGCACCATCCCCAACAGTGCCTAACGAGCCGGCCTTCTTGCACCCACTGACAACGATCCTGGCATACTCATCCTCGGGCAGTGCGCCTCCCATATTCAGGTTCATGCCTGTAATCGGAGCCGCGAGGACGGGACATGACAGGCTTGCTCCAAACAGCTCGCAAGACGTGTCGGCCTTCTTGACATCGTGTATCGACCGGACGTTGATTTTATACTGCTCAAGCGCCTCGATGTTCGCCCTGAACGAGGCGCCGGTGCCGACGGCACCCATGCCGGGGACCCCGGCGGGGCAGTCCCCACCATCACAGACATCGCACACTCTACAGACCAGACCGAAGAGATTTCTGGCGTTGTCGCGGAGGATTCTGTGCGTGAGCTTGACCGGCTTTCCGATCTCGATGGTGATCATCTCGCGGGCCTGGTCATTGAGCCGCACGGCCTCCTCTCGGGTTTCTGCGACGGTGATCACGTTCATTGGTTTGTCGAGGTTGCACGCGGGCTGGTGGACGTAATCTCCGGGCCGGATATGGGCAACCACGTCGGCCACGCCCTCTGCTTTCTGGGCAGCGTCGATCCCTGTAATCCCTCTGACTTGGCCCGGCTCGCAGAACACAGCTCGCTCGACAGCAGCTTTCTTGAACTTGGGTTTTGTCTCAGTGGGCGGCATCCCCAGCGCTATCTCAAGCGCCGCCTTGATGCTGCTGATGCCTGTGGAGAGTGGGAATGTGTGGCTCGACATGAACCCGCCGGACAACCTCGAAGCAAGCTCGCCGATCATCGCGCCTTTTGACGTTACCTTTATGTCCCCCTTAGCGGCGCCTATCGTCAGCCCAAGCGCCCTTATCCCACGCGCCATCACCTCACACGCGTCGTCTATCATCTCTTCAGGCAGAGCACTCGGCATAGTGTGCCCAATCTCGACGAAAAACGGCGCAAAGCCTATCACTCTGTCGGCGATCCCGACGAATACGATGCTGCCGTCCCAGATCAGAGCGTCGATAGAGAGCTCCGGGCCATCCATGAACTCCTCGATAATCAACTCACCTGAGGGCGAGGCCTCTTTTGCCCGATGGAACGCCTCGGGGACGTTCTCCCTGGAATCGACGCGCATGACGCCCCTCGCGCCCATGTTGTCGGACGGCTTCATAACAAGCGGCCAAGAACCAAGCTCCGCTGCGGCCTGGAACGCCTCCTGCAACGTCCAAACGCCTCTGAAGTTGGGCGACGGGACGTTGAACTCCTGAAACCGGCGCCTCATCTTGATCTTGTTTGTTGACGCCTCGGCGTCCTCGAATTTGTTGCCGGGAAGGTTAAGCGCGTTTGCAACAGCAGCCACCGTTCTTGAGGCGTCCGTCCCAACAGTGATGACGCCCTCGATCTTGCGGTGTGTGGCGTAGCTGCGAGCGGCCCGGACAGTTCCATCGATGTCGCGTGTGCTGACGATAACCGGGATGTCGGCGTATTTCATCCCAATCGCGCGAGGGTTCATGTCCGCCACCATTGTGATTAGGCCCATCTGCTTGGCGATCTGGATAGCAGGCAGCTGAAGAATGCCAGCTCCAATTATCATTATGGTCTTGGGTCCCATTGTGCCCTCCCTATAAACTTGTTTCAGAAAGCCGCCTTGCCGCCTCACGAACGCGCTCGGTAGGAAGCGTGAGTGAGAACCGGACAAAGCCCTCGCCGTGCGAACCAAAAGCGATGCCCGGCGCCACAAGTATCGCACATTCTGACAGGAGCTGCTCAGCAAACCCACCCGAACCCAAGCCGCCCGGGACCTTGGCCCAAACGTAGAAGGTCGCGCGAGACCGTTGAGCTTCGAGCCCGGCCTTCCCAAGCGCAGGAATAAGTATCTCCCGCCGTTGGCGATAGACAGCGCAAGTCGCCGCTGGGAACTGCTCGCAATGCCTGATGGCCTCGATTGCGGCTGCCTGAATCGGCACAAACACACCCGAATCGAGATTACTCTTGACCTCCCCGAGCGCGGCTATCAGCTTCCTGTCGCCGGCCGCAAGCGCTATCCGCCAGCCGGTCATGTTGAACGTCTTGGAGAAAGAAAAGAACTCTATGATGTTGGTCTTGTCCTCGCTAGTGGCCAGCAAGCACGGTTGTGACTGCCCCTCCAGCACCATGTCGATATACGCCGCATCGTGGCACACTGCTATGTCGTTGGCTCTCGCAAAACCAACGACCTCGTTCAAAAAGGCCGGCGTCGCGGTGGCGCCGGTAGGGTTATTCGGGTAGTTCAAAAACATCAGGCTTGCGCTCTCGGCGATCCGCTGAGGAATAGCTGAAAGGTCGGGAACATAACCTCGCTCGCCAAGTAGAGGCATCGCGAACGGCTCGCCGCCGGCAAGAACTGCCGAGGCGCGGTAAACAGGATACCCCGGGTCGGGATACAAGACCACGTCGCCCGGATTCACCACCGCGAGGCAAAGGTGCGCCAGACCCTCTTTGGAGCCGATCAGCGCCAGAGCCTCTGTGTCAGGATCGATGCTGACACCGTGCCTTCTGCGCAGCCAATCTGCACACGCCTCGCGAAACTCACTCGTCCCAGAATATGGCGGATAGCGATGATACTTGCTCCGCCGCGCCGCCTCGCATAGTGCCTCGACCGCCTCGTTCGGGCTCGGCAGATCGGGGTCCCCGATGCCCATGTCGATGATATCGACGCCCGCCGCCACCGCCTCAGCCTTCTTCGCGTCAAGCCGAGCAAACAGGTAAGGCGGCAGCAGATTCAGCCGGCTGGACTTACTTGGCAATGCGCACTCTCCACAAACTTGAGCAACAGAAGCGAAACGAGCGGCCATAAGGTAGCCGACAGACTGCGAAATGTCAAACCATAAGTCCGAGGAGTTTCCCCATTCTGTTTTGGAGTGGTTCAGGGCGCCGCTTCTGTTTCAGGGGGGACACCGGCTGCGAATCCCGGCAAGGGGATTAACGTGAGTAGCCGTAGGTGAAACCTACGGATCAGGAGCGGACAGAGAATAGCACCTCAGCCCTGAAAGGGCTGAACATAACCCTTTGGAGCGGCATCTATTAGCTTCCCATCAAGATGCCCAAAGGTGTTGGGATTCTCATCAAAGCGACCCACTACCCAGAACTTAGACAGCTGAGATTGCCTCTTGGGTTAACCCCGTCAGGATACTGCTGTTCATTCCGCCGAGAAATGAGCTTTCTCCGGCTACTGTGCAGAGAACATCCCCGAGGTTACATGCGTAGAGTTAGAGGCGAGTTCGAGCGGTCGGCCGACGAGGCAAACGAGACTTGAGCCGAAGCTGTCAGCCTGCGCCCCCATCACTCGTAGCGCAGCGCCTCGATGGGATCGAGCAGCGCGGCGCGACGAGCGGGATAGAAGCCGAAGAAGATACCAACCGCCGCTGAGAATGACAGGGCAAGAACAACGCTGGACGCTGTGATCACGGTTCCGAACTCCGACAGATTCGCAATGGCCTTTGCGCCGCCGACTCCTACGAGCACGCCGAGCAGGCCGCCAAGGCCGCTCATCACGATCGCCTCGAGCAAGAACTGGGTGAGGATGTCTCTGTCCTTGGCGCCAATGGCCTTCCTAACGCCGATCTCCCGAGTTCGCTCGGTAACTGTCACAAGCATGATGTTCATGATGCCAATACCTCCCACCAGAAGAGAGATGCCCGCCACTGCACCCAGGAGGATAGTGAAAGTCTGCGTGACGTCGGAAGCGGCCTCAGCCATCTCTGCGAGGTTGCGGATGTGAAAGTCGTCGTCCGCCTCAGATTGGATGCGATGGCGGCGCCTCAGGACCCCGCTGGCTTGGGTCTCGACCTGCGTGTGGTCTGCCCCCTCTACGGCTTGAAGATCGATCTCCCTGAGATAATTAACGCCAAGAAGCTGCTTCATCGCCGTTGTGTAAGGAATGATGGCCTGGTCGTCCGGGTTGAACCAGCCCTGATCGCCCTTGGCCTTCAGGACACCTACAACCTTGAAGTTTATGCCGTCGATCTTGACCGTCTCCTCAAGGGGATCGCTGTTCTCAAAAAGGTTCTCCACTGTCGTCGGGCCAAGAACGACCACGCGCGCCGAGCGCTCAACCTCCGACTCCGTGAAAGGCCGGCCCCGCTCGACCTCGAAATTACGGATGGGAAAATACGTGATGGACGTGCCGGTGACGCTTAAGCGTGAGTTGTTATTGTAGTATTTGAGCTGAGCACTGCCCTGGACGACAGGGGCAATAATCTCGACGGTCGGCACCTCCTCCAGCACTGCCAGTGCGTCATTCAGCGTAAGGTTCTGGCCCGCGGCGGTCCTCACGCCCCGATGGCCCCCCTGCCCCGGCCTCACGATCAACAGATTGGCCCCCATCGACGAGATGCGGTCCATTACGCGCTTTTGGGCGCCTGCCCCAAGCGCAAGCATCGATATGACCGCAGCCACGCCGATAATGATCCCGAGCATGGCAAGAATGGAGCGAAGCTTGTTGGACAACAGGCTTTTTGTCGCTACCTTAACAATAGTCCAGAAAAGCATGTCTATTCCCCTCCTGTCCGCACAGGCTCCGAATCTCTGATCTGTCCATCCCGAATGTGAATCTGCCGTGAACAGTGAGCGGCCACCTCGGCATCGTGCGTCACGACGATGATCGTTCGCCCCTGATCGTTCAGCTCTCTGAAAAGCGTCATGATCTCCTCGCCCGTCTTTGTATCCAGATTGCCTGTTGGCTCGTCCGCCAGAATGATAGCCGGATCGGTCACAACCGCACGGGCCACCGCGACTCGCTGGCGCTCTCCCCCGGACAGCTGATTCGGCTCGTGGTCCATCCGGTCCGAAAGGCCAACGATTTTCAAAGCCTCCTCAGCGCGCCCTCTGGCCTCCCGATGTCCAGCATAAAGCAGCGGCAGCTCAACGTTCTCCAAGGCAGTGATCCGTGGCAGAAGGTTGAAGGTCTGAAATACGAACCCGATCTTGCGATTACGGACCTGCGCCAGAGCGTTTTTTGAGAGCCGCGAGACGTTCTCGCCGTCGAGCACATATCGCCCTGAATCGGGTCGATCGAGGCAGCCTAGGAGGTGCATCAGCGTCGATTTGCCGCTTCCCGAAGGGCCCATGATCGCCACCTTCTCGCCTGGCTCGACCCCAAAGCTCACGTTGTCCAGAACTCTTATCGTGCTGCCGCCAAGCGAATACGTTTTGGTCATCGATTCAACTTCAATGATCATCGCCTCCGGCCTCCCATCGGTATCATCGAAGGCGTTGGGGGACGATGCGACTGCTCGGCCTGCTGGCGGGCCCACTTGCTCTGCATCTGCCCCTTTAACTGCAAGACCTCTTCGCCCTCTTTCAGACCGCTGAGAATCTCAGTCCGGACGCCATCGTCTATTCCGACCTCGACCCCCCGTCTCTCAGGCTCCTGGCCATCGCTTGGCACCAAGACGAACGTCTTCCCGTTTCTCCTATATACCGCATCAGAGGGGACCAAAAGCGCGTTTTCGCTCTCGGCCGCAATGATCACTACGTTAGCGGTCATCTCCGGCTTCAGATTCTCCTTGTCCTCTGAAAGCACCTCAATCTTGACGTCAAACGTAACGACGTTGGACACGTTCTCCCCTCTTGCGGCCACGCGAACAACCTTCCCGTAAAACTCTTTGTCAGGAAAGGCGTCGGCCGTGATCGTCACTCGCTGCCCGACCTCAATCGTGCCGATGTCGCTCTCATCGACCGAGGCGAGGACGAAAAGCCGCGAGAGGTCCGATAGGACAAGCAAGGTCGTCCCGCCGCCCACATTGCTGGTGGGGGATGATATGATCTGCCCAACCTCCACCTGGCGGTCAGCAACCACACCATCGATTGGCGCAAAGACCTTTGTGTCCTTGAGCCGCTGTCGCGCCATTTCAAGCTCGATCTCGTTGGATTCAACCTGGTCCTCTGCCAGTGCAACGTCCTGACGCAGCACTTCCAGAGCGTCTTTCTTGACCTCGAGCTCCGCTAACGTGATCTTAGCGTTCTCCAAATCAGCGGTAGCAAGAGAGGCGGCAGTCTGCGCAGTCTCATTCTCCTCGATGCTGACGCGGTTTGCCTCAAGCAGCTTCTTGGTGCGCTCCGCCTTAGCATGGGCATCTTGGAACTTGACCCGAGCCGACTTGAGAGCTGCCTGGGCCCGCGCCATATCGTTGGTCAGGTCCCGCTCAGCTGTCTTCAAATTCTGCTGAGCCTGAACCAGCCTGGCCTTCGATGACGACAGATTCACCTCGGCCTGTTTGACCCGGCGCTCTTCGTCTATGGGGTCCAGCTCGACGAGCAGGTCCGCCTTTTTGACTGGGTCGCTCACGTCATAGGGCACGCCAGTGACCTCGCCGCTTGCCTTGCATTTTATCTCGACGTCCAGATTCGAGACCACTCGCCCAGTGCTCTCTATTTTTAGCTGAATTGGCGCGTGTGTGGGCCTCACCGTTGTCGCTTGAGAATCATCCGCGGGATCGCCGTTTCCGCCGTTATTCCACAGATAACAGCCGATAGCTATCCCCACACAAACAATGGTGATTATCACGATCTTTCTTTTCATACTATGTCTCCTATTCAAGAGCCGATCCCACACCCCGGCGAGAGAGCAAAGTCCCTTCCGTCAGATAGAGCGATGTGATGGCTTGTATGTAACGAACCCTGGCGGTCACTTCGTCCAGCTGAGCCTGAATCAGGTCCCTATGAACCTGTGAGACATCCAAATTCGTGGACTTGCCCACTATGAACCTGTTCTCCTCAACCTTGAGCTCTTCCTGCCTGCTTTTGACGACCTCATCAGTTGCCGCAATACTCTCCCACTGCCTCTCGACCTCGAGGGCCGCTTGCCGAACCTCGGCCTCGATTACCCTCTCGAGGTTCTCAATGGCAACCTCGGCCTGTTGCTGATGAAACTTCGCGCGGCGATGGCTGGCTATTTCTGCCCTGTTCAGAGGGGACATATCTAGTGAAAGACCGAACTGATAGGAATCGAACATAGAGTCGTTCAGATGACTGCTCGCATCGCTCCCGGTAGCTCCACTGCTGAGCCTTCCGTAAGAGGCGAATGCATCGAGTTTGGGGAGCAGCCCGTTGCGGGTTCGGACAACTTCCAGGTCCCGATTGGCCAGCTCGAGGCGCGATTGGGCAAGCTCCGGTCTGTAAAGGGCCGCGAGCCTAACGCTTATCTTAGGGCTCAAGTCAACACGCTCAATATCAGCAGGATCGAGCGTCTCAAACGTTAAGCCCCACTGTGCCTCAGCATCAGGATTCAACAGACGGATGAGATCAATAGTTCGCTCCCTGACCGCAATTCTCGCATCGACGAGATCAGCCTTGCGAGAAGCCAGTTCAGCCTCTGCCGAGACCCTTGAATCCCTGGAAAGCTTACCGACAGCAATCAAGTCCTGGTTCAGCCCAAGCTGGTCCTTGGCCAGCTGAACCGAAAACTCTCGTATCTTCAATGTCCTTGTGGCAAGCACCAGCTCCCAGTAAGCGTTCTCAACCTGATAAACCAGCTCCAGAACGGAGGACCGGAACTCGTGGCGGCTCTTGGCCGCGGTGTTTCTTGCCTGCCGCAGGGTGACCAGATTGGCGTCAGGGCCTATACCCCGCAGCAGGGACTGATTGAGGCCGACCGACCAGGAGCCCTCGTAATCCCAATCAGAGGAAGAGCGGCTGCGAGAGAATCCTCCGGAGAGAAAGACCTCCGTGCCCGTGGGCAAGAACTCGGATATCGACAAGTCGGTCTGGAACTGTCGCGAAACCACAGGCTCCCCGACCGCAACCGACGTGAGGCCCGTTTGGCTATATGGCCGCGTGTCTCTGCCGTAGGAGACTGTGGCCAAAAGGGCCGGATCAAATGCACCACGCGACTCCTGAATATACGTTGCTGCAATTTCGGGCTCAAACTGTGCCACGGCCAACGACCGATTCCGCGCAAGAGCCGTCAGGACCGCACCATCCCGCGTCAGCGCAAGAGAACTCGCCTGTGGCGCCGGGGCCACGCCCGACTTATCGGAGGGTGGTTTGGCTCTCTCCTCCTCCTCAACTGCTTGAGCTGCCGACTCCTGCGCGACCTCAACAGATTGAGGCGGCTCGACTGTCTGGGGCGTCCAGCGAGGAGCATGCGCACAGGAAACCAAGCAGGCCACCAGAAAAACAACTGGGATAACCCGCAAGAACCAGGGCTGAAAACGTCTCCCCAGGCCCCAATTCTGACGAGCTGCTCCGGTCCTCAAAACCATCACCTCTCAATCACTCCCTAGTGTTGTTACACCGTTGATATTCTAGCTTGTCAATTCGCATCGCATTTATATGTCGTCCCTAAAGACAACAAATCTCAACAAAGAGTTTAACAATGTTTGATGCCTATCGCAGACCCTGTAAACATCTGGGCAGCCTTGCTGCGAATTGCTCTTGTCATCCAGCTGAGCTTTCGTGAGTTTTTTGCTGAAGCACAAAAAAGGGGACGCGCCCGAACTGGACGTGTCCCCTTTGCTCTTATTGGCGAAGAACGTCACCCAGTCGCGGTCATCACCTGTCAGTTGTCAGTGAAAGGACAAGAGGCGGGACAATCTAGCTTCTCTGCCCCGGAAGGCCCCTGGCTCTCCATCATACGCATGGGGCGCTGGTGCATTCTGCGAAACATCCTGGCCTCGAAGAGAAGGAACTGAGCCTGCTGCTTCACGGAGAGGCCCGCCGTGAATTCATTGATTCTGGTCTTGAAGACATCCATTTCTGCCTTCATTTGCTCCTGAATCGCCTTCGCCTGTGCGATGAGGCGCGAAAGTGCCTCTTCATTCGGCTCGTCCTTGGCCAGCTCTTCGCGGACCGCGGCAATCACAGGCCGTGCGGCATCCATGATGTCTCTCATCTTCTGATGGTGCTCATCGAAAATGGCCTTAAGCGCCTCAGCCTGGTCTTCTGTTAGCCCGAGCTTATCGACAAGTGTGTCGAAGCCACGCTGCCCTACCTTTTCTCCTGTGGAACCGTTCATCGCCATCGGCCCTTGACCCCACCTGGCGAACACGAGCCCCGCGCCGACGAGCCCAACGAGAGCGATCACCACAACGACCGCAGTCTTGGTTCTGTTCATCACGTCTTCCTCCGTTGTTGTGTTCTGATCTTACGATCAATTAACTGAAACAAATACTTTTACTCAGATAAATAACCGCTGTCCTTCGATCTCCCCATCGCCAAACCGACAGGATTTGTGCTCCATGCGATCTCCCTAAATAACTATCGCCCTCTGTCTGTCCATATAGACAGGGCAGGATTCAAAAAGGTTTAACGGCCGATGCGACGGCGCCAGCGGCTCTTCTCCCCAGGCGAGGCGGAGGCTCTCTGCTTGAGACATCGGGGGCTGAAGGCGAGCTCCGTTTCGGTGCGAACCGACCCAGTTCGTTCGCCGGTAAAAGCACCTATGGGAGCGGAGGCTCTCCGCCGAGGCGACTCTCCTGGCCCCTCGTGAGACGAGCGATATTTGCGTGGTGTTTGGCGATGATCAGGGCGGCCATAGCGGCGGCCACACCGATGCGGGCAGAGGAGGCGCCTCCTATCCATAGGGCAATCGGCATCGCGAGCGCGCCAGCGATTGAACCGGCGGATACAAGCCTTGTGAGCGTCACTACCGCGAGGAATGCGCCGAGTGCAAAGATGACGTAGAAGGGGGCAATGCCCAGGAAGATGCCAAGCCCCGTAGCGACGCCCTTGCCACCTCGGAACCTAAGGAATACAGGAAAACAGTGCCCAACCAGCGCTGCGGCGCCACAGATGAGGGGTAGAGCATGGTGGGGAGACGAGAATTGCTCGGCCACCGCGACGGCGGCGTAGCCCTTTGCCACGTCAAGCAGAAGAGTTATGACGCCAGCCGCCTTGCCGGCAGCTCGCAGAACGTTTGTGGCTCCGATGTTGCCGCTGCCGGTTGTGCGGACGTCCTTGCCAGCCAGCCGTCCTATAATCAGCCCGAAGGGGACCGAGCCCAGGAAGTATGCGAAGATGACAAGCGCTAGCTGCATTCGGCGCGGGTCTTATCGAGAGGCGGTTTCACATATTGACCTCGAATGTGCTGCCCGACAGGTCGCCAAGGAGGAGCCCGGTGCTTGGGTCTGCAAAGGCGGCGAAGACAATATAGTTGCCGCCTGTTGAAATGGGCGTTGAACCAGGCTGGACATCGCAGGTGTAAAGAGGAAAGTCGCGAGCCGTGAAGTCAGCTGGCAGATAGAGGTTCATCATGGTGTAGTCTGACGTCCAGAATGGGTAGAACAGCAGCGCCCCGTCTGGGCAGACGATGGCCGTTCCGAAATCAACGCTCACACCCGGCCCCACGTAGGCGGCCTGTGCGAATATCTCGAGCGTGTCGCCCGTTTGGTACACGGGGTAATCGGCCTGCACATCGAGGCCCAAGGCGTTTGCGCCACCTGGGTCAACCACGCGCAGGGCAGCCTGGACATCGAGCTTGCCGTAGCCGTAGATGTCGTTGTGGACCTCGCCAGTGAACGAGTCGGTGGCTGCGCTTTGCGAGAATACCTGCTCGACATCGTCGGGAGTAAGCCCGGGCGAGCACTGGAGCAAGAGCGCAACGGCTCCGGCGACGTGCGGCGAGGACATGCTCGTGCCTGCGGCGACATAGTAATAGTAGTCGTGCACTGCGTCTTCGGTATAGTAGTAGTATGTGCCCATCGCGTAGGTCTGCGCCGAGAAGGCTGCCGCGATGTATTGCCCTGGGGCAGCTATCTCGGGTTTTGGCCCAGTCAGGTCGGGCCGTCTGCTCGGGCCTTGGCTGCTGAAGTCGGAGATGACGCCGACCTTTGCATCTGAGTCATATTGTCGCTGCCCGAACACGTCGTACCACTCGTTTCTCGTGACGTATGAGCCGACCGAGATCACCTGCTTGGCGTAGGCCGGATACGTGATAGACGACCTGCTGTCTCCCCCCACAACCCCGGTCTGCTCGTCAAGGAACAGCACGTAGCTCTCCTCGCCGGCCCAGGCGTCGAAGTAGCAGTTGCCTTTCACGGTGATGGTCCATTCGTAGAACAGAGATGACCAGAAATCTGGGCGAATCGTTATGATGACGTGCCGTGAACCGTTATTGGGATTCGAGGTCTCTGTCGCATCGATGTCGTAGGTGGCTATCTCGGACCCGGCATCCATGAGGGCACTGCCCCAAACCGAGTCGCCCGGCGCAACAAACTGCCCGTGCTCGATCGTTCCCCCATACCAGCTATCAATGGCGCCGAGAGCAACCTCAATATCGCCCGGCGGTTCATACCATAGCTCGATCGAGCCTTCATCACTGTAATAGGAGGCGAGGTAGGCCGCAAACTTCTGTTCCTCATCGTTTGCCTCAAACCCGACGTGCTCGAAGTACTTGTTGCCGTAGCCATCATCGTAATAGGCGGAGTTGCCGGCGGAGTTGACGATTATTCGGCCTGGCCCGGTCAGCGCGTCTATCGCTTGGCAGGCAACCGAGGTCCCGTCGTGGCTGCCGGTGTTGAAGCCGAGGGAGAGGTTCACGACGGCCGGCATGCCGAGGCTCTCCGCTTTCTGGAAGATGTAATTGACGCCATCGAGCATCTTGTCGGTCCCGAAGTCGTAGCCGAAAGAGACCTTTGTGAAAACGATGCTTGCCAGGGGCGCTACCCCACAGACGCCCGCGCCGCATCTGCCGTTTCCGGCCGCAATGCTCATCACGTGCGTGCCGTGGCCATCCTGGTCGAGGCCCGTATCCCAAATCGACGGATTCCCCTCAAGTTCGGCGTTGATCTCCGACTGCGTAAACTCCGTCCCATAGCTGAAACCTGCGGGCGGAGCCCCGGCCTCGGTCTGGTCCCAGAGCGAGACCAGTCGCGTTGTGCCGTCATCGTTGCGGAAGTCCCCGTGCGTCCAATCGATGCCACTATCGACATCTCCGACGACGACGCCTGTCCCGTTGTATCTCTGGGACAGACGGATGCCCCAGTTGGCCAGATCACCTTTCGAGGCGGGGATGCTTTTTTTGAGCGACGGTTTCAACACGCGCGCAGCCTCGGCATAGGACAGCGAATCGACTGCCGCAAGCGAATCAAGAGCAGAGACGGGCACCCTGGCGGTCACAAACCGACCAAATCGGCTTCCGACCGTCCCTCCCAGCGAGATAACCGCCGCGGCGAGGTCCGATGCGCCAGCGTCATCAGTGGCCTTAAGAACAAGCCCAATGCGAGGCTCGGCAGCGGTAACAGAGTGTGCTATTCCCCGGGCTCTTAGAATGCTCTCGACCTGAATGGGCTCGGGCTGAGGCCTTTGAAGGAGCGGGTGCAGCAGCACGTCTAGCTTCTGGCTCGGACTGGCAAGGGCAGTCGCTAAAGCGAGGACCAGCAAGAGGCCGAGCAAGATCAGAGTCAGTGCTTTGCTTCTCATCTTACAATCTCCCTGTTATTGAAGGTCCAAACACAGAACTATTGTCAGAATCAGTATTCTGTTATTGAAGGTCCAAAACTGTTGTCAGAATCAGTATTTCGCCTTACTACACCAGTTTAAACTTTATGTTCAACGATATAGACCGTCAATGCACGCGAAAAAACTAACACAACTCGCGGGATTTTCACATCTGCTTTTAGTTTGCGCTCTCTTAACTGAATAATGAGCTGGCCCGAAGAGCGATGTCAACTGGTCTGCAACGAAGAGGAGTTTTCGTAATCGTGCCCGTGCCTGCTGAACTGACGGCGTTCTTCCGGCATCCCCGCAAGGGGATGAACGTGAGTAGCCGCAGGTGAAACCTACGGATCAGGGTCAGAGGAGGAAACATCATCAGCCCTAAAAGGGCTGAACATAGCCCTGTGGACGGGCTGTTCGACCCATTCGGGGTCGCGAGGATACCGACGTGAACGGATTCCGTAGGTTCCACCTACGGCTACTATTGTGGCCCCCCTTCGGGGAACCCAAACACACCATCACGTCAATCCTGATTCCACTGCTACTCTGCGCTCGTGCTACTCTGCGCTTCGCAGAGTAGCAAAGGCTACGAAGCACGAGTTCCTTCTTGGCCAAAACCAAGAACCACAGCCAACAAATCAGCTACCATCTTGGGGAAACTCCTGATATTCGCTACGTCTGCGACATCGGAATTGTATCCGGGCTGGACTGCAATGACTGGGCAGAGACAGGCTTGCCCCTCAGAAATGAGGAGAGATTGACGACACAACGCATAACTCAAAAGGCTCCAGCCCTAAGGTATGCAGCGGTGTTTGGTCCCCAAAAAACAAGAGGGAGCCTAAACGCTCCCTTATCCTCTACTATTGAAAACTCTGCGCAAGATAAGTCGGGAAAGGCTCAGCGCCCCTGCTGCTAATCCAACCTTAGGTTGGGTTCCACATCAGCAGGCACCGAGACCAACGCTTTCCCGCACGACACCTATGGAGAAATGCGGTGGGCGAAAAGGCCCATTTCGTCCAGTAAGGAGAAGACCCTTTCCAAATCTAACGCTTACTTTTCGCCCTCGATGATACTAAAGCCTGATCCCTTCACTTCCCGAAACCACAACATTCGTCTCGTAGCAAAGTATAGCAGGTGCCGTGCCAGTTTACAGATTAGATTTGCGATGCAGCTCCCTTTCGCCGCTCTGGACGCTAGTTACAGCGGCTTCTTACGTTGGAGCGAATCCTCGTTGGCAAAGGATAGGGGTTACGAAAGACCAAGATGGCTTGTTTTTGTATAGAATCTGTAACAATAAATGACACGCAATTCGTCCGCCGGTGGCAACTTGGCTTAATAGGCAGGATGCCGCCAGTGTAACACAGTGTGACAGGAGCCATTCACGAGGCCAAATGGCTTGTGACACATACCAATCGCGGGCCCGAGCCCGGCCGACGCCGCACAGGCACAAACCCGTTGACAACGCCCATCGTCAGCACGCCAAATGTCTCACAACCGGGGCTTGACCTGCGGCAAGCTCTTGTTCACACTTCCCCGCAGAATTGGGGTATTTATATGTATTATGTGGCACAGGAATATGTCACCTGTTACAACACGTGCAGCGGACGTTGCGCCGATCGATGTCGTCATAGTTAGCTTCAACTGCTCGAAGCACCTTGCCAAGTGTCTTGATGGGCTTCGGGAGTGCAGCCACTCGTTCAATTTGAGGACAGTCGTGGTTGATAATGCGTCCTCGGACGGAACGGTTGAGTGGCTTAGATCGGCCTTTCAAGACGTGAGGGTCATTGAGAACAGTCAGAATGTTGGCTTCGCGGCCGGATGCAACGTGGGGATGCTATCCGGGCGTGCGGAGTTTGTTCTGCTCCTGAACCCGGACTGCGTGATTGATGTCGAGTCGCTGCGCAATCTCGTGGAATGCCTCACTGAGCACCCAATGGCTGCTTGTGTTGCTCCCAGGCTCCGAAGCGGGACGAAGATACTTCCACCAGTGTATCGTTCTGTGGTTACGCTCCGAGAGTTTCTGGCAAAGATGCTTCTCTTGGACCGGGTTGCGAGGCGAATCAGGCCCCAGGAACGGTTAGGTGAAAAGATGTGCTCCGCCGCTGTTTCTGCGTCATCCGGAGCACAAGAGGTGGATTACTTCGTCGGCGCTTGTGTTCTGTGCAGAAGGTCTCATCTTCAATCTGTTGGCATGTTTGACCCCGGTTTCTTTCTGTATTTCGAGGACCAGGACCTCTCGTTAAGGCTCCGCGAGCGGGGGTTTGACGTCATGTTTTGCCCGGACGTTCTAGTCGAGCACACTCAGGGCGTTTCGGCGGGCCAGAACGTCGAGAGGACGACATTTGAATCATATCGCAGTCTATGCTATTTTTTTAATCGACATAGAAGTGGGAGCTCGCGCATCGCATTGCGGCTTGTAATAGCAATTGGCGTGTCCATCAGGCTGATGGTTTTCGGCCTTGCGATAGCTATTGGTAAGGCCGAGGCGAGGCGCAGATTCGAGGCTTACTGGCGGGTTATCAGAGAGATTGTATTGTAGAGGATAGGGAGATTATCACGGTGGAAATCGCAGAGCAAAAGGAAGAGATTGTTTCGGCCTTGTCAAATGCTACTGACAAGCTACAGCGGCTTCAGGACCATTTGATGAGCTCCGCATTCAGGTTGACCGGCGCCTCGGCAAAAGAGGAGATGCTTGCGGACATTTCCGAGGCGATTTCTCTTTTTAGGCCGGGCGTTGAAAAGCTAGCGGAAATCGTTGACGCGATCGAAAGCTAAGGCCGGAGTGAGGCGCTGACGTGGCCTGGGGCCGGGCATCAGCGCGAGTGGCTACACGAGCCTGCGTTGACAGCCTTCTAGGGCGAGTCAGTTCTTAACTTTGGTTTCTGGGAAGTAGTTTACGGCGAGTGGGCTCAAAGAATATGAGGAGAGTTTATGGTTAGTTCAAAGTTTGCATTCATTATGTCTCTCACTGCGATTATCGTTTGCTCAGCCGTCGTGGCGAGCGCTGAGCAAGCACCGCGGATTACGAACCTGACAGAGAGCGGACAGATGGTCTTCCGTGTTCGCGACAACCTGTCTGGCGTTGATGCCTCGTCAATCCGCGTCATTGTGGATGGGCAAGAGGCGCGGCCCGCGCTCACCAAAATACCGCTGGGATATCGGGTTTCATACACGCCGAGCGGCTCGTTGAGCGGTGAGTACAGCGTCGTCCTGTTCGCACGTGACATGGCCAAGAACGCGATGCGCAAGACGTATCGGTTTGGTGGCGCGTGCCGTGTAGTAGCCGAGGATGAGCCCAAGCCGCTACGAGAAATCGCCCTGGCGGAGCGCCCACTGCTCCATCGAGTCACCGATGCCGGAATGAACGCAATGCCATTTCTTGGCGCCTCACAAGCAAGGATGCGACTAAGCCCCGAGTGCAGCGGAACCGGCGGGCTGCGGTCTGTCTCGGCTCCGCAGCGCGTTTCGGCCGCGTTTCGGCCCGCGCCACTATTCGGTGTGGAAATATCAAGAGAACTGCGGGCAGCTGAGGCTGGGCAGATTTGCGACGTGATATTCACCGTGTCGGGAACGGGTGCTGCAACAGCAGGATACGAACTCTTCGTCGCCCTAATCGACCCGTCGGGAGAGGTCGTGTTCTACGAGCCGACGCCGGGCTGCCGCGGGACCCCGCTTGAACAGCTCGAGAGAACGGGCGAATCAGGGCTCAGAATGCGGCTGTCGTTTGTGCGAGACGAATTCTCGGGCAGCGGTTACACTTGGTGTGCGGCCGTCGCAAAGGCCCAAACCCCTGAGCAATTGGCAAGCAATGTGGCCGCCAGTGCCTTCGATGCCATACCGGACGGTTGCGACGTCCGGGCGTCGGGCGGTCTGGCCTCGTTCCCCTAACAATCGCAAGTGCTGTTCATCGCTCGCACGAGCTACGGCGCGGTCCGGTCCGCGATTGAGGCGGGGCTTCAGGCGTGTAAGTTCGATCCGGGCTCCAAGCGAATACTGATCAAGCCTAACATCGTCAACGTCCACGCGCCCGAGGTCGGTGCGACCGTTCATCCGGCTGTCCTCGAGGCCTTGCTGGGGCATTTCGGAGGGAAGCGCTGCGTCATAGCCGAAAGCTGCGTGCTCGGCGTTGACACCGACGAGACTTTCAGCAGGACAGGTCTTCTCAAGCTCGCCGCACGACACGGAGCCGAGCTTGTCAACCTACAGAAAGTGAAGCGCGTCCCGAGGCGATGGGAGTTCGGTGAGCTTCTGCTGCCGGAACTCCTCGACGAGTGCGCCTACATCAACGTGGCCAAGATGAAGACGCACATCCTGACTGGCGCGACGCTCTGCCTCAAGAATCAGAAGGGCATTCTGACGAACGAGGACAAGATGCGGTTCCACAGACTAGGCCTTGACAGGGCTGTTCCCGCACTTTACGAAGTCCTTAGGCCAGACTTTGCCATTATCGACGCCATCTGGGCGCTCGAGGGCGAGGGACCCGGGAAGTTCGGTGAGCGGAAGGACCTCAACCTGATGCTTTTCGGCAACGACGCTCTCGAGCTGGACAACCTCGCACTGAAGATAATGGGGTTTCAACTGGGCGAGGTTGGCCATGTCCCACCTGTCGAGCTGGGCGAGATTCAGGGAGCGAGGCTCGAGGACGTGCGGACGAGGTTCAAGCGCTCCAAGGGCTACTACAGGCAAATCAACCTGTTCTACTTCCCGTTCGGGGCCTGCTCTGGCTGCAGCAACGCCATCTCGGATGCGATTAAGGGCCTGATCAAACGGCCCTGGAGGCACCCGCTAAAGGTCCTAAGTTTCATACTCAAAGGAATCCTCGGCAAACGCGTGTTCATCGCAGGTCCCGACGCGGACTATCCTCACGTGTGCGGCCAGACAGTCTGCATCGGCAAGTGCTCAGCCAAGTTCGCAGCCCAAGAGAACCTGCCTCACGTCCCAGGCTGCCCGCCAAAGCCTGAAGACATCCTCCACGTCTTGTAGCCAGGCCGCAGGGGCTGGAGAGCCCCGGGCGCGCTCGCCCTTGTCTCCATGCAGCTAATTGCTGGGTCTGCCTACTCTGCCTTTGCTTGCCAACGCTGTTTGACCTTCTGGAAGTATTCGATCCGGGCTTCGATCTTGCCGATCTCCTTTGGGTAGAACTCAAGCATGATGTCGCAGAGCTCGAGCATCCATGCCTTGCGTGAATAGCGAGGTCTGACGCTGATGTAGTTTGAATTCGTGATCTGGATCTGTCCCCATCCCAAGGCTCCGACCGTGAGGCAGTCCCAGTCGAGGAATTCGATGGGTGCGAACGTTACCTCTGAGACCACGGCATGGGTCCCTTCGAGTCGGTAGTTCACAAGGATGAGTGCGAAGTAGTTGGCGTCATCCTCGTAGAAACGTGCAAGTCGCTCGACCGACGTAAGGTTGGGCATGTTGAACTTCGTGTCTTCGCGATGTGTCTTGACGTCAACGACATAGTAGAGGCCGTCACTGTCCTTGAACGCGAGGTCGGCCATGGCCCGGCGTGCGAAGTTGGCGGAGTATTCCGCACAATCCTCACCAAGAATGCTCTGGAAGTGGTCTCCAAGAATCCCCTCGATGGCGTCGCCGACCGCACGGGTACTGCGCGCAGTGCTGGGCGAAAGGAAATTTTCGTGGGCGTTGAGGAATTCCTTGGTCCGCTTGGCGATCTCCTCAAACCGGTTCGTCGAGAATATGCGGCTCTTCATGTTTCGCCTTCACCTCCCGATTCTGATGTCATCGAAAAAGGTGCGCTGCACCCGATTGGGGGCGCGCCTCGAGTCACGCCCGTTGTTCTGGTCGGTCAGGGTGTTTCGTTCCCAAAAAATACCGTCTGAGTATCCCTGAATGCTTGGTTCCCGTTCGGCGAGTTCGAGCCGCCTTTCTGCCAAGCAGCAGAACTCCGCATCAATCTCGATGCCAACGTAGTGGCGTCGGAGTTTCTTGGCAACCACTGACGTCGTTCCAGAGCCCAGGAAGGGGTCGAAGACGACATCGCCGACATTGGAACTGGCGAGGATGACCTTCGCGAGGAGCTTCTCAGGCTTCTGCGTGGGGTGGTCTGTGTTCTCCGGCATCGACCAGAAGGGAACAGTCATGTCCGTCCAGATATTCGAGGGATGCGTGATGCGGAAGTTGCCTTGATCGGTCTTCTCCCAGTCTTTGGGCCTCCCGCGGGGATCGGTGTACGGAGCAATGACACGCCGCTTCAGCTTCACATCGTCAACGTTGAAAACGTAGTCATCGGAAACGGTGGCGAACCAGATATCCTCCGTGTTGTTCTTCCAGTTAGTCTTGGCTCCCCGGCCTTTCTCGCGCTCCCACGAAATCCGATTCCTGACGTTGAAACTCCCGAGAAGAACTCGATGAATGGCCGCCGATGAGCGCCAGTCCCCGCAGACGTAAATAGACCCAGTGGGTTTCAAAAGGCGTCGCATCTCCGGCAACCACGAGCCAAGCCACGCCTCGTATTGGTCGAGGTCGGTCTGCTTAAACGTCCTGCCGTTGAACGACTTCGTCAGGTTGTAGGGCGGGTCGGCCACGATGAGATCAAAGACGCCGCACGGCAGACGAGGCAACACCTCAAAAGCGTCTTGGCAGATGGTCGAATCTAAGACCTCCGCCAATGAGACAGCGGAGTCAACATGTCGCAGTGCCTGCGAGCAGCGTCGCCGGTCTGCATCCGACAGGACAAGTGTTCTATTCTGTGGCGCTCGCAGTTTAACAGTCATGAGGATCTTGTATCGTTTTTGCCGGTCTTTCTCAAGACCCGATTATGGGGCCACCAGGACGTTCGCGTCTGACCGACGCATCATTATGTGTGTACGCGGTTTCTCGTGTTTGCCCAAGCAGGCGAGGCGCCCTTCGGCTGTGGGATCGGTCTCGCCAGCAGGCCGGCGGTTCGACAGTCTTCACGCCATCACAGCCTCGACCTCAGCCGGAATCTTGTTGAGGATCACTTCCTTCAGGTCAATCTTGTGGCTTGCATTGTCGATATCGATCCCGACCAGATTGCCCTCGGCATCGTAGTCCAAGACGATGCCCTCCGAAATCTCCTTGCTCTCCACACTCGGCTTGGACGAAAGGTCAATATACAGAGAATCGGTCTCCCGGTAGTAGTTCAGCTTCATCTCTTGAATCTCCTGCGCGGTCGTTTCCGCAGCACCTCGTTGAGGAAATAGTCTGTAAAACCGTACTCACTCATGGGTCGCATGATACGGCAGGCCCGCAGAGAAAGGAATCATTTGTTTTCTGGTCGAAGGGCACGTCCTACCGGGCCGGCGTGGCGAACCCTATGCCTTGCACAAACAAAGGGGGCAGAACGGTTGCCTGATTTTCTTGTCAGGCGGTGCTTTTTGCCATTTGTAGGAATGAAACCTCAGAGATATTCGCCTTCTCTTCTGCATGCTCTATTGTCATGCTAACAAGGTTGCCCTTCCCGTCCAAATCGATATAGAGGTTCTCCGATATCTCTCTTGTTTCCGCAATGGGTGCATCAGAAAGTTCAATCAGCGCAGTATCCGTGTCTGCAAAATACCGTATTTTCATGGCGTTTCCTCCCTGAAGTCTCTATCGAAAAAGGCGTTATGAACGGTTTCCCCATCTCTTAGGAGAATCACCCTCAGATACTTCCCAGCCTCCTCTATATAGCCCCATTTCCTTTGAACCGGGGGCTGGTCACATGGTCTGCTTCATTTGAATAGTCATGCTTTCGGAAGTTGGCGAAGCAGCTCCTTATCCATCATTGTATGGCATTTGCGCCTCTTCGACGCTTCGCTCATGCGTAGGCGAGGCGACCCTTCGGCTGGGGAATCGGCCTGCCGAGCTCTTCGGCAGTCTCGATCCACTCCTTGATGATCCGCTCGGCATTTGAGAGGGCTTCCTGGCGCGTTCTGCCGTCTGCCATGCAGCCTGCAAGCTCCGGAACCTCAGCAACAAACGCGCCGTCCGCCTCACTCCAAAAAATGATGATCTCGTATCTTGCATCCATGCTCATTCTCCCAATAGGAGGTTATACCTTAAGATCACATGCCTGACCTGCTTGACTTGGTATGGTTTTCCCTTTCCGTCTCTGGGCTGTAGATTGAGGATTTCTTCGACCCCCTCCATCGTGAAGATGTGGTGATCGCCCCTCACCCGTTCCTCAAAACCAAGTCGCTTGAGAAGCTCGCACAGCCCGTCAAAAGGGATGTTCGCGTCTGACCGACGCATCAGTATGTGCTGGTACAGCTTCTCGTGTTTGCCCATGACGACAACTTAACACAACCGCCAAACCCGAGCAAGACGCTGAAGGCGCTGCTGGCGCAACGAAGTCCTAGGGGTGGGCCTCTAGACGCTTGGCCTGGACCTGTCTGTTCGGGAGATAGGTTCAATAGGATGTCCGGAAACGTACCTCCAGGCGACGAAGCTCTTCCGAGAAAGCTTTCACATCCGGAGGTGTCAGTGTCAGAGAGAGAACCAACGATTCGGGTTCCTTCGTCTTCTGATATCGGGATATTGAACTGCTGATCTCATCCGGCAGAGTCCGTGACCAGTTTTCTAGTTGAGCAAGGAACTTCTGTGACCACCCGTAAAGGACGGTGAGAGCGCCAGCGAACTCCTCTTCCACCTCAGCCTGCTTGCACTCCAAAGACCACTCAATCAGTCGCTGGTAGACCTGCCCTAACCTTCGTGCCACGTAGACAATCTTTCCGACATCTCCTGGAGCACCCAGAGCTTCTGCGAGAGCAACGTTGACCATCTTGTCTGCGGATTTGACCAAGGAGATCATTTCCCCGGACTTGATCTGAGTCCAATCGCGGAATCCTTGGAGGTCACCCAGACGAACACCTCGGCCAAGGGTAATACCGTACTCCAAATCCCTCTTGATGGCAGACGAACGGGCGACCTCATCGGCAAAAACCTGCGCGAAGAGCAAGTATTCCCATGCAAATGGCTTTTGAACGGCGAGCATCAATGCTTTTGCCGATAGATCTTGCAGCGATTCGGATACGCCCGAACCCATCACCTTGCTGCGGATATCGAGCGCGTCTTTGAATAGGTATGCCATTTGTTTCCGAAGAGTATCAATAATGTCTTGGGCAGATTCGAAAGGGAAAGTCCAAGTTTCCTCAGGATCACGGAGCCACTCCACGAACTCGAAGAGCTTTGCTGAGTCGACTACGGAAGTGAAGTCAGCAGATTTGTTGTTCTGCCAGACCGGAAGATTCGCAAGGATTCCCTTTTGTATGAATACATATCGTGGGATGCCCTTTGCTTTCGCTTGTAGATATTCGAGATTGGTAACGGACTTACCGGTGTCAGTCTCCGATCCGTATCGGCCCCCTATAATCAAGACAAACACGTCTGCTTTGTCTTTGACAGCTGCCAGGCAGTTGCCCACGGCATCAAGGCTTGGGTCAACCGGAAACGAATTGAACTCAGATAGAACTGGCATCATGCCGAGCGACTCGATAAAGAGGCGCAAGTCATGGCGAACCTGAGCGAGGTCATAACAGGTCGAACTGACGAATACTGATGGCTGGTGTGCTATCGGCATCTCATCTCCTCTCTCTCCCGGAGGTTGCGGCCTAGTGCCGGCTGTAACCCGTCGGTTGCATCCTGTTTGTTAGGCCTTCTCTTCATTGTTATAACCATCTGGCACCAAGGATACAACATTCGTGGCCACAAAGTCAATCGCGAGCGTTCCGTTCCAACCAATTGCGGATTGTGCCGCTTGTGAATCATTCATGCGAGCGGGCGGTTTTTATGCAACTTGTGACCATCGACAGGGCCTCATTCCCTCGTGCCTTCAGGCAACAGCTCTGATCCCTCCTCAAACACAGCCTCTACGTAGAGCACGCATACATAGGGCTCGCTCTCTCTGTGACTCTGTGTCTCGGTGGTTATTCCTCAGGCCGGAGAACTTAACCCGTCTCAGATTGGTTTATGAATTATCCGGATTAGAACGTTGCTGCACTTGGCTTGACGTTGCGGGTTTGTAGCAATAGCCTTCGGCTTTCTTTGGAGGAGTTATGCGACCAGTAGGAATTGTTCGACCCAGGGACCTGACCGAGGGCAGCGTCCTTCACAACGTCATATCAATGGGCGTTCCCTCGATGATCGGCTTCGGCACGACTATGGTCTGTGCGCTGTTCGACATCTATTTCTTGGGGCTTATCGGCAGCTCAGCCGTGGCGGGGATGACGCTCTTTGGGGCGTTCGCAGGTGTTCTCTCCACGACCAACTCCCTCGTCGGCTCAGGTTCAGTATCCGTCATCTCGAGGCGCTTCGGGGAGAAGGACTACGAGGGAACGGAGAATGCGATCAAGCAGACGCTCTTGCTCAAGTTCGGGTTCGCCATTCTTGCGGGCGGAGCGGGTCTTTGGCTTCTTCGCTCGGTTCTTTTGTGGATGAACGCCGAGCCACTAGTGGCCGCGCTCGGTTCTGAATACGGCTTCTGGATATTCATCGGTCTGCCGTTCAACTTCGTCTCGTGGAGCATGTTCACGGCGTTCAGGGGGATGGGCGATGCACGGCGCGCGATGCATCTGATGTTTCTCACAACCGGGCTGAACATAATCCTTGCACCGCTCATGATGTTCGACAGTTCGCCCTTATCGCTGCACATCGGCGGATGGGAGATACTCCGCAAGGGCGCCGGGATTGGCCTCGGGCTTGGCGTCAGTGGTTCAGCCATCGCGAAGGGAATATCGCTTCTCGTATGCTGCATCGCCGGCTTTCTCATGCTGCACTCACCAAAAACGAGCGTGAAGTTTAGACTCTTAAAGGGCTGGATGCCTGACCTGGACGTCATGGCGAGGATTCTCAAGGTCGGCGCGCCTCCCTGGCTCGAGGGGATCGCGAGGTCCGTTGCCGGGTTCGCAACCGCGTACTTCGTCGCACTGTTCGGCACGACCGTCGTTGCAGCATACGGTTTCGCGGGCCAGATACTTGGTTTCACAACTATCTTCGCAGTCGGAATGGGACTTGGCTCGTCGGCGATCGTCGGCCATTGCCTGGGCGCATGTCGCAAGCAAATGGCACTTAAGACCGTGAAGACCGCAACTGTGGTGGCGTTCTTGATGTGTGCGCCCATAGGTGCGGGCATCTTCATCTTTGCGCCTCAGCTGATGGGCGCGTTCACGGCCGATGCAGCGGTCGCAAGGGTGGCTGTCATCGCCCTCAAGATCATGGTCTTCTCCGCCTTGCTCCAATCGGTCAGGCTCGTTCTCGTCAGCGCCTTCAATGGCTCCGGGGACACGCTGCCGCCGACCGTAATAGGGCTCTTGGCCGAGGCACTGCGGCTCAGCCTAATGGCGGTCGCCATCTACGCCTTCTCCGCGACCGAGGCGGTGATATGGTGGGCTTTCATAATTGGGAGCGTCTTCGATACACTGCTGATCGCCTCGTGGTACAGAAAAGGAAGGTGGCTTGAGCGTTCGGTCTAGGCCGAGCGCTCCCACAACGGGCCGATACAGGCCGACATGCGCCAAAGGAGCTTTGTGTCCAGCGACATGACAAAACGAGCAGTTGCCCGAACACAATCGCCCAGCCCAGAGCGCAAGCGGCTTGATAGCACGCAGATAGCGGCCGACTTCGGGCCAAAAGGGCCGATCGCAAAGCGCGCAGTTCAAGACCTCTGCGACGCACTGGCCGAAGGCAGCGACGAAGAGGAGCTATTTGCGGCATGGAACGCCAGCCAGGCCCTCCCGTCCGGGGCCAAGAATCTGCTTGCTGATCCCGATTCCACACCGTTTGGCCGGGCTTTTCGCCACATCAATGCAGCGCCTCGGCAGCTGCTTTTCGCTGTCCAGACCTATTACGCCCTCGTGGTCAAGGCAGTCGCCGCCTACGCAGTCTCGCACCGTCTCGAAAGCGCGATTCAGTCCAACTACGAGCCACTTTCGCCCTCAATTGACCAGCTCCTGTCAATCGAGAACGGACACGCATTCCGAAAGGTCGGCATAGGCAACTTCCCCGCGGACGACTGTTTTGGATGGTACTCGAGCGCATTTCCGGACCGCGCGAACCTCCTATTCCGAGAGATGACCAAGCGGCTGTCGAGCTACGAGCTGGGACCGCGTCCGGACGGCAGCGCTGACGCCCACGAGCTCTTCGGGGAACTCTACGCCTCGCTCATCCCACGTGTGCTCCGACACTCACTCGGCGAGTACTACACGCCGGAGTGGCTAGTGGATTTCGTTCTGGACAGCGTTGGATACGACGGCGACCCGTCTATGAAGCTGATCGACCCGTCGTGCGGCTCCGGCGCCTTTCTGACGCGCGCCCTCGGCCGGACTCTGAGCGCAGCACCGACTGGACCCCGTGAAGCCTCGTCGAGAAAGCGTCATTTGCCCAGCATCGTCGGTGTTGATGTCAACCCACTGGCGACCCTCGCCGCAAAAGCCAACTACATCATCACGATTCGCTCAATGCTGCCGTTTGATCGCTGCCTCGATATCCCAGTTCATACGTTCGACTTAATCACAGAACAGGACGAAGAACGGAAGTCTGGAGGCCTATCGTCCAGAACCGCTACTGAACTGAACGAAGGTCGCTTTGACCTGGTCGTAGGCAATCCCCCCTGGGTGCTCTGGGACAACCTTTCAAAAGAGTATCGCGAGGCCACGAAACCGCTCTGGAGCGATTACGGTCTCTTCTCGCTTGCGGGCAACAAGGGCCAAATGGGCGGCGCCAAGAAGGACCTCTCCATGCTATTCGTCTATCGCTCCGTTGACCGCCTCCTGAAGAATGGCGGCAAGCTCGGCTTTCTGATCACCCAGAGCGCCTTCAAGACACGAGGCGCTGGCGAGGGCTTCCGACGTTTCTTCTTCCGCGGGCGCCCGGGGACAGTGTTCATAAACGTGAAGGCTGTGCACGACCTGACAGCCCTCTCGCCATTTCCCGACGCCGCGAACCGCACAGCGCTTTTAATATGCGAACGCTCAGACAGCCCGACCCGCTATCCCGTGCCCTACACCGTCTGGAGCAAAAGGCGGGGTGGCCAGACGACACTACCCGCCGACCGCGCCTCGCCCATCGACCTCGCCGAGCGGTCGGAGCTCGTAGCCTCACCGGTTGATAAGGAGAGGCTGGGGTCCTCTTGGCTGACTGTGCCTTATGGTCTTATGGAGCCGATCCGCAAGATGATCGGCCCGTCGCCCTACAAGGCCTGGGAGGGCGTGAACTGCGCGGGCCTTTCCGGCTGCTTCATCGTCAGGATTGTTGAGTCGCTTCCGAACGGCGATCTCGTCATCGAGAACATCCACGACATTGGGAAGATCATGGTCAAAAAGGTCAGGGCTGTTATCGAGCCGGACCTCGTCTATGCACATCTTCTGGGCCGCGACCTGAGGAAATGGGACGCCCGCCCGTCTGTGCACGTGATCCTTGCCCAGGACCCCAAGACGCGAAGAGGCATCGCCGAGGAGACCATGAAGGCCAAATACCCCCAAACGCTGATGTACCTCAGCCGGTTTGAGCGGCAGCTCAGGCAACGGGCTGCGTTCAAGAAATACTTCACCCCAAAGCGCCACCCTTTCTGGTCGATGTTCAACGTCGGGACCTACACGCTTGAAAGATGGCGGGTCGGCTGGCGGATAATGGGCTCCAAGATGGAGGCTGCTGTCCTGCCGTTCGAGGGCGAAAAACCCGTCCTGCCCCACAACACACATGCGTTCGTCGCCTGCAGGAGTGAGGACGAGGCGCACTACCTCTGCGCGATGCTCAACTCCTCGCTCGTCAACTTCCTGGTGCGCAGCTACTCAGTCGCCGGCGGCAAGAGCTTCGCCCCGCCGCACATCATGGAATACGTCAAAATCCCCGAATACGATGCGAGCAAGAGTCTCCACGCCGACCTCGCGCAGCTCTCAAGGACATGCCATCACGCCGCAGACCAGGGGCAGCTCGAGCTCTTGTCCGCAGCCCAGCCCGCGCTCGACCGCCTCGCCGGCAAATGCTTTGGTATTAGTGCTTCCAGTTGTCAAAGGCTGCACGGATGAGCTTCTGAGGCGCGCGGTGGGCTCTGCAGTTCAAGATGGACCATGGGCGCCATGCTTTGTGGCGATCCGCTGGCCGTCTTTGCTGAAAAGGCGGAAGCGGGCGAGGCGCCATTTGTGGAGGATGAAGCGGATGCAGGTCCAGAGGACGCCGAGGCCGTATTTCACGCTTCGCTTGAAGCTGATCGACGATGCCTCGGCGAAATACTTCGTGGGGCAGGAGACCTCGCCAATCCTGAGGCCGAAGAATATGGCCTGCGCAAGTATCTCGTTGTCAAACACAAAATCGTCAGAGTTCTCAAGCAGAGGCAGCCTGAGAAGCGACTCGCGCGAGAATGCCCTGAAGCCGGTGTGGTATTCGGAGAGCTTATGGTTCAAGAAAACATTCTGGACAAAGGTGAGAAGCCTGTTCGAGAAATACTTATACAGAGGCATGCCACCGGCAAGTGCGCCGACTCCCAGTATCCTCGAGCCAAGCGCAACGTCGAACTCCCCGCTGGCTATCATCGCTGCCAGTGCAGTGATCAGCTTGGGCGTGTACTGGTAGTCAGGATGCATCATGACGACAACGTCCGCTCCGGCCTCAACAGCTTCGGTGTAACACGTCTTCTGGTTGCCTCCGTATCCCAAGTTGTGATCGTGGACGAACACTAAAAGACCGAGCTTCTTGGCGATTCTCGCGGTCGCATCGGAGCTGGCATCATCGACCAGTATTATCTGATCGACAACATCTTTGGGAACGTCATTGTAGGTGTCTAGAAGCGTCTTTTCGGCATTGAAGGCCGGCATTACGACTACTATCTTCTTGCCGTTCAACATATCCTACACCACTTCACGAGATCGATGCGCCCTTAATGGCGTTCACAAATGGATATACATCCCACAAATCGGCTTTCTCATCTCGCGCTGCCCACGGCCACGCTATTGTCTCAGCATACCACAACAACTGAGCTCATTGAGTCATTCTGATTTCGCGAGGTGTCGGGACTCAGGCAGAGGAGTTTTCGTAATCGTATTCGGGCCTGCTCAACTGACGGCGTTCTTGCCGCATCCCCGCAAGGGGATGAACGTGAATAGCCGTAGGCGCCGGCCGCAGGCCCAGCCTACGGACAGGCGGCCCCAAGCACCCTGAAAAGCGACCCCAAAGGGGTCGAACGATAGCTTTGGCCGCTGCATTTGTTCGACCCCTTTGGGGTCGCGAGGATACCGACGTGAACGGATCCCGTGGGTTTACACCCACGGCTACTATTGTCGCCCCCCTTCGGGGGACTGAAACGCAGCGTGACGGCAACCCTAATTCCACTTCTGTTCTTGACCAAAACCAAGACCCGGAGCCAACAACCCAACACTATCCTCCCCAAGATTACGAAAACTCCTCGACTCAGGCAACCTTGACCAATAGCGAGTTAAATGCCAATGATCCAATGGTCATTGAAGGCTTCTGCCCGCAATGATTCTGTTGGAAGTTCCTGTGCTCAGGTTCGTGGTGTTCAGAGGGGGTGATGGCGAGTGTTGAAGTTCGTTCATGCGGCTGATATTCATCTCGACAGCCCTTTTGTGGGTCTTGCTGAGGCGGCGCCCGATGTGCAGAAGCTCCTCTGCGAGGCCACGTTCAAGGCCTTCGACAACGTCATCGGTCTGTGCCTCGAAGAACACGTTGATTTTCTGCTTCTGGCGGGCGACATCTACGACGCCAAGGACCGCAGCCTGCGGGCACAATTGCGGTTTAGCGACGGTCTTAAGCGGCTGGACGAGGCGGGCATCCGAACGTTCGTTGTGCACGGCAATCACGACCCGCTTGATGGGTGGAAGGCGAATCTCAAATGGCCTGACCGTGTCCACGTCTTTGGCGCAGAGCGCGTTGAGTCGGTGGTCTATGAGCGGGATGGCGAAGCACAGGCGATAATCCACGGCGTGAGCTTTGGCAAGGCCGAGGTCAGGGACAACCTGGCCGCAAGATTCAGCAGGCAGGATTCTCCTCTGTTTCAGGTCGGTCTTCTGCACTGCAACGTTGGCGCCGCCAGTGGCCACGAGAACTACTCGCCCTGCACACGGCAGGACCTCGAGCTTTCGGGTCTCGATTACTGGGCGCTGGGTCATGTCCACAATCGTCAGATACTCAATGAGCGTGGGCCTTATGTGGCGTATTCCGGCAACACTCAGGGCAGGCACATCAACGAAAGTGGCCCGAGGGGATGCTTTCTCGTGTCGGTTGATGATTCCGGCGGTGTTGAGGCGCGGTTCGTTCCAACCGACGTCGTCCGATGGCAAAGCGCAGATTTCTCGATCGAGGGCATAGCGGACATCGATGGCCTTATTGATGAGATTTCGCGATGCCTTTCGGACCTTCACAACGCGTCCGATGGCCGGCCGACAATCTGTCGGCTGACTATTACCGGCAGGGGGCCAATGCACTCCGAACTGTGCAATTCGTCTCGCCAGGATGAGTATCTGGAGGAGATTCGGCGCATCGGAGCGTCGCTTGCGCCCGCTGTCTTTATTGCGGACGTTAGGTTGAGCACCGGGCCGGACCTGGACATCGACGTTCGCATGAAGTCGCAGGACATCGTTGGGGATTGCCTGCGCCTCGTGCGTGAGCATCAGACTGATGGCGAGCGGCTGAGGGAGCTTGGAGGCTGCCTCGATGAGCTCTTCAATCATCGAGACGTCAGGAGGTATCTCGAGCGTTTTGACGACCAGGCTGTCATTGAGATGCTGCAATCTGCGCAGTCGTTGTTGCTGGATGAGCTGTTGGGAGCGCAGGAGTGAGGATCAGGGGCCTCCGGCTTGATGGTTTCGGCCTGTTCTGCGGCCAGCAGATTGACGACGTGCCGCCCGGGCTTTGTGTGTTTTTCGGTGATAACGAGGCCGGGAAAAGCACTCTGCTGGCATTCATCAGGTCCATGCTATTTGGCTTTCCGGGGGGGAAGGCGAACAGGTACGAACCTCTTAGGGGGGGCAACTACGGCGGTTCTCTGGCCTTGCTGACCGACGCTGGCGAGGAATACGTTGTCAGGCGCACAGCGTCTCGCAAGGTGGCGGGCGAGGTCTCAATCACGTGTCCGGACGGCTCGGCAGCGGGCGAGGATTTCATGCCGAATCTGCTCGGCTCTGCTACGCGGGACCTGTTCGAGAGCATCTTTGCGTTCAGCCTGATGGAGCTTCAGGAGCTCTCGAAGCTGACAAGCGAGAAGGTTAAGGGCGTCATCTACAGTGCGGGAATGGGGAGTCTGAGGAGGTCGCTGCCTGCTCTCTATGCCGAGCTGGATAATCGGATGAGCGAGATATTCAAGAAAGGCGGCAGAACTCCTGAGATAAACCAGGTTCTGAAGGACTTGGACAACGCAGGCAACCGGCTCAGGGCAATCGAGGACGCCACTGGAAGGTATGACGATCTGAAGGGCAGATTCTCCCAATCGGAGGAGGAGATTGAACGGCTGGAACAGAAAAGAAGAGACCTGTCTCTCAGGCTCAAGGCGCTAGAGCGGTGCTTAATGGCGTGGGACCCTTGGATCGCTTTAGAATCTGCAAGGTCGGAACTTGAGAAGGTTCCGGTGGTCGAGCGATTCCTCGCTGATGGTCTGGCGGAGCTCAAGAGGCTTCAGCAGGGTCTGGAAGACGCAAAGGCGCAGTTCGGGGACAGCGTCCAGAGGGCGGCGAATCAGAAGAAGAAGCTGGAGCAGATAGATGTGGATGAGCCCCTGCTGGCGCAAGCAAACGCGATACACCGTCTCCAGAAGGGCAGAGACCGTTATGATGACGCCGTGAGGGACCTGCCGGCCCGAGAACAGGAGTACAGAGATGCAAGCAAACGGCTCAGCGATAAGCTGTCAGAACTTGGGCCGGACTGGGACCGGGAGAAGCTCCTCTCGTTTGACGTATCGGTTGGCAGGCGGGAATCGATCAGAGATCGTCAGGGAAAGCTTGAAGATGCTCGCGAGAAAGAGAGCGACGCCAGAAACTCCCTCAATGCTGCGACAAGGGCAGCTGAGACAGCGTTAATAAAGGCGGATGAGCTGAGAGGCGCGTTCGAGGCAATTCCCGAACCCCCAGCTAAGGAAGAGAAACCATTACTTGACCGAAAAGAGCGCTTGAAAGAAATCGAAAGGTTGCTCGGCAAAAGGCTCAGGCATTCGGATTTGGTCGAAAACCTCAAAAAACGCGAGGCCGACCTTCAGACCCAGACTTTGCCCTGGCAAGCTGGAAGAAATGAGCCATCTCGGACATCGTTTCGATGGTTGTCGTTCTTGGCCCCGGTCGCCGGTATTGTCGTTGCCGCAAGCACGTTCAGAGAGAGTGCGGCTCTTGCCATTACGGTTTTAGTTGTCGGTCTGATTCTCGGTTACATCCTGCACCGAGCTTGGCGTCAGCAAAGGGTAACAGATGCACTCGTGGAGAGGCAGATTGAGCAGGTTGAATCCCGGATTAGGGACATCCAGCATGAGAGAGAAACCACCGTAAAGGAGCTTGAAAATATCGAGGCTAGCATTCGCCAAAATAAATCTCTTATGGGCATTGAGTATCAGCTGGATGAAAGTAACATAGAACGAGAGACCGCTCGCGCGGAGAGTGCGCTTGAGGAGTGCAGGGACTGGCGCAAGGCGAGCTCTGAGTGGGAGGCATCCCAGAGAGCGGCGGACGAGGGAAAGCGGCAGGTGGAGGCCGCGGCCAAAAAGCACGACGATGCCCTGAAGGTTCTTAACGCAACCCGGGCAGAATGGCGAGAATGGCTTGTCAATGCAGGGCTTTCGGAGAACCTATCTCATTCTGGTGCGCTCGAGGTCCTCTCCGGTATCGATACATGCAGAACCATCGATGATGAGGCCCAGAAGCTATCGAATCGGATAGAGCTCATGAGCAGCGTGGTCCACAAGTACTCGGATGATGTGGGGGAAATCGCTCGTGCTTGCCTAAGGCAGCTCCGAAGTGGCGATGATCCTGGTGTTTTTCTGGACGCATTATCCGAGGATTTGAGAAGGGCCGAGGAGAATAAGGCCATGCGCGAGAAGATCGAGGAGTCGCTTTCGGAGACCACAGAGCGCGTGGGCGACCTACATAAGCAGATCGGCGATCTTGAATCGAGCATCCGCGAGCTTCTTGAAAGCGGCGGCGCCGCAAGCGTAGAGGAGTTTCAGGAGCGTGCCAAGTGGTACGAGCGCCGTCAAAAGCTCGAGGACGAGGCGCGGCGGAATCACAACGAGCTTCAGCGTATCGCAGGTCCCGGCAAGCTTGAGGAGCTCGAGGCGCGGCTTCGAGCATCCTCAAAAGATGAGTTGGAGGTTGAGCGCGATGACCTCAAAGAGGAGCTGGAGCAGGTTGACAAGTTAAGGGAGGAAATGCTCGACCGGCGGGGCTCGCTCAGGAAGGAGCTTGCACAGCTCGAGGCGGAGGATGAGTCGTCCGAGCTTAGGCTCAGGGAGCAGGAATTGAAGGCCAAACTGGATCAAGTCGCTCGTAGGTGGTGCGTTCTTCGTATTTCGAGAGAGATATTGCGGCAGGCTCAGGATATTTACGAGCGCGAGCGTCAGCCTGGCGTCGTTCGGGAGGCCAGTCTGCTTTTCGAGAAGATGACCCACGGCCGGTATGCAAGAATAATAAGGCCTTTAGGCGAGAAGGCGACGTTTGATGTTCTCACCCCGAGACAGGAGCGACGCGAGATAAGTCAGCTGAGCCAGGGCACCAAGGAGCAGCTGTTCCTTGCGCTGCGCTTTGGGCTTGTGCAAGAGTTTGCGCAGAAGCACGAGAGCTTGCCGCTTGTCATGGACGACGTGCTAGTGAACTTCGATTATCATAGGGCTCGCGCCACGGCGGAAGTCATCTATGAGCTAGCGAAGACGCATCAAGTTTTGCTTTTCAGCTGTCATCAGGAGACGCTCGAACTCGTTCGCAAGGTCGCGCCTGGGACGCAGGTCTTTACACTGAGCGACGGCACGGTCAAGAGAGGATGGTCCGCAGATTACGCAGATTGAGGCAAACGAGGGCGGAGAAGCCGGTAGGGGCTCGCCGAATTGCCCGCCTTCCCGTATGAAATCGCGACATTAGCAAGAGTGGACGCAAGCCCCCTACAATCTGTGTAATCGGCGGATAACCTCCTCCGCGAGCTAAGACTTGGCCAGAAACCCGGACTGCACCTTGATGAGCGCGTTTTTGACCTCAGAGCCGGTGCTCTGCAGTTCCTCGCAGAGAGCCTCAAATATGGCATGTACAATCTGGTTCCGCTCGGCCTCCAGGTCCTTGATTTTCTCACGCATGTTGAGGACGACCTCTATGCCGGCGAGGTTGACGCCCAGCTCGTTGGCCAGCCTCAGGATCATCCTCAGCTTCGTGACGTCTTCCCGCGAGTAGAGCCGAGTGTTGCCCTCGGTTCGGGTCGGCACCACGAGTCCCCGTCGCTCGTAATGCCGCAAGGTCTGGGGGTGAACGTCCATCATCTGGGCCACAATACCGATAGAGAAGAACTCTTTGCTCTCGTCATCCATTTCCAACACCTCGAATCTCAAGAGCCGCCAAGCGAGGCCCTTGGGTTTTCTGGACTCAACCTGCCGAACTCCCTCATCAGCTGCCTCATCTCCTCGCTCATCTTCTTTGGCACAACGATCTTGACCGTTACATATTGATCACCGCGAGCCCCCGATTTGCGAATCTGAACGCCCTTGCCTAAAAGGCGAAGCGTCTGCCCAGACTGCGTGCCGGGCGGGATTCGCATGTTGGCTTTGCCATCTATGGTCGGTATCTCAATTTTCGCGCCAAGCACCGCCTCGGGCACTGAGATAGGCACCTCACAGTAGATATTCGGGCCCTTCCGAGTGAAAAGGGGATGCTGCTGCACGCTGAAAGTGATGTACAGGTCTGAAACGCCGCCGGGGCCCTCATTGCCCTTTCCGGGTATGCGGATCTTGCCTCCATCATCGATCCCGGAAGGGACCGTTACCCTAATGCGCTCGGTCTTGATCGTTGCTCCCTTTCCGCCACAGTCGCGGCACGGGCTGCCAACCTTCCCGCTCCCTCCGCACCGTGGACAGACCTGCACCACGTTACCAAAGCCAGGCATCGCGCTTTGAGTTTTTCCCGTGCCCCCGCAAGTCGGGCAGGTCGAGCTTGACCCAGGACCGGTCCCCGTGCCTTTGCACGCGCTGCAAAGGACCTCTCGTCTCAGCGAGATAACTGCCTTGCGGCCCCTGACAGCGTCCATGAAACCGATCTCCATCCTGTAGTGAATATCCTGCGGCTTTCTGGGCGCAGCTTCGGCCCCCGCTCCGCGACCAAAGGAGTTTTCCTGGCTAAAAATGCTGCTAAACATGTCCCGGAAACTCCCGAAGCCGGAAGCGCCCTTTGCGCCTCGGCCGAACGCGCTGAAATCGAGATTGCTGAAGTCAAAGCCCTGAGCGCCGGCACCACCGGTCTGGCTGGCATAACCTTTCGTGAACATCTCGTGGCCGAGCTGGTCATACTGTTTCCGGAGCTTCTCGTCGGAGAGGACGCGATACGCCTCCGCGACCTCCTTGAACTTTGCCTCAGCTTTCTTATCGCCAGGATTGACGTCTGGATGATACTTCCGGGCTAGTTTCCTGTACGTGGATTTGATCTCTTTGGCTGAGGCGCCACGGCGAACGCCCAGAGTCTCATAGTAGTCTCTCATCGCTTGATTCCTACATCGAATAAAGCCGACACGAATCTGGCGGAGGCGCTAGCCCCCGCCAGCTCTCCGAAATCCGTCAGAAGTCGGTCTAGTCAACTTCCTCGTATTCCGCATCGACCACGTTGTCCTCTGTCTTGCCGCTTGGCTCCTCCTGAGATGCAGTCTGCTGGCTTGCCCCGGCGCCGGGCCCCTGGGGCTGCTGCTGTTGCTGCGTAGCCGTCTTATACATTTCCTCGGCAATCTTGTGAGATATCCGTGTTATCTCCTCCATCGAGGACCTGATCCGTTCAGTATCCTCAGACTCCAACGCCTTCTTACCTGTCTCAATCGCCTTCTCGGCCGTATTCACATCCGCTATCGGAATCTTCTCCTTGTTGTCCCTGATCGTCCTCTCGGCTTGGAAAATCAACCCATCAAGCTGGTTCCTCAGGTCAACCTTCTCTCGCGTCTTTTTGTCCTCATCTGCGTGTGACTCGGCCTGCTTCACCATCTTCTTGATCTCAGCTTCGTCAAGACCGCTGGAAGAGGTTATTGTGATCTGCTGCTGCTTGCCAGTCCCAAGGTCCTTCGCAGAGACGTTCACGATGCCGTTCGCGTCGATGTCAAACGTTACCTCGATCTGCGGCACGCCACGAGGCGCGGACGGGATGCCAACGAGCTGGAATCTGCCCAGAGTCCTGTTGTCAGCGGCCATCGGGCGCTCGCCCTGAAGCACGTGAATCTCGACCGTTGTCTGGTTGTCCTGAGCGGTTGAGAATATCTGGCTTTTCTTGGTCGGGATGGTCGTGTTCCGCTCGATCAGAACCGTGCTGACCGCGCCCAGTGTCTCAATCCCTAGCGACAGCGGGGTAACGTCCAGAAGGAGCACATCCTTGACGTCGCCGGACAGAACACCGCCCTGAATGGCCGCGCCAACCGCCACGACCTCGTCAGGATTCACACCCTTGTGCGGCTCTTTGCCGAACAGGTCCTTAACTATCTGCTGAACCTTCGGGATACGCGTCGAGCCTCCCACCAGAACCACCTCGTCCACCTGATTAGTAGAGAGTCGCGCATCCTCAAGTGCTCTCTTGCAGGGGCCGATGGTCCTCTCAAGAAGGTCGTGAACAAGGCTCTCAAACTTCGACCTCGAAAGCTTCATGCTAAGGTGCTTCGGACCACTCTGGTCAGCCGTTATGAACGGGAGGTTGATGTCCGTCTCCGCCACCGTTGAAAGCTCCATCTTGGCCTTCTCGGCAGCCTCCTTCAGACGCTGAAGCGCCGATTGGTCAGCAGAGAGGTCAATCCCCTGGTCCTTCTTGAACTCGGCCGCCAGCCAGTCGATTATTCGCTGGTCTAGGTTATCACCGCCAAGATGCGTGTCGCCGTTCGTTGCTTTTACCTCAACTACGCCCTGGCCTACCTCCAGAATGGAGATGTCGAACGTCCCCCCCCCGAAATCGTAAACGGCGATCGTCTGGTCCTCTTTCTTGTCGAGCCCGTAGGCCAGCGCCGCAGCTGTCGGCTCATTGATGATCCGCTTCACCGTCAACCCAGCGATACGTCCGGCGTCCTTCGTCGCCTGACGTTGGCTGTCGTTGAAGTAGGCCGGCACAGTGATGACCGCCTCAGTAACCTTCTCGCCGAGATAATCCTCCGCCGACTGCCTCATCTTCTGTAGAATGAGGGCCGATATCTCCGGCGGCGAGAACTTCTTCCCTTGAGCTACCACTCGAACGTCCTGATTCGGCCCCGTAACTACCTTATACGGCACCATCGTCATCTCTTCTGAAACCTCATTGAACCGCCGGCCCATGAACCGCTTGATCGAATAGACCGTGTTCGTGGGATTGGTTACCGCCTGACGCTTCGCGATCTGGCCCACAAGCCGCTCGCCCTTATCCGTGAATGCCACCACGGATGGCGTCGTTCGACCGCCCTCGGCGTTCGCGATCACGGCCGGCTCACCGCCCTCCATTACGGCGACGACGCTGTTGGTCGTCCCGAGGTCAATGCCGATTATCTTTCCCATGATGTCCTTGCCTCCTAAAGTTTATTGTGTTTCATATTGGCGTATTGTAGCCATTCATAAGCACTATAAAACCTGAGTCGCAATTTGTCAAGTTTCTTGCAACCAAAATGACAGCAAATGAGGAGTTCCCCCATTCCTCTCCCGACAGCGGGAACAGATGGGTTATGGGCGTATGCCAGCTTCCCCTGGCGTGGATACTTTCCCCGTAGGGGGAACACGTGAGTAGCCGCAGGTGAAACCTGCGGACAGGTTGTCCCAAACCTCCTGAAAACCGACCCTAAAGGGGTCGAACGATACCGTTAATCTCTGAATTTGTGCGACCCCTTTAGGGTCACCAAGACGGATTTGGGCACGCCCATGACCCCGCGTTGCACACGGGGCTACTCACGTCAGGCCCTTTCAGGGCCACATCAGCCGAGCTTGCCAATTCCACTTATTCAACGTCCAAATCGGCACAGCACAGCCCATAACACAACCTACTCAAGCCAAGTTTTGGGGAAACTCCTGGACAATAAATCACCCACCTACAACTCAGAATCACACCCAGGGGTAACTGAACGTAAGTCGCAGCCCGGGCCAGGTCCCGGGCTTCTTGAGGCTTCGGCTACTTCTCTGCTCTTCTCCGTCCAGAGAGGAGCAGGACATTCCTCATCTTCTCTACGCTGGTAGCGGCTAGCCATCTCTGCTCGAATCCCTTCTCCTGGGCGATCTGAGAGATCGCCATTAGCGCCCGCAGATGATAGTTTCTCTCGTCCCTCGTGCCAACGAGGATGAAAGCTGTATGCACGTGTTGCGTCTCCCCGCAGAACTCAATGCCCTGCCGGCAGCGAACCAACGCCATACTGAAGAGGTGATCTCCATCGACTATGATGTGTGGGATAGCGATCCCATGGCCAACGACCGTGCTCGATTCCTTCTCCCTCTCAAGGAATAACCTCTCGAGCTGAGGCGCGGCGAGCCCCAGCCGAGGCGCAAGTGCCTCGGCGACGAGCGAGAACATCTCCTCGCCGGTAACCGCCCGTTCGATGTCTATGATCTGACACTCCTTGATCAGCCGGTCGAAGCGGTCCTCGACGATCTCGTCCCTCTCCAGAACGATCTTTCTCAGTTCTCTCTCGAGTGAACCATCGACTAGCTCCTTTGACGTGAGCCTTTCGACGAGATGAACGAGCGCCGATTGTCTTGTTGCGCAGACTCTGCAATAGGCCGCATACCAGCCGGTCGCTGCCAGGCAGAACAGTGCCGTGATGATTATGGGCAGAAGCCCCATCTTGACAATCAGGAAACCATACAGCCCGATTGCGGCAATCTGTGTCCAGGGATAGAACGGCGCGCGAAACACCGGCCGATAGCCCTGTACCTTGCTCTCTCGCATCACGATGACCGCCACGTTTACGAGCGCGAAGAGGATCAGCATCATGGTCGATGCAGTCTTGACGAGATTCTCAATGGACAGAAAACCGATAACCAGCACGATGAATGCCGATGTGATGACAACGGACAGATAAGGTATTCTGCGAACGGGGCTGAGTTTTTGAAGGAATCCGGGCAGTAGGCCGTCCCGGCTCATCGCCATCGGGGACCGGGAGGCGCTTGCGATCCCGCTGTTAGCGGTCGTAACAAACGCCAGGATGGCCCCAATGGCAAGCGCCACGGTTCCCAGGCGGCCCATCGAGACGCCAGCGCCAAGCGACAGAGGCGTTAGGGACCCGGACAGCGTATCCGGTTCGACCAGCCCCACTGTCACGAACACAACTGATACGTAAAACGCGCTCACAACGAGGAAAGCCATGAACATCCCAAGCGGGATGTTTCTCCCCGGATTCTGTACTTCTTCGGCAACGCTGGCAATCTTTGTGAGCCCACCGAAAGATACAAAAACCAGCCCGACTGTGGCGAAAACCGCGCCAAATCCATTGGGCATGAAATCGGCGAACCGCTCGACATTTACATGCCCCACTCCTTTACCAACATAGATAAGCAGGATCACGAGAAGGATGAGGACAAGGGCTATCTGGGCCCTGCCCACACTTTTTATACTCCGCAGGTTCAGGATCGTGAAAATGAGACAGAAGACGATGGCTACCAGCTTGACCTGCAACGAGGTAAGGTCCGGATAGACAAGCGCTGCAAATGCACCGATTCCAAGAAGCGCAAAGGCGCTCTTCAATGCGATTGAGAGCCAGTTTGACAGGCCCGCCAGCGTCCCCGCCAGCGGTCCCAAGCTGCGCTCTATAAAGAAGTAACTACCGCCGGCTTTGGGCATTGCTGTCGCGAGCTCTGCCTTTGACAGCATTGACGGTATCACGAGGACAGACGCGAGTGCGTATGCCAGAACAACAGCCGGCCCGCAGACCCCAAAGGCGATGCCAGGCAGCACGAACAGGCCGGAGCTGATCATGCTCCCAGCCCCCATGCAGAATACACCGGGTAGGCCCAGGCCTTTTTTTAGCTTGATCGGCGAATCTCCTGTCTCACAATACGCAGTTGGGCTTCTCGGCCAGGGTCGCAATCGCAATGGCCGCGATGCCCTCGCTTGCGCCGATGAAGCCCAGGCCCTCAGTGGTCGAGGCCTTCACACTCACGCGGGAGGCGGCGAGGTCAAGGGCGCCGGCGATCGCATTGCTCATCGACGCGTAATGCGGCGCAAGTTTCGGCTCCTGTGCGACAATAACGCAGTCTATGAACGTGGGCGCAAGGCCCGCCTGAGCCAGCATCTCGCCCGCCCTCGCCAAGAGGTCAAGGCTGAATGCGCCTTCGTAGCGGGCGTCGGTGTCCGGGAACTGCTGGCCGATGTCGGGCAAGCAGGCCGCTCCGAGAAGCGCGTCGGCGATTGCATGGCAGAGGCAATCACCGTCAGAATGGCCTAGAAGGCCCTTAGAATAAGGGATTTCTACGCCGCCCAGCACGAGCTTTCGCCCAGTCACAAGCCGATGGCAGTCGAAGCCTATTCCGAAGCGAACCATTCCTTGCTCCTTGCCTCTAGCAGCGCGCTTGCAACGACAAGATCGTCCTGAAAGGTTACCTTCATATTCCAGCGGTTGCCTTGTAGGACCTTGACCCTGCCACCTATCGCCTCGACCAACTGAGCGTCGTCGGTGGCGGCCAAGCTCGTTGCTCTTGCCTGCTCATGCGCCCTAAGCAGCCACTCTTTCCTGAAAACTTGCGGAGTCTGCACCGCATATAGGTTCTCTCGCGAGATAGTGCGCTCGATGACGTTTCCGGCCGACTTCTGTTTGAGCGTGTCGGTGATCGGCGTCGCATAAACTGCACCAGCATAACCTATGAGCGCCTCGATTTGCGAGGTTACCCAGTCGCTCTCGAGCATCGGTCGGGCAGCATCGTGTATCACCACGACCTCTGCGCGTTCGTCGCACGCCCGCAGGCCACTGTAAACGGAGTCCTGCCGGCGCGGGCCGCCCCGAATCACCTTTTTAAGCTTCGTGAACCGCCCTGTGCCCTCAACCGAAGCGAGGCGCTGCTTGCCCCCCTCGAAGAGCACAAGAACGACCTCCGATACTGGATCACAGCTCTCGAGGGCTTGGAGCGAGTAAAAAACCATCGGGACGCCGCAGATTCTGACGAACGGCTTCGGGACGGCCGAACCCATTCTTATGCCTGAGCCACCTGCAACCACGACAGCTGATACAAACATCACTTGCCGCCTGCTAGACGCTCGCTCATGATTGCTTGCCATGCCTCATCTGTGTGGCAGGACAATGCGACTCCTCTTCAGGCACCTACGCCCGGTTGTTCCTCGAATGCTGCGTGCGTCCGCGCTTCGAGGAATCTGGGGCGCTGTGCTCGCCTGTCTTGGCAAAGATCATCCGGCCAGCGGTTGTTTGAAGCACGCTGGTGACTTCTGCCTCAACGACCTTACCCATGTAGCGTTTGGCTTCCTCAACGACGACCATCGTCCCATCGTCGAGATAGGCGACGCCCTGGTTGTGCTCCTTGCCATCCTTCACGATGGAGACATTCATGATCTCGCCCGGCAGAACAACGGGCTTCACCGCGTTCGCCAGCTCATTGACGTTGAGAACCACTACGTCCTGGAGCCTCGCCACCTTGTTGAGGTTGAAATCGTTGGTCACCAGCTTGGCGTTCATTCTCCTGCCTAGCTGCACGAGCTTCGCATCGACCTCCTTGATCGATGGGAAGTCCGTGTCAACAATGTCCACCTGCACGTCGGACTTCTTCTGGAGCTTATGCAGTATGTCCAGACCACGTCGGCCACGGTTGCGCCTCAGTGGATCGCCGGAATCGGCGATGTGTTGGAGCTCCTTGAGCACAAACTGTGGGACGATAAGCTTACCCTCAACGAAGCCCGTCTCGCACACATCGGCGATGCGCCCGTCGATGATCACGCTAGTGTCCAGAATCTTGTTACCCTCGTCGGCCGCCTTGCCCTGCAAGAAAGACCTGAGGCTTCCAATAGTCAGCTCCCTGAACTTAAGCGCCCCGATCCTGACTCCAAGATACAGAACGCCCATGCCGAGAAGGAACTTGAAAGGCCCAGGCAGCATGTCAGGGCCCGCAAGCTCTCCTATCAACCTATAAGACCACCCAGTGAGCAGAAGCGACAGAAACAACCCAATTGTCCCACCCAAAATCGTCCTCAATGGGTTCCTCTCTGCAAGCCGCTCAACCATCATACAAAGCTGCCAGACGATCAGGCCAATCGCGACTCCAACCGTGTAGCCCCAAAAGCGGTAGCCGGGAAAGGCTCCCGCAAGCTGTATTCCCAAGATATACCCGGCCGCAATGCAAACGGCCAGATACACTATCTTGGTTACGTACTTCATCTACAAACCTCCAATGAAAAAACACCCTCTCTGCTCAGGCCACTCACCAAGATGCCAAAGCTGCGAGACCTAGCTGGTCTCTACACTACTTTGACGCACAAAAATAGGGATCCCCAATCATGTCTTGGCTGTGGACCGGCTCAGAAGTGCAACAGATTAAAGATTAAATATACCAATGCGCAAGCGCAGCAATCACCGCTTCATCTCCTAGCCAGACCATCTGCGTCCAAATGCTATCTATTCCTCGGCTCTCAGCCCGCAGTCTGACGTCCAATACAATAATAGAACTTACTTGGGCCCGACTGGTTCCATCTCCTCCTTTCTCTTGTCTCTTTTGTGCTTCCGCCTAAGACGAGGCTTCTCTCGCTCATTACACTTCATAGGATCACGCGTCTTGAGGCTCAAATAAAGCGGTATCTTCACCTCATCCCCTATCCTCAACGCGTTTGGATCGAGATGATCGTTGAAATCCCTTATTCCCTGCCAGTTTCTCGCCTCGCCCGTAAACCACTTGGAGATCGCAAAAAGTGTCTCCCCCTTGCAGCGTATCGTATGTAGTATATAGCCCTCTTTAAGTGCAGTCCTGTTTATCGCTGCCAGCTGCTTGGCAAGCTGATTCTGAAGCGCTGCGCATTGCTCGAGCCCTCCCCTTGCCAGCAATTGCTTGGCCTTTGTGATGTCCCGCTCCCAGACTTCGAGGTCACGGCTCAGCCCGTCGATCACCTGCTTGTCCCCATCACCCGTGGAAGCATCCAACACACGCCTGACCGCCAATACATAGCGATTCTTGAGCGAGGCAATCGAGTCCCGTAAATCCTTCCTATTCAAATCACTTGCGACCTTCACCTCCGCCCCAACAGACTCGGCCTCGAGCAATCTGAAACTGCTAAAGAGCCTGTTGATCTCATCCTTCACAAGCACGTAAAGCAAACCCGAGGTCCGGCAGACAATTGCATAGCCCAAGGACCTGTTAGTTACCAGCCAAACCTTGCAAATGCAATGCCTCGATTCGACCTGCTGATCGTAGATCACCTCAAGCACATCGCCCCAGGGCATTATCAATCTACGGCTTCCCACTTGGTGCATCGGATAAAGCTGACGGCTTAGCGAGGCGATCATCTTATCTCTCTTCTCTTGCTTGGTCAAATGGCGTTTTGGGTTGAAACTGAAGACCACAACCTTGCCGGAAGTCGCGTTGTCCTTGGCCTGGAAAGTGACCAGCGTTCCATGCGCATACCACGGGGCGTTCTCGGCGACCCACCCCAGAGGAACGACAAAGCGGAAACCATAAGTCTGGTTCACGTATGTCCGACGAACGAACATGCCCGGGTCAGAGCGCACCCGGTGATATGACGATACGCCGCAGCCGGCCAGACATGCGCAGATCACAAGCAGGCTGAGGCCGCGGGCGATGCAAATCGACCTCAAACCATCACGAGTGTTCCCTGAACTATCGCTGCTGTTTCCTCGAAGCATCCCTTAACTGCCTTAGGACCAGGTCCTGCTTTAGCTTCAAGTTCTTGCTCTTAGGACAAGCCCTCAAACCCTCAGAGAAAACCTTAACCGCTTGCTTTAGCCGCCCCATCTTGTGATAGGTTACACCAAGATTGATGTAGGCATCGCACATCAGAGATGACCCACTGCCTATCACAGCCTTGAACTCTGCCACTGCCTGCGAATACCGCTTCATCGAGAGATATGCGTGCCCCAGATTGAAGTGCGCAAGCGGAAGGTCTGGATTGATCGAAAGAGCTTTCTTGTAGTTGGAGATAGCTCGTTGATACTCATGTCTCCGGGAACAAATCCGACCAGCCTCAAGGAACGCCTCAAACGAATTGGGGTTTATGCGAATGGCCTTACGGAGAAACTCAAGCGCAGTGTCTGGGTCCTCCCTCACCCTATCCCTTCCCAACTGGACGCAGCAAGCAGAGTAATCCTCCACCAGACCAGGAATCGTTCCCTCCGCAAGCTCGCTCGCCTTCTCAAAGCTCACCAATGCCCTCCGCCACTCCCCCTTGTTACAAAGCGCTTTCCCCTCGGCTGCCAGGTCCTGCGCTAATACCTGCCGGTCGGAATGAACGTTCCTAGGCCCAAGACCCGACGAGGGAGCATTGATCCCGCGCTCAAGCAAATCCCCCTGCCTAGAAACAGCGAGCTTAATCCCTTCCGCTCTCTCAGGGCTACTCAGCAATAAGATCAAATGCCCTGAAAGGAAAACCACCCCAAGCATCAGGATTAAAAGAAACATCAAGAGCGGCTCCCGCTGAAGCGACCGCGGAGACTTTATGGCACGAACAAGGACCGAGATTGCCCCTCGGAGCGTCCTATTATGCCTTCCCATTCTCGAGCTCTCTTTGCGCGCACCTTCCCCGGATGGCTTGGCCCTGGGCACCTCAAGCGCCGCCTCGAAAAGCCCCTGCCCCTCGGGCTCTCCGAGGTGGGAATGAGCCCTTGTTATCCCGCCCTGTGCCTTGGCGTTGCTCGGGTCAAGCTTCAGAACCTCCTGCCAAATCGCTATTGCTGAACGGTATTGGGTCTCGTTGTAGAGACTAAACGCCCGCTTGTTCAGTCTCGTGACCTCCATATATATCGTGTCGCCCGTGATATGCGCCTCGAACTCCTTGACGGTCTGAAACCGCTTATCAGGAGACTTCTGAAGCGCCCTCAAGATCGCATCCTCGATCACCTGAGGCACCTGGCCGACAATACTACGAGGCGAGGGCACTGCCTCCTTCACATGTCGCTCCATGATCTCGAAAGCGCTCGTGCCTGAAAACGGAGGCTGGCCCGTTGCCATCTCGAACAACAGCGCCCCAAGCGAGTAAATGTCCGAACGCTCATCCTGCGCCTGACGCCTGATCTCCTCCGGAGACAAATACCTGACCCGCCCCGGAATGGAGCTCCCGGGAAGCATCGCGCTCACGCCGATTACTCTCGAAGCACCGAAGTCCGCCACCTTCAGGGAGCCATCCTCGCACACGAAAACGTTGCTCGGCCTTATGTCCCCGTGCAAAACGCCTAATCTGTGGGCAACCCCTATCGCATCCAGAATCTGGCAAAACGTCGGTATCAGCCTGTCAGAAGCAACCCGGCCATCGTCCGAGATCACTTCCCGAAGTGTCCGCCTTTTCAACATCTCCATTATTATGAAGTAGCTGTCATACTGCCTCACGAAATCGTAAAGCACGACTATATGGGGGTGACTCAGCTTCGACTGCGCAAGCGCCTCTTCGCGAAAACGCTCGCGCACGGAAGGATCGGACGTCTGGAAGAGCTTCAGCTTCTTGATCGCGACGGGGCGGCCTAGACTGGGCTGAACAGCGCGATAGACTATCGAGCTTTCGCCCTCGCCAATCAGGCCCTTAACCTCATAGGAGCCCACCCACTTGCCAATCATTGCCAATCCTCCAGAACACTCAACGAGACCAACTCACCTTCCCCCGACCTCAACCATCTATCATCGAGATAAAAGTAAGCCCCTCGTTGTAGATTCTGCAGCGCACACGCTAAGGTAGCAAGCTCTATATCTTTAGTAAAAAGATAACTAACCTCGACACTAATGTCAATTCTACGTTCTTAAAATCACTCGCACGAACCTGACTTCCAGAGGCTGTCCAACAAGTTAATTCGCATTCTTATGAGGAGTTTTCGTAATCGTGCCCGTGCCTGCTCAACTGACGGCGTTCTTCCGGCATCCCCGGAAGGGGATGAACGTGAGTAGCCGTAGGTGGAACCTACGGATCAGGGTCAGAGGAGGAAAGGAAAACAGCCCTAAAAGGGCTGAACATAGCCCTGTGGACGGGCTGTTCGACCCATTCGGGCTCGCGAGGATACCGACGTGAACGGATTCCGTAGGTTCCACCTACGGCTACTATTGTGGCCCCCCTTCGGGGAACCGAAACGTCAGCATCACGTCAATCCTAATTCCACTTTTGCTCTTGACCAAAACCAAGAACCACAGCCAACAACACAACACTCCTTAATCAAAAAATACGAAAAGTCCTGCTATTTCTGGGAGTTTCCTCATTAACGTTTTGGCAAGGCTTGCTGAAGCGAGGAAGAGTATCGCAAGTTGAGGCGAAGGTGGCGACTTCGCCTCTCGCCAGGACAAGCGCGTCAGATAGGGTCGCTCTTTCTGAGGCTGTGCAGCCGATTCCTTATAGTTCATTCAATCTAGGGTCAAACCCCTTCTACATTTCTGATTTGGCAGATTGTATTCGTTAGGCTATCATTAGTGTCAATAAATGCTTTTCACCTAACAGCGCGATTTGGGGAGGGTTATTGAATGTCCCGACTGAGCTGTTCGTCAATCATGCTCGGCCTTCTGTGTGTAGCGCTCGTCATCTTGCCTTCCTTGGGTCTGGCCAAAACCAGTGATGCCGTGCCGCAAGACAAGCCGCTGTTCAAAGCTATCTGGCGTCTTCAAGAGGCCGTGCTTCAAAATGGTCCTGACAGCATCACGTTCCCCTGGGACCCGAGTAAGCGAAACGCCGGCGAGGCGATCAAGCGGCCTGACTTTACGTCTTACTACGCCCGGACCGCCAAGATCGGCGAGGAGCCCAAGGTCCGGACTGACGGCGGACGGGTAACAAGCACCATATTCGTCGGGTCAAAAAAGGTGGGAGAGCGGTTCAAGGTCGAGAACTGGCGCGTTTCGTGGGAACAGGGCGAGGCGGGGTACATTGCCAAGTCGAAGGATGTTATCCAGTCGTTTGATGAGCTTTGTATTCCGTTTGATCAGAAAGAGCCTGCGGCCGGCAAGTCGTTCAATAGGGACGTCTTTGAGTTCGAGGAGATGCAGTTTGCGCACGACTGCATGCGATTCTCGATCAAGAGAGGAAAGCTGGTTCTGGTCAAAGTTGAGGACAAGCCGCTGGCGGCCTTCATCTCCGGCGTGGGAGAGCTCTTCTACAAGCCGCCCAAGCAGCTCGCGTCGGACGTCCCGGATTCCGACCGGGAGACGCAGCAGCTCGAGCACCACTTGAAAGTAAAAGAACTCGAGGGCTGTGCTTTCGGCGACACAATTGTCTGGGGGCATCCGGACTGGATGAGGACATTCCTCGACAAGCTCGACCTGCATCCTGTCAAGGACACAAAGCTTCAGCGCGGGGCGAGAAAGGCCTTTTTCGAGCGGCTCCTCCCGACCATGAGTCGCTATGGCGCGGCGTTCGGCGGGGAGAAGCGTCCCATCTGCTTGGTCCCTCGCACTCCGGATTTCTTCTACTTGGAGTTCGACACGACCAAGCACGATCTGCTGTCCTACACTTATGACCCGTCAGCCGTGAGCGAGGTTCGCTTGGCCGGCAGGCGCAAGAGGCAGCTTTCTAAGAACAAGCTTAGGTGGTTCAAGACCTACTGTGAGTATGATGACGCTGCACAGAGGAAAGAGAAGACCCGGCATGAGCTTCAGCACGAGTGCAAGGACAGGGTGAAGACAACGTCCTGGTCGGTGGACGTCAAGTTCGAAAAGGGCAAACTGGACAGAGTGAAGAAGGGCAAGTTCCGGATAATCTTTGAGTATGAGACGCTCAAGCCCAACGCGACCGAGGCGGTCTTCGAGTTCTGGCGACTTGACCCGACCGCGCTGACGGACGCCGGCGGCAACGACATCCTCTTCTTCGACATGGGTTCCGAGCTTCTAGTTCCTGTCGATCCGGTCGATTGCGCGGCCGGGCGGATGAACGTGCTGTATGCGGAGGGGGTGGAGTTTAGTGAGTGGCAGGTTCCCATCTGGATAAAGAGGTTTTTCGGCATAACGACCGGCAAGATCGCGAGCTGCATGGACGGTTGGCTGCCTGACACAGGCTATTTGGATTGCACGCAGTTCGATCTGGCCATTACGGTGCCCGAGAAGTTCAGGGCCGCTGGCGTTGGGAGAGTTGTCAGTGAGGCCGTTGCTGACGGGTATCGAACCAAGAAGTGGGTCGGGGGTCGCTGCGTGAGGTTTCCCGGTTTCGTGGCTGGGGACTTCAGAGTCTTTGATTTCGACGTCGCTGGCAAGCCCTTGTGGGTTTTTGGCGAAGACGGCTCATTGGCAAGGAAATACGTGTGGCCCGAGATAGCGAGCAGCTTGCAGTTCTACGGCAAGCTCTTTGGGGAATACCCCTATTCAAAGCTCGCTGTCTGTCCCGTCAATTGGAGCCATGGCAGGGGCTTTGCAACCTTGCTGACCGTAACAGGCTTCTCGTCGGCGAGTTATCTGGGCAATGAAATCGGGGTCGGTGATTGGCAGGCGGGCCTCTACTGCCACGAGGTCTCGCACCAGTGGTGGGGTAACATCGTCGGGTGGTTCTCGCCTGCGGACCAGTGGCTCTCGGAGGGCTTCGCGGAGATGTCCACGCTCATGTATCTTCAGTCCGCGCGGGACAACGACTCCGTCAAGGGTCGATTGAAGGACTGGGCCTACAACGCCAAGCGGCTCGACGACAACGGCCCGATATGCCTCGGCTATGCACGACTGGGCTGGCGCGCTGGCTACGAGTTGATGTATCACAAAGGCGCCTACGTGATGCACATGCTGCGCATGATGGTGGGGGACGAGGCGATGATTAGGATACTTCGCACGTTCGTCGAGCAGTTTACTTGGAGGCGCGCCACAACTTCCGACTTTCGGCAAGTATGCGAGCTGGCTCTTGGCCGTGAGCAGCTGATCGAGCTTGGTGGTGAGCCCTCGCTTGGCTGGTTCTTCGACGAGTGGATATATGGTACTGGCTACCCGGAATATGAGTATTCCTGGAGCGAGCGGAAGTCCAAAAGTGGTCTCTGGGAGGTAACCTTCAAAGTAAAGCAGGTCGGCAAAAAACTCTTCAAGATGCCGCTCCCGATATGGATATTCACGAAGGACGGGAAGCGCTATCTCTCGAGGAAGCTTGTGCACGAGAAGGAGCACGAGTTCGTCCTGACTGTCCCCTCGAAGCCAAAGACCGTCGAGCTCGACCCATTCCACAATGTCCTTTCGGACGTCAAAGAAGTAAAGGCCAACTGAGGCATAGAGATTCGTTGGGGCGGCTCACGAGCCGTCCTTTGCGAGTCGGTCAAATCAAAAAAGGGCGATTCGTGAATCGCCCCTACGATGTGCGGTAACGGATTATGACCCAGCCCCCGTGAAGCCACCCGCTCGGCGGCGCTGACCTCTCCGAGCAGGTCTGACGTGCCCTGCTCAAAGAGCGCCGCATACCAGCAGTATGAGCCTGCGGGGAATCCCGGGTAGTGTTTCAATAGTTCTGCAAATCTTTGCCGCGTCAGCTCTTCTCCTTCGGGGAGAACTCTTTGAGAGCCTTGACCAGCTTCTCGAGCTTCTGGTCTGCGAGGTAGTTGATCGTGCCCTTGGGAAACTTGCCCTTCGCGTCGGCCTTGCCGGCTGGCACGCCGGTCAACACTTCAAGGCCCTCATCGATCGTGTCAACAGGATAGACGTGGAACGAACCTTCGGCGACGGCCTCAACGACGTCCCGGTGGAGCATGAGGGATTCAACGTTGCGGCGCGGTATCACGACGCCCTGCTTGCCTGTTAGTCCTCTGGCCTGGCAGACATCAAAGAACCCCTCGATCTTGTAGTTGACGCCTCCGATGGGCTGGACCTCCCCTTTCTGGTTGACCGAGCCAGTAACCGCGATGCCCTGCTTGATCGGCACGCCTGAGAGGCTCGAAAGGACACAATAGAGCTCCGTTGACGAGGCGCTGTCGCCATCGATGCCCGAGTAGGACTGCTCGAAACAGATGCTGGCGGAGAGATTGAGCGGTTTTGTTTGGCCAAACCGGTGCCGCAGGAAGCCCGCTAGGATGAGGACGCCCTTGTCGTGGGTGCTCCCGGAGAGATCAGCCTCGCGCTCGATATTGATAATACCGCTGTCGCCGGCCGCTGTGGATACGGTGATTCTTGTAGGTTGCCCGAACGTGTAGTTGGCGGTGGAGAAGACAGCGAGTCCATTGACCTGACCGACTTTTGCGCCATCAGTGTCGATCATGATCGTCCCATCCTCGATCAAACGCTTGAGTTTTGTCTCAAGGAGGTTGTTTCGCCTGATGGCCGCATCGACCGCGGCCTGCACGTGCTCCTCGGAGACCGATTTTGTACCCTTGTTCAGGGCGATGAGGTTCGCCTCGCTCATCAAGTCAGCGAGCTCCCCAAAGCGCGTCGAGACCCTATCCTTACGGCCAGCTCTTCTGATCGCATACTCCAGCACAGTGCCTAGGGCGCCTTTTCTGAAGCGCATGAGCTTCTGGCCGTGCCTTATCTTGGAGACGACGGACATGAATTGGGCTACGTTCTCCGGCTCAAGTGGCATTTGTGTGTCGAACTCGGCCTTTATCTTGAATATCTTCTTGAAATCATCATCGAGCCCGTAAAGTATGTCGAACATCACCGCATCGCCGATCATAATCACCTTGACGTTGAGCTCGATAGGCTCCGGCTGCAAAGAGTGTTGCCCAAACGGGAAGCCCAATTCAGGGACGGATATTCTGAGCTGCTGGTTCTTCAGCGCGCGCTTCAGCTGCTCCCAGACGCCCGGCTGGGTCAGGATGTCAATCGCATTGACAATGAGGTAGCCACCATCCGCTGCCAGGAGCGAGCCTCCCTTGATCTGCATGAAATCGGTGCGCCATTGGCCCGGCTGCTCAAGCTCGAGGTCAATGATGCCGAAAAGGTTTCTGGGCGTTGGCTCTGTCTCGATAACGATGGGCCTATCCTCTATGTCCGTACTGTCCAGAAGAACGTTTACGCGATAGTGCAGAAACGGGTCCGGCTCGCCGTATGACTTCTCTTCTGAAGCGGCTGCAACCCCATGGGATTCCTCGCCGGCACTCCTGAACAGATTCAGGTTCTCGACAATGCTCTTGCCGACAGCGCTCAGGTGCTTCGAGAGCTTCCCGTTACCGTATTTCTCCTTGAGGTCCCCAATAGTGCCCTCGATCAGGGCTTCTCCGAATCGCATCGTCAGGTTCTTCATCCGCCTCAGCGCCTCGGCCTCGAGTCGCCGGATGCGCTTGAGAACATCGGCGAGATCACGTTTGAGCTTCTGATAAAGGGTCTTGAAAGCAGCCATGTCGTCAACTTGGGCCTTGCCCTCCGCGACGGCATGCTCAAAATCCTCAAGAGTTGCCGGCTTGTCATCCAAGACTGGGAAAACGTCTGGAACGGCGAGCGGGCCAACCTTCACCTGGGCAACCGTAAACTTCGTCCCCTCAAGCTTCTTCTCGAACTCATCAATCAGTGCACGCCCCCTGGCCTTCACCTCGTCCTCGAGCTTCTGGCTAGCCTCGCCAAATGACTCGTCCTCCAACAGCCGCGGCACCTGGTTCTTGAGCTGCTCGACCAGCTCGTCCATATCATTCTGAAGCTCCCTGGCCTGACCCTTCTTAAGCTCTATGAGAACGGGCTTATCCGGAGACGAGAAGTTATAGACGTAGCATCTGTCCGGAGCCGGCGGCGAAACGGCGTTGATGCGCTTGACGATCTCCTTGACCGCAGACCTCCTGCCGGTTCCGCTCAACCCACAAACAAAAACGTTGTAGCCACGGCTGGGGACCTCAAGGCCTGTCTTCAGCGCGGCAACTGCCCTGTCCTGACCGACAGTCCCCTGCGTCGGTTCGGCGTCCTCGGCCTTGTTTAGCGAGAAATCAAACTGCTTAAAGGACCATCGTAAGTCCTCAGGCTTCAACTCATCGATCTCAATCTCTGCCATCTCAACTTCCGCTCAACTTCACCGTTGTGATTCAATGCTCAGAACAACGAAACAGCATCCTACTGAAGGAGCTTGTGCCGTGCAAGCTCAAGTAGGAACAGGGCTCAAAAGAGACGACGGGCACATCGAACAGACCGACAATCGAGCCACATCGGGTGCCCCCCGGGGGCTGCGCCCTTTCAACCGTCGAGCACTCTTCTGACGTGCCTCAGTAGGTCATCCGGGGTGAAAGGCTTACTGATGAACCACTTCTTTTTCGCAGGCCCGCTGACGTGTTCAATGGCGTCGTCGGTGTAGCCCGACATGAACAGGACCTTCGTGCTCGGACAGCGGCTCGTTATGATCTTGGCAAGCTCCTCGCCCTGAATCTCCGGCATAATCACGTCCGTCAGCAGCAGGGCAACCCCATCGCCGAGCTCCTGGGCCATCGCCATTGCCTCGCCGCCCGATGCGGCAGTTCTCGCATCATAGCCCGCCATCGTGAGAACTCGCTCTATGAGGTCCATCACGGCGAGCTCGTCTTCAACCACCAGTATCGTCTCACCTCGCCCCTGAACTACCGGCTGCGGCTCGCTGACCTCCACAACGTTCTCAACCCGCATCGCATCCTCACCAACAGCAGGCAGATAAATCTTGAAGCAAGTCCCTTTCCCCAGCTCGCTCATAACGTCGAGGCGCCCGCTCGACTGCTCAACGATATGATAGACAGTGGACAGACCCAGACCTGTGCCCCGGCCCATCTGCTTAGTAGTGTAGAAAGGCTCGAAGATGTGCGAGACCGATGCTGGCGAGATCCCCTCGCCGGTATCGGACACCGACAGGACCACGTAGGCCCCGGGATCGACATAGCCATGCGACGTTCTGCGCCGGAGGCGAAACAGAAGTGAGTGTGTTCTCATAGAGAGTGTCCCGCCATGAGGCATCGCATCTCTCGCGTTGACGGCAAGGTTCATGATAACTTGCTCCATCTGGACCGAATCCGCTCTGATCGAGGCAAGATTCTTCTCCAGGTCAAACTCTATCTTGATATCCTCGCGTATCAGCCGCTTCAACATAGAGTTCATCTGTCTCAGAACGTCATTGAGATTGAGGACTTCGGCTACGGTTACACGTTGCCGGCTGAACGAAAGAAGCTGCCTTGTGAGCTTGCTCGCCCGGTTCGCAGCGGTGAGTACCTCCCCCACTAGCACCCGAGACTTGCCGGCGAGCGAGGAATCAGACCCTATTATGTCAAGGTTCCCGACGATCGTCGTCAAGATGTTGTTGAAATCGTGGGCAACGCCTCCGGCCAGCCGGCCAATTGCCTCCATCTTCTGCGATTGAAGCAGCCGCTCCTCCGTCTGTTTCCGCTCGGAGATGTCGCGCATCACGAAGATAAGCTCTTTGGGCTCGCCGCTGTCGTCGTTCAAGACAGATGGGCTTGTCTCCGTCCAGACAGGCGTCCGGTCCTTGCGCCGCATCTCCTGCTCGAATGTGAGCGAAGACTCGCTCTTGGCCATCTGTTCAGCAATTTTCTCGGAACTCATCTCCAGAACGCCTGGCAGCGAAGCAGGAGCGAAGAGGTCCCGCTTTCTGAGGGACCTTGCCTCATCCACGGAGTAACCCAACAGCTGCGTTACGGAGGGACTGACATAAGTAGCTTGCTTTGTCTTTATGTCAAACACCCAGATCACGTCCGATATGTTCTCGGCAAGAAGCCTGTAACGCATCTGGCTCTTCTGCAACGCCTCCGCTGCACGCTTTGTGGCTTCCATAGCCTTCCTGCGCATAGCAAGAAGCCTCGAAACCAGCACCCCAAACGCAGCAAAACTGGCCGTCGTGAACAGCCGCTTCTGTAGCTCGCGCATCGACCCCGGCCGTATAAGACCATCGACAAACGAGCCGCCGAAAAAAAACCACCCATCAACAAAGGAATACACAACCCAGACGAAAATTCCCGCCGCAACCGACAAGAACATTATCTTGTGTTCAAGCTTGATCCGTCTGGCCCTCTTGACCAGCGGATGGTTCGTCATCTCCCGGAAGTCCATATTACCAGTATTACGTTTTGGAGTTCTTTTGGCAACAGGATAGGTAAGGCCTGAAGACCCCGCTCTAGACCGCAATCCCAGGAGCTCGCCTCAGTCAGCCGCCCCACTTAATGCCTAACAGAACAACTCCAGCCGATCATGGGAGGAGCGAGCGGGGTCAGCTGTCCAGCACTTCGCGCACTTTCCTGAGCAGCTCCTCCGAGGCAAAAGGCTTATTTATGAAGTTCACTCCCGCGTCCAAAATGCCCCTGTGGACAATCACATTTTCGGCATAGCCGGACATGAATAATGTCTTGAGATCGGGATACCGGCGGCGGATTATATCCGCCAGGTCATTGCCCGGCATGTCAGGCATCACGACATCGCTCAACAACAGGTCGGTTGTTTCCCCCAATTCCCGGCAGACCGCGATTGCCTCTCCGGCCCCGGAACACGTCTTGACCTTGTAGCCAGCTCTAGCTAGGACTCGCTCCACGAGCTCTCGCACTGCTCGCTCATCCTCGACCACGAGGATCGTTTCGCCCCTTCCTTCGAATGCACCAGATGTGGCCTCAGTTCCTTTCGGCTGGACGGCCCTCTCTTCAACAGACGGGAAATACGCCTTGAAACAACTCCCCTTGCCCTCCACGCTGTTCGCCGAGATGCTGCCTCCTGCCTGCTTCACAATCCCATACACCGTCGAAAGCCCCAGGCCAGTGCCACTGCCCATCTGCTTCGTCGTGAAAAACGGCTCAAAAACGTGCGAGACCGTCTCCTGGTCCATTCCCGCCCCAGTGTCCGTTACGGACAGCATCACGTATTGCCCCGGCTCCATGTAAGGGTGTTTGCTGCAATAATTCCTGTCTAGAGAAACTACTGCGGTCTCTATCATAAGCTTGCCACCATGCGGCATCGCGTCCCTCCCGTTCAAAGCAAGGTTTAAGACAACCTGCTCAACCTGCGACTCGTCCGCCTTGATGGATGGGATATCCGGCGGCAAGTAGGTCTGTATCTCGATGTCCTCTCGTATCAGGCGCCTCAACATCTTGTTCATGCCTCGGACGACGTTATTGAGGTTTAACACTTTTGGAGCGATTATTTGCTTACGGCTGAATGCCAACAGGTGCCGCGTCAAATCGCTCGCGCTGATCGCTGCGGCCCGCACCTCCTTGATATCCTCCAGGCAAGGGTCTGACTCAGGCATGTCCATGCTCACTAGGTCCAAGTTGCCGATGATCGCAGTCAAGATGTTGTTGAAATCATGTGCAACCCCACCGGCGAGCCGGCCTATCGCCTCCATCTTCTGCGCCTCAAGCAAACGCTCCTCTGCCTGCTTGTGCTCCGTTATGTCCAACAATGCAACAACGCTCCTTGAAGTCCCCGGAATCAAATCAACGTTCAACAAAATATCTCTGATGTCGCCATCTTTGCGGACGAAGTGGAACTCATACTGCCTCGGAGCCTCACCACTTAACGATCTCCTCGCGACGTTGTAGCCCTTCATTCTCTCCAAGTCTTCTGGGGCAACAAAGACCGTCCAGCTCATTTTCCCCTCGATCGCGTCTTTGGAATAACCGCTCAATTTCTCCCACTCGCTGTTGGCCATCCAGACCGTTGTGTCCCCCTCAACGATCAGCATAGCAGTCCCAGTGTTCTCAAACACCGCTCGATACAACTCCTCGCTCGCTCTCAGGGCATCCTCCGCTCGCTTGCGCTCCGTGATGTCCAGATTGCTCCCCGCCATCCGGATAGGAGCCCCATTCTCGTCTCGAGAGACCACTCTGCCGCGGGATGCGATCCACCGATACTCACCCGATTTGCCACGGACCCGGTATTGCGCCTCATAGAATGGCGTCTTTCCATCGAGATGGGCACGTAGGGTTTCAGCACGCCTCGCTGCATCCTCTGGATGGATCAGTTCTTCCCAGCTTCTAACATGCCGCCTGATCTCGCCTCGCAAGTATCCAAGGGTGCTAGGCCATCCCACCCCGGAACTGAGCTGGCCAGTCTGCACATCCCAGTGCCACGTGCTCATGTCGGCCCCTTCCAGGGCGAGTTGAAGCCGCTCCTTGCTCGCCCGAAGCGACTCCTCCGCCCGCTTGCGCTTCGTGATGTCATTGTAAATCGAAACAATCTCCCCAGAAGGCAGCTTGTAAACACGATTCTCGCGCCACCCGGTAATTCTCTCATCCCTATAGAGGCCGATCGGAAAATGCGCCGGCACTCCTGTGCTCCAGACCCTCTGAAACACTTCAAGAAGCCCGAGCTCCATCACCCCAGGGAAACACTCAGTTACCCTTCTGCCGATAACATCTTTCCTCGATACATCTTCCATCTCCTCCCCAGCCCGATTGAAGTCCTTGAAAACGAAATCCTTGCCGTCATCGACCGCCTCATATACAGCGATCCCACTGCTCACGGTCTCGAACATTGCCCTGAAACGCTCCTCACTCGCCCGCAGAGCCTCCTCCGCCCGCTTGCGCTTCGTGATGTCCTTCACGTGTTCGATTACGCCAATCACATCCCCATTTGAGTCCTTCAACGGGAAGGCTGACAACTCAATCCAGCCGGTAGGCTCTTTCTCTGAGGGATAAGGCACGACCGCGGTCTGCAGTTCGCCTGTTTCGAGTGTTGAGCGCGCCGGGCAGAAGGGACAGGGGCTGTCTCTTTGCTGATAGACCTCGTAACATTTGCTGCCGACCAATGGAGCCTTGCTGGAATACATCTTTCCCATCGAGCGATTGACTCGCACAATGTTGAATTGCGAGTCCATGATGCCAATTCCATCTTGAATCGCGTCGAGAAAGTTCTGCAACGACGGTTCGACCATTGTTCTTGCCCTGGCGTTGCCGATGTCTCGCACCGGTCCCCACAATATCTACATATTACTACCCTAACTATTAGGGCCGGTGGATGTCAATCATTCCGGCCGGTTGCAATCGAGCCAAGTGCGGCTATGATACCAGCACTTTGTGCATTTGATTTCGGCACAGGAGGATAATCGACTTATGCCTGTCCAGCAGGCCGACGTTCTGTTCATAACGTGCAGCTATTCCAAGAAAGAGGCGCGAACAAGGCAGATAATAAAAACATACACGCCGCCTCTTGGCTTCGCGATGCTCGCGGCGTCCCTGCTAAAGCACGGTATCTCCGCCAGCATCGTTGACGCCCTGGCCCTCGAGCTTACGGAAGATGAGGTCCTTGCGAGAGTCTCTGCCATCAAGCCGAAAGTCATAGGGTTCACTTCGATCACGTCGCTGTTCGGCCCGAACCGGCGGCTGGCAGCGCTGGTGAGGTCCCGGTTCCCCGAAGTCCTTATCGTCCTCGGCGGGCATCATGCAGCAACGTTCAAGGAGAAGCTGCTGGCCGAATCGCCAGAGTTTGACATTATCGTCTATCCCGAGGGCGAGATACCTCTTTTAGGGCTGGTCGAGGCATTTGCCGCTGCCAATTGGGACAAAGAGGCATTCCTAGCGGACGCGGCGACTCTGTCCAAGATACCGGGCATCGTCTTTCGCAGACGTTTAGAACCTCCGATTGCGACCCACAGGCCCCCGCTCATCATGGACCTCGACACCCTCCCGTTCCCTGCCAGGCATTTGCTGCCGATGAAAAGGTATGTGCCGCTGCCGCACCAGTACAGCCGGCTTCCGGCGGTTCACATAATGGGCAGCAGGGGCTGTCCTTACAACTGCGCTTACTGCAACAACACGGCCGTCATGGGAAGGACGCTGAGGCTCAGGAGCCCGGAGAACATCGTCAGCGAGATATGCGAGCTCAAGCGCGACTACGGTGCGAGGGAGATATTCTTCTGGGACGACACGATGACCACCAACAAAAAATGGCTGCTGAGGCTCTGCGAGATTCTGATCGCGGAGAAAGTCGATGTTACCTGGTCAGCAGCGACGAGGATTGATTCGGTTGACCCGGGCCTACTGGAGGTGATGCGCCGCTCTGGCTGTTGGCGGTTGTTTTATGGGATCGAGACCGGCATCCAGAGCCTTCTTGACCTGCTGAACAAACACACAAGGCTTGAACAGGCTCGGGATGCTATCAGGTGGACGAACGAAGCGGGCATAGAGACAACGGCCTCGTTCATGATAGCGATTCCTGGGGAGACGCCCAAGATGGCCAAGGAGACGATTAAGTTCGCACTAGAGATAAACCCCACCTATGCGGATTTCCACGTAACTACGCCGTTCCCCGGCACCAAGATATTTGAGGAGGCGCACAAGTACGGAAGGCTGAATATGGATTTCTCTCGTTACGATTGCTACGAGCCGGTCTTCGTGCCCTTCGCTTACAGGGACGAGGAGGAGATACGCAAGATGCTCTTGCTGGCCAAGCGCTCCTTCTACTTCAGGCCGTCTTATGTCCTGCGGAAGCTTGCCAAGGTTCGTTCATGGGGCGACTTATGTCGAATCTTCAAGGGGTTCATTGCGCTGATGGCGTTCCTTGCCAGGAGCAAGCGATTTCAGAGGACACCTCAGTGAAAGCAGGCAGCTTATTCGACGCTCATCCCGCTGCAAGGGCTTTTTATCGCCTCACAAAGGCGCTGCTCACGAGGCGCCAGCCCATTTATGTCATCTACGAGATAACCGACCGCTGCAACCTAAGGTGCAGGATGTGCAGCGTTTGGCGCCGCGCCAACAAGGAGGATGAGCTCGGACTAGACGAAATAGAAACGCTAGCGAGCCGGCTCTACGACATGGGCGTAGTTGTGGTGAGCTTGAGCGGTGGCGAGCCGTTCATGCGTGATGATCTTCCCGAGGTCGCACGGATATTCAAGAGAAAGGGCCTGATCACGCGGCTCATGACGAATGCCGTTGATGTGAGTGAAAAGAAGATAAGAGCAATTGTTGAAGCTGGCATTGACTCCATTTCGGTCTCGCTCAATACCCTGTTTCCAGAAGAGGAAGCCTACATCTGCCGGAACGACAGTGCCCTGTGGGAAAAAGTCGTCTCCAACATGGTCCTTTTCTCGAACATTGTGCGAAAACGCGGCTCGCTACTTATCATGTCCACCTGCGTGTCCTCAATCAACGTCGATCAGCTCCCCCTGCTCGAGGAGTTCGCCTCATTTATAGGATTCCGCGCCAATTTCATGCCGACCGAGCTTGCACCCAAGAGAAAGCCCGGCCTGAGGTTCTCCGACTGTGCGCCAGAACTTGAGCTCTCCGTAGCAGACCGAACCACGTTCATCAACTCCATGAACACTCTCCTTCAGCGCAAGAGGCGAGGCACAGTACTCAACTCAACCCGCTTCCTCCAAGAGATGCGAAAGTTCGTCCTGCAAAACGGTCGCCACTGTGGCATCTGCGATGCCGGAACGCTGTACTTCACCGTCGATCCGGCCGGCAGGTTCTCGATATGCCACGAGTTTAGGCCAGAGGATTCACTGTTATCGCCAGGCTTCATATCCCGCTTCGAGTCCCCGAGAGCCCAGGACCACTGGAGAAACCTCAGACGCGCGTGCCCAGGCTGCATGCACCCTTGCTGGATGGAGGTCTCCAACACCTTTCGCCACATCTGGCCACTTGCACAGACGGCGAGCCATTTCGCAGGCAACTACCGCAAGCGAAAGCCAATTACAATCAAGGAAGCGCTCGACTTCGCCTCGTCGTTGAGGGGGCGTCTCGGGCGAGGTCCGAGAGTCCCTGCCGAATAGCTACGTGTACTGGCGCCGGCTGGCAGTCTGTTCCTGCCATGTCACCTTCTGTTACATAGCACAAACACCGTAAAACAGGCCAAAGACATAATGATCCTTCAAATGCGTCAGGATATGTTACGCTTCACTCCCGGACAAGCGCGACAAATTGCCCTACACGGCGCACGCCATATCCTGTGGAGTAAGATGCCTCTGCTCCAATCACGGCTATATAGGGGACTCCAGATGTTTAAGCACCGCTCAATATAGATATTCTTGTCCCTGTGGCACAAATACTGCATATATCATATTCGGAGAGAATGGGTTGTCAGACAGCAGCAAGCCAGACGATCGTTGAGAACCTTCTGATCCAGCCCCTTGCTTGAAACCCATTTCTCCATGGTGACTAGCGAGGTGTCTTGGGGTCGCTTGCATAAGCGACTGTAAAGGTCCATCTCGTCCTTCCAAAGATGCTGGATCGGGGGTTCTCAACGCATTTCGCTTCGTGCCGTTTTCATCAGTACGCGGAGGTTACCGGCCTTTTTGCGAGGATTCTGCCCGTTCCAACGGGAATTGCCTCACAAATGCCTTTAGCCTTCCGGGCATATAATTGAGGCTCGAGGTTGCCCAACAGGCAAGTCGGTCATCTTCTCGACGCGAATCGTGTCATCTGGCATCCCAGATCCAGGCTCCGCAAGTAACGTCAGCAAGCGACCGGTGCGTCCTTGTCAACAGGCTGCAGTACGTAATCGCGGAAGCAGTAAGTACCGTGAGATCGAACTTAAGAATCTACGAGTGGAGATCGATTAATGGATCATCAGCAAGGTGAAACGCAATACGTATCTAGGAGGGTGGGTGATGCTCTCAATTATTATCAGTATTATCAGTCAGTCGAGGCGATTTAGCACTGGGCAAGTGTATCGGCGGGCCGGCGGGGCTGAAGGCTGCGTGGGTTGTGTTGTCTTGGCATTGCTGTGCCTCGCGATAATGGTGCAGCCAGTGCCCCTATTCGGTGGGGTGCAGGCGGACCATGGGCAGGAGAGTCTTGCGCTCAACGCGGCCGACGGATGGGCGGGCGGGACTATCCCAGGCAACTATCAATTAGAGCGCGAGCGCCTCAAATCGGCACGGGTTGCGCCGGACGAGCACAGTGGAGTGTTTTCGGGGCAGAATGTCATGACGGAGTACTGGCCGTGGTTGGCGGTCGTTGGCCTGTTTCTTGTCTTGTTAGGCGTGTTTATCCTCCGACTTAACCAAAAGCGTCGTGCGGCGGTTGAACATTGGAAAACGGAGATTGCTCAGGAGAGGCGAGCCAAGCGCGCGCT
>Ga0307378_10000454_pt1 | contig 72208 bp, 53 predicted proteins | sample UN1MG_FD_202238 | JGI IMG/M metagenome (GOLD analysis project Ga0307378, IMG submission 202238) | Soil microbial communities from Risofladan, Vaasa, Finland - UN-1 | ecosystem: Environmental > Terrestrial > Soil > Coastal area > Acid sulfate soil | place: Finland: Risofladan, Vaasa | collected... | reverse complement strand
CCGCCTCGTCCTTGTACTCCACGTCCACGGCCGACGCGGCGGGCCCATTCTTCGCTATCGAGAGGGTGCAGGACGCGCCCCGAAGCGGCACCGGGCGCAGCGATGCGCGAGGCAAGGCCCCCTTCTCGCCCACGGAGTAGAGCTGAACCGCCCCAGTGGGATGCACCTCGACGGCCAGGCGGTCGTTGGCCAGCACGGCGCTACTCAAGGCATTGAACGGCTGAGGTGTCTCCCCCTCGGGGATCTTCCTGAGTCCCGACTTCTTGCTCCACCGGAGCTGGAAGGGTGCGGAATGCGTGGGCAGCATCTCGTACAGGCTCACCCCGGAGACGGCCGCCTCGGCCTTCGCCGCCTTGTCGAACGGCACGTAGTCGCCCTCGTAGAGGCGGAAGGCGTCCACGCGGAACGCCACGTTCGGGCGGTTGCAGCTCACGTAGGCGAACCAGCCCTCGGCGAAGGGTTTCTCCACCTTGAACGTCACGTGCAGCTCGGCCCACTTGTCCTTCGCGATGGTGAACTTCTCGCTCCGCACCGCGCGGTCCCAGGGCTTGGCTGGACGCTCGATCTCGAGCTGCACTTGTGTCGGCCCGCCCTCGCTCCTGACGAAGACGGCGAAGGTGTAGGTCTTGCCCACCTGGCCGCCGGCGACGATCTGGCCGAATTGCGCTCCGTAGTCGCCCACGGCCTCGATGGTCACGAGCATGCTGCGCTGTCCCTCGAACGCCGCTTCGGCGTCCACCTTGAAGCTGGCCGTGGTGCCCTTCCCCTTATCCATCCGCCACGGCCCGGCGCCCATCTCGAAGCCGGAGTCCTCGAACAGGTTCGCTGCCCGCTTCCCCTCCGCTGCCCACGCGGCCAGCGGCAGGAGCAGCAGCGACGAGATCCACGCGCGTCGAGCAGCGGGACGGCGCATTCGGCTCTCCTTCTGAAATCGGCAATCGGCAATCGGAAATGCTAATGCCTCGGGGCTTCGTAGCCGGCCGGGGCGCGGAGGATGGCCTGGGTGCGGCGGCGAAGCTCTTTGGCGATGTCGCCCGCACGCGGGTCGGCGGCCATGGCCAGCCCGGCCCGCTGCCGCAGGACCTTCACGGCCACGCGGCACTCGCCGACCAATTCGTCCTGCGCCCCGCCGATGTTCACTAGGGCGCCCGTGATCTTCTTGCACCGATCGAGCGCGTCGGGGGAATCGCTGCCCACGAGGTTCTTGCGGAAGTCGTCCACCAACGCCACGGCGTCCTCGGCCGGGCGGATCGCCCCCTTCCGCCGCTCGACCGACGCCTCGATACGGCGGAGGACCGCCTGCATCTGCGTCAGGCACTCGGCCAGCTCGGGCTTCGACTTCTTCTGGTCCTCGAGCCAGGCGATCTGGTCGCGGCCGAACTTCGCGTATGCCTCGATCCGCCCGCGCACGAGCTGGACGAATGCCAGCACGTCGTCGAGGGCCTTCTCGACGTCGGCCCGCTTCTCCTTCTGCCGCTTCTCCATGTAGATGACGTTGAGCTTCGTGCGGCTGGCGCACGTGGCGGCGCCGCGGGCGACCTTCTTCTGCCCCTCAACGTCGAGCACATACTCGCAGGGCCCGACCCCCAGGCACTCGCGCACCACGTCCACCAGCGTGAAACGGTCGAGCGGCGTGGCCTGCACGCGGTTGATGGGATAGACGAGTGCCGGCCCCTGGAACACGAGCTTCTTCTTCAGCGGCTGGAGGAAGCCCTGCCCCTCCTTGTCGAGCCAGCAGGGATACTGGAACGAGCCGAGCACGGTCGTCCACCGCTTGCGGTTGTCCTTCATCCAGTCGGGCGTGCCCACGCGGTCGCTCTGGCCGAACCAGTCGGGCTTGTCGAACTTGCCGTCGGGCAACTGGATGAGCATCTCCCAACTGTCGTTGAGGCCGTCGTCGAGCCGCCAGTCCACCCGCCACTGGGCCTGGAAGGGGGCCTTCCAGTCGAGCGTGAGCACCTTGTCGGCATTGTCCTTCGCGATGTCGCGGGTGTGCCACACGCCCTTGTCGGCGATGGCGGCGAGCCAGAGGGTCTTGGACTTGCCGTAGGGAATCGTCGAGGCGGCGATGACCCGCTGCGAGTCCTTGCCCGAGAGTTCGATGAGCGAGTCCTCGTCGCGGTCGGGCGACACGGCGGCGAGGATGGCCTCGCCGTTGCCGACGAAGTGCAGGAGGAAGTTCTCGAAGGGCAGCTCGGCCTTGTCGGCCGGGATGGCCGCCGCGTCCACCACGATGTCGTCGGCGAAGAAGTCGGGCATCACGGCGAAGCGGCAGGGCGCCTCGATGCGAAGCTCCCTCGTGCCGGAAATCGCGCTCGTCTTCACGAAGGGCTGGCCCGTGGGCAGCTCGAACTGAATGCCGACCATCTCCAAGGCGACCACGCCCTGGGCGTTCTTCAGGATTTTCACGTAGGGCACCGGCTTGGCCAGCATATCGTAGATGGGGCGGAGCGCGGCGAGCAGCCGCGCGCCCTCGGCGGTGAGCGAGTAGACCTCGGCCCCTTCCCCGTTCTTCCGCAGGGCGAGTGCCAGGCAGTTGTTCATCACCACCGCATCGCCCTTGAAGGCATGGTCAACCTTGCCCTCCGCAACCTGCGTCCAGCCCGTCCTCTTCGCCAGCGCCTCCGGCGCCAGCGCCGCGGGGGATGCCGCTCCGGTGTCAAACAGCCGCACAGCGGCGGCGTCTTCGCCGCGTGCGGTGCCGAACAACGAGGCTACGACGAGGCCCAGCGCAATCCGCAGAAACACAGGATTCTCCTCATTTCCTCTGGAGTATCTGGCCAATCAAGGGCTGAAGCTCTTGGCACAGTGGCGAGGCTGGCCGCGAGGCGCACTCCGCGCGGAGGCGGCGGATGTCCATGCGGCAGCGGGCGAGGGCGGCGTCCTGGGCCGAGCCGATCGCGCGAATCTGCTCGCCGAGCTTCTGGCACTCCTCCAGCGCGTTCTCCTTGCCGATGAGCGCGACGACGGCGTCCCCCAACTGCTTCGCCGCCTTGGGCGCATCGCCCTTCATCGCTGCCGCCTGATCGAGGTGGTCGAGGATTCCGAGACACCGCGCGGCGCCCTCATCGCCCGCGCGCTTCTGGCAGAGCGTGCGGAGCCGCTTCGCGGAATCGCTGTATTGCCCGATTCGCGCCTGGACGCGCGCGACATGATCTACCATCTGTCCAAGGCGATCCTTGATCTCGTCCCTTGCCGCTTTCTCCTTCTTCCTCTGGAACTGCCGCTCGACCCAATGGCTGACCTGCTCGGGCGTGGGATTGGCCTCGGTGGCCAGCCCTTCGGCCTGGAGCACGTACTGGCACGGCCCGACGCCGAGCGTGTTCCGCATCACGTCAATGGGGAGAATCGTCGTCAGCGGCGTGGCCTTCGTGCGGTCAATCGGGTAGATGATCGCCGGCCCATCGGGGAGTGCCACCCCTGCGGGCGGCCCCTTCTCGTAGTCATACGAGATCGCCAGGCCATCCTTGCCTGCAACGCTGCACCGCCACTTGGCGGGGAAGGGCGGCTGCCAATCATCCTTCGCCCCCGCCGCCCGGCTGTGCCAGATCCCTTTTCCCTCCAGGAACGCGAGCCAGATGCTCTTGCCGCTGACCAGACGGATGTACCCGCCAACAATCGCCTTCGGCAGCGGCGCCTGGGAGACCCACATCTCCATCGCGTCGCCGCCATCGAGCAGGCGCAGGAAGTTGCTTTCGACCGGAAGGGCGACACCGGCGCCGGCCTCGGCATCGAGAACCATGTCGTCGGCGAAGAACTCCGGCACGACTACATAGCGGGCCTCTGAATCCGAGAACAGGCTGTCGGCTGCCTGGGAGGGGCGGATCTCCAGCACTCCTTCACCCGTTGTGAGGCGGAAGCGGGCGACCGGCTGAGCCTTCCCGTAAACAGCCTCAATCGTGACGGCGCCGGGGGTGTTCTCCATGATCTTGAACGAATCGGGGAGGAGCACGATCGGGCCACGCCCGGTCGGCGGGCCGAGGATTTGCGCGCTGCCCCGGCACCGAAGGCCCGCGGCGGCCCTCGAGTAGACATGCAGGTTGCAGGATCCGCTTGAAAGGATGGCCGTCAGCTTGTCGTTGACTAGTGCAACGTCGCCGGCAAACTTGTGGGTGAGGTTGCCCTCGGTTACTTGCCGCCAGCCGGCTCTCTTGGCGACATCCTCTGCGGAAGGGCGTGCGACGAAGCTCGTGCGGGTGTCGAAGATGCGGCAGAAGGGTGTGTCGGCCTCTTTCTCGGCGGCAAGGCCCAGGGCCGAGGCGGCGAGGGCGAGACAGAGGGCCGCTGAGGAGATCACACGGACATACACGGACGCACACGGACGGGCAGCTTCTCCCCGGAGGGGCCTCTGTCGGTGTCCGTCCGTGCAGGTCCGTGTCATCTCTTGGCAACCCTAGAGCGTGGGAACGAGAGGATCATCCATTCACCCAATCATCCATTTTCCCCCCGTCATTTCCAGTCGGGGTACATGTCCGAGCTGTCCTCGGTGAGCCTTTCAGGCTTGCCGCCGGCGGCGGGAATCACGTAGAGCTCCCAGGGGCCGCGCTCGCTGGCGCCCTGGCAGAAGATGATCTGCTTGCCGTCGGGGCTGAAGCGGCCATAGCGCTGGACGCCGCCAAACCAGGTGACGAGCTTGTTCTTCGTGCCGTCGGGGGCGATGGTGGCGATGTGCGTCTCGGTCTCGTAGATGATCGTCGCGCCGTCGGGCGACCAGTGGGGCTCGCAGGCGCCTTGCTGGTCGTAGACCTTGGTGGGCTTGCCGCCGGCGGCGGGGACGAGGAAGATGCCGTTCCCCGCGTCCCAGCGGCAGGCGAAGGCGATGGTGTCGCCCTTCGGGCTCCAGGCGGGGCCGGAGCAGTGGGGGAAGTCGTCTGGGGTCAGAGTCTTCTCGGCGCCCGAGGCGAGGTTGCGGGTGAGGATTTTCTCGCCGCGGCGGAGGGCAATCTTCGAGGCGTCGGGCGACCATTCGGCCTGGTCGCCGTCGCAGAGGCGCTCGGGCTTGGTGCCATCAGCACCCATTCTCCACACGCCCGGCTTCCCGCCGCGGGTGGAGGTGAAGAGGATGGCCTTGCCGTCGGGGCTGAAGACGGGGTCCACGTCGTTGTCGTCGTCGGTGCCCTGAGTGAGCTGCTTCATCCCCGAGCCATCAGCGTTGATGGTCCAGATGCGCCATTGCTCCGTGCGGTTGGAGGAGAAGACGATCTGCCCCTTCCGCTCGGCGGCGAGGGAAGAGAAAGAAAATGCAATGCAAAGGGCAAAGGGCAAAATGCAAAAGGCGAAAGGGGGAAACGGAGGACGCTTCATTACGGGGTTCCCTTCTCGGAGTGGGTGAAGCGGATGAAGGCGGCGTTGTCGAAGATCTGCTTGGCGAGGAGCTTGTAGCCCTCGGCGAGGGGGTGGCTGGCGTCGGCGTAGAGGGCGCTGGGGAGCGGGTCGGGGAGGAAGTGCGGGATGCCGTTGGCCTTGAGCCAGTCCTCGACGACCTGCTTGCGGTCGGCGTAGACCTGGCGGCTGTCGTCGGTGAGCATGTGCTCGTTGAAGGGGCCGACGAGGACGAAGAGGCGATTGCCCCGGCCGCGGAGCAGCTCGACGGTTTCGCGGAAGAAGCGCCACTGGAGCGAGGTGTCCAGCTCCACCCAGGCGAAGCCCTGCTTCGTGATGCCCTGCTCGGTCCACGGCCGGGCGTCGGGCCTGGGCGAGGGCGGCTCGTTGGGCGAGGGGAGCTGGAGCGTGACCGCCTCGACGGGGCAGTCGTAGGGGTGCTCCAGGGTCCACGACGCGAGGTCGCTGCCGCTGAACCAGGCGATCTGGAGGTGCTTCTTCCAGGCGTGGAACGGCAGGCGCCGCTCGATGACGATGCCGAGGCGCTCCCCGAATGGCTCCCTGTAGCACGGGATGCGCGGCGAGAACTGCGGCACGAGGGTCGGGTGGTTGAAGGCGAATTCCTTCTCGGTGCTGAGGTCGTGGCGGGCGGAGCCGGTCCAGAGCAGGTTGCAGTGGAGGACGACGTTTCGGTTGCGGATCGCGTGGCCGTAGTGGTCCATCAGGCCGAGCATTGCGGCGGGGTGAATGCCGTCCACGCCCAGGTTGGCGAAGTCCTCGCGGCCATCCAGCCGGTTGAGGTGGGCGGACAGCGTCTCCTCCTTCGGCACGTAGTGGCCCCAGACGACGGAGTCGCCGACGACGAGGGTCCTGCCCTGCGCGGCCGCGGCGCGGCAGAGGCGGCCGTAGGTGTAGTAGTCGTTGCCCAGGCGGAAGGGGAGGCGATGATCGGGCTCGATGTGCAGCGGCTCGACGAAGGGCCACACGAGGGGCGCGAGGCCGAGGACGGCCAGGATGATCGCCAGCGCGATCACCCACTCGCGGGGGCTGAGCCGCACGTCGTTCGAGCCGAAGCGGAGGTCAATCTTGTCGGACATCGCGGCCTCAGAACTGGAAGTAGATGAACGCCTTGTCGGCAGCGCCGCAGCATCCGGCGACGTAGAGGGCCATGAAGACGGCGAGCGCGATGCGCACGGGCGCCGAGCCGAGGAGCGCGCCGCGCAGCCTCGATTCGTAAATCCATTGATACGCCCACACGGCGGCGAGCAGGCCGAGGGCGAGGAGCGGGAACCGCGGGTCCGCCCACGCCGCGCCGAAGATTCGCCGGACAATCAGCCACGCGTCGCCCACGGTGCGCGCGCGGAAGAAGATCCAGGCGAAGGTCACGAAGGCGAAGACGAGGAGCCGCTTGACTGCGGTCGGGATCTGCTCGATGTAGAAGCGAGTCATTTCGAGCTTGCGGGTGGCCACGCGGCCCAGGGCGTGGAGGCCGCCCCAGATGACAAACGTCCAGCTCGCCCCGTGCCAGAGGCCCGAGATGACCATGGTGAGGGCCATGTTCACGTAGGTGCGGGCCTCGCCCTTGCGGTTGCCGCCGAGGGGCAGGTACACGTAGTCCTTGAACCAGGTGGAGAGGCTGATGTGCCATCGGCGCCAGAAGTCGCCCAAGCCGGTGGCCAGGTAGGGGTTGTTGAAGTTGAGCATGATGCGGAGGCCCATCATGCGGCCGAGGCCGCGGGCCATGTCCGTGTAGCCGCTGAAGTCGAAGTAGATCTGCCAGCCGAAGGCCACGGTGGCGAGGAGCAGGGCCAGCCCGTCGAACTGGTCGGGCCGGGCGTAGGCATGGTCCACGTAGAGCGCCAGGTAGTCGGCGAGGGCCCGCTTCTTGAAGAGGCCGACGAGGAAGAGCGACAGGCCATCGGCCACGTCGTGGCGCGTGATCTTGGGCGTCTCGCGGAGCTGGCGGAGCAGGTTGGTCGAGCGCTCGATGGGGCCGGCCACGAGCTGGGGGAAGAGCGACACGTAGGTCGCGTAGCGGATGAAGTTCGGCTCCTCGTCCATCTGGCCGCGGTAGCAGTCAATCGTGTAGGTCATGGACTGGAAGACGAAAAACGAGATGCCAACGGGCAGGAGGATGTCGGGCACGGGGACGGCGTAGGGGACGCCGAGGGCCGCGAAGAGGTCGTTGAGGCTGCGGGTGACGAAGCCTGCGTACTTGAAGAAGCCGAGCATCCCGAGGTTGATGACGACGCTGAGAGCGACCCACGGCTTCTTGCGGCGGGAGTGGGACATGCCGAGCACCGCCAGGTAGTCGGCCGACGTCGAGGTGATGATGAGCAGCAGGTAGAGCGGGTTCCACCAGCCGTAGAACACGTAGGACGCGAAGAGCAGCCAGGGGAGCTTGAGCCGCGTGTGCCGCGTGGCGAGGTGGACCGGGTAGACGATGAGGAAGAAGACGGCGAAGACCCAGGTGTGGAAGAGCATGCCGCCGCCCTATTCCATCAGCGCTCGGACGTGTGCTTCGGCGGCCGAGGCGAGGTTGTCGAGGTTGTAGCCGCCCTCGAAGACGGAGATGAGGCGTCCCCCGCAGCACTTCTCGGCGATGCCCTTGACGATGCGCGTCAGCTCGGCGTAGCACGGCGTCGTGACCTTCATCCGCCCGAGCAGGTCGTCCGCGTGCGCGTCAAAGCCGCAGGAGATGAGCACGAAGTCGGGCTTGAAAGCCAGCGCCGCGGGCCGCAACTGCTCCTCGAACGCCTTCTTGTACTCGGCGTCGCCTGAGCCGGCGGGAAGCGGCACGTTGAGCTTCGTGCCGACGGCTTTCCCCGTGCCCCGGTCGGTCGCCAGCCCTGTGCGGGGGTAGAAGGGGTGCAGGTGGACGCTGAAGTAGAAGACCGTCGGGTCGTCGTCGAACGCGGCCTGGGTGCCGTTGCCGTGGTGCACGTCCCAGTCCACGATGAGCACCTTTGCCAGCTTGTGCTTCTTCTGGAGGTAGCGGGCGGTGATCGCGACGTTGTTGAAGTAGCAGAAGCCCATCGCCTGGTCTTTGAGGGCGTGGTGGCCGGGCGGGCGAATGGCGCAGAAGGCGTTACGGACCCTCCCCGCCATCACCGCGTCGGCTGCGGCGAGCACCCCGCCGACGGCGTTCCGGGCGACCTCGAACGTCTCCTTGCACACGGGCGAATCGCGCGTGTCCATGAACGGCACCCCCTCCTCGCAGCCCTTCTTGAGCCGCTCGACGTATTGCTCGGAGTGGACCGTGGTGATCCACTCGATGGCGGCGGGCGCGGGCTGGATGGGGACGAGCTGCTCCAGGAGGCCCTTCTCCTTGAGGCGTTCGACCATCGCGGTGAGGCGTTCGGGCCGGTCGGGGTGGCCGGGGCCGGTCTTGTGCTGGAGATAGATGTCGCCGTAGAGGAAGCCCGTGGGCGGCGTCCTCGGCCCCTTTGCGCCCTCGGGACCCTGCGCTCCGCTCTCCCTTGTCATTCTGAGTTTGTCGAAGAACCTTTCGGAGCGGCAACCCCCGGCCAAGGGGCGGAGTTCGACAGCGATGGTCAACTCCCCTGAAAGGTTCCTCGACAGGCTCGGAATGACAGGGGGATGGGAGGCGCCGGTGGGTCCGAAGGTCCCGCGTGCGATTGTCGCGCTTTCGCGCGAAAGCGCGACGGTCCCCGGGCCCGCCTTCGGCCGCCGCACGCAGCGGAAGCCGATGGCGTCGTCGCTGAAGCAGGCGTCCTGCATGCCCGGCGCTTGGCCCACGCGATAGGCGGGGCGGCAGGCGTCGGGGCTGGAGTTCCACGCCCCGCCGCGCAGGACGTGCAGCTTGCCCTCGGCGGGGCCGGCCGGGTTCCGCTGGGGGCTGGCCGCGTAGTAGGTCGGCTCGTAGACGTCGTTGCACCATTCGGCGACGTTGCCGAGCATGTCGTGAAGGCCCCAGGGATTGGGCGCCTTCTCGCCCACAGGATGCGTCCGCTTCCCCGAGTTGGCGGCGAACGAGGCGTGGTCGGCTAGGAGGCGCGGGTCGCTGCCGAAGGGGTAGACCGTGGTCGTCCCTGCCCGGCAGGCGTATTCCCACTCGGCCTCGGTGGGCAGGCGATAGCCGTCGGCGGCGGAATCGCACCGCGCCGTTTCGGGGTCGTAGCAGGGGGCGAAGCCCTCGGCCTTCGAGCGCGCGTTGCAGTAGAGCGCGGCATCGCCCCAGTTGATCATCTCGACGGGCAGCCTGTCGCCCTTGAAATGCGAGGGGTCGGCCAGGACGAGCCGCTTGTACTCCCCCTGCGTCACCTCGGTGCGGTCCATGACGAAGGCATCGAGCCACACCCTGTGGACCGGCTGCTCGTCGGGGTCGCCGGCGCGGCTGCCCATGTCGAGCCAGCCGGCGGGGAGGGCGACCATCTCGATGCCGGACTGGGTGGTGATGACCTGGGGCTTGGCCGCAGACGGCGCTTCGGCCCGTTCGCACGAGGCGAGCGCAGCGGCGATGGCAAGGGCCACCACACTGCCGACTGCCGACTGCCGACTGCCGACTTGCGTCCTCATTTCGCCTCTCGCTTCAGGGGCACCCAGTCGGGCTCCTTGTTGCACTTGCCGTCGTGGGTGATCAGCACCCAGCGGTCCTTCTTCGAGGCGTCGGCGACGCAGATGTCCCAGCCCTCGGCGGGGATGCCGATCATCTCGGGGGCGAAGCCGAGACGCTTCTTACTGGGGCCGCGGCTGAAGGCCACGTACTTGCCATCGGGCGACCAGTCCACGTGGTAAATCTTCGTCGGCTCGCGGCTGGTCGCCACGTCGCGCGCGTGGGCCATCTTCGGCTCGGGGCCGCTGAGGTCGAAGTCGGCCACGCGCAGCGCCCAGTCGCTCGCGCCCCAGGCCACGTGCTTGCCGTCCGCGCTGAAGTCGGGCCGGCACCCGGGGAGCTGGAGGTTGACGACCTTCATCCCGCCGGCCTCGATGGCGAGGATCGCGTGCTTGAAGCCCATCCCCGCGTGGATGGTGGAGACGAACCACTTGTCGTCGGGCGCCGCGGCGATGTTGTAGAGGTGGTGGATGCCCTTGTTCACGTGCTCCTTGTGCGTGCCCGTCTTGAGGTCGAAGACGAAGAGGCCCTTGGTCGCATAGTCGAGCGGCGTGAACTTGTCGAATTCGCTCTTGAGGTAAACGATGCCCGAGCCGTCGCCGGTCCAGCACGGCTCGCGGCCGCCCTTCGCCACGAGCGTGCGGCCGGTGCCGTCCATGTTCATGTAGTAGGCGTTGCGGATGGCGGTCTCGCCCTTCCCCTCGTCGGCGACGAAGCAGAGCTTCGTGCCATCGGGCGACACGTGGGGGTACAGCTCGTCGAAGTCGGGCGTCTTCGTCAGGTTCACCGGCTCGGAGCCGTCGGCGTTGACCACGAACAGCTCCCAGTTGTCGTCCCGAAGGGTCTCGTAGACGATTCTGAAGGGCACCTTCTTCAGCTCGGCGCGGAACTCCGCCTCCTGCTCGGCGCTCAGCGGCGGGACGGGCGGCGGCTTCTCCTCCTTCTTCTCAGCTCCCGCCGCGAGGGCCGCCAGGACGAGGAAAAGGAAACCGACTCTCCGCATGGCCTCAGCCTCCTCTCCTTGACGCACGCCCCCCGAGTTGCCATACTGCCGAGGAAGCAGTATAGAAGGAGTCCCCCGCGCAATCAATCCGAACTGTGGGCAAGGCCGCAAACAGCCGTGGGAGGAAGGAGGACCTGCGATGAACCGTCGGTCGTTTCTGCACAATTCGGGCCAGGCCGCGGCGGGCGCCGCACTGGCGGGGCTCACCATCACGGCGTTCCGCCCCGGCAGCGCGCTCGGGGCGAACGAGCGGGTGAACGTGGCGCTCGTCGGCTGCGGCGGACGCGGCCGCTACGTGCTCCGCGGCCTCGTCGAGCAGGGCGCCCGCGCCGCCTGCCTGTGCGACCTGCTCTCGAACCGCCTCGACGAGACGGCGAAGTTCGTCGCCGCCGTCCAGAAGGAGGAGCCGGCGAAGGTCAAGGAGATGCGGCAGGTGCTCGACTCCAAGGACGTGGACGCGGTGGTCCTCGGCCTGCCCGACCACTGGCACGCGCCCGCCTCGGTCCTGGCCTGCCAGGCGCGCAAGGACGTCTACGTCGAGAAGCCCCACTCCCACAACCTTTGGGAGAGCGGCAAGATGGTCGAGGCGGCGAGGAAGCACGAGCGCGTCCTCCAGGTCGGCACGCAGAACCGCTCCGGCCCCTACACCCTCGCGGCCCGCGAATACGTCAAGAGCGGCAAGCTCGGCAAGATCGCGCTCGTGCGGGTCTTCAACATGAAGTCGGGCGGCCCCTTCAAGCTCGGCGACCCCGGCAAGCCGCCCGAGGGGTTCAACTGGGACACCTGGCTCGGCGCCGCCCCCGCCCGCCCCTACCATCAGCACATCTTCCGCGGCGGTTGGCACAACTTCTGGGACTTCTGTAGCGGCGACATGGGCGACGACGGCATCCACCAGCTCGACCTCGCCCTGATGCTGATGGGCGACCCGCCCCCGCCCAAGAGCGTCCGCGCCCTCGGCGGCCGCTACGCCCACCGCGGCGACGACTCCGAGTGCCCCGACGTCCAGCTTGCCTCCTGGGACTATGGGGACTTCGTGATGTCCTTCGAGCTGACCGGCTATCCGCGCTACATGGAGAAGACGAGCGGGACCATCCGCCGCAACGACGTGCTGCCCTACTGGACGATGAACGCCACGCGGATCGAGCTGTACGGCTCGCAGCTTCTGATGACCGTCGGGCGTCACGGTGGCGGGTGGGTCGTCCAGCAGTCGGGCGGCGGCATAGTGGACAAGATGTATGGCCGCCCGTGCGACGAGCCGCACTACGCCAACTTCCTCGAATGCGTGAAGACGCGCAAGAAGGCGAACGCCGACATCTCGATCGCCCACGCCAGCAACGTCGCCCTGCACATGGGCAACATCGCCCATCGCGTCGGCAACGTCGCACTCACCTACGACCCCAAGACTGGCCAGTTCAAGCACCCGGAGGCCAACAAGCTCCTCAAGCCCCCGTACCGCAAGGGCTACGAAATCCCCGACGAGGTCTGATACCCCACGCGAGTGTCCTGAAGGAGAGGCCCATGGCCAGGGAACTTGACCTCAAGCGGGAATGCCAGCGGACGAAGCCCGACTTCGTGGTCTATGCGCCAGGGAGCGTGGACGGCTCGTCGGGCGACACGGGGAACGAGCACTTCCTGGTGTTCGACGGCCCCGACGGCTCGCTGATGGTGGTGTGGACGCAGAGCACGTTCGAGGGCCGCAGCGACCAGCGAATCGTCTTCTCTCGCAGCGCCGACGGCGGGACGACGTGGGCCGCGCCCCGCACGCTCGCGGGCAAGGGCGCCGACCCGAAGACGGGCAAGGGGATGTGCAGTTGGGGCTTCCCGCTCGTCTCCAAGAAGGGCCGCATCTACGTGGTCTACAGCCGCCACGTCGGCGTCAACGACCTCTGGAGCCACACGACCGGCCTCATGGCCGGCATCTACAGCGACGACGCGGGAAAGACCTGGTCCGAGGAGCAGACTATCCCGATGCCCCGGAGCAAGTGGGACAACCCGGACGCGAGCGTGCCATCGAATTGGATCGTGTGGCAGAAGCCGGCGCGGCTGTCCGAGGGGAAGCACTTCGCGGGGTTCACGCGCTGGGTGAGCCCGAAGGTGCGGCCGCCCGCGCCGCTGAAGGTCTGGTGGGCTGAGGCATCGGTCGTCGAGTTCCTCCGCTTCGAGAACCTCGACGAGCACCCCGAGCCTTCCTGCCTCGTCGTCCGCTACTTCATGTCCGACGACCAGGCGCTCCAGGTCGGGCTGGTCGGCCATCCTAAGGTCAGCGTGGTGCAGGAGCCGAGCGTGGTGCCGCTGCCCGACGGGCGGCTCTTCTGCGTGATGCGGACGACCACCGGCAGCCCCTGGTGCAGCGTGTCGGACGACGCGGGGAAGACGTGGCGGGCGCCCGAGCCGCTGCGCTACCGCGACGGCGGCCCGGTGCTTCGCCATCCGTGCAGCCCGTGCCCCATCTACGCGACGGGCGAGGGGCAATACGTCCTGCTGTTCCACAACCACGACGGCCACTTCGGGCCGTGGGACCCCACGCAGACCTCCTATCATCGGAGGCCGATCTACGTCGTGCGCGGCGAGTTCCGCAAGGGCGCCCATCAGCCCGTGTGGTTCTCGGGGCCGCGGTTCCTGATGGACAACGATGGCGTTCCCCTCGGCCCGCTCACGATGGGCATGGGCCGCACCGATCTGGCCATGTACGCCAGCATGACCTTCCACGACGGCGAGCCGGTGCTCTGGTATCCCGAGCGCAAGTTCTTCCTGCTCGGCAAGAAACTGCCGACCGCCTGGTTGGGAGAGATGGAAGTGCCGGCGAGGTGAGAATGACGGCGCGGGGCCGGGACCACCTCACGGCCGAGGGCGGGCGGTGGTTTGGAGGGGTGCGGGCTTGTCGTAGAGGCGTTCGCCCTTGCGGATAGCCTCGCGGCGCCGGCGTTCGGCGGCGAGGCACTCCTGGTAGAAGGCTTCGCGCTGCTGGTCCTTTTCACAGGGCACGAAGCCGGGCATGTCGGCCCGCGGGCGCTTGGCCAGGAACTCCTTGCCCGCCTTGATGAGGGCGAGGGCCTCCTTGTACTGCGGACCGTCCTTCGCCAGCTTCGCCAGGCAGGGGCTTAGCTCGGGGCGGTCGAAGCTCACCCACGGCCCCGTGCTGCTCGCGAAATTGCCCTCCCGCTGCCAGTTGATGCCGGTCAGGGCAGCGAGACGCGCCATCTGCCCGCCGTAGAGGGGGCACCGGCCGCCGAGGTTGTCGGGATAGGCGCTGTAGTAGCTGGCGTAGTAGGGGGCGTTGATGTCGATCCACGTGACGATGCGGTCGAGTTCCTCCCTGGTGAGCCGCACGTCGTTGTGGCCCTTGAGGATCTGCTGGACGATTCGGCTGGCGTGGGCGCCCCAGGAGTAGGGAGGCTGGATGTTGGCCGGCCCGGCGCCGATGGCCTTGATGCAGCCCTTCCGCCAGAGATGGGTGTAGGAGGCGTTGAAGAACACGTCCTTGTCGCCCGCGAGGACGAGCTTCTCGCCGCCTTTGGTGCCGAAGTCGTGGCACTTCACGCAATGCTTGTCGAGGACGGGCTGGACCTCGGCCAGGTAGTTGAAGATGCGAGGCGGGCCATACCAGGGCTCGATGCGGCTCGGCGCCCGCCGCAACGCCATCGGCGGCGCCAGGCCGACCGGCGGGGCCTCGTGCCGCCGCTCGTGGCAGCCCACACAGCCCGTCCGCTCGCCCGACTGAAGGACCGTGCCGCTCCGCATGGACTGCACCATCATGCCGCACTCGTCGAGGAGCTGGAAGAAGATGAACGTGTCGGAGGGGACGGTGAAGTAGGCGGAGCCGTCGGCCTCGACGGGCACGGTGCCCAGGATGCGTTTCGCGGTGAAATCGTGCCAGTTCATCCCCGGAGCCATAAAGCCCTGGCCATACCACTTGGCAGGCGTCCAGCCCCGCTTCTCGGGCGACTCGACGATGCGGATCTTCTTCACCGAGCCCGGCTTCACGCCCTGCATGTGCGAGCCGATATAGACGTTCTGGACGTAGAGGGTGCCCTCCTTGCCCTCGAAGTCGCGGCGTGGCGGGAGGAGGGGCGGCTTGGGGCGGGGGGCGAGCGGCATCGGGTAGAAGCAGCTCGGCGGCTCCGCGTGGAGGAGCACCTCGTTGCCGAAGGTGTCCACCAGGTAGATGCCCATCTCGTTGCCCTTGCCGGTCATTCGGGAGACGAGGAAGTGCTTGTCGCTGAGGGGCCAGGGGCTCTCGTACTTGGGCAGAATGGGGTTGAGGCGGTCGCAGTTGAAGGCATCGCTGTCGCTGAGCCAGTCGCGGACCGCTGCCGGCCAAGTGCGGGCGATGGCACCCTTGCCATCGGTGGCGATGCGTGGCTCGAGGATCGCCAGCGGCCCCCACATATTATGGTGGTGCGTGCTGAGGGTGCAGAGGAGGCGTCCCGTGCCGGGAATCGGCTGGCCGTAGTAGACGGCGGCGGGGTCGGCCGTGTTGTTGCCGTAGACGGTCGCCTGGTTCGTGCCGTCGGGGTTGACGGACCAGAAGCCGTGGGCGTCGCCGAAATTGCGGTCCACATACTCCCATCGCTTGTAGAGGATGCGGCCGTCAGGCATCAGGGCCGCGTGGTTCTCGAAGAGGGTGCTCTTCGTGATCTGGTGGATGTTCGCGCCGTCGGCCTCCATACGGAAGAGGTTCGCCCCGATATCCTGGCTGCACATGTTGTACTTCGGCTCGCGGGTCGAGGAGAAGACGATCGAGCCGTCGGGCAGATAGATGGGATCGAAGTCGCTCACGCCTGGGGCGAAGGTGAGCTGCTTCAGCCCCGAGCCATCGGCGTTGACCTCGAAGATGTGGAGATTCTCCTTGGGGTCGCGCCGCATGGCGAAGAGGAGTTTCTTGGCGTCGAAGCTGACGCATGGGCTGCGGACGATGCCCTGGGGCGCCTCGACGAGGGTCTTCACCTGGCCGGTGCGCGGGTCGAACGCCTTCAGCGCCCCGCCGTGGCGATACCTGCCATCCGATGCCTCGCCGACCTGGGAGAGGGTGTCAATGGCGTGGTAGGACGCGATGTGCTGGGCGTGGACGCAAAACAGGAGCGGCTGGCCGCTCACGAGTGGGTTGGCGACGAGGGCCTCGCGGCGGAGCGACTCGAACTCGGCCGTGAGCTTTGCCGCTTCGTCGGGCTTGGCTGCGGTGAACCCTTTCTCGATCTCGGCCAGTCGTGCCAGAAACTCGTCGCCCTTCGGATAGCGCTCCGTGAAGGTGTCGCGAAGATCCTCGACGGCCTGCCGCGGCGCCGCGAACGCGGCGGGGCTGAGCTTGAAATCCGCCGCCCACTTCGGCACCGATGCGACGGCCGGCCTGGCGCTCGCCGCCGGCAGGGGAGGGCACACCAGCCCCTGCGGGTGGAACCAGAGGACGTCCCACGCCTCCTTGCCCAGGTTATCGTGGACGAAGCGGATGCTGCGGACCGCATAGTCGAAGCGAAGGGTCTCGTCGTAGACCTTCCGGTCGCCCGGCGCGAGCGTGCGCTCGACGAGCTTGTGCTCGGCGCCGTCGCTGTCGGTCGCGACGACGGTGAACTTCAGGCCGTTGTTGCTCGACCTGGCCGCCTGGTCGGTGAGGGCGTATTGGAGCCGCCACGAGGAGCCTTTCGCGAAGCTCACCTTCCATTCGGCCTGGAGCACATTGCCGTCGGGGAAGGCCAGCATCACGAGGCCGGGGCGGCGCCGGCCGCGCACGTTGGCCTCGCCGAGGGCGATGTAGCTCCGCGAATCGCGCTCCCACTCGAACCCCCCGCCGAGCTGGTGGTCCGGCAGCGTGTTGCCGCACGCGTCGCGCCACACGAAGCGCTGAGCCTGTGCGTCGCGCACCGCGACATCCTTGGGGTGGAACGGGCAGACTTCCCCCGCCAGCAACCCCTGCGACGCCAGATTCAGGAGCGCGAGGCAACCCAGAATGGCAAGCAGCTTCTTCACGGCTTCGGTCTCTCTGCGACACCTGTGATGCCGCTATGGTAGCCGCGGGACAGAGGGATGTCTACTCGCCGTTCAGCGTTCCGCCGCGGCGGCCGGCTGCTGCGCCCGCAGGTCGTAGCAGTAGAGGGCGTCGGCGCCGCGGAGGAAGAGGCGGCCGTCGGCCCAGGCGTGGCTCATCGCGGCCTGGTAGGTTGTGGCGTGGGGGTGAGGCGGCGACCACATCGGGCCGACCCTGGCGCCCGCCTTGGCCGGGAAGGGAAACATCTTGGTGTGGCCGTGCTGCGAGTCGGGGTGCAGGACGAAGAGGCCGGGGAGGGCGAGGAGGTGCCCTTCGTCCCACCGCACCTCCGTCGGCAGGTGGCTCGAGGCGATGCGTTCGCCGGTGGCGGCCTTGACGAGGTAGTAGGAGTACTTGCCGCGGAAGCACAGGAGGTCGCCCGAGGCGGCGCCAATGGGGCAGTTGGATGGCGCGCCCCACTCGGTCGGGGCCTCCCAGGCCAGCTCGGGGCCTTTGGGCGTGAGGCGCCAGCAGGCGACCTGGCCGTAGTTGTCGCCGGGGGCGGAGTGGATGCCGCCGGGGTCGTCGAAGCTCGCCACCTTCTTGCGCTCCTCGCGCTGGAGCTTGTGGCCGACGAGCAGGTCGCCCGCCAGGATGACCGAGTACTCGTTGTCGCCGGCGCCGTCGAACTGCCAGGCGACCTGGCCGCTCGCCGCCTCGATGCAGGCGACGATGCCGCCTTCGTTGGCGGCGAGGACGTAGTGCCGCCCGTCCTTGCTCCAGGCGAGGGGCGTGGCGCACTTGCCCAGCACCCTGGGCACGCGCCAGAGCACCTTGCCGCTGGTCGCATCGAGGCCGACGAGCCCGCAGGCGCCGATGCCATCGGGCGCGACCACCGTGCCGCCGCTGGCGTTCAGGCCGTGGCAGAAGGAGCGGGTGGGGGCGGCGACGTTCCGCTTCGCCAACGCGTCGGCCTTGAACTTCTTCATGAAGTCCGAGTAGCCCGGCACCTCGGCCCGCCAGAGCACTTTGCCCGAGGCGGCGTCCACGCAGCGCACGATGCCGAGCGCGCCGAGGACGAAGACCTTGCCCTCGGCGACGACGCCCGTGCTGTTGGTGAGGCTGCACTTGTGGTCGTAGAGGTTGATGCCCTCGCGGGGCCAGGCGGCGCTGTCGGGCAGCGCGTAGTCGGCCTTCAGCCGCTGCTCGTCGCGCCACCCGCCGGTGACCTGCCCCTTCACGTCGGCGGGCGCCAGCGGGTCGCGGCCGCCCTTCGGCCACTTGCCGGCGAAGGTGCCCTTGACTTGTTGCCCCTCGATGGCCAGGTCGAGCTGGAGCGGCATGCGGCTGGCGAGGCGCGGCACGCTCTTGCTGTTGCCGAACATCTCGTGGCCGATCACGAGCTGCCCTGTGAGGCGCGCGCCGTCGAGCTTGAGGCCCGCTGCGTCGGCGCCCCCCATGCCCAGGGGCACGACGACGGCGCGCTCGACCCGGCTGCCGAGGGTCATGAGCAGGATTCGCGCCGCCTGGTCGCCCGGCAGGGGAGCCAGCGCGCAGTCGAGCCACGCCACGGCCCCCGACGGCCCGGCCGCGGCCGCGCCCGACGCATCGCCCGCCGCGGCGGCCGCGGCCTGCAAGGCGAGGGCCGGAAGAGCCGCCATCACCAGCCTGGTCATGCCCCACCTGGCCATGGTCGCCCCTTTCGCTCGTGAACGGAGATTGGTGTTGCGTGCGCAAGCCCATTATGTGTACCATGGCCGCCGAGGCAAGTTCGCATCTCGGGACCCGCTGTTGATCGGACAGGAGACGGCGCATGGGGAAGACGCATCGCGTGGCCATCATCGGCTGCGGCAGGACGGGCAAGCTGCATGCGAAGGGCTACCTGGCCGAGCCGCGGTGCCAGGTGGTTGCCCTCGCGGATATTGACCGCGCGAAGGCCGCGGCGCTCGCCAAGGCCCACGGCTCCGGCGCGGCGATCCACGCCGACTACAAGGCGATGCTCGCCGCCGAGAAGCCGGACCTCGTGAGCATTTGCCTGTGGACGAAGCAGCACCTGCCCGCGATCCGCGACTGCATCGAGGCAGGCGTCCGCGCCATCCACTGCGAGAAGCCGATGGCGCCCACCTGGGGCGAGGCCCAGGAGATCGCCGCCATTGCCGGCGCCTGGGGCGCCCGCGTGACCTTCAGCCACCAGCGCCGCTTCGCCCCCTCCTACGCCCGCGCCCGCGAACTCCTCCACGGCGGACAGCTCGGCGAGCTCGAACGCATCGAAGCCTACAACCCCGCCAACATCCTCGACTGGGGCACCCACACCGTGGACCTCGTGAACATGTACAACAAGGAGACTCCTGCCAGGTGGGTCATGGCCCAGCTCGACGCCCGCGAGGTGAAGAAGTGGTTCGACATCCCTTTCGAGTTCGCCCTTGTCGCCTCCGTGCGCTTCGAGAACGGCGTGCGGGCCATCTTCCACTCGGGCGACGACAACGAGTTCCCGCAGGGCATTCGCCTGGTCGCCAGCCGCGGCGTCATCGAGCTGCGCGGCGAATCCAAGCTCCGCTGGCTCCGCTACGGCACCGGAATCTGGGAGGAAGTGGATTTCCACACCGGCCCGACCGACCACAGCCCCATCGCCATCGGCGGCGTGGTGAAAAACCTCATTGATACGCTGGAGAGCGGCCAGGAGCCCGAGCTGTCGCTCGACCGTGCGCTGCGCGGCACCGAGATCATCTTCGCCATCTACGAGTCCTGCCGCCGCCGGGCGCGCGTGGACCTCCCTCTCCAGATTCCCGACAACCCCTTTATCGCCATGCTCGAAGGGGGCGTGCTGGGCAAGGGATAGTCCGCGTTTCTCCCCAGCCCATCCCGCAGGAAGTGAAACACGCCCCCCTCTTGTCATGCTGAGCTTGTCGAAGCACCTTTCAGGGGTGTGAGCGCCGACAACGCAGTGTCCTCCATCACGTTGGCTCCCTCCCCCGAAAGGTTCCTCTACTTCGCTCCGCTCGGAATGACAACGGTTTGCGCTCTGCTGCAAGCAGGGCTGGTGAGAAACGGGGAATAACACCCATGTATCCTATTGGCCCGCGGCGCGGGCCATAAGAAAACCCGCCGCGGGCCGGGGGGCCCAACGGCGGGTTGGAACGTCGGGGTCGCAGACTCAGCGCTTGGAGAACTGGAAGCGGGCGCGGGCGCGCTTGCGGCCGTACTTCTTGCGCTCCTTCTCGCGCGAGTCGCGGGTTAGGAGGCCCTCGTCCTTCAGCCGGCCGTGGTTCTCCCTGTCCATCTTGATCAGCGCGCGGGCGATGCCCAGGAGCATGGCGCCGGCCTGGGAAGACACGCCGCCGCCCTCGATCTTGGCCAGAACGTCGTACTTGTTGATGGCCTTGGCCGCGCGCAAGGGCGCGCGGATGGCCTGCTGGAGGCGATCGATGGGGAAATACTCGTCGGCCTCGCGGCCGTTGACGAGCATGCGGCCGGTGCCGCGGCGCAGGCGGACGCGCGCGGTGGCGGTCTTGCGGCGGCCTGTGCCCCAGCAGAAATCAGTGGCGGCGCTGGCGGTTGCGGCGGTCGTGGGCAAGCGGGGTCTCCTTCGTGCGTCACGGCATCGCCAGCGGCTGCGGGTTCTGCGCCGCGTGCGGATGGGTGGAGCCTTTGAAGATCTTGAGTTTGCGGAGCATGCGCCTGCCCAGGTTGCTGTGGGGCAGCATGCGCCGCACGGCCTCGCGGATCACCTGGTCGGGCCGCGTCGCCATCATCTCGCGCAACGTCTTCGTGCGCATGTGGCCGGGGCGGCGCGACAGAATGTGATAGGGCTTCTGGTCGAGCTTGCGACCCGTCACGCGCACCTTCGCGGCGTTCACCACCACCACGAAGTCGCCCGTGTCCACGTGCGGCGTAAAGGTCGGGCGATGCTTCCCGCACAGGACCGTGGCCAGGCGCGTGGCCAGCCGGCCGAGGATCTTGCCCTCCGCATCCACAACGTGCCACTGCCGGACCACGTCGGCCGGCTTGGCCATATACGACTTCGTCATCGAGGCACTCCGATGCGGCAACCGCGAACCACAGAAGCTCTAATTGTACCGATCCGGCCCCTTGGAGTCAACCATCTTTTTCTTGACAACCCGAGGGGATCCGGCTAGACTCTCCGGCGGCCCTTCTCGCCGAAGTGGCGGAATTGGCAGACGCGCTAGGTTCAGGACCTAGTGGCCTTAACGGCCTTGGGGGTTCGAGTCCCCCCTTCGGCACCACCTCCAGGCCTGAATTCCCCCAATGGTTGCGGCAACGGCACGATGAGCTACCTGAACCTCAAGGAGGCAGGGCTCGTCTGAGGCGAGGAAGGGAGAGCCGGACCGCCAGTGCCCATCTGGCCTGCTGGCCCGCGTTCAGCGGCTGCCCGCGAGCAGGTCGGCGCGCGCGGCGAGGAATCCCCACGTGTAGGCCGTCGGCGCAATCGTCTGGTGCACCGTGTACTCGTTCGACGAGGGCACGAGGTAGATGTCCCAGTGCGACTCGGCGGCGGGCCAAGTGCGCGCGTCGGGCACCATAGTCCTGCCCAGATACCAGATGTATGCCCAGTTGTCGAAGCCGTAGCGCTCGGCCGGGTCGCTGATGCCGTAGACGGTGATGCCTGCGGGCGCGGGCTGGCCGGTCATGCGGCTGTCGATGTGCAGGGGGTTGCGCACGGGCTTGTGGCCGAGGCCCGTGGTGTAGACCAGGTTGTCGGGGTTGACGCCGATGGCGAACTGGCAGGCGCGGAGGGCGGAGGCGAGGAAGCGCTCGTCGCCCGTGAGCGCCCAGGCGCGGGGCGCGGTGCGCGAGATCATGCCCGGCGCCGTGAAGTAGCCGACGAAGCCCATCGGCGGCAGTTGCGACACGTCGGTGGTGAGGCCCCACGCGTTGCCCTCGGCGAAGCGGATGCCGGCGTCGGCGAACTTCACGGTGAGGTCGCGGGCCTTCCGCTTCAGCGCCGCGTCGCCGACCCCCTCGGGCAGGCGGGTGTAGGCGAACGCCGCCTCCTGCTGCCTCAACAGCTCGGGGTTCGCATCCTTCAGGACCGTGGTGGCGAGGAAGGCGTCGTGGTAGGCGGCGTCGCGCGTGAGGGCGAAGAGCTCGACGGCGGCGAGGTTGCGCCCGCGGTCGGCGTCCCCCACCTTGCCGCCGCGCGCGGCGACGGCGGCCTCGACGCGCTGGGCGTTGGCCTCGGCCCACTTCCAGGCCAGCACTGCCGCCTCGCGGTACTCCGCCGCCAGCTTCGGCGCCACGCGCTCGGCGACGCGGGCGAACTTCGCAGCACTGGCCGCGAAGGTCCAGCTCGACACGTGGTCGGGCGCGAACACGCCGGCGACGAGCGTCTCCTGCCAACTGCACTCGCCGGGACGCGGGTGCGCCGTGCTCTCGATGCCGCCGCGCACGCCGCCGTCGGGAAGCTGGAGCCGCCGGTAGAAGCTGAGATCCCACAGGGCCTCGTCGAGGATGTCGGGCAGAGCGTTGGCCCGCTCGTCGGGCGGGAGGCTGAGGCGCACCGTGGCGAAGTAGTCGGGGAACAGCTCGTAGAGCTCGAGGAGCAGATACGTGACGCTGAGGTGGAGGCTGCGGCGGTCCCAGTCGCCGGCGTCCATGTAGCCGCCCCAGGCCTCGGGCACGAAGGTGCAGTCGGCGGCGCGTTTGCCGACGAGGCCCCTCACACTGTCGAGCACGGCCTTGATCTCGCCGTCGAGCATCGTGCGGTCCATCGGCACCACACGGAAGCCGTCGGCGGGGTGCATGTTGCGGGGGCGGCGGTAGTCGGTGAAGGGCGGCCCAAGCTCGATGCCGCTGCGGTGGTGCAACAGGCCCATCATCGAGGTGCGGAACGCCCTCTCCCACGCATCGCGCGCGATCTCGAAGGGGTAGCTGCACCCCACACCCTCGACGCACACGCGATAGCGCCCTGGCTTCGAGAAGGGGCCGAAGTCGAGGGCGTGGACGTCGGTCTTCCCATAGTTGCGCCCCGCCTTGAAGCTCTCCTTGTCCGCGGCGGCCTTGAGACGCCGCGACGTGCCCGAGAACACGACGGCGCCCGTGGCCTCGTCGAGCAGGTGGAAGGGCGTGCCGTCGGCGTAGCTCATCGCACCGCCCGTGCCGAGCCACACGCTGAGGAGCGCCCGCTTGAACGGGTCGTCGGGGCGATAGCCGACCTGCGAGGCGTGGACGGCGATGCTGCGCGTGGTGCGCGGAGCGTAGACGAAGTCGGTGTGCTCGACGCTGGCGTTGACGCCCGCGAAGCGCACGCGGCAGCGCGTGCCCTCGGCCATCGGCGCGGCGAGCTTGAGGAACACGGTGACCTCGCTGCCCCTGGCATCGATCTGGTTGGGCTTGCGCTTCCACCAGACCCGCGCGGGCCGCTGGGCATCGGTCGCGCCCTCGGCCTGGATGCGATAGGCGGCCGGCTCGTCCACGGTGACCACGGTCAGGGCGGCTCCCAGCACCGGCTCCTCGGGATGAAGCCTGTTGGTGCCAATCGCGAGCGCCCCGAGCTTGCGCTTCCGCCCGCCCTCCTGGCGCTCGACCTCGATGTGGATGGGCGTCTCGACGACCGTGTCGCCTTCCCAGGCGATCACCTTGTCGCCGCTGCGCTTCCACTCGTCGCCGGGTTGTTTCTCGTAGGGCTGCTGGCCGACGCGCTGGAGGGTCTTCTCCTGGAGCACGAGGGCGATGACGTCGGGCGCGACGGCGCCGACGTGGACGATGGCCGGCCCGTCGGCCGGGTGCACGGGGTTGGCGAGCAGTTCGCGCTTGAGCTTCTCGCGGGCCTCGGCCTCGCGGCGGGCGCGCTCGGCCTCGCGGGCGCGCTTCTCGCGCAGCTTCGCGCGCTCGGCCAGGATCGCCTCGTTCGGCTCCACGAGCACGATGCCGGCGAGGAGGAGGTCCACGGGCTTGTCGCTCCAGTCGCCCTGCACCTGGATCATCGTGAGCCTGGCCGCGTCGAAGCCCTCGGTCTTGCCGGGGGCTTTGAGTTGTCCAGGCTCGGCCAGCGAGGCGCCGTTCTCAGCGGTCACGGTCTGTGGTTCTCCCCGTTTCAGAGCGGCGAGGTCGAAGGCGTATTCGTGAGTCGTGCCGTCGGCGTCGCCGAGGATCAGGCGGAGCCTGGCGGCGCCGTGGCCTTCGGCCGCGGTGAGGCGGATGGCGGGCGTCCAGTCCCGATGGCCGGCAACGTTCACTTGAATGTTGAACCCCGCGCCGCCGGCGCTCCTGGGGGCGCGCAGGCGCAGGCCGCCCGCCTCGACCGCGAACGCCTTCGCCCAGTCGAGAAATGCATAGTCGGGCGCGCGCTTGCAGTCCAGGAGCGCGACGGGTTCCGGGCGAGCCGTGGCCGCCATGCTGGCAGCGGCCAGGCAGGCGGCCAGCGCGGCGGCGGCGATGATCCAGGCGGTCCGGGCGCGGGGCAGCCGGTCCTGTCGCGAGTTCTTCGTGTCCATGGCTGCCCTTCGTCACCCTCGCGCCGTTGGGGGCGGAGGAGGCGGCTCGCCGGCGCGACCCGAGCCCGTCGAGGCCCGGCGCAGGCCGAACAGGCGGAGCGCGGCGCCCAGGAGGCCCTCCGGGCGCTCGTCGGCGGGGGCCTCGCGCAGGGCGCGGATCGGCTGGTGAAGGATCTTGTTGACCAAGCGGTCCGCCATGCGCTCGACCTCGGCACGCGCCTCGGCCGGCAGCTCGGGCAGCCGCCCGAGCAGGGTCTCGAGCTCCGCACGCTTCAACTCGTGGAGCTGGGCGGCCAGCTCGGCAATCGTCGGCGCCACGGCGAGGCGCTTGACCCACGCCATGTACGCGTCGCACTCCTCCTCGACGATCGCGTCGCACCGGCCGATCTCCTGCTGGCGCTGCGCGAGGGTCTCGTGCACGACCGCCTCGAGGTCGTCTATGTTGTAGAGGTAGCAGCCCTCGAGCTGGGCCACCGACGGCTCGATGTCCCGCGGCACCGCGATGTCCACCAGGAACAGCGAGCGGCCGCGGCGCTGCGCCAGGGCCTGCTCGACCCGGGCCCGCGTGACGACGTGGTGCGGCGCGTCGGTGGACGAGATGACGATGTCGGCGGTGGCCAGGTGCTCGGCGAGGGCGTCGAAGGGCACGGCTTTGCCGCCCCAGGTGGCGGCCAGCTCGACGGCTCGCCCGTAGGTGCGGTTGGCCACGAGCGTGGCCTGGGCGCCGGCGGCCCGCAGGCTCGCCACCACGCTCGCCCCCATCTCGCCGGCGCCGATGACGAGCACGGTCTTGCCGCCAAGCGACTCGAAGATCCGCTGCGCCAGCTCGACGGCGACCGAGCCCACGGAGGCCCGGCCCGCCCCGATCTCCGTGGCCGTCCGCACCCGCTTGGCCACGGCCAGGGCCTGCTGGAAGAGGTGATGGAGCACGCGGCCGACCGTGCCGGCGCCCGAGGCCGCCTCGTAGGCCGCCCGCACCTGCCCCGTCACCTGGGCCTCGCCCACCACCATGCTGTCGAGCCCGCACGCCACGCGGAACAGGTGGCGCGCCGCCGCGCGGCCGTCGTGGCGGAAGAGGTGAGCCTCGAACGTCTCGGGCCACACGCCGTGGAAGGAGGCGAAGAACCGCGACACCAGATCGGGCGGCGGGGCCTCCGCCGAGCCGGTGTAGACCTCCACGCGGTTGCACGTCGAGAGGATCACCCCCTCGTCCACGCCCTCGACTGCCGCGAGGGCGCCCAGGGCCTCGGGCAGCCGCGCCGCACTGAACGCCAGCGCCTCCCGCACCTGCACGGGAGCCGTCCGATGGTTCAGGCCGGTCACCTGGATGATCATGGTCCCGCCTCGGGCCGCGCCCGCCCCTCGACGGGCTCGGGGCGTGGCGAGCTTGTCGAGCCACGCGACGCCCCTGTGCCCTCGCCCCGTCCGCCGTCGCCATAGAGATGTGCGGTGCCGAAACTCAGCAGCGTGAAGAGGAACCCGACCACGGTGAGCAGCGCCGCCCGACGCCCCCGGAGGCGCAGGAACAGCCTCAGGTGCAGCGCGGCGGTGTAGAACAACCACACGACGAGCCCGCCCAGCACCTTGGGATCCGCATACCAGGCGCCGCCCAGCGGCGAGCGGGTCTGGTACGCCCAGAGGATACCTGCAACCAGGCCCACCGTGAACACGGGGTAGCCCAGCGACAGCGCCGCCCACTCGACCCGCTGAAGCGTCTCGAGCGAGGGCAGCAGCCGCCAGGGCGCGCCCGCGCCCTTCCGCCGCAGGAGGCGCTCCTGCACCAGATAGGCCCCCCCTGCTCCGGCGGCGATGGCAAACCCCGCGTAGCCCAGGTAGACGGGCACCAAGTGAAGCGTCAGCCACAGCTTGCCGAACGACGCCGGCTCCGCCGCCTCGCGCCCCGCCAGCGCCCACATCGCCACCATCCCCGCCGCCAGACAGGGCCAGAACACCGGCGCGATGGCCTGAATCCTGTACGGCCGAGCCGCAAGGAGAAACACCACCGCCGTCAGCCAGAGGAAGAACGCCACCGAATCCAGCCGCGAACCGGCCTGAATCCCCCCGCCCTCGATGGCCCGCACCACAAGGAACGCCGCGTGGCACCCCACCGCGCCGAGCAGCGTCGCGCGGTCTAGCGCCGGTCGCACGCGGCGGCCGAGAAGTCCGCCCAGGGCCGTGGCCCCCCTCAGTCCGTAGAGGACTGTGGCCGCGACCAGCAACACCAACACATTGGGAGACACGTGCGTTTCCGCCCGCCTCAGCCTTGGATCCGCCTGCCACATCCCCCTTCCCATTATCTCCAGGGCGCTCACGCTTGTCAAGCCTCCGAATGCCTGACACGCCCCCGGTTTCCAGGGGGCGGCATCCTAAAGGCAAGACTCCCAACAGGTTATGCACTCGTTCGTAGTCCTGCCTTCAGGCAGAATGCCCTTACCTTCACGCCATTCGGAAGGGGGTGTCTCAATTATGGCTCATCCGCCTCAAGCGATCATGGGGCCTCCATGCCAGGGAGGCAAAGCCAGTGGCAGTTCGGCCTTCAGGCGACTGGGCTGGACTTCACGCCATTGGTCCTGGGAGGCTTTGTTGCGCCGGCCCCAATCTTGCGCCCCTCTGCCCCCACGAGGGGCGCAAGATTGATGGAAGGGCGATTCTCCGCGGAATGTGGGCGCGTTTCCATCCTTGCGCCCCCTCGGAGGGGGCGCAGGATTGATAGAATGACGATCCCCCGCAGCTTGGGGCCGTTGTTGGCCACTTCCGCCTCGCAGAGCGGCGCGAGAATGGAGGCAAGGGCCTCCTGAGCCCCCATGATCGCTTGAATCGGATGAGCCGCTTCGGGCAGCTTGCCGCCGGACGGCGCGGGGACGGGTCGGGGCCTGATGCGAAGGGGGCGACGCTCTTTGCGGCCTGCGTCGTGCCACTGCGCCAGGCGGGGGGACCAGTCCCCCGGTCCCCCCTGGGATTTATCGCTTTGGGGCCAACGGCAGCGCCACGAGAGATCGGCCCGCGGCTGGCAGGAGCGGCTGGTGCCGTGGCCCGAAGGCGGAAAATCCTGGGGGCGCGGGGGCAAAGCACCCGAGGGCGCTCGGGATGGCGAAAAATGAACCCTCCGGGTGGCAGAAAAGGGGGCTCATCCGACTGAAGCGATCGCCGGGAGCGGCCCACCCAGGCGCCCCCCACTAGGCGCTCACCCCCCGTGGCGCACACGTGAGCGCCTAGCGCAACAGGCCGGCTGCCGCGCACTCTCCGTGAGCCGTAACCAACTGTAGATTAAGCGCTTACGGTTACCATGGCACTTGTTCCGCCGCCCCGCGCTAGGCGCTCACCCCCCGTGGCGCACAGGTGAGCGCCTGATGGGCGAGCCGTGCGTCGAAGGCCGCGAGGGCGATCGCTTGGGTCGGATGAGCCATTCTTTTCGGCGCGCTTGGGAGGGGCCGGTCAGGAGGCGAGAGGATGGGGCGGGTGAACGGGCTGACCGGATGGTGGTGCACGGTGCCGTGGGGTGGCGGGCCCTGGGCGGCGAGAGCGGCGAGCTGTGCCAGGCGAACTGGGGGTGGAGCGCCCGTCGGGGGAGGCGGGGGGGCTGACGCAGTCGGTGAGTCCGGTGGTCGGCTGTCCGGCGTTCCTGTGGAGCGTTCGGATCCAGGGCGAGTGAGCAGCGAGGGAGACAGCGTTTGATTTTCGGCAGGGGGTGGGTATAATCACGTGTGGCGAGGCAACAAGGGAGGCCGATGCATGGCCGATGGGGAGCCTGTGCGCGGTCGCGTGGCCTTCCACGGCCACGTGCAGGGAGTGGGCTTTCGGTATACGACCCGGCACCTTGCGGCGTCGTATGCAGTGAGCGGCTACGTGCGCAACGAGCCGGACGGCTCGGTGGAGCTGGTGGCCGAGGGAGAGCGGGAGGAGGTGGCGGCGTTCGTCAACGCGGTGAGCGAGGAGATGGCGCCGTACATCCGCCGTCGAGAGCTGCACTGGGAGGCAGCAACGGGCGAGTTCGCGGGGTTCGGGGTGCGACACGGGTGGTGACCGGCGTGTCGGCGCCGAGGCAAGCGCCCCACGCGGCGCGGTCGTGAGGACGAAAGGCTCCTGCGTCGGACGGGGGTGGCCAGAATTGCGGTACTGCGTATTCGGCGACATCCACGGGAACCTCGAGGCGCTGGAGGCCGTGGTGGCCGACGCCAAGCGCCTGGGGGCGGAGCGCTACGTGTGCGTGGGCGACATCGTGGGCTACGGCGCCAACCCGGCCGAGTGCGCGGACCGGGTGCAAGGGCTCACGACCCAGATCGTGGCGGGGAACCATGATTGCGCGGCGGTGGGGCGGACGGAGCTGGAGTATTTCAACCGCTACGCCCGGGACGCGGTGGTGTGGACGCGCTCGCAGCTCTCGCCGAGCGACAAGGCGTTCCTGCGCGAGCTTCGGCTCACGTTGGAGATGGAGGAGCTGACGGTGGCCCACGCGACGCTCGATCGGCCGGAGGAGTTCGGCTACATCGAGTGCGACGCGTCGGCGCGGCGGTCGTTCGACGCCATGTCGGGAGGCGTGGCCTTTGTCGGCCACTCGCACGTGCCGGTCGCGTTCTTCTACGAGATCGGCAAGAAGCAGGTGCTGTACACGAAGGACCCGGAGATCGAGCTCGACAGCTCGTCGAAGGCCATCGTGAACGTGGGCAGCGTGGGCCAGCCGCGGGACGGCGATCCGCGCGCGTCGTACGCGCTCTACGACAGCGCTCGGCGCACGGTGACGCTGCGTCGCCTGTCGTACAACGTCGAGGCGGCGGTGCAGAAGATCCTGGCGGCGGGCCTGCCCGCGGTCCTCGGGCAGCGGCTGCTGTACGGGCATTGACCCCCATGAGAACGGCGATTGCGTACGGGCGGCGCCGACTGGAGCTTCGGCTGCCGGCGGGTGCGCGCGCGTTGCGCGGCGGGGCGGCCCCGCCGCTGGCCAGGCCGGGGGAGGCGGTGCTCGCGGCCCTGCGGCGCCCGGTGGGCAGCGCGCCGCTGCGGGAGCTGGCGGCGGGGCGGGGCCACGCCTGCATCGTGGTGTCCGACATCACGCGGCCGGTGCCGTACCGGATCCTCCTGCCGCCGCTGCTGGCGGAGCTCGAGGGCGTGGTGGAGCGGGTCACGCTGCTCGTCGCCACGGGCACCCATCGCCCGAGCACCGCGGCGGAGAAGCGCGAGATGTTCGGGCACGAGGCCGTCGCGCGCTGGCCGGTCGTGGACCACGATTCGCGCGATCCCTCACAGCTCGTGCCGCTGGGCCGGCTCACGGCGAGCGGCACGCAGGCGCGGGTGAACCGCGTGTACATGGAGGCCGATCTCAGGATTCTGACGGGCCTGGTGGAGCCGCACTTCATGGCGGGCTACTCGGGCGGCCGCAAGGCCGTGTGCCCCGGGCTCGCGGACCTGCGGACGATTCAGAAGTTCCACGGCCCCGGGTTCCTCGAGGACGCGCGGGCCGCGAGCGGCGTGCTCGAGGGCAACCCGTGCCATCGCGAGGCCCGCGAGGTGGCCCACATCGCCGGGGCGGAGTTCACGGTCAACGTGGCGCTCGACCTCGAGCGGCGGGTGGTCGGCGTGTTCGCCGGCGGCCTCGACGCCGCGTTCGAGGCCGCGGTGGCCAAGGCGGACAGCTATTGCCGCGCCGCGGTGGCCGAAGCGGCCGACATCGTGGTGACCTCGGGCGGCGGCTACCCGCTCGACAAGACGTTTTACCAGACCGTGAAGGGCATGGTCGGCGCGCTGCCGGCCGTCCGCCGGGGCGGGGCCATCCTGATCGCCTCCGAGTGCAGCGAGGGCATCGGCAACCGCGAGTACGCCGAGCTGATGTTCCGCTACGACGGCCGCCACGAGGCGTTCCTGCGCGACATCCTCGCGCGGGACGAGGTGCAGCAGGACCAGTGGGAGTTCGAGGAGCAGTGCAAGGTGCTGGCCCGCGTGGGCGTGGAGGGCTTGGTGGTGAGCGCGGCGGGCATCGAGCCGGGCACGCTGCGCCGCCTGTCGGTCACGCCCGCGGCGGCCCTGTGCGACGCGGCGGAGCCGGAGACGCAGCTCCAGGGCGCGCTCGACGAGCTCCTGCGGCGGCGCCCGGGCGCGCGCGTGGTCGCCATTCCCGATGGGCCGTATGTTCTCGCCGGCCTGGCGGCGCCTTAGAGGCTCCACGGGGCGCGCAGGGCGCGGGTGCGGAGGCGGTTGGCATCGGGGTCGCCGACGAACTCCTCCTTCGGCGGCTCGGGCTGGGGCGGGCGGAGAGTCACTTCTCCTCGATGCGGTAGAGGTGCGTCTTCGTCCGCAGGATCAGCGCCTTGCCCGCGACGGCGGGCGAGGCCATGAAGCCGCCGTCGAGGGTGTTCGTCGCCAGCACCTCGAAGGTGCGGCCGGGCTTGAGCACGGTGGTCTTGCCCTGTTGGCTGGAGAAGTAGAGCCGGCCATCGGCGTGGATGGGCGACGCGGCGTAGTTGCCGCCGATCCGCTCCTTCCACACGGCCTTGCCCGTGACCACCTCGAGACAGGTCGCCTGGCCGCCATCGTCGACCATGTAGAGCAGGTCGCCCACGACGATGGGGGAGGGCGTGCGTGGCGCGCCCTCGGCGAATTTCCAGGCCACGTGGGTCTTGGTCACGTCGCCCTCGCCGTCGGGGCGGACGGCCCACAGAGCCGGCCCGCCCAACCCCGTGCAGAAGATGGCCAAGCCGTGGCTGAAGAGCGGCCGCACGACGGCGGTGTGGGCCGTGTGCCGCACCTTCCACAGCTCCTTGCCCGTGCGCGGGTCGTAGGAGTAGCACGCCTTCGAGCCGGGGCTGATCATCTGCGGCTTGCCGCCGGCGTCGAAGACGAGCGGCGTCGAGAACGCCTTGCGGAAATCCCCCTCGCGCGTCGGCTTGCCCTGACCGTCCAGGTCGTTGAAGTCGGTCGTGCGGTCGGTCTTCCACACGGTCTGCCCCGTCTTCTTGTCAAGCGCGGTCAGGTACTGCACGTCTACTCCGTCGAACGTCAGGATCACGAGGTTCTCGAAGAGGACGACGGACGAGCCTGGGCCGCGGTAGTGACGGCACGAGAGGTCCTTGCGCTCCCAGAGCACCTTGAAGGTCGCGGTGTCGAGGCAGGCCGTGCCGTAGCTGCCGAAGTGGATGTAGACGCGGCCGGGCTCGATGGCGGGCGAGGGCGAACCGTAGCAGTTCACGTTGTTGCCGAGCGGCTCGGGGTTGTCGGCGTGGAAGAGCCGCTCGTTGAAGAGGATTTTGCCCGTCGCGGCGTCCACGCAGAGCGCGAAGAAGTCGTGGCCGTCGGTCGTCGCCGTCGTGAGCCACACCTGGCCGCCGAGGACGACGGGCGTGGACCAGCCGCGATGCGGGACCGCCGTCTTCCACGCCACGTTGTCCTTCTCGCTCCAGCGCAGCGGCAGGCCAAGCGGCTTCGCGTCGGCTGCGGCCGCCGCGTGGCCGTCGCCCCGGGGGCCGCGGAACTCCGGCCAGTCCGCCCCCGCCGCCGCGTGGGCGAGGAACAGCAGGATGGGGAGCGGGATGGCTGCGGCGGGAACACGCATGTTCAGCCCCTGGCGCGCCCGGCAGGACTCGAACCTGCAACCGTAGGCTTCGAAGGCCTCCACTCTGTCCAATTGAGCTACGGGCGCGAGCGCGGGTCGTTGTTCAGATCGAACTATACCAAGTGCCCGCCGGCGAGTCAAGGCGTGCAAGGCCGTCCCGGCGTCCCCTCACTCGACGCGCGCCTGCACGGTGGCGGTGGCGCCGGTGGCGATGTCGCGGAAGGTGAGGGTGTAGACGCCCGTCGGCTCGTTGAGGGCCAGGGGCAGGACGAAGTCGGCGCTGCCCCCGCGCGTCTCGAGGGTGCGCGCCAGGTAGCGAACCGTCTGCCCGTCGGGGCGTGCGACCTGGAGGCCGATGAAGTGGCGGGCCGATCGGCTGAACAGCCCGCCGGTCCTCTCGATGCGCACCCGCCCCTCGATGGCGGCGCCGCGGGCCGCCGGATCCCGCCGCAGCGTGACCCGCAGGGCCTTCACCGTGTACGGCAGCATGCTGAAGAGCTGCACGTCGGCCGCCGCGAGCTTGACCCGCCAAGTGGGCTCCTGACCAACGTAGCGGCCGTTGAGCATGTCGTAGACGTGGCCCCGTGTCGGTGCGTGGACGACGACCTCGCTCTCGCCCTCGAGCTTGGCCTTGCGCTGCTTGGTGAGGCCGACGTAGGTGGCGCGCCCATCGGCGTGAGCCGAGGCGTCGAGGCCCGGCAGCCAGCGGTCACCAGGGCAGTCCACGCGCACGGGCGGGGCGACCTGGTGTGCCCGCAGGATGGCGGCGAGGAGTGTGCCGACGAGGCGGTTGTGGCCCGGCTCGCCGATGTAGGCGTAAAGGTGCTCGGGCGTCGGGTAGCCGCGGTAGTAGTTGAACGGGATGTTGAGGCACACGGCGCTGCCGGCCCCGACGTCGTGGCAGGTGACGAGCGGAATGCCGTCCACCTCGCAAAGGGCCCTGGCCCCGTTGAGGACGACCGCGGGGTCGGCGGGGAACTTCTGCACGGGGGTCTCGATGGCGACGCCCTTGTAGTCGCCGCTGATCGAGCCAGTGAGCATCTTGCGGCCCAGCTCCTTCTTCCACGTGAGGCCGAAGAGGGCGGAGATGGCGGCGTTGTGGCCCACGCGTCCGCTCTCGTCGGCGAGGCCGGGCCGGGCGTCGGCGATGAGCAGGCCGCCGCGGCGCACGAAGCGGGTCAGCTCCCGCGCCTCCTCCTCGCCGATGGCCAGCGACAGGGGCATGATGAGCACGCGATAGCCGCTCAGGCCGCCGCGCTTGATCTGCTCGTTCGCCAGCATCGTGTAGGGCTGGCCCACCTGGTCGCGCAGGATCTGGAGGAGGTAGTGGAAGGTGAACGCCCGCTCGGCGCCCAGGTCGGGCAGGATCGGGCACAGCAGGCGGCTGGGCACGGAGTAGTGGAGCGCGATGCCGCCATAGTCGCGCCGGGCGCGCGTGAAGAGCGTGTAGTAGCCGCCGCGAATCGCCGCCAGGTCGCGGGCATACTGCTCGAGGGTGGGCACGGGGGTCAGCCCGGGGCTGATGCACGACTCGTTGCCCGGCGGCGTGAGCTGGTAGAACCAGGTGCTCGTGAAGCCGCGCAGCAGGCCGTGCCAGATCCGCCAGTGGTGCCACTCGATGTCGGTGAGTTCCTCGCCGCGCACGAAGGCGTTGTAGATGTAGCCGCCGTATTCGAGTCCGAGGAACGCCCCCGGCCGGGCGAAGGAGCGGGCGTCCTCGTAGGGCAGGACCTCGCCCTCCTTGCCGTAGGGGGCGAACATCTCGAACTCCTGCATGAACGTATACCAGTCGTGTCCGCAGCTTGCGAAGGGCCACATCGGGCAGTCCACGCCCACGCGGGCGTGGGGGTCGAAGAGCCTGATGACCCGACGGGGGCGGCGGGCCATGTCGTTGAACGCCTTGTAGTTGCTCAGCCACTGGTCAATCCATCGGCTGTAGTTGCCGGTGGCCGTGGCCTGCTCGTGATAGTCCTTCTGGAGGATGAGCTTGCCCTTCTCGCTCTCCTGGAGCTGGGCGCGCCGGGCGATGGGGTAGACCTTGTCGAACGAGGCGTAGCTCGTGCCCCACTGCTCGTTGAGCGCGGCGATGGTGCGGTAGCGGTCGCGGAGGAAGCTGCGGAACTCGACGATGCGGCCGGGCAGCTCGTCGCCGCCGCCGTAGTCAATCTCGTCGCCGCAGTAGTAGGCCACGGGGTCGAAGGGGCGCTGTTCCTTGAGCTTCTCGGTGGCCTCCTGGGCGCGCTTGAGCTGCTCGGGCGTGATGTCGAAGGCGCGGCGCGGCAGGCCCGAGTAGCCGGGCAGGGCCACGGTGTCGGCCGCCTCGAGGGTGTCGTGGGTCACGCGCATGCCGCGGCCCGCGTCGAAGCCCAGGCTGGCGAGGACGCGCGCGTAGACGTTGCCGGCGTGGTTGGCGGGGGAACCCGCCCAGCCAACGAAGAAGAAGCGGTCCCAGTCGCGCCGCACGGCGGTGAAGCGGGCGATGGCCACATCGGCCGTCGCGTTGGCGACGCGCAGCTCGGCCCGCACGCGGCCGAGGGTTGTGGCGAAGGACTTGAGCCGGAAGGTGGCCTCCGCCGCTTCGGCGCCCTTGGCCAGCTTCGCCTCGGCCTGGTCGAGGAGGCGGTCGCAGTTGTCGAGCAGGCCGAATCGCACGCTCGCGCCGTCGGGCGCCGGGGCCGAGAGCGCCGCCGTGGCCTTCAGCTCGGCGGCCTTGCCGTCGGCCACGTCAATCCAGGGCGGCGCAAGCTTGATCTCGCGGATGCGGAGGGGCGAGGCGACCTCGAGGGCCGCCGTTGCCCAGTTCGTGTTCCCCTTGCCGTCGCTCACGATGACATCGAGGAAGTACGAGCCGGCGGGCAGCGTGGGCAGCGGGAACCGCACCGCTGCCGCGCCGTCCAGCTTCACCTCCTGCCTGGCCTCGTGGAGCGGGCGGAGGATCGCCTCGTTCTGACTTGGCCCCGGCGCCGCGATGGGCTGGCCGGGCGCGACGAGCAGGCGCTCGGGGCAGCGAACGGCGAGGGAGACTGTGTAGTCGCCTTTCCCCGCGAGGCGGAAGGCCAGCCCTGGCCCGAGCGGAGTCGAGGGCTCGCCAGCCGTCCCGCGCTCGGCCTGCACCGTAGCGGGGAACTCCTGGAACTGCACCGACGGTTCGCGCCCCACCACCCAAAGCATCGCCTTGAGGGCGAATGCCTGGTAATACTCGTAGTGCAGGTCGTTGCGGTCGGGAGCATTGGCGAAGAGCCCCCAGCCGCTCGCGAGGCCGAGGCGCATCACGCGGCCCTTGCCGAACTGGAAGAGCGCGGCCACCTTGCGGTAGTCCTTCTCCTTGTCCTTCTCGCCCAGGCGGAACCCGGGCAGCGCCGCGTAGGGAACACCTTGGGCAAGAAGCGGCGGCGGAGCGGCGACAGGCGCCGCGGTGAGTTCCTTCTCAAAGGTGGGGTCCGATACGGGCTTCTTCTCCCCCTCCTTGACCACCTTGCGAGGGGGGATCGCCGTGTAGATCAGGCCGGTGCCGCCCTGGACCATCGCCTTCAGCTTGTCGGCGACGACCTCATAGAAGACGCTCTCCTCGACCGGCCCGAGGACGATGGCGTCGTAGGAGCCCTGGAGCGCCTTCGTGAGGTCGGCCACGATGTCCTCGCGCCGCTGCCCCTTGGTGAGCGGGAAGAAGGGCTGGCGAAGCTGGTCGCGGGTGAACACGTGGAAGTCGCTGAAGACGACCGTCGCATCCACGTCGGCCCGCTGGAGCAGCTCGACCGTGTCGCGCTGGGTGACGCGCGGCTGGATGATGAGGAGCTTGAGCCGCCCGCCCGCGAGGGGCTTCGCCCAGGGGATGCAGGGCGTGACCAGCTCCGTGTTCAGGCGGTACCACTGGTCGGGCATCACCATCAGGCGGTTGCAGTTGTTCCACCAGCCGCCGTTGAGGCCCTGGATGACGACCTCGGCCCTGGCCGTCTTGCCGTCCAGGTCGTTCGTGCAGTCCCACGTCGCGTCCGACCGAATCGCCAGCTTCCGCCCATCGGCCAGTTCCACGGTCCCCACGACGAAGAGGCCGGCGAACCAGGTCTTCGTCTGCGCCTTGATGAGAATGCGGTTCTTGCCCTGGACGAGGAAGGGCTTGATGTCGTGCGAATCGAGGGTGAGCCAGAAGTCGTCGGCGCCGACCTGCTTGTCATTCACGAGGAGCGTGTAGACGCTCTCGGCTGTGACCCGCAGCGTGGCGCTCTTCACCTCGCCCTTGACCTCGTAGTCGCGGGAGAACGAGAACTCGGCGGTCCGCAGCGGCGGGCCGATCGCGTTCGTATCCTTGTCGCTCCAGATCCAGCACGCCTCGTCGAGCGGGTCGGCTTCCCCGGCCAGGGCCGCCGAGATGCCTAGGAGGAGCCACAGAAGCCACGACCTGGCGGGTGCACGCATGTGCCGGCCTCCTGATAGGTTTGCTATCTGGTGCTCGCGCCGCCTATAATACCGCCGCAAGGCCCTCGGGAGCAAGGTTGAAAGGCAGGAAACCGCACCTGCATCGGAGGAAGCGATGACTGCGTGGAAGCCGGGGGTCGCGGGGGCGCCCGATTTCGGTCGCTTGGAGAAGGCGCTGCGCAGGAAGGGCGAGCCGGACAGGGTGCCGTTCTACGAGCTGTTCTCGAACATCCAGCCCGAGGTGCTGAGGGCGATCGGGCGGTTCGAGGAGCCGCCGCCAGCCGACGCGCCGGCCGCGGACCGCGAGGCGCACGCCTGGCGGCAGCACATCGCCTATCAGCTCGCCCTCGGCTACGATTACGCGAACTGCGGCGCCTACGGCTTCGGCTTCCCCCACGGCGAGACGCCCAAGACAATGACCGCCCAGGGCGAACGCGCCTACTTTCTGGCAAGCTCGCACACCATCGCCACTCGCGCGGACTTCGAGAAGTACCCGTGGCCCGACATGTCGAAGGTGGACTACTCGTCGCTCGAGCGGATCAAGGCGTTCCTGCCCGACGGGATGAAGGTGATCCCCGGCTCCTCGGGCGTGCTGGAGAACGTGATGTGGCTCCTCGGCTACGAGGGGATCAGCTACCTGCTCCACGACGACGAGCGGCTCGCGGCCGACATGTTCGACGCGGTCGGCTCGCGCATCGAGGCATACCTGGGCAAGGCCGCGGCCTTCGACGTCGTCGGCGCCGTGCAGCTCGGCGACGACCTGGGCTTCCGCACCCAGACCCTCATCTCGCCCGCCGCGCTCCGCCGATACGTCTTCCCCTGGCACAAGCGCATCGTCGCGGCGGTCCACGCCTGCGGCAAGCCAGCCATCCTGCACGCCTGCGGGAACGTCAGCGAGGTGATGGAGGACCTCATCGCCTGCGGCTGGGACGCCCGGCACTCGTTCGAGGACGCCATCGAGCCGGTCTGGGAGGCGAAGGCGCGCTGGGGCGACCGCATCGCGCTCCTCGGCGGCTTCGACATGGACAAGCTCTGTCGCATGAGCGTCCGCGAGGTGCGGCGGCACACTCGCTTCCTCATCGAGCGCTGCGCCCCCGGCGGCGGCTGGGCCCTCGGCACCGGCAACTCCGTGGCCAACTACGTGCCCGTCGGGAACTTCCTGGCGATGCTGGAGGAGGGATGTCGGAGGGAGACATGCTGAGAGGCTGCCATGGCTTCCGCCAGATTCGGTGAAGGCTCGGAGCGCGGCCGCTACACGGAGCAGGAATGCCAGGCCGTGCCGGAGCGCATGTTCCCCGCCGGGCTCGGCAGCGAGGACATCCTCCGCGAACTGGCGCCAGACGGCTGGGCCGGCTCGCCTCTGTTCGCCGTGTTCCATCCCTCCGCCGAGCGGCTCCTTGAGGAAGCCTTGGCCTTCTTCCGGAATGCGCAGCGGCTCTCCCGGCGCGAAGGGCAGTCCGAGCGGCCCGAGCCCACGCTGGAGAGCGTCCGCGAGTCGCACCTTGAACGGCCCGTCGAGCCCACGACCGAATGCCAGGAACTGGTCGCAATGTGCCTGTGGGACGTGTTCTCGGACAGCCACGAGGTCATCGCCGCCGATGGCCGGCTCGTGGACCTTGGCTCCTTCCGCGGCGCGGCGGGGACGCTGGCGGACTTCGTGAATCAGCACGCCGAAGCGCCTCGGTACGACTACATAGATTTCTATCTGGGCACGTTCCACGTGGGCGGCCGCGCCGACCTGACGCCGGCCTACGAGATGATCTTCCGCCGCCTCAGGTCGCAGGGTCTCGATTGGGTCTACAGCTTCCCACGCCTCTACGCGGTGGATATGCGCCCGCTGCGCGAGGCGCTCAAGGAAGGCGAGGACCAAGAGCCCGAGTGGGCCTCCTACGACCCCTCCAAGTCCCTGGCCGCGGAGCAGGAACAGCGCGAGCACGATGCCGGGGTTCAGCGCCTGCGCGACCAACTCGACGAGGGGTACCGCGAGGCCGTCGAGCGGGCGGCCGACCAGCCGCCTCCGGAAACCGTCGCTGCGTACCACAGCGTCTACGGCCGCCTCCCGCAAGGCTGGCCGCCAACCCCGTAGCCCCCTTGCCGGCAGAGGCGAACACATGTCGTGCGACCGCCGAACGTTCCTCAAGGCGTCCATCGCCGCTGCCGGGCTCGGCAGCGGACTCGCTGTGCCGTCGTATGCCGCCGAGGCCCCCAAAGGAGAACCCATGATCGACTTCACGCGTCGTGTCCCCGTTCGCCACGAGGTGGATGTGTTTGTGGCCGGCGGCGGGCCGGCGGGCATCGCGGCGGCCGTGACCGCCGCGCGCCAGGGGCGAAAGGTGTTCCTCGCCGAACGCCACACCTGCCTCGGCGGCATGGGCACGGCGGGCATGGTGCCCGCCTTCATGCAGTTCACCGACGGCGTGAACTTCCTGGCCGGCGGCATCGGCCACGAGATCGCCGAGAAATCCGCCAAGGCCAGCGGCTTCCCGGTCCGTGACTGCCTGCCCATCAAGGCCGAAGTCCTCAAACGCCTCTACGACGCCCTGCTCCTGGAGGCCGGCGTGGACTTCACGTTCGAGACGCTGCTCGTCGGGGTCGAGAAGGACGCACCCGACCGCGTCGGGCACGCCGTCCTCGCGGCCAAGAGCGGCCCGTTCGCCGTCAAGGCCAAGGTGTTCGTGGACGGCACGGGCGACGGCGACCTGGCGGCGTGGGCGGGCGCGCCCTTCGAGAAGGGCGACAAGGACGGCGGCCTCATGCCCGGCACCCTCTGCTCGCTGTGGGCAAACGTGGACTGGCCGGCGGTCCGCAAGAGCGGCCTCGGCGCCGGCGAGAGCCGACTCGAAGCCGCCTTCAAGGACAAGGTCTTTACCATCAACGATCGCCACCTGCCCGGCATGTGGCAGGTGGGCGACGACATCGGCGGCGGCAACATCGGCCACACCTTCGGCGTGGACAACACCGACGAGCGCTCGGTCACCAAGGCTCTCATCTGGGGCCGCAAGGCGATCCTCGAATACGAGCGCTACTACAAGCAATATCTCAAGGGCTTCGAGAAAATGACCCTCGTCGCCACCGGCTCGCTCCTCGGCATCCGCGAGTCGCGGCGCATCACGGGCGACTACGTGCTGAACCTGGAGGACTTCAACAAGCGAGCCGTCTTCCCCGACGAGATCGGCCGCTACTGCTATCCCGTGGACATTCACGCCTCGAAGCCCGACGAGGCGAACTACAAGCAGTTCGCCGAGGAATTCAAGACCCTGCGCTACAAGAAGGGCGAGAGCTACGGCATCCCCTACCGCGTCCTCGTGCCGCAGAAGCTCTCGAACGTGCTGGTCGCCGGGCGTTGCGTCAGCTCGGACCGCTACATTCAGGGCTCGATTCGCGTGATGCCCGGCTGCTTCATCACCGGCCAGGCGGCGGGCGTGGCGGCCGCCATCGCTATCGAGAAGGGCGCCGACACCCGCGGCGTGCCCGTGCCCGAGCTCCAGGCCCGGCTCAAGAAGCTCGGCGCCTTCCTGCCGAACTGCTGAAGCGGAATAGCCGTCCAGAGGAAATGCGATGCTTCGGCGCGGCCTGAGAATGTGGCTCCTGTCGTTCGCCGCCAGCGTGCTCGCGCTGGCCGCGGAGCAACAGAGCGGCACGATCGCGGAGGGGACGCCATGGGCGACGGCATGGTTCGCTCAGGACAGCGGGCAGCCTGGGCCGACGGTGCTGATCGTGGGCGGCGTCCACGGCAACGAGCCCGCCGGCGCACGCGCTGCCGCGCAGGTCCGCCACTGGCCCATCGCCCGGGGCAAGCTGGTCGTCATCCCGCGAGCCAACGAGCTGGGTCTCCGCGAGGGCACTCGGCTGCTGCCCGGCGGCGAGGACCGCGACCTGAACCGCAACTTCCCCCAGGAGGCCGGCGAAGAGCCCAGGGGCGAGCTGGCCAAGGCGCTCTGGACCTTCGTCGGCAAGGTGCGCCCGGCGTGGCTGCTCGACCTCCACGAGGGCATCGGCGCCCGCCAGCAGGACGCGAAGACCACCGGAAGCAGCATCATCCACGACCGCAGGGCCGCCACGGCGGCCCAGGCGGCGCGCGTGCTCGAAGCCGTCAATGCCACCGTCGCCGACGCGGGGCGCAAGTTCGTCCTTCTGCGCGGCGCAGCACGGGGCGCGCTGGCCCGCGCCGCTGCCGAGCAGCTCAACGCTCTCACCCTGATCCTCGAGACCACCTGGAAGGGCCAGCCCCTCTCGCTCCGCACCCGGCAGCACCGCCTGATGGTCTATCGCTTCCTCACGGACCTCGAGATGCTTGCCGGCAGCCCCGACGTGCTCCTCCCGCCCAAGCGGTCCGAGGGAGAGGTGCGAGTGGCGCTCTACGACGCCGGCGGCGCAAGCTCCAGCGCGGACGCCCTTGAGGGGAAGATCGCAGGGATGGCCAAGGCGCGGGTCGAGCGCGTGGGCCCGCCGGAGATTCTCGCAGGCGCCCTCGAACAGTTCGACGTCCTGGTCATCCCGGGCGGCGGCGCGAGCCGGCAGGCGACGGCGATCACCCCCGAGGGCAGGGAGGCGATCCGCAAGTTCGTCGCTGACGGCGGCGGCTACGTCGGCGTGTGCGCAGGGGCCTACCTGGCGACCTGCGGCTACGCCTGGTCGCTCGCAATCCTCGATGCCCGGGCCGTGGACACCAAGCACTGGCAGCGCGGCACGGGCAACGTGAAGATCGAGCTGACGGCAGACGGCTGCCGCATCCTCGGCGACCGCACGGGGCTGATCGGCATCTGGTATGCCAACGGCCCCCTGATGGCGCCGGCCAGCCGCCCGGACATCCCGGACTTCACCGTCCTTGCCCTCTTCCGGAGCGAGATCAACAAGAACAACGCCCCGCAGGGCGTGATGCTGGGCACGCCGGCCATGGCCTGCGGCGCCTGGGGCAAGGGACGCGTCTTCGTCATCAGCGTCCACCCGGAGCGCACCGCGGGGCTCGATGCCTTCGTCCGCCGAGCCGTCCAATGGGCCAAGCAGGGAGAACCGCGATGAAGCCGCCGCGATGGGGAAGCATCGTCCTCTCGACTCACGCGGCCCTCTACGCTGCTCTGGCGGCCGAGCAAGCCCCCATGCTGCGTGCCACCACCCCGCCGATCGTCTACACGATCAACTACTCGGGCGACTACTTCGAGAAGCCAGAGTACATCGAGCAGTTCAAGGCCGCGCCGCCCGACCTGCTCCACGTGGGCAAGGCCACGCCAATCACCCACCTCTGGGGGCCGATTCGCCTCTACCAGGGCGAAAACCAATACACGGGCGGGCCGAAGCACACGCTGAGCTGGGAGAACATCGCCCTCCTCTCGCCCGACGCACTGGCGAAACGCATCGAGACCATCTGCGAGACCCTCCGCCGCTACCACGCGATCGGCATCGCCGAAATCACGCCCTACATCTCCTACCACACCCTCGCCGGCGACCACGAGAAGCGAAAGGGCTTCTGGGAGTTCTACGACAAGTGGGACGCCTATGCGAAATGGGCCGGCCCGAAGCCGCTCCGCGATCCCTTCGCCTGGCTGGCGGTGGACATCAAGGGGAAGTTCCTCCCAGGCTCGTGCGGGGGCTACTCGCCCGACTACTTCGCCCCGCTCCATCGCTACCGCGCCTGCATAAGTCATCCCGACTGGGCGGAGTGGCACCGCCGGCTCATCCGCATGATCGCCCAGGTCGGCTACGACGGCTGCTTCGTGGACAACGCCCACCCCGACCCCTGTTTCTGCCGCTACTGCAAGGAGGCGTTCCGCAAGTTCCTCGACGCCAACCCCGAGGTGGCATGGGTGAAGCGGATGACGGAGGGCCTCGATTTCGGGAAGCTCACCCTCGACTCGCCCGAGGCGCCAAAGGAGCTTGTCCGCCGCTGGCGGGTGCTTAGCACCGGCGAGCACCTGGGCATGCTCCGCGACGAGGGGCGCAAGGTGAAGCCCGCCTTCACCATCTTCCCCAACAGCGGGCGGATTGACGAGTGCCTCCAGGTCGGCGGCCAGTGCGACCGCCTGATGTTCGAGAGCACCTACTCGCCCGGCATCGCCTGCGCCGATGAGCCGCCGGAGAGCGAGGACATCGCCATCGCGGTCTCCGCCGACTCCGTCGAGGCCAAGACCATCGTTCATCGTTACGAGCTGAACGACCCTGCGACGTGGATGGAGATGCAGGCGGAGATCGTGCTGCCCACGAAGGCCAAGGCGGGCAAGGCCACCCGCCTCGAGGTCAGGCTCGCAAGCGTTGGCTCCAGCTTGCAGGATGAGGACGCGGCGGAGGACTTCCACCTCCTTCTGCGCTGCGGCGACGATGAGGCGCGAGTTGACCTCGAGCCGAAAGGCGCCCTCGGCGGCACAGGCTCGTCTCGGAAGCCCAAGCAGCCGCCCGCCACGCTCGCCGCGATGTGGACGCCCAACAAGCCCGGCCGCTACACCATCAGTTTCGGCTTCCGCTACACCGACGACAGCCACAAGGAGACCCGCCTCCGCCCGCGCCTCGACAAGCTGACGTGGGGAACGGTGTGCCGCACGCACATGGCGAACCTGCTGTTCGCCCGGCACATGCAGGCCAAGCCCATCTACCTCGGCTACGAGGCGGCGAGGAAAGGCTTCGAGAACGTCCAGGAGCTTGCCCTCGCCGAGATGGCGGCGTTCAGCGGAGGCGGCGGCTTCGCCGGCCGCGGCGAGCCGCAGGCCAAGTACCGAGCCTTCTTCAGGAAACACCCCGACCTCTTCGATGGTTGGGAGCTGACCGCCGCCGCCGCCGTCCTCTACTCCTACTGGGGCCCCAACCCGCTCAACGCCTACAAGCCCCTGCCCACGCCGACCATTGCCGACTACCTCGGCGCCACCCATCGCCCCTTCGTCACCCTCGTGGATCGAGACCTGCCGGAGAAGGCCGGAGGGCTCGCCCGCTTCCGCGTCATCTACCTCCCTTCGCGGGCCTACGAAATGTCGGAGGCACAGCTCGCCGCCCTGCGGGAGCATTTCCGCGAAGGCGGCGAGATCGTGCTGGTTGACGACCAGGTGACTATCAATGGACAGGCCTGTGTCCGGCTCCTGACGCGTGAGGTGAAGCTGACCGCCGACGCTATCGCGGTTCCCGGCAAGGAGCCGTGGATCGAGGCGTTGCCTCCTCCAGTCTGGGACTGGCGGTTGGCGAGGCAAGAGCTAGGTCCAGCGAAGGACGATACCGAGGCCGGCCTGCGATGGCTCGCGCGACAGCAATTGGTCCCCACGCAACCCATCGCCAGCGATGATGGTCTGCGCACGGACCTCCGCTTCGCGCTCTACAGCAAGGGCGGTCGGGTCGCCGTGCACGCCGTCAACTACAACGTCTGCCTGCTCGACCCGGGGAAGAAGGTGCTGGAGGTGGAGCCGGCCGAGGTCAGGGTGCCGGTTCCCCCTGACTGGCGGGCCGTTCGGGCCACCTGCTTCGACCCCGACGCCGAGGTGGTCGCGCTTCCCTGCACAGTGAAGGATGGCGCCGTGCAGCTCACACTGCCCAAGACGCGCATCTACAAGATCGTGTTCATCGAGCGACGGTAGGGCTCAGACAAGGGAGCCGGGGCGGTGGGCGCAGAGGGGCTCGGGGGCCAGGGGGTCGCCCGTGGCCTCGTAGGCGCGGGCACGGCAGCCGCCACAGACGCGCAGGAACTCGCACGAGCCGCACTTGCCGCCGTAGGCCGAGTGGTCGCGCAGGTCGCGGAACAGCGCGGCGTTCTCCCAGATTTCCCGCAGGCTCTGCTGGCGGACGTTGCCGACCTGCTGGTCGAAGTAGCCGCAGGGCTGCACGTCGCCAACGTGGGAGATGAAGCAGAAGCTCTGCCCCGCGAGGCAGCCGCGGGCCTGGGTGGGGATGCCGCGCTGGCGCAGGATGCGGTAGAAGTGCGGGGCGCACGTGGCGCGGATTTCGATAGGCGAGCGGGCGTACTGGTCGGCCAGCCAGTTGAGGATGGCCTCGTAGCCAGGGGCGTCCAGCTCCATCCCGCGGAGCGCCGCGGCCCGCCCCGTGGGCACGAGGAGGAAGATGTGGTGGGCGACGGCGCCGAGGCGGATGGCCAGCTCGTAGATGGCGGGGAGCTGGTCGGCGTTGTCCGTGGTGACCGTGGTGTTGAGCTGGAAGGGCAGGCCGGCCTCGCGCGCGGCGGCCAGGCCGCGGAGCGAGGCGTCGAAGGCGCCGGGCACGCCGCGGAGCGCGTCGTGGTGGGCCGCGTCGGCGCCGTCGAGGCTCACGCTGATGCGGCGGACGCCTGTCTCGACGAGCCGCCGGGCCGTGTCGGCGTCGAGGAGCGAGCCATTCGTGGCGACCACGGGCCGCAGGCCCAACGCCGTCGTGTGGCGCGCGATGTCGAACAGGTCGGCCCGCAGAAGCGGCTCGCCGCCCGTGAGGATGATCGTCGGCTGGGCGAACGACGCGATGTCGTCGAGCAGCGCGAGGGCCTCCTGGGTCGTCAGCTCGCCCGGCGGCGCGCACGAGAGGGCCGACGCCCGGCAGTGGCGGCACGCCAGGTTGCACGCGCGCGTGAGTTCCCACGCGATCATCCGCAGCGTTGGGGCGGAGCTTGCGTCTCTCATCTCGGCCTAGCCCGTTTCAGAGACTGTGCCCTCGCGCCGGTGTGTCTGCGCCTGCCTGCGGGAGAGAATTGCATACTTGAACAACTATGCAATTCCTCTTTCAGCCACTGTCCTTGACCGCGAATCGGCCTGTGCGCTCCTCGGCAAGGGTTTCGGACCATTGGATTCTTGCCATTCTTCGCCTCACGCGATGGGGGCGACCTGGAGGCCCGCGAGCTGGGCGTAGGCACGGAACATGCGCTCGTGGTTGCCCAGGATGAAGAGCTGGTGGAAGCCCTTCACGTCGCGGCTGTCGTTGCAGCGGTCCAGCTCCAGCTCGACCGCCGTGCGGCAGCAGCCGGTCGGCGGCTGGGCGATGTTCGAGCGAACCTTGCCCGTGCCCACCCACATCGAGGGGCCTCCCGCGTTGGCGTGGAGGACCGTGACCTCTCTGCCCACGGGCCAAAGCGCCTGCACGGAGCAGCCGGTGCGCGTGTGGTAGCTGCGGAGCATGTAGGGGGCGCGGTAGTCCTTGTCAATCCCCTCCAGCTTGAGCGGCGAGGTGCAGTGGGCGCCGATCAGCGTGTTGTTCACGGTGTTCGGCGAGGGGTCCTGGATGAAGCCGGCCCGGTTGAAGAGCGAGATCGTCAGCAGCTCGCCGATCATCGCGTTCTGGTCGCACTCGCAGACAGCCGGGATTCCGTCGTCGAGGAGCCGCGAGAAGGCGAGGCACACGGGGTCCTTCCAGCCCAGGCAGTCAATGGAAATGGCCTGGCACTTCTCGGCCTCCATGAGGCGGCGGCAGGTGATGTAGTTCTTCGCGGCGGTGAGGATTTCCTCCTTGGTCGGCTCCACGACCTTGTCGGCCTGCTTCGCGTAGAGGTCGGCCATCGCGCGCACCTCGTCGCTCTCCTCGACCTTCTTAAGCTCCTCGGGGAAGCGGGCCTTGGCGATAGGGTGGAGCGTGGTGCCCCAGGCCTTGAGCGTGGCATCGGGGCCGGGCTGGCGGAGCACCAGGATGCGGGTGTTCCTCAACCGCCAGGTGGTGTGGAACATGCGGAGGGCGAAGGCGAGCCACCCGATGTCCTGCGTGGCGCCCAGATAGGTCTTCGCGGTGTTGCGTGCGAGCTGCAGGTGGCTGGTGAAGCCGCTGACGTGGCTGTAGACGATGGTCGGCACGTCGCCGCGCTTCGCCACGATCTCGTTCACCGGCTTCCAGAGGAAGAGGCTCATCGCGCCCACGATCAGGCCGTCGGGCGGCGACTTCTTGAGGTCCTCGAGCAACGCCGCCACGTCCTCGGGCTTGTAGAGCGGCTCGTTGCGGACCTGAAGCTCGATGCCGAGCGTCTTCGCGGCGTCCTGGAGGGTCTTCGTGAAGAGGGCCTGCTGAGCCGGCACGTCGCAGTTGCCGCCGGGCCAACTCACGATGGGCTCCTTTTCGGGCCGCACGTAGACGACGCGGACGACCGGCCCGCCCGCGGGCTTCGTCGCCTCCTGCGCGAAGAGCGACGAAGCGAAGTCGAACACCCCCATCTTCGTCGCCGCCGCGGCGGCCCCTGCGGCGGCGAGGAAGTGCCTGCGGCTGATTCCCCGTGAGCGCGGACAGGTTCGGCAACTGGCCATGGCCGCATCTCCTTCTCGGTCGCGGTTCGCTCGGATCGTGCGCGGCGCCTGGCGTCCCGCGCATACATGTAGGATACGTCGCAGGGCCGCTCGATGCAAGAGCCTCTGGCCCGCGGGTTCAGGGCGTGGGGGACGGGCGGCGGTAGTCGTCGCCTGCGAGGCTGGAGCGGCACGAGGCGCGCCACTGGTCGAGGGTCTGGCGCATGCGCTCGACGACCTGGGGCTGCTGCGCGGCCAGGTCCTTCGTCTCGGCGGGGTCGGCGACGAGGTCGTAAAGCTCCCAGGTTCGCTGCTCGGCCCCCTGTTCGCGGCCCTTGCGGCCGCCGCGCGGCGCCGGGCTGTAAAGCTTGAAGCGGTTGTCGCTGAGGGCGAGCTGGCCCCCGGACTCGAAGGCGATCGGCCGGGGACGCTCGGCCATCGCACCGTCCACGAGCGGCAGCAGGCTCACGCCGTCGAGGGGCTCGGGCTGCCCCTTCCTCTCGAAGCCGAGCGCCGCGAGCACCGTGGGAAGGTAGTCGCTCGTGCAGCACGGCACGTCCACCGACCGGGCCTGGCGGACGCGTGCGGGCCAGACGAGGAACGCGGGCTCGCGCACCCCGCCCTCATAGAGGCTGCGCTTGCGGCCGCGGAAGGGGCCGGGGGAGCCGGGGGTGCCCACCTCGGGGCCGTTGTCGCTCGCGAACCAGAGCATCGTGTCGTTGGCGACGCCGAGGGCGCGCAACTCGTCGCGCAGGCGGCCGACCTGTTCGTCCATCGCCGTGATCGCGCCGTAGTAGTGGGCCTGCTGCGGCGGCTTGTCCTTGTACATCTCCAGGTACTTGCCGCTCGAGAGCACCGGCAGGTGCGGCGTGTGGAACCACACGACGGCGAGGAACGGCTTCCCCGCCCGCACGGCGTCGCGGACGAACGGGACCACGCGGTCCGCGATGACCCGCGAGTCGTCGCCCTCGAGGTTCTCCGTGGCCGGCGTCTCGGGGCCGGTCCAGTAGCGCGTGCCGTAGGGCTTGTCGGCCGAGCCCGGCACGAGCATCGGGTTCCAGGTGGGGACCTTCGACTCGGTGGAGAAGCAGACGTCGAACCCGTGGTCCCAGGGCGGGGCGTAGGCGGCGTCGCCCCGGCCGCCGCGGTTGCCGTCGCGCACGGTCTTGGTGAGGGTGCCGAGGTGCCACTTGCCGAAGTGTCCCGTCGTGTAGCCCAGGGTCTTCAGGGCCTCGGCGAGGGTGAACTCCTGCTTCGGCAGGTGGCCCACGTTGGCGAACGTGATGCCGTAGCGGTAGGGGTGGCGCCCCGTGAGACAACTGCCGCGCGTGGGCGAGCACACGGGGGCGTGGGCGTAGAAGCGGGTGAACCGCAGGCCCTCGGCGGCCAGGCGGTCCAGGTGGGGCGTGTGGACCACCTTGCTGCCGTTGAACCCCACGTCGCCCCAGCCCAGGTCGTCGGCCATGACGAGGACGACGTTGGGCGTCGAGGGCCGTTCCGCGACGCCCTCTCGCGCGTGGGCCCGCGGCGCGAGGGGCAGGAGGGCGACGCCGGCGCCCGCGGCCTCGAGGAACTCGCGGCGACTCATCATGGCGGCATCACGCCTGCGGGGGATGGAGGCGGCGGTCGGATTCGAACCGACGGATAAGTGATTTGCAATCACTCGCCTTGGGCCACTTGGCTACGCCGCCGGGAACGTACGCGCCCGACACGGCTCCCCGGGAGCTTCGCCCCCCCCCCCCGCAAAGGACGCCGGCATCAGGACTTGTTGTCGAGTTGCTTCTTGGGCGGCGGCTCGGGCGAGGACTCGATTTCCTTGCGGACCTCTTCGCCCGTGTCGCGCAGGCCCTTCTTGAACTCGACGATGCCCTTGCCGATCGAGCGCATCACCGAGGGCAGCCTCGGCCCGAAGATCAGCAGCGTGATGATGCCGATGACGATGAGCTCGGGCATCCCGAGGTTCTGGAACAGGGCAAGCGGAACGTTGCTCAGCATGCGGGTTCACCTCAAAGGGAGCCAGGTCCTGCCGTTTCAGTTACCCGTGTACTATAGCGCCGGCCGGGGCGATAAGTCAAGCGCCCATCGCCTCTCAGAAGTCGTCCTCTTCCTTCGGCTTCGGGCCGGGCTTCCTGCCGGGCTGCTGCTCGATCAGCATGCGAACGCGGGTGACGAGGGAGAGGATGGGCTGATGGGGCACGCGGGTGCGGAACTCGACCATGTTCGCGCCGAAGCCGGCGTAGGTGGTGATCGGCTCCTCCGTGGGGTCGGCCTTGATGATGGCGCCGGCCATCAGGGCGATGGCGGGCTGCTGCTTCGCCGCCTCCTCGATGGCCTTGGCCAGGAGGTTGTTGAAGGAGAAGCTGACGACGACGCTGGAGCCGTTGGGCGCCGCGGCAACGGCGGCCTTCCACGCGGCGGCCGTGTCGAGGCCCGGGGCGCCTTCGCCCTTGATGCGGTCGAGGATGCCGTTGAGGAGCTCGCCGCCCGGGTTGCCGCCGACGGCGGCGCCGAGGGTGCCGATGGCGGCGAATTCGGTGACCTGGGGCTGCTGCTGGCCCATCATCGGGTTGGGCGGGGCATCGGGCGCCTGGGCCATGGTCACCGTGATGCGGTCCACCGGGGCGCCCTTGTACTCGCGGACGCCCGGCTTGTACTCGATGCTCATCTTTACGCCGGCGGCCTCCATCAGGGCGCCCAGGCCGCTCCGGGTGAACCACTCGGTGCCGTTCTTGCTCGCCGTGCGGAACTTCTCGGCGTCGGCGATGCGGACGACTTGGGCGCTCTGGATGCCGGGGTGGGCGGCGCCCCCGGCGAGGGCGACGGCGAACTCGCCGGTCTGGGTGGAGCCGAACACCAGCTCGCGCAGCGTGACCTGGTCCTCGGTGGTGAGATCGAGGGGGGTGGCGATGGCCTTGAGGATGGCCTCGAAGAGCGGCTTGCCCTTCGCCAGGTCGAGCTTCGCGGCCATGGCCATCGCCGCCTCGGCCGGCAGGTACTTCACGAGGTCGGTCAGTTCGCCCGGCTGGCCGCTGAAGAAGGTCCCCAGCTCCGTGTCGTCGCCCGCGTAGAGGCGGCCCCAGAGCTCCACGGAGTCGTCCTTCAGTTCGACGGTGAGGCTGGCGCGCCGCACCTGCTTGCCGGCTAGGTTGACGAGGGGGCCGAGGCACTTGAAGATCTTGCCGATGTTCGCCATCGGGCCGGGCATCATCATCTGGCCGGCCTGCTGCTCGATCTCCTTGAGCGCGGCATCAATCTCGCCCTGGTACTCCGCGACGGCCTGGGCGGCGTAGACGGTGGCGTAGACGTCGGCCGTGCCGGCGATCTTCGGGAGCGTGCCGTAGATCTCGAGGCGCTGCGGGGTCATCGCGGCGAGGGCGGCCCTCTCCGGGCTCACGACGGCCAGGTCGCCGCGGACCTCGAAGGCGACCGGGGCGCCCTCGGGGTGGGCCTGGCGAAAGAGCGCGGCGTCGGCCAGCGTCACGACGACGACCGGCACCGGCTCCGCCTTGCCGAACGCCTTGCCGCCGAAGAGCACGATCGTGGCCGGCTTCGACCAGTCCACCCCCGCCCACTCGGGCGCCTGGGTGAGCATGGCGCCCAGGCCCAGCGCCTGCGGGCCGGTGCCTGGGACGAACTTCTCGGCGAGCTTGCCCAGCTTGCCGAACAGGCCCTTGAGGTCGGCCGCGCTCGCACAGCCCAGCACCACGGCCTCGCCGCCGCGGGCCGGGCCAACCGCTCCGGCCAGAAGCGCCGCCCCCAGGACACCGACGAGAAGCACCCGACGGCCGGTCGCACGCAGTTGCATCAGTGGCTCCCTTCAGACAGCGGGGAGGGAATCGCGCGCCTTCGCTACGCCCCGGCATTATACGGGATGCCGCGGCGGATTTCAAACCCCGAACGACGTGCCCAGGGCCTTGGCGGCCTGGATGAGCGGGTGGTTCCGGGGCACGAGTTTGAGCCTGGCCACGGCCGTGGCGAGGGGGATCGAGCCGACCGTGTCGCCCTTGAGGCGCACCATGCGCCCGAAGCGCCCTGCGGCGACGAGCTGCATGGCGTGGTAGCCGAAGCGGGTGGCGAGCGCGCGGTCGGAGGCGGTGGGGCAGCCGCCGCGCTGGAGGTGGCCGAGGATGGTGTAGCGGGTCTCGAGGCCGCTGGCCTTCTCGATGTCGTTGGCCAGCTTGGCCCCCACTCCGCCCAGGCGGATGGGGTCGTGGCTGTCGGTGAGGACGCGCTCGACGGTCATCGTGCCCTTCTTCGGCCGGGCGCCCTCGGCCACCACCACGATGCTGAAGCGCCGCCCCGTGCGGCTCCGCTCGACCACCTTGTGCACCACCGTGCCCAGGTCGTAGGGGATCTCGGGGATCAGAATGATGTCGCCGCCCCCTGCCACGCCCGCCTTCAGCGCGATCCAGCCGGCGTAGCGGCCCATCGTCTCGATCACCATCACCCGATGGTGCGACATCGCCGTCGAGTGGAGGCGGTCAATCGCGTCGGTCACGCAGGCCACGGCCGTGTCGTAGCCGAACGTCACGTCGGTGCCAGCCAGATCGTTGTCAATCGTCTTCGGCACCCCGACGACGGGCAGGCCGAGCGTGCTGAGCCGGGTGCCGATGTGCATCGTGCCGTCGCCGCCCAGGAGCACGCAGGCGTCGAGCCGCCAGCGGCGCGCGTTGGCCCGCAGCGCCCGCGTCATGTCGCGGAACACCCGCTTCCCGTTCCGGACCACGGGAAAGTGGAAGGGGTCGTGCTTGTTGGACGCGCCGAGAATGGTGCCGCCCTGGGTGAGGATGCCCGAGACGTCGCGGTAGTCGAGCAGCTTGCCGTCGCCCTCCACGAAGCCGCGGAAGGCGTCGCGGATGCCGAACACCTCGATGCCGTGGACGTTCATCGCCGTCTTCGCCACCGCGCGGATGACCGCGTTGAGGCCGGGGCAGTCGCCCCCGCCCGTCAGGATGCCGATGCGGCGAACCGCCGGTCTGCTGCGTGCCATGAAGCTGTCTCCTTCCGAGAGGTGGCTGCATTATCGCAACGGCGCACCGCGCCGTCAAGCGCGCCGACGCCTGACGCGCCCCTGGTTTCCCCGCTCGGCGGCGTGCAGCCCCGCCCCCCCGTCCTCGCCCTTCCAACCTGCTCAAGATGGCCACGTGCGCGCAATACCAGGTGGCCATCTTGAACGGCGGCCTCCGCCGCGCGGCCCACGGCTATAAGCCCATATCCTGCAATGACATGTGGCTCAGACCGCGGCCCCAGCCTCGGCCTGACAGGGCCTTTCAAGATGTCCACCCCCCCCGCGGCCTGAGCCGCTCGAAGGCCGCCGCTGGACTTGCGGATGGCGATGAGTATAATCAGTGGAGCATCGGACAACCCCATTTGACGGAGGCTCTCGATGAAACCTGCGACTCGGTGCGTTGGCGCGATGGCTCTCTGCGGCCTGGTCCTTTCGCTGCTTCCGCCGCCGGCCTCGGCAGGCGAAGCAGGGGAGAAGGGCGACGCGGAGGCCAAGCCGAAGGAGTGGGTGGACCTGTTGAAGGGCGGCGACCTGACGCAGTTCTGGACCACCACGGGCAACTGGTCGCTGGCCGACGGAGTGGTGCAACTCCAGCCGCGGCCCGGCGAAGGGGGCTGGACCCGCTACGATGCCTATCTGTGGCTCAAGGACAAGCAGTACCAGGACTTCGAGTTCGAGTTCGAGTTCAAGGTGAACAAGGGGGGCAACAGCGGGTTCTACTTCCACGTGGGGAACCTGAAGAGCCCCGTCGCCACGGGGATCGAGGTGCAGCTCTACGACTCCGGCTCGAAGAAGCCCGATGCGAAGCTGTCGGACCACGACGCCTGCGGCATCATCCCGGGCATCCCGCCGGCGAAGAACACGTGCAAGCCGGCGGGGGAGTGGAACCTCGTGGGCGTCCTGTGCCAGGGCGAGAAGCTCACGGTGAAGCTCAACGGCGAGGTGGTGAACGAGGTGGACCTCACGAATCCCAGGATCAAGAATCGCCCGAAGTCGGGCTACATCGGCTTCCAGGACCACGGCGTGCCCCTGTGGCTGCGGGGGATGAAGGTTCGGGAGTTGTGAGGCCCGGGCGCGGGGGAACGCCTGCCCCGGGATGCGGCCCTCGCGGCTCGGTGGCGAGAAGGACTTGCAGTGGGCGGGCGTTTGGGTTATTATAGAAGTACGAAAGAAGTCGCCGCTCGTTGAGGTGATGGCAAGAGACCTGTCCAGTTCGGGCGTGATGCGTCGAAGCCCGCCCAGCCGACCCTCCCTACTGGCTCGCTCTCCGAGTTCTTCGCGATGAGCGACGGTGCGCCGGCGCACGATGCGCGGCAGGCGCAAGCCGCCCGACAGGACAGTCGGGCGAGCACGTGACAGACGCGGGGCAAAGCGGCCCCGCACTTTGCAGGGGATTGCTTTGCAGGAAACCGTGAGTGTGTCGGAAGTGTCGGAAACGTCGGAAGGTGAAGTGACGGCAAGGTTTGCGGACTACCCGTTTCGCGGGAGTCTCCTCAAGGACATCCAGGCGGCCGGCTACGAGACGCCGCTGCCGATCCAGGCGGCGTGCATCCCGCACGCGCTCGAGGGCAAGGACCTCATCGGCCTGGCCCAGACGGGCACGGGCAAGACCGCGGCCTTCGCGCTGCCGATCATCGAGCGGGTGGCCGCGACGGCGGAGATGGGCGCCTTGGTGCTCACGCCCACGCGCGAGCTGGCGCAACAGGTCTCGGGCATGTTCGCCGAGCTCGGGCGCTCCAGCGGCATCCGAGTGGCCACCGTGGTCGGCGGCATCCCGATCGAGAAGGACTGGAAGGCCCTGGTCTCGTGGCCCAACGTCCTCGTCGCCACGCCCGGCCGGCTCATTGACCACATCCAGTCGGGCAACGTGTCGCTCAAGGACATCAAGGTCCTGGTGATAGACGAGGCGGACCGGATGCACGACATGGGCTTTCTGCCGCAGATCGAGCGCATCCTGCGCGAGCTGCCGCGCGAGCGGCAGACCCTGATGTTCACGGCCACGATGCCCCAGGATGTCGAGCAGATCGTGCAGCGGAACATGCGCTCGCCCCTCATCCTGTCGGTGGGGCGGCGAAGCGCCCCGGCCGAGCGCGCCCAGCAACAGCTCTTCGACACCCACGAGAGCGACAAGACGCCGCTCCTCCTGTCGCTCCTCCGCGAGACACAGGGCCGGGTGCTCGTCTTCGTGCGGACCAAGCTCGGCGTGGACCGCCTGGCCCGCGCGGTGAGCCCTCGGCACCGGGGCGTGGCGCGGTTGCACTCGAACCGCGCGCAGGCGGAGCGGGACGAGGCGCTCGCCGGCTTCCGCGAGGGGCGCTACCGCATCCTCATCGCCACCGACGTGGCGGCCCGCGGCCTCGACATCGCCGACATCGAGCACGTCATCAACTACGACTTCCCCCAGTCCCCCGACGACTACGTCCACCGCATCGGCCGCACGGCCCGGGTGGACGCGACCGGGCTGGCCACCAGCTTCGTCACGCGGGCCGAGCGGCGCTTCCTCCCCGCCCTCGAGCGCCTGGTCGGCACCCCCTTGCCTCTGACGCCCAGCCCCGTCACGGGCGGGCACTCCCCGCGCGTGGCAGAGGGCGGACGCCCCTCTCGGCGGCGGGGCCAACGCCGTGGCTCGAGCCGCCGCAGTCCCGCGCGCGCGGCCAGCGGCCGCTGACGCCCGTTGACAATCTGGCCGGGGCCAACGGGACGCACGGAGCGCGCTCCCGTGCGGCCGCCACCGCGCGCGGCGCTCGCCGCCCCTGCGGTCACAGCTTGCGGTAATACTCGACGCTGGGGAGCTGAATCGAGAACCCGGCCTTCTCGTACGCCCGTCGTGCCGGGGCGTGGGACGGGTCCAGGCCCGTGCACACTTTGGCGAACCGCATGCCCTGCGCCCGGAAGCGGTCGAGGACGCACTGGTACATGCGCGAGGCGATCCCCTGCCCTTGGAAGTCAGGGTGCACCGCGTTGTTCCCAATCTCGCCGATGCCGCGCGGAACGTCCAGGTAGTAGGTGATGAACCCCACGACCCGGCCCTCCCTCTCGGCGACGCACACGCTGGCCTTGCTCCCCGGCGCGCAGGCCCGGCGCACCTGGCCGGCCTTGTCCTCCTGCCAGCGCGGGCAGCGCGCCGCGAAGAGCTCGTCGCCGAGGATCCTGCGGAACTGGCCGAAGATGGGAGCCCACGCGGCGACCGCGATGTCCACGGCCGCCTCCACGTCCTCGGGCCGAAGATCGCGCACGACGATGTCGCTCAAGGGTCTTCCTCCTCTGCCATCGTGGCCGAGTGCAACCACCACCTGGCCTTGCGCTCCCGGGCCGAGCGGGGCTGGCGCTCGAAGTAAAGCTTCATCTCCTCGCCCCTCATGGTTCGCACGCGGTACCAGTGCTTGCGCACATACTGCTCATTGCTGCCCGACTTGCAGGGCCCGGTCTCGCGCCATTGTTGGAGCACCTCGGCGACCTCGTGCTCGGCGCCGCGCCAGCGGAAGCGCATGGGCAGCCCCGGCTCGCCCGCGGCCATGCGGCGCGTGTCCATCGCCTCCGCAATCGGCTCGATCGCCTCGCCGATGAAGTGCTTGCTCATTTGGGCTCCTGCGCGCCGATGCTGCGCGAGCCGCGTGCGGCGTTGGGCCGGGGGTTGATGAGGCGGTCGAGGCCCTCCTCGTAGCTCGCGTAGAAGCGCAGCTTGCGGCGGAAGAGACGCACGAGCCACCGCTTGACCGGCGTGGCCGCGCCGAGGCGCCGCGCCACGTCGTCCGCGACGGGGCCCGTCGCGGGCTGGCCCTGCCACCAGGCATCGAGGGCGGCGACGAATGCCTTCCACCACTCACGAGCCTCGTCCTGGTTGGGATGGGTGTCCTCGATCTGGAGGAAGCCGGGCACCCTGTCCTCGGGCCTCGGTGGCCGCTCCTGGCCGATGGCCCAGACCAGCCGCTCGAGGAACCGGAATGCCTTCGGCGCGCAGAGCCAACCGTAGTGGGTATGGAACTGCATCTGCTTCCAGTCGGGACACAGCTCGGCAAGGCGGGCCTCCAGCCGCCGGACGCGCGGCGACGCCCCCTCGTCGAAGCCGGGGACGGCTTGCTCGATGTAGCAGTGGATCTTCGCGGGGTTCCTTACCTTGCCGATAGGTCCGAGGAACAGGTCGCGACCGAACTCGGAGGCGAGGTCGTCATCCCAGGGGCTCCACTTGATCTTGCAGCGCTGCGAGTGAATGAGGCGCTCGACGAGCAACTCCTTCAGCTCCGTGCGCTCGCCGAGGACCCGCCACAGTTCCGCGCAGACCGCGTCCCACGCGATTCGGCGGGAGCCCAGGGCGGCCAACTCGCGGGCCACGTCCTCCGCGGCCGCGCCGGCGAGCCAGGCGTCGAGGCAGAGCACGTAGTCCATCATCGCCCGCTTGCGCTCGCGGGCGACCGTGAAGCAGCCGTGGACGAACGTCGCCGGCGTTTCGGCGCCGATGGCGTCGAGCGCCTCCAGGTAGGGCCGCGGGAACAGGTAGTGGCCGCACGGGCAAGCGAACTGGATGCTCCGCTCGACAATCTGCCGCGCCCAGGCGGGCACGTCGCCGAGCGCGCGCTCCATCTCCACGATTCCCCGAAGCTCCGCGTCCTCGGCCATTGAGGGACACTTGTCCCACCCGTCATCGTAGGGCGTATACCACCAGCACCGGCTCGACACGCTCGCCTCATAGGTCGCCTTCGACCATTGCATCCCATCGCCCATCGGTGGTGCCCCTTTCCTCAGATGGTCCTTGTGCCGCGCTTGCCTGACGACTTGGCGCCGACGAGGTTGCCAAAGGGGTCGTGGGTCTCGAAGAGCCGCAGTTTGTGGCGAAGGAGGCGCACGAGCCAGTGCGTCACGGGCGTCGGCTCGCCCAACTCAGGGCGCGCGGCGCCGTCGCCATCGAGCCACGCCGTGAGCGACGCGGTGAAGCTGTCGTACCAGGCCTTGTGCGACGCGGCGTCGGGATAGGTGTCCTCGCAGTCGAGGAGCGAGACGTTCGTCTTCGGCGGCCTGCCGGTGCCGAGGGCGCCGATCTCGATGATGATGCGCTCGACGTAGCGGAATGCCTTGGGCGCGCACAGCCACGTGCTCTCGATGCGGTCGAGCAGCGCGTTGCCGTGCGGCACGGCGCGGCACAGGTCGGCGTCGAGCTGCTTCACCTCGGGCGGTTTCCGCTCTTCGAAATAGGGGTCGCCGAAGGGCGAGTTGCCGTAGGCGCTGAAGTGCGCCTCATCGCCGCGGGCGTCGCCCAGGTAGGCGTCGAGCTGGAAACGGTTGCGGCGATCATCGTCCCACACGAGCGTCTTGATCCACCAGCGCAGCCGGTGAACGAGCCGGCGGACGGCCAGGCGCTTCGGCGGCGTCGGGGCGCCGAGGGCCTGGTAGACGGCGGCGGCGATTCGCGGCCAGTCCTTGCCCTGGTCGTCGCGCAGGGCTAGCTCGGCCTGCGCGGCGTCGAGCGGCGCGCCCTGGAGCCACGCGTCGAGACAAAAGACAGTGAAGGCCATCCGCGTCTTCCGCGCCGCGTCGGCCGTGTAGCAGCCGTGCACCGTCGCGGGGGCCTGCCCGCGGCCGATGGCCTCGCAGATCTCGACAAGCGGCAGCGGAAAGGCGTAGTGGCCGCACATCGGCAGCGGGCCGATCATGCGGCGGATGATCTCCTCTGCCCACGGGGGCACGGTACCGAGGGCCATCTCCTCGTCGAAGATGGCGCGCAGCTCCGCCGAGGCGGGCAGGTCCTCGCCGTGCCTGCGGCTGCCGTCCCAGCCGGCGTCGTAGGGCGTGGCGCCCCAGGCGCGGCTGGTGATGCTCTTCTCGTAGTTGGCCTTGCACCAGTCAACGCTCACGTGTTTCCTCCGATTCGAGGCGTAGCCGCCGCAACTCCTTCAGCACCTCGATGGCCTCCTGCCTGTCCACGATGCACGCACACACGTCGGGGTCGTCGGGCTCGAAATCACCGTGCTCCACGGTCGCCAGGACGCCGCGGAGCCGCGCGCCCTTGTCGAGGAAGCCGCGCAGCGGGCTCGACCTGTGGGCCAGGTCCATGTACTGCCGAAGCTGGCGATAGTGATCGGGCGCGAGCCGGCCGCGTTTCAGCTCGACGAGGATCAGTTCGTTGGCATCCTGCGCCAGGAACACGAGGTCAACGAAGTGCCGCCGCTCGGCGTCGCTGAAGATGTAGTGCTGGCGGGCGAGGAGCGCGACGGGCTGGGCGAGGAGCAGCTCGGGCGCGGCCGCGATGGCGTCCTCGAGGTTCCGTTCGGTGTCCACCGCCTCGTAGTCGGCGTTGAGGACCTTCACCATCTCCCTGGCCTTCTTCGCGCCGATGCCGCGGAGGGTGCGAAGCTCGCCCTCGGTGGCCTCGAGGACTCGCCGCACGCTGCCGAAGTGCTGGAGCAGATCGCGGGCCATCACCATGCCGCAGCCGGGCAGCATCTCGACGATGCGGCGCTGCTGGTCGGCGAGGTCGGCCGCCTTGCGCTTCGGGATGAGCGAGATCTCGGGGATGCCGATCTGCTCCTGCCGCGCCATCATCGCGATCAGCGCCGCCGTCTCCTCGACGTCCGGCGTCGAGAGCACGTTCAGGCCGTAGAGGATCATCATCGAGGAGAGCGCGCCGCGAATGGCCTGGGGGTCGAACATCGAGTACTGGTAGTTCAACTCGCCCTCGACAATGAGGACCGGGATCTGGAAGTGCTCGCGGAGGTAGATGGCGCTTGTGAAAAGCGTCTTGTCCATGATGCCCTTGAGGAAGCCAGCGCCCGTGCGGCGCTCGATGGCGAGGCGTTTCGAGAGCACGTAGCGGTCCACGTCCCCCTCGTCCTCCTCGATGGGCGCGATGCGGATGCCCATCTCGGCGAGCCGCTTCGCCGGTTTCCCCTTCGGCTTCGTCGCCGAGACTGTCAGCACCGACATGTCCACGTTCACGCTCCCTCGTCCTGCGGCCGCGGCGTCAGAGCCTGTCTTCGCCGTGGAGCCACCTCAGGCCTCCCGGCCAGCGCCGGTTCGACATCTCCAGGATCGAGCGATAGTAGTCATTGAGGCCGCTCACCGTGTAGTCGTAGCGCGGCCGCTCCCAGACGAAGTAGTTCGACACGGCCGCGGCCCGGAACTGTGCCGGATGCGTGTAGGCCGCGTGAGGCGCGCGGTGCGCGTCCACCAGGGCCGCGTCGCTCATGAGCTCCCAGGTCGTGGCGGGCGTGCCGTCGGCGCGCCGGTAGACGACACCAGTGGAGGAGTCGACGGCGCCCCAGGCGCCCTGCCGATGGGCTTCGATGATGGCGTGCCCCGAATACGCCTGCCCGGTGTTGCACAGGTAGACGAGGCGGGCAGGCACGCCGACGACCTGGCACAGGGCACACGCAACGCGTGCTACGTCCACGCACCAGTCGGAGCCGCGGGCAATGATCTGCTCCTCCGTTCCCCCAACGAGCATCCCGTCGAGGTCCCCCTCGTCTACGCCGACGGCCAGGCCGGCGGTGAATCGAGCGACGGCAGCCACACGGTCCTCGGGCGTGTCGCACCCGCACGCGGCCTCCCTCGCGTGGCGGGTCAGCTCGACAGACACGTCGCTCGCATCCTGCACCTCAGTGGGCGCATAGGCCCGGTACAGGTAGTCGGCCGTCTCGGCGCAAATGCGCACCATGCGCTCGAACAGCGCCCGATCGACCGAGCCCGGCGCGTGCGGGTCGTTGTCCAGCACACACTGCCACGCTCGCCCGAACTGGCCGGCTCCCGTGTAGGTCGAGAGGTCCAATCTCGGGAAGCTCCTTCTATGGTAGCGGGCCGTTGCTGAACCACACGTCGTCGGGCGCGGGCACAAGGAGCAGATCCTTGACGCGGAGCCGCATGCTGAACAGGTCTTGCGTCCTTGCAGCGCGAAGGATCATCGCTGCGTGAGCGAAGCCGAGCTTGGGCGTCGCGATGGCCATGCAATCGTCATCGAGCGGGAGCTGGCCCGAATCGGCCGCCATGAGAGCAACCTCCAGGCACACCTTCGGGCCGTCGCCGAAGAACTCCGCGAGGAGGTGCCCGGTCATGGCCACGATGTCGTAGCCGCCCTGGAGCGGCAGCCTGCCGCCGTGGAACCTGTCTGCATAGGCCCTGACAGCCGCGTCGTGGAGCGATGGCCCCGTGTCCGTCCGCTCATCCGCCTGGAAGAGCGACTGGTCCCGCGTGATCACCGTGATGCCCTTGGCCTGGAGGGCGCGTCGCGTCTCGTCGCTGATCCCTGTGTGCAGGCACAGGCCTCTGTCGTGTGCGCTCGCGGGATTGCCAACGGCGAAGAACTGGTAGCCCGGCCCGAATGCCTCCTGCGCGGCCAACACGGAGGCGCCCGAGTTTGTGGCCACGACTACGTTTCCCACGCCGAGTTTCTCGGCCCTCGCCTTCGCCGCTGGCATGATATCCATCTTCACTTCCTGGCCCTCCGGGACCGAAGCCTTCATCGGTACACGACCCGTTGCCTGCGAAGCCTGGCTTCCGCGCGCGAGCGTTGCGGTGGGTCGAGCCAGCTCGTGATCTCCAGGCAGAGCTGAATCCAGTACTTCTGCCAGTAGGTCCGCGGCGGCGAACCGTCAATGTGCAGCACTCGCGGGCCGCGCTTGATGGGAAAGATGGGGAACTCGACGCCCGCGAGGCGCGCCGCGTCGGCCATCACCTCGCCGTAGCGGCCGTCGGTGAATGTGGCGATCCGCTCGTAACGGCTGCCGTGGGTCGTGATGTAGTCGGCCATCCGCCGGGCGAGGATCGGCCGCACCTGCTCGTAGTGCTCGGGGCTGAAGTGCTTCACCCCGCCGCCGGGGACGTTTGCGGGGTAGACCTCCTGGAGCTCATAGGGCACGGGGCCGATCATGCTGGCGAGGACGACCACGTGGACCGGGCAGCGGTCGAAGTCCTTGTAGGCATCGCAGCCGGTCGCCGCCGAGACCGCCCGCCGAATGGTGCCGTGGGACGACGAGCGGTAGAACGGCCGCCCGACGGAGCACTGGAAGAAGACGAGGAAGCGCTTGCCCTCCGGCGGCGTGTAGCGGCGGAGAATGAAGTCGTGCCAGGCGGTCGCCGCGTCGCCCTCGACGTCGAATCGCGGGCCGTCGCGTGCCTCCAGCGGGGCCATGAGGGCCGCGAGCTGCTGCTCGAACGGCGGGCGCCGCGCGGCATGCGTCCTGTGGAGAATCTTGCCGAGGTCCATGTCAGCACTTCCCGAGCACCCGCTCGGCCAGGGCGCGGCGGCGCTGGGCAAAACGGCTCGCGGCCGCCAGGCGGCCCAGGAGGCGCTGGAGCGCGGGCGCCGCATAGCGCAACTCGTCAATGGCGAGCGATCCGTCCATCTCGCTCAAGGCGAGGACGGTGTAGTAGAAGGGGTAGCGCCGCCACTTGCCCGAGCCATCGCGGTGCAGCCTGAGCGCCTCGATCCCGGCCGCGAGGTGGCGCTCCGGGTCCTCCAGGCCGCCGGCGGCGAGGTGGCGCCACAGGGCCGCCGTGCACTTGCCGCAGCAGTACTGGCCGAGCCAGGGCCGGCCCATGTTCCGCTCGCGCTGCTCGGCGGCGCGGAGGCGCTCGAGCATTCCCTCGGTCGCGCGGGCCAGCGCGTCGCACACGCTCGCCCGCGGCACGTCCAGCAGGATGAGCGCGCGGCAGGCCTCCTCGCCCAGCACGTGAGCCGTCCCGGCCCGGGTCGTGAACGACTCGCCGGTGAAGAGGCGGATGCCCTCGCGCCTGTCCTTCTCGGTCGGGGCGAACATGCCGACGTAGGCGCCGGGCAGCCCCTGGCGGCCGGCAATCCACCCAGCCGCCTCCTCGCGCCGCGTCTTCGACGGCGAGCGCCCGAAGAAGAACGCCTCGTTCACGGCGTCCAGGGTCGCCGCAAGGCTGTCGCGTGTCACAAGCGTCATCACTGGGCCTCCTGGAGTGGCCCTCCCGGCCTCGGCAGGGCCGCTCAGCATAGCGCAACTCGCCGCCGCGCGCCAGGGGCCGCCCGCCCCCCACGGCGCGCCTTGGCCCGCTCGCGCGCAGGGAACTGGACTTGACTTCCGCGCCCATGCTGGTATACTTTTCCTAGCAGAGGGGGCACGAAGTGTTTGACGATTCTGGGCGGGCAGTCGCGCGACTTCACGCAGGTGTCCCCTCCCCACTTGCTGGTCCAGGCTGCCCGCCCTTACCTTATGGGCCGCGGTTTCGGGCGGGCCCGCGGCCGCATCGGCCCCATTCCCACGCACTCGGAGGACTGGAGATGATGAGGCGCGGAGTGCCTGTGGCCTTGGCCGTCCTGGTCGCCGTCGCGGGCCTCGGGGGCGAGGGCCCCGTGACGGAGCGCGGCGCCAGGGTGGAGAAGCTGGCCGACGGCTTCAAGTTCACCGAGGGGCCTGCCGCCGACGCGGCGGGCAACGTGTTCTTCACCGACCAGCCGAACGACCGCATCCTGAAGTGGAGCGTGGACGGCAAGCTCTCGACGTTCCGGTCGCCCTCGGGCCGCTCGAACGGCCTGTGCTTCGACGCCCGGGGCAACCTCTGGGCGTGCGCCGACGAGAAGAACCAGCTCTGGTGCATCAGCCCCGCGGGCAAGGCCACCGTCGTGGTGAAGGACTACCAGGGCAAGCTGCTCAACGGCCCGAACGACGTGTGGGTGCGGTCCGACGGCGGGGTGTACTTCACCGACCCCTTCTACAAGCGCCCCTACTGGGCGCGCGGGCCGGCCGAGCAGGACCAGCAGGCCGTGTACTTCCTGTCCCCGAGCCATCAGAAGCTCCTGCGCGTGGCCGACGATCTGAAGCAGCCCAACGGCCTGATCGGCACGCCCGACGGCAAGACTCTCTACGTGGCCGACATCGGGGCGGGGAAGACCTACGTGTACGAGGTCCAGAGCGACGGCCCGCTGGCCAACAAGCGGCCCTTCTGCGACCTGGGCTCCGACGGCATGACCATTGACGACGAGGGAAACGTCTACCTGACGGGCCGCGGCGTCACCGTGTTCGACCCGCTCGGCCGACAGGTCGAGCAGATCCCCGTGCCCGAGCCGTGGACCGCCAACGTGTGCTTCGGCGGCAAGGACCGCCAGACCCTCTTCATCACGGCCGGCAAGGCCCTCTACGCCGTGCGAATGCGGGTGAAGGGCGTGGGAAGCCAGTGACAGCACACCCTCAGGGCGTCTTCTGCGCGTCCTGGTAGATCAGCTTCGGGTTCTCGATGACGACCTTGCTGTGGGGGGGCACGGAGTCGGTGAGCCAGACGTTTCCGCCGACGACGCTGTCGTGGCCGACGACGGTGTCGCCGCCCAGGATGGTGGCGCCGGCGTAGACGGTCACGCGGTCCTCGAGGGTGGGGTGGCGCTTGCGGCCGCGGATGAGCTGGCCGCGCTCGTCCTTCGGGAAGCTCATGGCGCCCAGGGTCACGCCCTGGTAGAGCTTGCAGTCGTCCCCGATCACCGTCGTCTCGCCGATCACCACGCCGGTGCCGTGGTCAATGAAGAAGCGGCGGCCGATCTGCGCGCCGGGGTGGATGTCAATCCCCGTCGCCGAGTGGGCGCGCTCGCTCATGATGCGCGGCAGCAGCGGCACGCCCAGCGCGAGGAGCTGGTGCGCGAGGCGGTAGGTGGTGATGGCCACGGTGGCGGGGTAGCTGAAGATCACCTCGCCCGTGCTCTTCGCCGCCGGGTCGCCGTCGTAGGCCGCCTGCACGCCCTCGGCCAGCAGCTCCCGCACCGCGGGCAGCGAGCGCAGGAAGTCCACCGCCACGTCCTCGCTGCGCACCTTGCAGTGGGTGCACACGCTGCCCAGGCGGCGGCACTCGTGCTTGATCGCGCGGTAGACCTGCTCGGTGAGCAGGTCGTAGAGCTCGTTGACCCGGTGGCCGACGACGTAGGTGACGTTCGACTCGTCCAGCCCCTGCTCGCCGAAGTAGCCTGGGTAGAGGATTTCGAACAGGATGTCGAGGATGCGGATCGCCTCGCCCTTGGAGGGCAGGGGGACGACGCCGATGTGGTTGATGGCGGCCTGCTCGGTGTAGGTTTGGAGGATGGCGCTGGTGATGCCGGGCAGCTCGCCCAGGCGGCGCAGCTCTTCTCGCATGGGGTGCATCCCGCAACGATAGGTCTCGGCCCCGATTCGTTCCACACCAGCATACCGGCTCGACGGGAAAAGCTCAAGCGCCGGCCAGTTGACCCGCGTCCCCGGCGGCGATAGAATGCGTGGTGTGGCGTGTGGCGGCCTTTGCGAACCCCAAGGAGGGCGCCCGTGAGGAAGCAACTGGGCCTGGCGCTGGCCGCCTCGGCTCTCTGCCTCGCGTCGTGCGCGGCCCCGCCGCTGGGGGGCGAGGCGAGCCGCTCGGGGCTGCTCGTGCTGCTGACCGACTTCGGCGGGCGCGACCACTACGTCGGCGCCGTCAAGGGCGCCGCGTACCGAGCCAACCCCACCGTTCGCATCGAGTCCATCACCCACGAGATCGCGCCGTTCGACATCTGGGAGGGCGCGGTGACCCTGGCGCTCGCGGCCAAGGAGTTTCCGCCCGGCACCGTGTTCGTGGCCGTGGTGGACCCCGGCGTGGGCACGGCGCGGAAGGCCATCGCGCTGCGCACCGAGGCGGGGCGCTTCTACGTGGCTCCCGACAACGGCCTCCTGACCTTCGTCGCGCGCCGCGAGGGCATCGTCGAGGTCCGCGACATCTCGGCCCTCCAGCCCCTCGGCCACAGGCCGTCGCGGACGTTTCACGGCCGCGACCTGTTCGGCCCCGCCGGGGCGCTCCTGGCCGGCGGCATGCCCCTGGGGCGGATGGGGCTGCGCCTCCGCGAGGGCGAGCTGGTGATGCTGCCCGTCGTCGAGCCGGCCCTCGACGGCGACCGCCTGAAAGGCTCGGTGCTCCGCGTGGACCACTATGGCAATATCGCGACGAACATCCCCGCCGACCTCCTGGCCCGGGCCGGCCTGAAGAGGGGCGACACGCTCCGCGTCAGCGTCGGCGACGCCTCCACCGAGGCCACTCTGGCAGCCACCTATGGCGACGTGCCGCGCGGCAGCCCCGTGTGCCTCGTCAGCAGCCACGGCCACCTGGAGCTGGCCATCAACATGGGCGACCTCGCCGCCCGCCTCAAAGCGCGGCCGGGCGCGCCCGTCGAGGTCCGAAAGCAGTGACTCTCGCCTTCTCAGGTTGACCGCACATGCCGCAACGCGCCTTGCTCGTGCTCCTGTTGGTGGCGTCGGGCCCGCTCCGTGCGGGCGAGGGCCTGCTCGTCAACGGCGGCCTCGAGGACGGCTTCCGCGGCTGGCACAAGCTCTGGACCCGAGTGCCCGATGCGGGCCGCGCGGCGCTCGACACCCAGGTCCGCCACGGCGGCAAGCAAGCCATCCGCATCGAGCACACGGGGTTGCAGGACTGGAGTTTCGGCCAGGAGCAACTCCTCGCGATCAATCCCGGCCAGCTCTTCGAGTTCAGAGCCTGGCTGCGCCTGGAGGGCAAGGGGAACGCCCAGCTCTGCGTCGTCCTACGCGACAGGAAGGGGGAGGTGCTGGACTGGGCGTTCGGCGGCCGCTCGACGGGTGCGGCGGCCGACTGGCGGCTCCTCCGTGCCCGCTTCCTCATCCCCGCAGGCGGCGCCTCCATCCAGCCGCGCCTAATCGGCCACGGACCCGCCACCGTGTGGCTCGACGACACCTCACTCACACTGGAGGGCACGATGGACGACTTGCGCGCAAAGGACCTGCCCGAGACGCTCAAGGTCTCGAACGCCGCGCTCGACGTCACGCTGCACACGGCCGACGGCCGCCTGTCGGTGGCCGACCGCCGCACGGGCCACTCGTGGCGGCAACGGGCCGGCGGCGCGTCCCTCGTTGTCGCCGACGCCAGGATCGTCGTCAACGGCTTCGACCTGCGCCTCCTCGACCCCACGAGCACCCAGGAGATCGCCGCGACCGTGCGCCTCGACGGCGACCGCCCCGAGCTTGTTCTGGCCCTCGAGGGCAAGGGCGAGTTGGCGAGTTCCCTGGCCTTCCCCGCTCCCTTCGCCACGGCCAAGGGCCAGCTCCTCATCCTCCCCGTCAACGAGGGCATCAGCTACCCGGCCGACGACGCAACCCTGCCCGCCATGCACTACCACCTCTACGGCGGCCACGGCCTGTGCATGCCCTGGTGGGGCCAGACCGATGGCGAGCGCGGCCTGATGGCCATCGTCGAGACGCCCGACGACGCGGCGGTCCGCATCCCGCGTCTCGACGGGCTCCTCTGCCTCGCCCCCGAATGGCAGCCGCAGAAAGGCCAGTTCGGCCCCAGGCGCGTCATCCGCTACGCCTTCTTCGACCAAGGCGGCTACGTGGCCATGGCCAAACGCTATCGCGAGCACGCGAAGCAGACCGGCCTGTTCAAGTCGCTCGACGAGAAGCGCAAGGCCAACCCCAATGTGGACCTGCTCATCGGCGCCGTAAACGTCTGGTGTTGGGAGAACGACGCGCCGACCCTCGCCCGCGAGCTTCAGGCCGCCGGCATCCGCCGCATCCTCTGGAGCAACGCCCGCCCGCCCGCCCAGCTCAAGGCACTCAACGAGTTGCCCGGCGTCCTCACCAGCCGCTACGACATCTACCAGGACACGATGGACCCCGCCAACTTCCCCAAACTCCGCTGGGTTCACGGCGACTGGACCTCCGAGGCCTGGGCCAACGGCGACCTGATGCGCGGCCCCGGCGGCGACTGGATTCGCGGCTGGCAGGTGAAGGCCAAGGACGGCTCGATGATCCCCTGCGGCGTGCTGTGCGACGTGCGCGCGCCCGACTACGCCCGCCGCCGCATCCCTGCCGAGCTCAAGACCCACCCCTATCGCTGCCGCTTCATCGACACCACCACCGCCTCGCCCTGGCGCGAATGCTACGACCCCAAGCACCCCTGCACCCGGTCCGAGAGCAAGCGCTGCAAGATGGAACTCCTTCGCATCGTCAGCGAGGAGTGCGGACTCGTCTGTGGCAGCGAGACGGGGCACGACGCCTCGGTGCCGTTCGTCCACTACTTCGAGGGGATGCTCAGCCTCGGCCCCTACCGCGTGCCCGATTCGGGCCGAGCCATGCAGAAGCTTTGGCTCGACGTGCCCGAGCGCGTGGCCAAGTTCCAGACTGGCCACGTCTACCGCCTGCCGCTCTGGGAGCTGGTCTACCACGACTGCGTCGTCGCCCAGTGGTACTGGGGCGACTACAACAACAAGCTCCCCAGCCTCTGGGACCGCCGCGACCTGTGGAACGCCCTCTACGGCACGCCGCCGATGTTCATGTTCGACCGCAAGCTCTGGGAGGCGAATCGTGGCCGCTTCGTGCGCAGCTACCAGGCCATCGAGCCCGTCGCCCGGGCCACCGGCTACTCCGAGATGCTCTCGCACAAATGGCTCACCCCCGACCACGCCGTGCAGGAGACCCGCTTCGCTAACGGCGTCGTCGTCACCGCCAACTTTGGCGCCAAGCCCTTCAAGCTCGCCGATGGCGCTGCCCTGGCGCCCCTTGCCCTTCGCGTCGAGGGCGTGCCGGAGGCGGAATAGCGCCCACGCGATCACTTCAGACGAGGCAGAGACCATGCGGTACGGGATTGCGGTGTGGAACTTCAGGGAGGAGGGCGTGCCGCTCGTGCGGCTGGTCGAGGAGTTCGCCGACTCCGGCTTCGATGCCGTCTCGTTCCTGCCTGGCCAAATCGTCCAGTGCTCCGATGGCGAGGCCCAAGAACTCCTATCGCTGCTGCGCGAGCGCGACCTCGTCGCCACAGTGCATGGGAACTTCCAGATGGCCTCGGCGGACGTGGAGACGCTCGTTGCCCGGCTCGGCGACCGCCTGGTGGCGCTGACAATGGATGCGGCGATGACCGCCGACTCCTGCGGCCACTTCTACGACGGGCAGAAGATGGCGCACTTCCTCGCGGAGATCGAGGACGCGACCGATGGGACGCCGCTGCGGTTCGGCGTCGAGGACTTCCCCCTCGACCGTCTGGCGCTCGACCGGTACCGCGACGACCTCGGCCCCCTGCTCGACTGCCCGCGGTACGGCACGCTCATTGACCTGGGCCACCTGAACCTGCGTGTCCGCCAGGCCGACTACTTCCGCAGCATGACCCCCGCCGACTACATCCGCCGCGTGCCGCTGCCGATCATCGAGGTGCACGTGCACGACAACAAGGGCGAGCGCGACAGCCACGGCCCGATCGGCTTCGGAACGGTCGCGTTCGCCGAGATCGCCGCGGCGCTGCGCGAGGTGGGCTTCGATGGCATCTCGACCATCGAGATCGCCCCCAGCTTCCACGGCAGCACCCCGGCGGCGTCGAAGCCCAGGGCCAGCGAAAGCCTGCAAGCCTGGCGGGCACTGTGGGAGGAAAGCCAAGCCACAGCGGGCGAGGCTACTTCGCAACCGTGAACGCGATGGCCTCGCCCTTGAGGCCGACGAGTTGGAGGCAGCCGCTCCAGTCGCCCCCGCCCTGGAGGACCTTCATCAGGACCTTGTTGGCACCAGCCTTGAGGGTGGCCTTGAACTTGTCGGAGCCGGGCTGGCAGCCGCGGCTGGTGTCCAGGCCGCCAAGCCTCGTCCCGTTCAGCCATAGGACGAACCCGTCGTCGCTGCCGAGCCGGACCTCGACCTCCATCTCCTTCTCGACGGTGACCTCGGCGTACATGTAGCCGATGCAGTTGCCGCTGCGGGCGAGGGCCTGGTTGAGGTCCACGAGGCCGTCGTCGTCGCTCATCACTTTCTTCCAGGCGTAGTCCTTGCCGTCGAAGGCGAAGCCCTTTGCCACGTCCACCTCGGACTCCGGCGGCGCGCCCTTCTCGAAGAGCGCCTTGTTGGGGTTCGGGATGGGGCCGGCGACGGCCCAGTGGGCGAGGAAGCCGGGCGGGACGCTGATCGGCAGGTCGGTGACGCCGAGCTTGCCGAGCTGGGTGCGGATGGCCTTGCGCACGTCGCGGCTGTCGGTCAGCAGCAGGGCCTTCTTGAGGACCTCGATCTGCCGCTCCTTGGGCACGTCGGCAGCCTCGGCGAGGATGCCCTGTGCGGCGGCCGCCGCCGCGGCGGCGACTTTCTGGTTCACGCCGAACTGGGCGACCACGAGGTCGAGGGCGTCCTTGTGCGGGCACCAGGAGAGGACGCCAAGGGCCTCGACGCGCTCGTCGTCGCTCCGCGCGCTCTTCAGGGTTTCGATGGCCTTGGCCACCAGCTCCGTGCGGTCAATCTCCTTGCTCGGCGTCGTGTCCACCTCGAGGTCGCCGATGGCCCACTGCATGGCGAGCTTGACGTGCTCCTGGAACGCCTTGTCCTGGAACACGTTGGCTCCGTGGCCGTGGGCGTTGTAGAACACGCGGCCCTTGCCCCAGGGGCGGATCCAGCAGATCGCGTAGTCGCGGTCCTTGCGGCCGCCGCGGGTGACGTCCACGCTCGAGTTATCTATGCTCATGAGGACGCGGGCGGCCGAGCGCTTGTAGTTCTTGAACTGGTAGATTTCGTCGCTAATCTCGAACGGCCCCTTGCCGAAGGGCTTCATGAGCGGGTGGTCGGGGTCCTCGATGCGGGTGCGGACCTTCTGGCTCCAGGGGTGGCCGCTGAACCAGCCGTTGAGCATCTCGCCGTACTCGGGCCAGTCGTAGAAGCAGTCGGTCGCGGCGTGGAAGCCCATGTAGCCGGCCCCGGCCTTGACGTGTTCCATGAAGGCTGTCCGCCATTCGGGCTCCTTGAAGAGCGTGCCCGTGCAGTTATTGAAGACGATCAGGTTCCACTTCTTGACGTTCTCGGGGTTGAGCAGGGCGACGTCTTCGCTGACGGTGGCCTCGTAGCCCAGGCCCTCGGCGATCTCCTTCATGACCGGGCTGCCCTTGACGATGGCGTCCCCGTGCCGGAAGCCCTTCGTGAGGCCGAAGATCAGCACGCTCTTCTTCTCGGCCGCCGGCGCGACAGCAAAGCCGCCCAAGACCAACGCGAAGACGATCCTGTGCACAGCGCGACTCCTTTCAGGGAACGGTCCTATCCGTCCTATTCGTCCTATCGGTCCGATAGGACGAGGGGTATCTACTTCTCGCGGGCGGTGAAGGCGATCTTCTCGTTCTTCGGCCCCACGATCTGGGCGCAGGCGCCCCAGTCGCCCTTGGTCTGGCTCACCTTGACGAGGAGCCTGTTGGCGCCGGGCTTGAGCGTGGCCTTGTACTTGAACTGCCCGGGCCGCAGGCCCTTGGTGCCGATCTGCTCGCCCAGCTTCTCGCCGTTGAGCCAGGCGGTGAAGTGCTCGCGGGCGCCGAGGAGGACCTGCACGGGCGTCTCCCTCTCGATGCTGATCTCCGCGTAGAGATAGCCGCCGACCGCGTCGGCCTTCGACACGAGGTCGCGGAGCTTCACGATGCCGTCGTCGTCGCACGTGACCTTCTTCCAGGCGAAGGTCTGCGGCTCGCCCTCGCCCTTGACGATGAAGCCCCTTTCGAGGTCCACGCCTGCCTCGGGCGGGTAGGTCTGGCCGAGGAACGCGCTGTCCTTGTTCGAGATGGGGCCGGCGACGAACCAGTGGGTGACGAAGCCTGGAGGCGCGTAGATGGGCAGGTCGGCGACGCCGAGCTGGGTCAGTTGCGCGCGGATGCCCTTGCGGAGGTCGCGCTTGTTGCCGCAGCAGTCCAGGGCCTTGCGGAGGGCCTCGACCTTCTGGTCCTTCGGCAGGTCGGGGGAGGCGGCGACGATGGCCTGGGCGGCGTCGGCGGCGAAGGGCGCCGCCTTGCTCGCGGGCTCCAGGGCTGCGACGACGGCGGCGAGGGCCTCCTTGCTGGGGGCGATGGCCGCCAGGTCGAGGGCCTCGATGCGCTCGTCGTCGGTCTTCGCCGCGCGGAGCTTCTCGACCGCTCGCGCCGCCACGACCGCGGGGTCCTCCACCTTGCTCGGCTCGACGGGCACCTCGATGTCGCCGACGGCCCACTGCATGGCCAGCTTCATGTGCTCCTGGTATTCGGGCATCTTGAAGGCGTTGCCGCCGTGGCCGTGGGCCTGGTACATCACGCGGCCCTTGCCGAAGAGGCTGATCCAGCAGGTCGCGTAGTCGCGGTCCTTGCGGTTGCCGCGCGAGACCTCGACGCTGGGCCGATAGATGCTCATCAGGATGCGGGCACGGGTGCGGTCGTAGTTGCGGAACTGGTAGATTTCGTCGCTGACTTCCCACGGCCCCTTGCCGAAGGGCTTCATCAGCGGGTGGTCGGGCTCCTCGATGGTGACCTTGACCTTGCCGCTCCACGGGTGGCCCGAGAACCAGCCGTTGACCATCTGGTTGAACTCGGGGAAGTCGTAGAGGCTGTCGGCGGCGGAGTGGATGCCGATCCAGCCCGCGCCCTCCTTGACCCGCTCGATGAGGGCCTTCCGGCGCTCGGGGTGCGGGATGGTCTGGTAAACGGGGCGTTTCTTCCCTTGCTTGTCAACGTCCTCCTTCACCAGCTTCTTCTCGGCGAGCGGGTCGCCGGTGGTGTTGTTGAAGATGAGGAGGTCCCACTGCTTGATCGTGTCGGGGTCGAGGGTCGCGGGGTCTTCGCTGACGACGGCTTCGTAGCCGAGGCCCTCGGCGATTTTCTGGAGGATGGGGCTGCCCTCCTTGATGGCGTCGCCGTGGCGGAAGCCCATCGTGTTGCCGAAGATGAGCACCTTCTTCCCCGCCGCGGCCGCCTCGGGCGCAAGCCACAGCGCCGCTAGCCACCCAAGCAGAACCCACGCCACGACCCTTCGGCTGCTCACTGCCGGTCTCCTTGAGCCAGAATGGTGTGCTCTTACAGAGCTCAGATCATACCGCGGCGGGGAGAGGAGTTCAAACAGAGATGGTCCACATTCGGCATCGCAGCAGCCACCCTGCGTGGCGTGGTGCCTGGACAACGATAATTGCACACTTGTACAAGTGTGCAATTATCGTCAGAGCCCCCACTTTCGGCGGCGAAGCGCCAGGTTTGGGCCTCGCGGGCGCTCGCCGGGCCCGCCTGCTGACAGCCATCGCACCTGGTGGGGAGCGGGCGTGCGAGGCGGATCACGCCCAGTTCAAGCGACAGGGGCAGGCGCGAGGCCTGCCCCTGGGCGAGACGATGCCGCCGCGGCGGACGCCGCGGGTCACTCGGTCTTCTTCTTGCTGAAGATGCTCTTGAGCGCGCCGCCGACGCCCTCGATGGCCTTGCCGGCCCCCTCGGCCGCCTTGCCGACCGCCTCGCCGGCGATCTTCATGCCGCCGCCGATCAGCTTCTGGGCCGAGGCCAGTGGGTCACCGGAGGCCGTTGCGACGTGGGTAGTGCCAATTGCGTCCTTCATCATGCGGCGACCTGCTGAACACCATGCTATACTGAACATGCTTGCCGCAGATCAACAACTTGCTTGACATCTCCCGCTCCCAGGTATATGCTAGAGCCTATGAGTGATTGCTGGGGTTGAGTTGTCGGACGACTAGGTGAAGGGCAGCCCGGCTCGGCCGCGGAGGCCCGTTAACGAGTAAGCCGACGCGGTGGAATGTCTCAGGGCGTTCCGCCGCGTCGGCTTTTTTTGGCCTTGGGTGACGCGGGCCCTGCCTGGCGGAAACGTCGGCGGCACGCCCGTCCTTCGACTGGTAGAAGTGCAACCGAAGTGGCCCTTTGTCGAAAGGAGATCTGAGATGCTTGGCACTGTTCTGCTCGTGGTGTTGATTGTGATGCTACTGGGCACCCTGCCCACGTGGCGCCACAGCAAGAACTGGGGCTACGGCCCGAGCGGCGGGCTTGGGCTGGTTGTGCTCATTCTCGTCATCCTGCTTCTCATGGGACGCATCTGACCCCCGGAAA
>Ga0307378_10000453_pt1 | contig 72211 bp, 55 predicted proteins | sample UN1MG_FD_202238 | JGI IMG/M metagenome (GOLD analysis project Ga0307378, IMG submission 202238) | Soil microbial communities from Risofladan, Vaasa, Finland - UN-1 | ecosystem: Environmental > Terrestrial > Soil > Coastal area > Acid sulfate soil | place: Finland: Risofladan, Vaasa | collected... | reverse complement strand
AGAGCACGAATAGCAGGATGGGCCGCCAACCAGCCGAACTTCTCGGAAACCGATGCCTATGACATAAAAGCCAGAAGCCCACAAAAAAATTGATTATAACCGTTGACGGATGACCTCATAGCAGCCCGCCGGTGTGCCCGGCTGCTGAGCTTCGCCACAGCATCCCCTTCATGCGAATGCTTCAGGCGTGTTCCGATTCATGATTCACGATTGGCCGTTTGCGAATTGCGGTATTGCGGAAAATAGGCTCATAGTCCTTTTGACTAATCAAAAGGACTATGAGCCTGGCGCCCGGCCGAGAGCATGGCCAGCGGGGGCCTTTTTGATTTACTATTTACCATTTGCGATTTACTAATGCGCGATATGAGGGGATCGCACGGCCCTTATGGTGAACGCACAGCGGGAAATGATTTGCGACCAACTGGTATGGTGTTCGACTGCGGCAGGTCCCGCCCGCTGATCCGAACACGTCGGGGCGTTACTGCCTTGGTTGATACGCAGACAGCGGCACTTTGCCCCTTAAGCGCAGGATAAACTCGATGACATCCCTTATGCTGATGATGCCGACGAGCTTGCCTTCGTGGGTGATCGGGACCCTTCTGAAAACGTTCTTCTTCAGGAAATCACAAATATCCAAAAGACTCTCCTCCACGTCAAAAAACAGCGCCGGCTGTGTCATGAAATCGTTGACCGTCTTCTCCGTCTCACCCTCTTCGGTATCGAGCAAACGTATCACATCCTTTTCCGAAAGGATCCCAATCAGCGACATATCATCTTCCACGACGGGAAGCCCTGATATGTCGTGATTCGCCAGCAGCTCCATCGCCTCGTAAATCGGGGTGGTTCTCTTGACCGTTATCACGTCCTTTGTCATAATTTCGCTGGGTGGAGGGATGAGCATTGGACTTTCCTTTCCCAACAAACTCATGGATTTACCTTTCTCACTCTGCGGCCTTTGCATCCCAAAGACCCTAAAAGAAGCACGAGATTCACGGTTCGATCATCCCGCGATGGTTTTCCAGCTCTGATTAAGCTCCTCCATCATCGTGATTACCTCACGAATCATCTGCGCGTCACGTTTGATGTTTGCCTGCGAGAGCTGCTTGCTTATGAAGCAATAAAGCTTGCGAAGGTTCGCGGCTATCTCCCCGCCCGCGTCGACATCCAATACTGCATTCAGCTCGTTGATTATGTCCTGCGCCTTGGTTATGTATCGACCCTTTGCCTCGTCGTTGCCCGCCTCAAGCTCCTTGATCGCCAGCCTCATAAACTTGATTGCGCCGTCGTAAAGCAGCACGATAAGCCGGCCCTTCCCCTGCGTGGTAACTGCGGTTTCCTGATATGCGGCGATTCCGTTCATGGCATCACTTCCTTATAAATTCGAAAACTCCAGGCCCTCACAGATACTCTAACCCTTCGGTATGACAACCCATAACAGCGACATGCCTGAAAAAGTCCAGTAAGAGGGAGATGACTGCTGTCTTGCACAACAGTCATCTCCCCGGATTGCCGTTTATGGTCTGGATGCTGTTATGCTATCTGAGCAGGGTCAGCGCCATCTGCGGCATAGCATTTGCCTGAGCAAGCATAGCCACACCGGCGTTTGCCAAAACCTGGCTCCTGGTCATCTCTGCCATTTCGGTAGCGACATCGACATCCGAAATACGCGACTCGGACGCCAAAAGGTTCTCGGCCTGAATGTTGAGAACCTCCACGCTGCTCTGCAGACGGTTCATCTTGTAACCGAATGCAGCACGTGCCGTATCCTTGCTGCTGATTGCAGTATCCAACACTGCTAATGCTGCCTGCGCGCTGCCGGGGGCATCGATATTCAACGCGTTAATCCCAAGACCGCTCTTGGTCATATCGGTCATGTCAACCCCAATCGCGTCGGTCGAATCGCCAAACACAATCTGTATGGTTCCTGAAGCGCTGTTGAGCATATTGATGCCGTTGAACTCGGTGGCGCCGGCGATACGCTCGATTTCCGTGGCCATTTCATCAAATTCCTGGTCCATAATGGAACGCTGTGCGGAAGAATACGTACCAGTGGCCGCTTGTTCTGCCAACTGCTTCATACGCACGAGCAGGTTATCGATGGTCTGCATCGCGCCTTCCATGGTCTGGACCATACTGATGCCGTCCTGAGCATTGCGGGCGCCCTGCTGGAGCACAGCAATGTCGGCACGCATCAACTCGCGGACAGCCAGGCCGGCCGCGTCGTCCTTTGCACTGTTGATGCGGAGGCCCGAAGCCAGTCTTTCGACCGACGTGGCAAGAGCATCATAGCTCGTGCCCAAGTGCCGGGCAGCGTTTGCCGCCATAACGTTGTTTTTAATTGCTAACATAACTTTGACTCCTTAAAGAACACTGATTCTTTCTCTTCCTTTCGGCCCTGTCAAACCCATTGATTCAACCGCGAGCACGTGAACAAGACCGCGCTCTCAATGCCCATTATCGGTCAGTACACGAGGAACTTGAACGATTTCTTCGCTGAAAAACACAGCGAGGTCGCTGGACCTGTAATATTTCAACCCGGCCTACTGATATGCTCGCTCAGCGGACGATAATTGCGAGAAATTATAATAGAATCATCCAAATCACGGCCCCGGTCCCGGCAGAATCACAGGCACCGGACATGCTCGCACTCTGAGGAATATCCATCACTCAAGCGGCCCCCGCACATATGCACAAATGCCGTGGTCATAGCTTGGCAGTCAAAGAAGCCATTGCCCGATTCCGCCAAGGTTCGTATACTGCAACGAGGATATGTGCAGCCCCAGCTGGAGCTCGGCGTCACATCTCGTGAATTTGGGCAGATAACGGTTGCTATATGCAGGAACGACATTCACAGACGGTAAAGCGAACACTTCTTGTGTTCAACTGCCACGAGCCCTGGGTATACCAGCTTGGCGTCTTGGGTTATGGTCTCGACATAATTATAGGACTTAAGGGCAGATACCAGGCCGGCTGGGACGAGCGCATGCGCCCGGTGCCGGCCAATGCACGACTGATTACCCTGCCCGACGCGCTGCAATCAAAGAGCAGCTACTACTGCATCATCACGCACAATACGACCGACCTGCTCGACATAAAGGACAGGCCCGAGCCGAGGCTCATTGTCCTGCACTCGACCGTCGAAGGCCGTCTCGAGGAGGAGCGAGTGGCCGTCGCCGTCGACAAGATGAAAACAATCCTGCACAAATACCTCGACCTGACCAATTGCCACGCGGTTGCGACGTCGATTACCAAGGGCGAATCCTGGGGGCTGACCGAGGACATTGTGACCTTCGGCCTTGATGCGGATGCGTACCTCCCCTATTCGGGCGAGGAGGCGTGCGGTTTGCGTATCTGCAATTTTATACAGAGCCGAAAGAAGATTCTATTATGGGACCTGCATGAAAAGGCCTTCGGGGGGCTCCCGGTTCGTCTTATCGGTCATAATCCGGGTATGCCGGGGGTTGCGGCGGCGGAAAGCTGGGACGATTTGAAGCGGACGCTCCGCCGTCACAGGTTCTATATCCACACCGCTGACCCGCGATTAGAAGCAGGTTACAATATGGCTACCGCCGAGGCGATGGCGGCAGGCCTGCCCGTCCTCGGTAACAGGCATCCCACTTCCCCCATCAAACACGGCGTCAGCGGATTTCTGAGCGACAATCCCCAGGAGTTGCGGAAATATGCCTGTATGCTCCTCGAGGACAGGGGCCTGGCCGTCCTGATGGGCAAACAGGCGAGAAAGACCGCCATCGAGTGTTTCCCGCTGACCAAGTTCAAGGAAAGTTTCCTCCGTTCCATCGAGACAGCCCGTCGCAAATGGCACAACAGCCGCGCAGCTTTGTAAGAAACCAAGCATTATCGGCCCTCCGTCCCCCGCCCTCCCTCACGTGTCACGGGTCACCAGCGACGGGTCACGGCTGTACTTGAGGCGGCCCAACGGCTCGTCGGGGCGGGGCTTGCGAAAAACGAACAAATGCTCGTGCATAATCAAATAGAACCTGTCGTGCTGGGCCTTCGGCCGCCACCGCTCCGTAAACTTGCAGTTATGCTGAATCTTGATAATATCCTCTTTCAGCACGAACCCCGCCTTAAGAAACCGCTGCATAACATGGAACGCCAGCGGCACAAAATGCCTGCCCCGCCGCGTATCGCCAATCAATATCGCACAATACCTGTCCGGCTTGAGCACCCGCAGCAGCTCGCCCGCAATTCTCTCAATCTCATCGCAGAACCTCGGCAGACTCCCTATATTCGACAGGTCCCCCGCTATCTTCCCCTCCGAGTATTTGATGATATTCATATAAGGCGGATGCGTCAGCACCAGATCGAACGATTCATCCTTCAAAAACGACAAATCCCGCGCATCGCCCACCTGCACCTTCTGTGTGCTCGGCGGATGATGCCTGAATTGCAGCCCCGCCTCGGCCAGCCGGACCGCCTCCGGATTTATATCTATCCCCAGCGCATTTCGCCCCAACAGCTTCGCCTCTATCAGCGTCGTCCCCGCCCCCACCATCGGGTCGAGCACCGATTCGCCCTTTTCGCTGTACATCTCGATTATATTCCGCGCTATCTGCGGCGCAAAATTCCCACGATACCCCGCATTGTGCGTCGCCCACGCCCCTCGCTCAGGAAACGACCACACCGTGCTCCATTCCGGCTTCCATACCGCCGCCAGCAAACCACGCCCAGCCTGTCTCGCACGCGCTATCACCGATCCCGACTCTTCCAACTATTCACGATCAAAAAGATCGCCTTTTGCCGGGATCGTACAAAAACCCGCAAATTGATCAACTACTTATTGGTAGCAAATGCAAAATTTTTGCAACTTTTTTCGCCCCTAACCTGATCCCCCACTACGGAGATGCAACCTAAGATAGAGCAGCTCTGCTTCAAGCATCTATGCCTAAGATCAGAACAGGTATGTCTATGTCTGAAACACCCCGTTTTTGCAAATCCCAGACAAACTGCTCAAAGTAAGAGACCCCTGTGGACATTTCGTCCGCGAACCTCTTTATGGGAACGATTTCCACGCCCACGTCGACGAAACCAAGATTGTGAAAGATGGTCATCTTGGCGCAGACATTGTACACCATGAAGGCATATTTGCCGAACTGGACTTCCACTCCAAGCCGGTTTTTCAAAAAGTCCATTTCCCGGAACGCCCCCGCCTTCAGTGCCTTCGGTTCATACCTGTTCTCGTAGAATTCTGTGGGATAATCGCACCTTACCTTCTTGCTCTCCCAACCTCTTTTGCCAAAGCCTTCCTTAAAGGCTTTGTTCAACGCTCTGGGATTGTAAAGCAAGCGCCCAGGCATCGTCTTTTCCTTACTCTTCTTGGTTCTACACTTCGAGCAGTCGACCCGTTCAACGATCTGCGTAATCTCGTCCAAGAGAGTGGAGTATCTGGATTGAACCGCCTTGAGCCCGTCGTTGAAAGAAAACTTGCCTGCAATGATCATTCGAACAGCACCTCCTTGCGGTTTTGGTTGCCCCACTCTGGCGGCCGTTGTGAGACGCGCTCGCGTCCGCTCGGCTTGTGGACAGGTTTACCCAGTGGCCGCACACGTAGAGTCCCATCGTAATAACCGCGTATCCTACTCTTTGCTGTTTCTACGTAGCCGCTGTCTTTCTCGCAGCCCATGGCACGCCGGTTATGCATTAGCGCAGCTATCAGCGCAGAGCCCACACCCGCGAAGGGATCAAGCACCCAGTCGTCCGCATTAGTTAATGCCAATACGCAGCGCTGCACCAATTCTATGGGAAACTGACAAGGGTGAATTGTCTTTTCCGGATGGTTTGCTTTGACATTTGGAATATTCCACAACTCCTTTTCCCAGTCCTGTGCTACAACCTGCCATATGTCAGACGGGTTCTTGCCCAAGGGATTACACGAGGGCTGGCCCTTTTTCGCGCCCTTGAAATGCCTCTTACCGGGATATTTCGACGGGATGCGCACACCGTCAAGGTTAAACGTGTATGTGTTGCTCTTGGTGAACCACAGAACCACCTCGTACCTGCCCGAAAATCGCTTCGATGCGTGCAGACCATGGTTAAAATACCAGATGATCCTGTTTCTCAGATGCAGACCGAGTTTCTTGAAGATCGGATAATAATACATGTCAAGTGGAAATACTTCGCCATGTTCCACGTAATTGCCAATCTGCCAGCACATGCTTCCTTTGAACGAAAGGACTCTGACAAGCTCGCGCAGAATGGGTTCTTGAGCCTGCAAATACCTCTCGAGCCGCGTTGTGCGCTCATAAGCCTTGCCCACGTTGTACGGCGGGGACGTTACAACAAGTTGAACAGAACCGGACGGTATTTCGGGAATCGCATCTAAACAGTCCCCTTCGTAAAGAACAACCTTCGCCTCAGACGAGTAAGAACTCTCAATCTCTGGTATTCCGTCTTTGATAATCAGGTCTGTCATAACTCATCGATCAAACAATTGCATTACTGTTGCCCATACTACACCTTCGTTGCTTTAGCGCCAATTGCATTTTGAGGAAAAGAAATCCTTTTTTTCAACGCTCCTCACATATTCCTGCCAGGAAGGTGGAATTTCACCTTTTCGGCATATTGCGATTATGCCCCGATATTCTTCTCTCCACGCTCGATTTGTCCTACGTAGCCACGATGGAGGCCAGCCAAGTCGCCGAGTTCTTCCTGCGAAAGACCCCGTGCCTCGCGGATTGCCCTGATGTTGAAACCGACCTGCTCATTGATATCTGCCATGCGGCTGATTATTGATCGGCGGCCTGCACGCAGTCTACGATACTATAAGTAGCAGTTTACCCCCCGCAATGCCTGTCCGCCGTAGGCGGACTTGGCGGCATCCCCACATCCTGATCTCCTGCCTGCCTGCCATCCTTTTGGAGGGATGTGATGGCCGCTTTCTTCTCGCCGCGACGAGCCGCTGTTTTTTCCTTGCTAATACACATTCGACTTCTAATCAGTGCTCTCTTGGCTCGCCAGTTGCGACTGAATAGTCTTCGCGGCGCCAAGAACGCGCTCATACCATTGCAGGGGGGTCGTCTCGAGCTTCGATTGTCTTAACGCCTCAATCAGCCTCGACAGCGCTGTGATAGCCGCATTAAGCAGTCTCGTATTTTTCTTCTGCCAGGCAACCGGTCCGGAAGCGAAGAAACCAACAGCCATCACGAGCCCAGAGGCCCCCATCTCATATAAAATCGTGCTCTCGACCTGCTGCCTGTTCGTCGTTTCGCCCTGCGCTATTGCCCTCTTTAGCGCCTTTCCCTTTTCCTCGATTATCGATGCGGTTTGTTCGGCCTGAAAGATAAGTTCCGTCTCTTTGTGTTTCGCCTTAATGAGGTGCTTCAATTTTTCGCTGAGAACGGCAACCATTCCCTTCAGAGGGTGCTTGAACATTAATATTATAACGATTACCGTTGCAGGCCACGCGACCGCACTTACAATATCCTTTACAAAAGTCAGAGTGGTCATCTTTTATCCTCCACTGGTTTTTTTCTCTATATATACTACAACCACCGTGATACAAGTACAAGGGTTTTACGGCACCACGTCAGCCGAGGGTCTTAAGGGTTTTGCCCCCTCAAGCCCATCCAGTTTGTCCTGGGTGAGCCCCTTTTCCTCACGCATTCTGCGAATGTTGAAGCCAACGTCCTTGTTAATATCGCTCATGGTTTTACTCCTGAAATGATCTTACCGGCCGCTACCTATTGTTCGACTACCTATAGGTAGCAATCTTTCCTGTTTCATGGATTATTGATCGGACCGCTGCGGATAGTCTACGATACTATAAGTAGCAAATTCGTAATTGGTGAATGGTGAGTGGTAACTGGCGGGTGAATTTGACCCCTTTTTTATTTTTGCCTTGTAGTTTTGCTCTCCAGAGGATGCCTTACGGCATTTGCATCTTGATTTCTACTTTTCCCTTCCTGCCCGCTCTGCGCTACAAGTTTACCCTGAGCGCACCCGAACGGCCTCCACGCCCCACGCACCACGCACGACTCAGAACGTGACGAGTCGCGCAACCCCAAACAGACGATTTAAAGCTCAGTTTTAACGATTCGATGCTTCATTTTTGGGAAAAATTCACATCTTAAGGTATAATGATAGTTGATGCCGATATCAGAAAAACCAATTAAAGATACGGGACTATTCCTGCCTGCAACAGCCGAGGAAATGCGCGACATGGGCTGGCCCCAGCCCGACATCATCCTCATAACCGGCGATGCGTACGTCGATCACCCATCTTTCGGGGTGGCCCTGATAGGAAGATGGCTCCAGAAGCACGGATATCGCGTGGCGATACTTTCGCAGCCGGATTGGCAAAGTGTGGATGCGTTCAGAGGTCTCGGCCAGCCCAGGTTATTCTGGGGCATAACTTCAGGTTCGATCGATTCCCGGCTGAATAATTACACCGCACTTGGACATAAACGCAAAGAAGACCTCTACAGCCCTGCCGGCGCAACAGGACTTCGCCCTGATAAACCACTCCTTGTATACGCCGCAAGAGCGAGGGAAGCGTTCAAGACTGTCCCGATAATACTCGGCGGCCTTGAAGCAAGCCTTAAACGATTGGTGCATTATGATTATATTGAAGACCACCTTAAACGCTCGGTCCTGATTGACGCCAAGGCCGATTTGCTTGTGCACGGTATGGGCGAACACGCTATCCTTGAAATCGCCAGAAGACTCGATTCAGGCGAATCGATAAGAGACCTTACAAATATCCGCGGAACTGCGTACCCGGTCTTCGGAGCGGTCAAGCCCCCTGCTGGCGCTGTTGAACTGCCCTCGCTTGAGCAGCAAAGAGAAAACCCAGATCTGGTCATGGAGGCGCAGAAGAAATATCAGCAGCAATTGTCCCATGAGGGCAAAGCGGTTGTTCAGCAGCATGACCCGGGCCTGATAGTTGTTATGCCGCCTGCCGAACCTCTTGACGAAAAGACAATGGATGAAATTTACGACATGCCTTTTACGAGGAGGTGGCACTGCATGTACGATAAGCTTGGCGGTGTTCCTGCTTTGGAGCCGGTTCAATTCTCGATAACAACTCACCGCGGATGCTTCGGTGGATGTTCATTCTGCTCGTTATATTTTCACCAGGGTAAACAAATATCCAGCCGCTCGATCGGTTCGATTCTCGACGAAGCGGAAAAGTTGAACAGAGAAAAACACTTTCGCGGGACAATAAGCGATATCGGCGGACCCACGGCAAATATGTATGGTATGAATTGTCGCAGCGACAGAACCTGCCGGCGCAATAGCTGTTTGTTCCCTTCGCCTTGCAAATCCCTGAAGGCGGATTATTCGCAGCTTATGAATATGATGGATGAGATATTAAAATGGAGCAGGACGGATAAGAGGAAAATAAATGTTTATGTCGCATCCGGCGTCAGGCACGATCTGGCGCTACTCAACATGGATTATATTGACCTGCTCGCGAGATATTTTGTAGGCGGACATCTGAAAGTTGCCCCGGAGCATTATTGCCCGAGGGTTCTTGAACTTATGGGCAAACCAGGAATTGAGGTGTTCGAGGAATTTGAGCGAAGATTTGAGGATGCCTCTCGAAAAGCAGGCAAGAAGCAGTATCTCGTCCCTTATTTTATAAGTTCTCATCCGGGCTGCGCAACAGAGCACGCGGTGAAACTGATGGAGTATCTGAGCAAAAGAAACTGGCGATTGCAACAGGTTCAGGATTTCACGCCGGTGCCGCTTACCCTGTCAACGGCGATGTATGTATCGGGAAAAGATATAAAAGGAAAACGGATACATGTCCCGAAAGGACACAGCGAGAAAAAGCTGCAGATTGCGCTTATGCAGTATAAGCAGCCGCAGAACCGCAAGATGCTGACAAATTATCTCACCTCAATAGGCAGAGCTGATTTGCTCGCCAAGGTGAGAAAGTAACGGTCAGCAATATTGCTGCTTAAAATTGCGCATTAAGCCTCATTTTGGTAAAGTTAGGCATACTCACTGGCGACATCGCCTACAACGGTTCCGTTAAAACCCCACTGACCTGTACTTATTGATTTCCCCTCAATAGCGGGGCAGGATTCGAACCTGCCACCTCATAGCAGTTTGTGGGCCACTGCAAGGTTATGCTAGCCAGATGTGAGTCGCGGACATTCAACCCGTTGCCCAATTTGTAGCATCAACCAACGGGGCAACTGCCCCGCGGACGATGCCGGCAAGCCCCGACAAAGCTCGCTTTAGGACCGGCTTCCGCCGAGTACGCAACCTGACTCATACTCAAGAATCCGTGTCCATCTGCAAAATCTGTGGTTACCCTATTCGCCCCCACCTGTGCCCAAGGTATTCGTGTTAATCTGTGGTTACCTTCTATCCCCCAGCGACTATCCTCGAGCCACGAGCCACGCGCTTGCCCGCCTCGCCTCTTGGCGGGTCACGAACCACGAGCCACGAACCACGAACAAATTTCCCTTTACTTCCAACCCAAAATCGGGTATAATTCCCGCCTGTTGTCCGCCGCAGGCGGGTCAGGCGGACACAAAACCGAACATCGAAGATCCGCCGTTTTTGTGGCGGACCCAGCTCTCAATGCTAAAACCAAAACCCATTCCCAAATACAAGATGGCAAATAGTAAATTGGCACCCCTGCGCTCCACAAGCCAAATTGCCCATCTTATCACTCAATGCCGGTCACGAGCTTGCCCGCCATCTCGCTTGTCCGCCGAAGGCGGATTTGGCGGGTCACCAGCCGCGACCCACTGTCAACTGTCTCGTCTGTTCTATTTCTGTCGAGAATCCTCTACAAATCGCCCCCTTTTTTGTACAAACGAACCCAATTTCCAAAACACCAAAAATCAACGCAACCTCTTTTCTCACAAACGCTTACGGCAAATATCATCGGTTTCGCGTTACCAAAAACGAACCCAAACGAACCCAAAACGAACCCAATCAAAGCCAATCTCCCAAGAACCCAAAAATCAACGCAACCTTCCTTTACACAAAGCCTTACGACAAAAATCGCAAATTCTCCCCCACCAAAACGAACCCAAACGAACCCAACTTGTCGCGGCGAAGCCTATGGCGAAGCCGGAACGAACCCAATTTTTCGCTCGTCAGGCGCTCGCAAAGCCAAAACAAACCCAATTTATCGCGGCGGAGCCATGGCGAAGACGGAACAAACCCAATTTGTCCCGGCGAAGCCTGCTGCCCACGGCCAAGCCCTCCGCCAGGCTCGCCTGGCCAAGCCGGATCAAACCCAAAGGTCAGAATATGCCAATAAGCAATTGCCAATGGTTGAGTGGCTAATGGAACACAATCCTATCAGGTCCAGCTTGTTATGGAGCAATCGCGGTGGGGCCGGGCATGGCGGATTCGACTGCGGCCGTTGTGTCGGAAATACTCCACCTTCCGGGGCCCTCGCCTTGGCTAAATCATTGACGCGCGAGGGCATTTTCCGTATTATGAGAATAAGGCGGCGGCTCGTGAAACGTTTTTTTGAACAGGAGCGGCAATGAACGCAGGACCAGACAAACCGGCGGGGGACCTCAGACGGTGGATGTTTGCCGCCTACGTCGGCCTGATGATATTGGGTGCGGCCGTTGCCTGTCTCGTATTCTTCACCAACGTTTTTGACAAGTCAACCCTCGCGTCAATACTGCAGTTTATATGGGTCGTCATCGCTTTTGTCGTAATAGCGATGCTTTCGAAGCTGCTCAAGATATTGGACGTTCTCCAGGAAAACAGCACAAAGCTTGAAAGGATGATCGAAGCCTTCGAGAAGAGCCGGTCTATTCTCGAACGGATAGACGAAGGTATTCGGCTCAGCGACGCCGCCAGGGCCGTACTGTACCGTGATGCCGACAGGCAATGTTTGCGGGAAGCGGTCCTTGAAAAGCTCAGGCAGCAGGGTATTGAGGCGGCGCAAAAGCTAATCGATGAAATTGGCCGTCGCGCCGGATACGAGGAGTTTGCCGAGCAGCTTGGGCAGGAGGTCAGCAGCCACCAGGACGCCACGACGCAAGAGCAGATAACGCAGACTATGGCGGACATCGATAAGCTTCTTGAAACCCACGAGTGGGCCAGGGCCAGCGTTCAGATTGAGAAGTCGATCGGGGCTTATCCGCAATCGACGGAGACAAAGGCGCTGCGGCAAAAGCTGGCCGAAAAAATGGAGGCCCGCAAGAAGGTCCTGCTGACGGTCTGGGATGATGCCGTACAGCGGGGCGCAACCGATCGAAGTCTGGAGATCCTCAAGGAGCTGGACCAGTATCTCACTCCGAACGAAGGGCTGGCCCTGCAGCAGGCCGCCAGGGACGTGTTCAAGAACAAGCTGCATAACCTCGGCGTGCAGTTCTCCCTTGCCGTCTCAAGCCGCAATTGGGCGCAGGCCGTCGAAGTCGGAGAGCAGATTACGCGTGATTTTCCCAACAGCAAAATGGCCGACGAAATCCGCGAAAAAATGGACCTGCTCAAACAAAAAATCGGACAAACAGGCATGTGAACACGCCCTGGCGGCTCGGGGCGGCTTTCAGGCGGCGACCCTCAGCGGGGGCCGAAATCAAACAAGGACTGGGTCTTGATCATCGTGACCTGATCAGGGTAAGCGGCAAAAGTGTGAACGTGCAACTCCGTTTGTCTGGCCTCGAAGTCGACATAGCAGAAAGGCTGGAGACCGCTGATCTTCAGCTTCGGGAATTTTACAAACACGCCCCGGTTTCGCGCGAAATGCTCGAGGTCGAGGTGGCTCTGACGGTACAGGTTGGGGCTCATCTTCTCGACCTGGAAGTCCGTCATATAGCTGACATCCCGGCTGAGAGTGCACTTGTGAGAGCGAGGGCCCCGGAACTGAAAGCGCTCAATCAGGCCTCGGGTGGGCAGCATCTGCCCCGGCGAGCTGACAACTTCCGAAAGACATTTATCGTTCGTATAGACGCTGACGACGTGCGTGCAGCCCGTGACCCAGATGTCGCCCTCGTACTTGCCGGTCCTCAGCCGGCGTCTGGCGTAAATCTTGAACAGCTCCGGATGCACAGGCCTTTGAAACAGGCTGAACGTCAATTCTTCTACAGCAACGTTTATTTGTGGCCAGTCCACAGTTGGGATTCCATAAACCGAAAAACAGTCGTTTCACGTTAAGTGTATTATACAAAAATTGGCCCGTGCGATTCAAGCGCAATATCAGTGTTGGCAGGGGCCGTTCCGGAGCTTATAGGACGATTATTTCGCAAACCGCGGGCAAGCAAAGACTAACGGCGGCGGCACTCGGCTAAAAAATTTTTCGAAAAATTCCACGGCGACAATCAACTGCCACTGTGGAAAAACAAGGCGTTGATGAGGGTGGCAATGACGTCGTAGAAGGCGTGGGCCCCGGCGGTTATACCGAAGCCGCGGATCGCAAACAGAACCGCAAAATATACTCCGGCAAGCGTGCGGAAGCCAAACTCGGTCCAGCTAAAGGGGTTTCTTTGAAACAGTCGCCCGCTGAAGAAATCTATATGGTGATAGGCGCTGAATAATGCGGCCGAAACGAGCACCGAAAGGATGATGGCGTTGTTGTGATTCAGCCGCAGGGCGTCCTGAAACAAAAGCATCAAAAGGCAGATCAGAATAAGGCGAAAAACAAGCTCCTCGTAGATGCCGGCGCCGATACCGGTCACGATATCCGCCAGGACCTTTGCGGCCGCGCCGGGGGTGGGGCCTTCGTCCTCGACGTAAGCTGAACCGCCGTCGGTTGTGGATGTACACGTTGGCGCTAATGGGATTTGCCTTCGTATCGAATAGCGGGCGAGCTGGTCAGTGTCAGGCCGGCTTTTGGCCGGGGTATTCAGAAGCAGGCCGAAAACTATCAGGGGCAATGCGAGCAGGATACACTCGAGAAGCATCGGGCCCAGGTCCCCAATCCAAACCCACCACCGCTTGCGCGACGCCAGCTGCAGGGCGATGAGGATGAGCACCACCGTAAGGGGCGCCGCCACCCAGGCTAACTTGCTGGAGAAACCGAGGTATTCGAGGAATTTCTGCAGCCAGGCGAAGGCAACGACTCGGCCCTGCCAGTATTGTCTGAGCAGGTTGACGTTGATGAAGATGGTGCCCAGCTCGTAGAAGACCATGAAGGGCAGCAGGAAGGCCAGGGCGTAAACAGGCCGGCTCGTCCGTTCGAGATAAGAACCCTCAACGAAGTTCAGCAGCTGACTTGTGTCGTATTTTTTCTTCATCGCCTCGGCTGTTTTTCGCGTGACCTTATCGGATTTTTGCAGAGTTTACTTGAGCCAAGCCGAGATTACAATAGACAACCGTAACAGTGCTGAAAATAGACGGGCAGCGTATATGAAACCGTTCTTGTGTTTTCTCGGCGGGTGTGAGTTCGAGTACATAATCGTCGAGCTAAAATCAAATCCCGCGAAGTACTTTGACTTTGATTACTTCCACACGTTTGAGCATTGCGCCGAAACCAATCCCTACACGTTTCTTGCCGACCACGCCGAAGAGGTCCTGAGGCGCAGGCCCGACGCGTTCATTCTCTCGCAGCACGATTTCATGATGGGTGCAATTACGAAGATTCAACTGAACTGGGTGGTCTCCAAAGACCAGCAGGACGCCCAGCTCAGGGAGCTCATCGACCAGGCCGAGCTGATGATAATAGTCCTCTCGGAGTTGAATGTCCCGATTATCATGCAGTTCTTTCCCTGGTTCAGGACGAACATGCTCAATCGATTCAAGCACACCGGCGAGACTTACAACGAAGAGCAGTTCATGCGGAAATATGTCACCGCTATGGAGGAGCTGACCGTCAAATATCCGAACTTCTATTTTATGAACCTCACCAACGTCTGTTCGATGCACGGCTTCAAACAGACCCTCAAACAGAAGGACGCGCCGTGGTACAGCCACATCGCCTTTGGCGCCGCCCACATCGCGCAGGAATATACGCACCTCTTTAACTACGTTCTTCAGCAAGACAAAAAGGTCAAGTGCGTCATAGTGGACCTCGACAATACCATGTGGAAAGGAGTGATTAGGGACGTCGGCGTGGAGAATCTGGAAATCCGCATCGACAGGGAGCGGTTTCACTGGACTGTTCTGGCAATCCTGCACGCCAGAGGAATTCTGATTGGCGTAATCAGCAAGAACGACCCGCATCTGGCCGAGGACATAAGGAACTTCATCAAGCCGCATCTGGCCGGGATTGAATTTGTGTGCTTCACCCTCAACTGGCGGGATAAGTGGGAAAATCTGCTCGATGTGCAGAAGCAGTTGAACATCGGCCTGGATTCCATCGCCTTTATCGACGACCAGCCCTTCGAGAGAGAGCAGATGAAAGCCATGCTGCCGGAGGTGAGGGTATATGATGAGAATATTTTCGAGCAGCTTCTGTACCTGCCGGAGTTTCAGCCACAGATTATCACCAGGGAAAGCAGAAAGAGAGCCAGATATTACGCTCAGGAGGGCCGACGCAACGAGGCCCGCGGCAATCTGGCAAAAGAAGAATTCCTCGAGCAGTGTCGATTCAAAATCGAAGTGAAGAAGATGCGGCCTTACGAGGTGGACCGTGTCACCGAGCTGATTCAGCGCACCAACCAGCTCAATACATCCATCAAACGCTACACGAAACAGCAGATCATTTCATTTGGTCACCGGGAAGATTGCGAGATATTCACGGTGAACGTTTCGGATAAGTTCGGCGATTACGGGCTGGTCGGGGTGTGCGTCGCTTTCGGCCGGGGCAATGTTTACGAGATCGACACGCTGCTTTTTAGCTGCCGTGTTATGAGCAAAGGGGTGGAGGATTATACGGTCACGTCGGTATTGAACCACGCCCGCGCCGCGAATTTCGATAAGGCGGTCCTGCGATTCAAGAAGGGGCCGAAGAACGACCAGATGCGAACGATTTTGAGTAACAACAACTTCGTCGAGGCGGAGGCGGATGACGAGTCTGTGGTATTTAGTTTCGACCTGAGAGCACAACAAATCAAGCCGGTTCCCAAGTGGTTGACGCCAACAAAGCGCGACGCCGAGGCGGCCGGAGCGCTTGTGACATAGAGAATTATGACTTCCGAGACACTTGCCGAGATTTATCAACTGCTTTTCGATCGCTTCGGCCCGCAGCACTGGTGGCCGGGCGAGACGCAGTTCGAGATAATGGTCGGCGCGATTCTAACCCAGAATACGAATTGGCAGAATGTCGAAAAGGCGATAGCGAATCTGAAGGCGGCCGACGCGCTGAGCGCCGAGGCGCTGCACCATACGGACATCGCGGAATTGGCGCAGCTTATTCGCCCGGCCGGCTACTTCAATGTAAAGGCAAAGAGACTAAAGAGCTTCATCGACTGGCTTTTTACGAGTTACGGCGGAGAATTGGCAAAACTCGAAAGGATCGACACCGACCGCTTGAGGGAGGAACTGTTGTCTGTGAAAGGCATCGGGCGCGAGACGGCTGATTCGATTCTGCTTTACGCTTTGAACCGCGAGATCTTCGTGGTCGATGCCTACACCGCCCGGGTGGCTGTTCGTCACAGCCTGATTGAGCCCGAGGCCGACTATGAGCAGTTGCGCGACTTGTTTCAATCGAACCTGCCGCAGGACGTTCAACTATTCAACGAATACCACGCGTTGCTGGTAAGGGTAGGCAAAGAATTCTGCAGACCCAAAGCCAGGTGCCCCGCCTGCCCACTGGAAAACCTGCCGCACACTGTTGACGAGTAGACCGGGCAGGAGAAATCCGAAATCCTAAGCACGAAATTCTAAACAATATCAAAATCCGAATCTCCTAATGCTCAAAGCTCGAGTGGTGTGTGTGACGAGGGTAATAACGAGAGAAAATAGTTGCAATTTCGGAATGGATTTGGTAGGTATTGCGAACGGAATGGGCAGCGGGCCTTTGGTCGTTAGTATCCGGTCTCTGGTATTTGGTTGCTGCTTGGTATTTGCGTATGGTCTTCGGTTATGCAGCGTTATGATTGTAAGGGGCAGAGAAAGGGACTTAGACAATGCATAAGGAGCCTGGAGAAATTACCAAGTGGCCTTTAGTGGAGTGGTCTTGATGGCTTTGGCAGTGGGCTTCATCTTCCTGGGCGGAGGCCTCACGATGGTGGTAAAACAACATCATAGAATCACGCGCTACCTGCCGGTTGGGTAGTGTGGTTTTATAAGTGGACGTATTATGACGACTAAGTAAGGACATTATTGTTGAAGATGTTTGTGAATGATTACAAGCGATATGAGAAAAACGAGTCGCGTTTTTCTGCCTTCGTTAATACTCTTTGGTAAAGAGATGACAAAACCTTTTGGGAGATGTTAAATTGCTATTACTATTTCTTCTATCTGCTGCGGGCTTGGTATTAAGTGCCATCATTCACTTCTGCTCGCTCTTTCACATTTATGAGCCGTCGAGACAGCTAATGATATTGATTGACATGGGCTTTATGGTTGTATTTTACCCTACGTATATTATTTTAAATAAGATGCGTAATAAAGCCAATATAAAAGACTTCAATAAAGCGTTATTTGGTGCTTGTCCCGAATGGTTGTCAATTATAACTGGCTTTTTCATTATTTATGGCTTGGTTTGGTTGACGTTCTTCGTATTCAAGAGATATTTCGGTAGCTCAGTCACCACAAAATGGCAAGGAATTGTGGCCAATTCAGGAATTGTGATGGCATTTTATTGTTTAGTGTTTACGCTGTTATATTCTTGTAGACGTCTAAGGAGAGACATGTTATTTGAGAGAAACCAGCCAATTGCCCGCGATTGAAATTTGTATTTGTCTTAAACAGTCGGAAATAGAATAAATTCATATATCTGCCGAGGTATAACAGTGATATTTGCAGGTATTACGTACTGGAGGCTTTAATGATAATTCTATTGTGTATTGATTTTCTGGGGATTCTACTTAGTTTTCTTGTTCACCTTTGTCTGTTATTGGATTTTTCTCTTCCCTCGGGCAGAATAGCGATAGTACTTAGTATCGGAATTGTGGCTGTGCTTGGCGCTAGACTTGTTATTACTAAAGAATTACGACAAGGAGAAGACTGGTTTTGGGATAAAGGCCTGAAAGGTGTTGGTCCGCTTTGGCTGAAAGTGGTGATAAGCTTAATTATTACATACGGTATTGTTAATTGCATTTTTGCGTTGCGCGGAATGTTTTCCGTGCTTTCAGTAAAGATGACAGTGGAAGATTCGGCAATTGCATCAAGGAAATTGTTTATTGGTGTATTTTCGCTAATAATGGCATGTTATGCTATTGAGTTTCTACTACTTTATTTGTATACAATTCTTAAAGAAGCACAACTGAAAAAGTTCAAAAGCGAAGGTGCCGTGCGGTAAAGAAATTCAGACGCAGTTGAATAGGAGGAGCCCGGAAAGTCGCTTTGGTTGGGAAAAGTGGAGACGACGACGAACAGAATTTGGCTGAGACTAATTGCGGGTATGGTTTTGGTTTTTGCAGTGGTTTACTTGACTCCACGAAGGAGTAGTTTTAGTTTTGGTTCGATGGCGTTAGCCCAGATTTGGTAGCCTTTGGGTGAGAGGTGGAGGAAGTCGGGCATAATCTCGCGGGATATGGCGCCGTCGGGTTCGACGAATTTGTCGCCGATGTCGAGGTAGTAAATCATGTCCCCGTCAGCAACCCCGGCGATAAGCTCATTTGTCCGGCTGACCTTTTCGCGCAGGTCGCCCGGCTGCTGCTGGCGCGGGAAGATTCCCAGCAAGAGGATTTTTGTCTGTGGTAGTTTCTCGCGCAATTTCCGGCAGACGGCCTCTACACCGTCGGCGGTTTCCTCGACGGTGTTGCGATTATCGGAGAGATTGTTCGTGCCGATCATGACGACGGCCGCTTTGGGGTTGATGCCATCGACGTTGCCGTGGTCGAGCCTCCAGAGGACGTGCTGCGTTCGGGCGCCGCTGATGCCGAGGTTGATTGCCTTGCGGGGCCCGTAGAACTTTTCCCACACGTGGGCGCCGTTATTTTCCCAGCCCTGTGTGATTGAATCGCCAACAAAAATCAGATCGACGTATCCGCATTTTGCGCGGTCGTTCATTGCTTTGTATCTTAAGGTCCAGGAACTGTGCCGGTGGGCGCCGGCCACGGCCGAGTGCTCCTCGCCGAGCAGCTCTTTGAGCTTCGGCTCGATGGCTTCGGCCCAAATCTGATAACCTTTGGCCGTCAGATGGACGTAGTCGTACATGATGTCGGTCGAGATGGCACCGTCGGGTTCGAGGAATTTATCGCCTATATCCATATAGAAGATTGTTTTGCCGTCGGCGATTTTAGATGCGAGTTCGCTTGCCTTTGCATTTAGCTCGCGCTGCGCAGAAGGCCTGGGCCCGCGGGGCAAGATGGCGTGGAGGATGATTTTGGTCTCAGGAAGCTTTTGGCGGAGCTTCTTGCAGACCGCAATAATCCCGCGGGCAATTTCTTCGGCGCCGTCGCCGTCATCGGAGTTGTTGGTGCCAATCATAACCACAGCGATCTCTGGGTCGATGCCGTCGATGTTGCCGTGGTCGAGCCGCCAGAGAACGTTCTGGGTCCGGTCGCCGTCGATGCCGAGATTGACGGCGTTACGGTTGCTGTAGAATTTCTGCCAGATTTGGGTACCCTGCCGGTCCCAGCGCTGTGTGATCGAATCGCCGACGAAGATAAGATTCACGTGACCCTGTTCGATGCGCGCGTTGTACGCATCGAATCGGGGCCAGTGGCCGTAGGCGTTGTTGGTGCGAAGCGGCACGTCCGGCCGACCTTTGACGCGTTCGGTCTCGGGCGGAGCAGGAGACAGCAAGGTGCATGCGGGGATAACGAAACCGGCCGCGATGGCCAGAATGATGAGCGTCTTTTTCATTTCTTTTTCTCCGTCAAAGAATTCATTGGCGAATTTTCAGGGCGTCTTTTTTACCGCACATTTGACGGCAGAGCAAGCCAAAAACAACCTTGCACAGCCGGTCCGGATTTGTTAAGATTGCCCATGTAGTGGCCGCAGTTCTCTTTGGAGGAGGCCTGCCGGTGGATTTTTTTAATGGAAAATCCGGGTTTTTGATGGAGATTCACTATGAGCAGAAAAGCAGCAGTTATCGTTTGGCTGGTTGTGGTTTGCGCCCCGGCGGCGATGGCCGCAGAGGTGGAATGGACGGGCGCAGGTAGTGATGACTACTGGACGACGGCGGCCAACTGGCAGGGCGGCCGGGTCCCGGGCAAGAGCAACATAATCATACTCAACCCGCCGCCGCAAAGAGGTCCCGTTATAAATTCCGATATCGAGTGCGGCGAGATTCGCGGGCCTGTGTGGAGAAGCAACGAGCCGCAGGTGGTGGATGTTGTCGGCTGCAATGTCACCATCAACGGCTGGTGGCGATGGGCGAACGGGGGCCGGGGAACGGCAACGATAAATATCGACAGAGCGAACCTCGACATTAAGGGCATGTTCCGGTTGTCGGACGGGGGCAGGACCTACGGCGTAGCGAATATCACCGACAGCGTTCTGAGGTGCAAAGGTCTCTTGATCGGCGACGGTGGCAACGGCCTTATCAACATGAAAGGCAACGTGCTCGTTGAAGTCGAGGAATCCGTCAATATGGGCGGCTCGCCCGGCGACAATCCGCGCACGTATGATGATAAGCCGCTCAGCATAACGATGGACGGCGGAATATTCCGCATAGGCCGAACTCTAATGTGTCCGTCTGACAAGGACCGGGCGGGTACGGCAAGCATTCAGCTCACGGCCGGAAGACTCGAATGCAGTAAATTCACCCATGCCGATGTGGCCTACTCGATGGATATAGAAGAAGGCGCGTTCATCGCAGCCGGCAATGTCACCGCTGAGATGAATAAGGATATCGAGAGTGGTTATATCACTGCTTTCGGCGGCAAGGATACGGTCGTGTGCAGGTACATGTCCCGCTCCGACAGGACTATTGTGACGGCATCGGGGCGCAAGAAGGCCCGCAGGCCTTCCCCCGGCAACCGCGCCGAGAATGTCAGGCCGGATACGAAGCTCACGTGGAGGGCGGGACGCCGCGGCAGCAGGAATACGTACGATATTTATATCGGCACTGCTCTCGACGCGGTCGGACCCGATGCCAAGCCCGTCGCAAAAGGCCTGGCAGAAGCGACGTTCGCTCCCGATCTGGATTTCAGCAGGACATATCACTGGCGCGTCGATGCCAAAGACGAGGCAGGCACGGTTCACAAGGGAACCACCTGGCAGTTCACGACGACCGACGGAAAGGCATTCGAGCCGGCGCCGGCGGACAAAGCCGAGAAGGTGGCCTCTGATGTGTCTCTTACGTGGAAGGCGGGACTGGTTGCGGCCACGCACAAAGTTTCCTTCGGCGACGACCCGGCTAAGCTGGCCGCCAAAGGCGCTGTTTCCGGCAATAGCTTTAAGCCCGAAGGACTCGAATTGGGCAGGACCTACTACTGGCGTGTTGACGCAGTCAATGATGAATGGAAGCAGAGTCCCTGGAAAGGCGACCTCTGGAGCTTCACGGTTGATTTGGGCAAGGCGACCGACCCCAAACCAGTCGATAACGGCCAGTGGACTCCGACAAAGGTGACACTCAATTGGCACCCTGCAAGGACTGCCAAGTCACATACCGTTTATATCAGTGACAAACTCGATGACGTGAAGAATGGAACCAAACCGGTAAGCAAGGCCCAGGAAGAAAGCACATACACCATCGGTTCGCTCAAAGAAGCCACTACCTATTATTGGCGCGTCGATGAGGTTGGCCCGGACAAGGTTGTCAAGGGTGACATCTGGCAGTTCAGCACCGTCGGCATGCTCGATCTGAAGGTCGACCTTGCCGTGCCGCAGTGGTATGATCGCAGCAAGCCGCGCCCCGGCACCGTAAAGCCCGGCTGGTATACCCTGTGCTCGCCCGGCTGGGCGGATATGTACATGCATAACGGGGCCTGGTTCCCCATAGGCAAAACGACCCCCGACCCCGAGGGAATACTCGGCTCGGGCGTTCAGTTGTTCATGACCAACGGCAAGGGCGGCAATGGGGCGGTAATGGCAAGAGGTCTCTGCCGCGGCGGACTGGGGGGAGACCTGCCTCCTTACGGGGAGCCCGAAGGCGACCCGATTGCCAATACATACTTCTTCTCGTGCGACTGGGCGGGGCAGAAGAACGGCGACGGTTTCGTTTTGCTTCGGGGCCTGCCCGCCGGCGAATACGAGATGACGTCATATCATAACCACTGGGAGCCCTGCACGCAGCAGACGCGCAATTGCCACCTTTGCGAGAGTGGGATGCCTCCGATGCCGAGCGTATCGGCTAATCCCGTTCCGACCGGGGCTTTGCCGGGGTACGGTTCGTGGGGGCTTCCCAAGGGCACGGGCAAGGGCGTTGTCGCGATCGAAAATGCAAAGAATGTAAAAGTGTCCAGCGTATTGTCCGATGACGAGGTCACCAAATCCCATATTCGTTTTTCTACCGACGGCTCGGACGTGCTTATCATTTACGAGGCGCCGGACAATACGTATCCGGACCGCGCCAGGTCCGGCCGTGAAGGGGCAAGGGGTATATGGAACGCCTTTGAGCTGAAACTTGTTTCCTGGTCGAAAAAAACTCGATGAAATGTTGCGCTGACGGCCCGGCCGGCGGGGCTTAGAATTGACAAACCGGACGTAGTGAAGACCTGCCTACTTGAATACCGGTGATGACCTGCGATCCCTAACCGGGCATAGCCGGAATCAAAAAGGTTCATACAAGAGGCAGGGGGAGTGCTTGTTCCGAGATTTGAGAGCTTCGCCACTGCTCTACTTGCAAGAACGTGCAAAAAACATTGTGCGCACCGTGCGCTCGATCACGATCTTAAGAACTTATATAACCTCACAACTGCCTAACTTGGGTCAGGCGCGCCGCGGTGCAACACAAACTGGATAGACCCGAAACGACCGTTCAATTCCGACAAGTGCCCGCCCACTATCCAAAGCGCTGAAACAGACGTGCGAGCCATCCCTTTGGCTCAAGTGCCTCTTTAGACTTCGCAGCGGAGCGATGCGGCGATGACCCTCCGCCGGCCATGGATTCATTTTCCGCCTCAGGCGCGCCCAGACGCGCTCCAGAAGATGGCCTTTTCCCCACAGGAAGACAGCAGATGTTCTTGGTGGTCCATATACCGGTTGACCAGAAGTCCCTGACAACGGGCTTTTCGACAGACGAATCGATGTACCAATGATAAAAGGGGTGTGGCGTACCGGATCGCTCGCCTACGAGGATGCATCGACCTACGAGGTCTGCGTCCATAGCAGCCTGGCCGTACACCTGCGAGAAAGCCCGTTGCGCACTTGGAAGTATAATCCCGGTAGTGTCAGCCAACGAGGAGACGAACCGTCCGGCTATCTCGGCCACATGCTCGGAGACGGCCCAACTGAAGCGGGGCGTCTCCAGTTCCGCCAGCTCGACCTCGGCCAGCAGCGCCATACTCTCTCTCGCCACACATATTGCTATCGGGTCGCCCGATGCTGAGGCCACGGCGACCAGACCTGCATCGTCATCCCTTACCAAACGCTGTGCTTGTCGGGAAATGCTATCAATCGACCAGTCGGCCATCATGCGTAGCGCTTGCCCGAAGGGACTGCTGGTTCGGGGAAGAACTCGGTCGCTGTCCTCTGCGCGACCCATCGCGGGCGAGGTGAACACTTCCCGCAGCCGTTGAATGCCTTGTTTCGCCGGGCCGGGAGACACCGGCCGCAATTCGGCACGCTGCAGGGCGCGAATGAGCCGGAAGAACCGCTCCAGCGCGTCAGACTCGGAGTAGTACCCCTCAACCGGCACCATTGCCGGAGATAGATCCAACGCCCCACACACGGTCTCTGCCAGCGGAAGCAAGGTAGCCACCTCATACGTCTTCATCTCGCGCCGAAACAGCTCAGATAGACCCACTACGAAGGCTCGGTCGTCAACCACGATGTCCATGCGCTGCCTCTCCGGCCACTCCTTATTGGCCTTTAATACCTTTGACGGCGGGTAACTCCGGGATCAGCAACCGCTGTCCGGGCTTGATAAGGTTCGGATCACGTCCAATCACATCTCTATTCGCCTCGTAAATCACGGGCCACTTGTGCATGTTGCCGTAGTATTTCCGCGCGATCTTCGACAGCCAATCACCAGAAACAACCGTGTGGTAACGGGAGTTCTTTCGTTCAAGGGCCTTCTTGCCCTGCCTCATGATGGTCTTGTGAACCTCGAAAGCCTGGGCCACAGTCTCGTGCTCCATCTGATTGACACCGGCAAGTGCGTACACGTCCAGAGCAAATACTGGAGCGCTGCTTATCGAAGTCATGAACTTCGCGAACACGTTCTCCATGACCGCAGCTTCTTTGAGTGCCCACTGACCCTCAATCCCATACTTGGTGGCAAGATCTTCCAGAGAGCTGAATACCTGGCCCCGCGTGCCGGCGCTGCCACCGCGGTCCACGATTCGCAGCCGTCCAAGATTGTTCCGGAATGCATAGACCGCATGCCCGACCGATTCGAGACGGCCGCCAACCATGCGCCTGCCGAATACGTTGAACATCGTGATGCTGCCGTTGTTCCGGGTCATCCTGGCAACGTCATCGAGAGACGTGACTGTTCTGACGGGCCCAATCCGTGCACCGATCTGCTTGAACTGTTCGATACGGCTAACCAGCCGGGATCCGCCAAGTTCCCTGATGGTTTTGCCCAGGGCCCGGGCCAAGTCGTCCACGGCCGCGAAGGCCTTTGCACCGGTCTGCCGCAATGCTTGCGCCCCTGAGACCCAGCCGCAGATCCCGCCTCCGGGGTCAACTATCAGGCGCGCGAGCCTCGCACGGGCGGCGGTCTGAAGGGTCTTGGCGCCTCGTCCCAGCGGCCCCGCCAAGCCGATTAATCGCAGCGCGTCTTTCCCGACTCCAGCCAGAGTCCCTTCTGCCGTTCCCTGACCGAAGCGCAGGGTGTCAACGGTCCCGGCGCCGACTTCCATTGCCGTAGCGACGGCAGTTGCAGCAAGCACCCCGAACAGATTCGGATTGCGTTCGACGAATCGATCCAACTCCGCCTTCGCTTGGCGGTGTTGTTCATCCCACCAGTCCGCGATTTCACTGGCTGCGAACATCTCGCACCTCCAATCCTGGGTTTGCCATATACACTTTTTATTAACATTACTACGCCTTCTGACATTCACAAACTATCACATCCATCTCAAGATTACAAGTATTTAGGATTGTTTCGTGCAGCTTTTACGCCACGACCCACAAAGCACAGTAGTTTTCCCTTGTAAACAGGCACTGAGTCATTGTCTGTGTGTACCTCAACCGTTGCGCGCCTCTCAAAAACAAGTTTTCTGGGGATACTTGACGTCACCTGCCTCCCGAAGGTATCGTCACGAACGCTAATCCCCTGATTCGCTCAAGGATTTTTCGGAAGAGTGATCTGACTTCTGATTAAGGCCTGGCGATACGAAATCCTTTTTCGCCGGGGGGGACGACCGCGGTGTTTACTGTGTAACCTTTGTTGTTATCCGCGGGGAAAGCCGCCGTGACGCGAATCGGACAACGCCACTTAGTGTCGATGCGTCCTGAGATTTCTTTTTCGCGGGCCTGCCAGCCTGTTATTTCGACGCCGCCGCCGGAAAAGTGCAGGTCGGTCCCTGCCAGGATAGGCTTATCGCCCGTCCAGGGTGCGATTCGCAGCAAACGGCTGTCATGCGCAGCAAGGTGTCCAACATCAATCTTCGCCCCGGCCCCGAATATGCCGAGCGGCGCTTGACTGAAGAAATCGAAAACGAAGAACTTCGAGCCCGGCATCGACTCTTGGACCTCTTGCGACAAAGTGACGGTGACAGGTCTCGGCTCATCTGTCAAGTTTACAATGGCCACCGTAACCCAGGGAGCAAGGTCTTTGCAGCGAGGCGTGACGCGCGTCAGGAACTGTGAGGGACAAGGCTGCTCGAACAAATCCAGCGCAATCGAGGATGAATTCACCGACGGTATAATGTGCCGATAGAGCGAGCGGGTATAATCGTCCAGACCGCCAAAGACAAATGTCAATTTCACCATCCCGCCGCCGATGTACTGATTGATGGCGGAGGTCCTTGCTTCAGCGTCGGTTAGTCTCTGCTCGCCCACGTCCGAAGGCTGGCTGACCATCATGGCGTCGGGATTGACGTGCCAGAGCCGGCTCATCCAGGTTCTAAAAACATTCTGTTGGAAGGTTTTCACCGCCCGCTCACCCCGTGGCCTCATGTCACTGCCGCTGCGCTGGGAGTTCGCGATGCCGATGGACCCGCCGAAATGTCCCCCGCAGACGGATATGTACACATCGGGGCCCGTGCCGCGTCGGATGGCTTCGAGACCTCTTCGATAGGCGTCGAGACGGGTCGCCGACCGGTCGTAGAAGACGGCCCGTCTTTCATTTACGACGCGCTGCATAAAGTCGAGCTTGTGATAGGTAAAGCCCCAGTCGTTGGTGAGTCGGCGATATGTGTCTTCAAGATGCTCGCACACGCCGGGATACGTCGGGTCGAGGATGTAATTCGGCCTAGCGCCGCCGTAAGTGTACGGCGTTTCATCGTCGAGCCGGAGCATCCATTCGGGGTGTTCGGTCGCCAAAGTGCTGCCGGGGTGGACGACGAAGGGACAGGTCCAGATTCCGGGCGTATATCCGAGTTGGCGGATTTTGTCGGCGGCGGCCTTCATGCCGCTGGGCCATTTTTCATTGCCGCGCCAATTGCCCCATGTTCGGTCCCACGAATCATCGATGAGAAAGACGTCAAAGGGAATGTGGTCTTTTCGGAGATATTCAATAGTCTCGTTGAATTCTTTCTCCCCGAAGTCGCGATAGTAATAATACCAGCTGCATGGGACAGTCGGGGCTGCTTCGGGGGGCTGGTTGACATTGTGATACCGGCCCATGCGGTCGGTGAAATCAGCGATCAGCTCGTGTGGGTCGGTGGACGCCCGGAGCAACAGCCACTGGCTGGTCCGCTCTCCGCCGGGGGGTAGCACAATGCCGTCGAACTCACATTCGGCGCTGAAGTCGTCAAGCTGCGTACGCCCGTTGTCGGCTTTGAGTTTCAGCAGCAGCCTGGCGCAGTGACCAAGCCGGCTGATGTAACCCGCCAGCAGACTGGGCGCGTTGTCCTTGCGCCGCGAGTGGACCAGGCAAAACGGGTCACTCTCAATTGGGCCGGCGTAACCTTCCGCCTGTTTGGGGTCGGGACGCACGACGGTGGGCAGATCTCCCTTGAAACGTTTCTGGCTGAGAACGTCCCAATCGTCAGGACCGACGTCTGCGACCATGAGCGAATTCGGGCCTGTGCACTGCAAGGGAACGAGCGCATCAAGGCGGATAGACTCGGCGCCGCAATTGCGCAGCCTCTGGCGGACAGCCACGGCGTCCTTACCCTGTGCAATCCATACCTCACGAGTAAGTTCCATGCCGAGGGCGCTGAACGTATCTTCTGTGAGCCGACCGACTCGGCCTGCGAGCGTACGCGGCTGTTCTCGGCGGCCGCGGTGTACCCAGCAGCGGGTTGTCGGGGCGGCTGGACGCGTCTGCGGCGGCGTAAAGTCGCCAACGATGCGTACGGATTCGCCCTGGATGACGAGCGGCTCAGGCGCTTCAGGAACTTCGACGGCGAGCGTGACGGACTTGCCCACAGAAGTCTCTTTCTTGGAGTTCACGTGTTCGCTGCTGACGGACGATAAACTCCGCACCTGGTCAACACCCTGTGCAGCGCCGGTAATTTTGGTCTCGGTGGATGCGCTGCAGGCGGCGAGCAATCCGCAAATGCCGAGAACAAAAACCATTCCACTACAAGATACAAAACGCTTCAAACTTCTCATTTGGAGACCCTCTTACGAGCCTGTAACAAAACTTGACTTTTACTGCGGCCGGCTGCAAAGGTCGCCGGCGCCTTCAGGTGAATTCAACGGTGACTGGCTGCTGTGGCGCCGCAGTGGCGGTTACCAATTCTCGCCCGAGATGGAAGGCCTGCTCCAGTGCGGCGACGTTTTTCTTTATTTGCCCACGCTCATCCACCTGATTGACAAACAGGTTTGCCGCGTACTGCATATCAAGCACATCGAGATAGTACTTGAAGGTCAGGCGAATGCTCTCGAACATCTTCTTGCTCTTGGTCCCGCCGACGGCGATTACCATAGCACGCCTGTCCCGCCCGGCGGTTTCGATGAGCGGCTCTTTGAGAACGTACTTGTGCGCCCACAAACATTGACAGCGGTCGATGAGCAGTTTGGCCTGGGCACAGACCGCCATGAAGAATATGGGCGTGGCAAAAATCAGGTGGTCCGTTTCGAGCAGCTTGGAATACAGTATCTGATAATCATCCTGGACTATGCACCTGCCGGTTTTGTAACAGGAGTTGCACTCGATGCACGGTGCGATATTCAGCTCCGCCAGGCGCACGTACTCGGTTTGTGCACCGGCGGCCTCGGCGCCCGCCAGGGCCTGGCGCAGGAGCAAATCGCTATTGCCCTCGATTCTTGGACTCGAAGAGATTCCGAGAACCTTCACCATAACAATGGTTCCTCACGATTCAAAGCCCCGTTAGACTATCAGGGCAGATTAGCAAAGGCAATCATAAATGGCGTATTTCTTATGGTGGTTCACAGCATCCATGCCTGACGCCAAATAGCGGCCCGGAAAGAGCCACAAACGGCTCAGCAGGCCCCCGGGAACTCGAGGGCCGACAATCCGCCGGGGCCTCAGTAAGCAAGGAGGGAAAAAATTTTGACAAAGGGTTGACAACACCTGCTATTTAGGCTAAAATCATTGTACTTATGGGACTTTCTCGCAGGAGTCCCTTTCGTGCCTCGCGCACACTCAGGGAAATGAAACCGAGAGCATGGTGGAACGTGGAAAGGAGGATCGAAATGAAGGTGGCTGGTCTAATGAGAAGAGTGGTCGTGTCTTGTGTTGTCTTCGCGGCCGCGGCGCAGTGCGCCGCCGCCCAAAGCGGCGCTTCGCCGGGCAGATTCGCCGGCAATTTCGCAGAAGTTGAGATTGTTCTCAACGACGATGTCGGGCTGTCTGATGTTTCTGCTCTGCCGAGGCCGCCCGGGGCGGATCTGGAGATTATCGATGGTGAGCGTGCAAGAGTTCAGCTCTCAACCGAGGCCGTTCAATCTCTCGTCGACGCCGGGGCCCAGGTTACTGTGCTGAGCCAATTCGCCCTCGTCGAGGGCGGCGTAACGCAGGGCAGTACCGCAGAAGGCGACGCTTCAACGCTGGGGACCTGCTCAGGTACTTACATCTATGATGATAGCTCATGGAACGTCTATATTGAGAGCGCCGGCATGTATTATGGCAGCGGTATTGATTTCTCAGGTGTACCCGGCGGACATACGGTTTCGTGCATAGATGTTTACTATGAAGTGAGGAATCTGGATTGGATGTTGTCCATCGTGGACGTAGCCATGAGCGATGCGGATTACCCCCCTGTGTATACTCTTGAGTCTGGTTGGTATGGTATGGATGGCGACATCGTTCAGACAAGGACCGGGATAACGCATTTCAACGGCGAGGTGTTGAGCCAGTTGTGGATACTCTGGGCGATAGACTACATCACCACCGGCGCATACATCGACTACTGGTGGATCAAGCTGTACTATGAAGAAGGCCCCCCGCCGCCGGAGTATTGTGACGCCCGGGGCGACTGCACGTATGAATATATTGAGGATGTCGTCGTGGGCACGATTAATAATACGGATAACGGATGCATGCGCTACTCCGATTACACTTCCATGTCCACAAGCATGGAGGTTGGCACCGGTTACCCGATTACGGTGGTCAACGGCCTGCCCGATCCCGATAACCAGTGCGGCATCTGGGTGGATTGGAACGCGGACATGGATTTTGAGGACGCGGAGGAGACGATTTCGGTGAGCGGCACGCCGGGCGGAGGCCCTTACACGGCGACCATCACGCCGCCGGCCGATGCCAATCTGGGCGACACGCGAATGCGGATTCGAATTATGTATACCGGCGACGTTCTTCCCTGCGGGAACGATTACGGCGAAGTCGAGGACTATACGGTTATCGTGACCAAAACAGGTTTGGTGGGTGATTTGACGCCCCCCGAAGGTGTTGATTTTCGGGATTTCGCGGTTCTGGCCGGTCAGTGGAAGCAGACGCCGGGCGTACCCTCGGCTGACATTGCACCGCCGGGCGGCGATGGCATGGTTGACTGGCTCGACCTTGGTGCGCAGGTGGACAACTGGCTCGTCGGGATTCCTTAAAGGCCTGTGAAAACGCAGAGAATAGCTGGTTTCTTTCGGGAACGACCATCCGAGCCGACCGGCAGCAACCACCCGGGCCGATACGGCAATGACGAAGGCGGTCTTCCGACCGAACATAAAGAAAGCTCGGGCTGCCGTGTCCGCGCTGCGCAGAACTGTGAACCAGAACAAAGACAAGAATCTTCTTGAATAACGGGCCGCTCTTGTGCTAAAATCAACATCTGTAAAGGCGCCGAGGCAGGCTGCAAAACTGCCCGTGGCCGGCGCCGGCCAGGTTGCAGGCCCTCTGCCGCACCCCGAGCCTGTAAAACCTGCCCGTTTGTTTTCTTGTGGTCGTTTATTCGGGAGGACTAGAGAGATGAAAAAGACAATTCTTTTCACTGCCGTGCTGATTACTCTCACCACAGTCGAAGCCGGCGGTGCGACGCGCAAAGGTCCCTATCTCATCTATCCGGGCGACAACACCAGGATGATGGTCCTGTGGCAACTATACAGTACCCAGGCCTGCACGCTGGAGTGGGGGCTGGACACCTCCTATTCGGGCGGAAGTGCGGTGACAAACGAGTACGGGACGAGCCATCAGCATAAATACACTATCACGGGTCTTTCGCCGGGCAGCAAGTATTACTATCGGGTAACCGCCGGCGCCGAGCAGTACACCGGTTCCTTCCGTGCGGCGCCGCCGGATAGCGCAACGGAGGTCAAGGTTCTGGCCTATGGGGATACCCGTACAAATGTGTTCGACCACGACATGGTGGACGCCGCGATGCTTGCGACCTTTGCCGCTGATCCTGACTACCAAACCTTCACGATGCTTTCGGGCGACTGGGTGGATAACGGCGAAGAGGAAAGTGCCTGGGACGAGGAATTCTTCAATCCGCTCGCGCTCAATACGCGCCAGCTTCAGGCCAATCTGCCGATCAACGGCTGCATCGGCAATCATGAGTGGGAGGATGGCGAGACCCCGCCGACGTACTTCGACAAGTACTGGCCGTATCCCTACATGGCCGGTTTCTACTGGTCTTTCGATTACGGTCCGGTGCACGTTGCGATTGTAGACCAATATCTCGAAGAATACATTGAGGGGTCGGAGCAGTTGGCATGGCTCGAAAGGGACTTGGCGCTGACCGGTAGAGAGTGGAAGGTCTTGCAGTTTCACGAGCCGGCATATTCGGCGGCCGGCGGTCACGATGATAACGCTGTTGCTCAGCAGTATCTTCAGCCGCTGTGTGAGAAATATGGCGTGGATTTGGTTATTGCCGGACATAACCATTACTACGCACGCTGCGACAAGAACGGCGTCAAGCATATTACAGCGGGCGGCGGCGGAGCCCCCCTGCGTGCCCCTAACCCTTACTACTCGCCCTACGTCGAGGTCGCCGTGGAGACTTATCATTTCTGCAAGATACACATTAATGGCCGCGAGCTTTCCTTCACGGCGGTCAAGCCGGACGGCACGGTCATTGACGAGTTCATGGTCATCCATCCGACAGTCCAGCTCCTGGGACCGGCCGATGGTGCAATCGTGGATATGAACGGGGCGGTTTTCAGTTGCGAACCGGTGCCGGATGCTGTCAGCTATCAGCTTCTGTTTGGACCTGACCCGAACCGTATGGGCTATCTTGTCTCGGAAACCGCGTTGCCGCCCACGGCTGCTATAACGGAGTTTCCTCTCGAGCAGACGTGGTGGACCGTGAAGGTCCGCACCGAAAGAGGCTACACATTGTATGCCGATCCGATTCACTTCCACGCGGTAAACTTCGCGCCGCTGCTGGTCGAGAACCTCAACAACGGCAGGAAATACGGTCTTATACAGGAGGCGATTGACGATGCGGCAGAGGCCGATGTGATAGTAGTGGGCGCAGGAAACTGGCAATACATGGAGAACATCACAATCCAAGACAAGAGTCTAACGCTGCGGTCGGTGGCGCCGCTAGACCCGGCGGTGGTGGCGCGGACGGTTATTAACGGCGGCGACTGGGAGCCGACGGTGACTTTGTCCGGCTTTGGAAGCGCTAATTGTGTGTTGCAGGGCCTTACCGTCACAGGCGGAACCGGGGATATGGGCAGAGCCGCCGGTATCCTGCTGGACGCCACTGGGCCGCACGGCACTCCCACGATCAGCGGCTGTGTCATCTGCGAAAACGACAGTAACGGCATCCACTCGGTCGACAGCATACCGAGGGTGGTCGCCTGCACTATTATGAACAACAAAGGCAGCGGGCTCAAGTCGCAGGGAAGGGGCTATAGCATCGTCAGCAACAGCGTTATCGAAGGCAATGAGGAACGCGGTATTGCGGGCGACCTTGCCAGGGTGAGTAATTGCACGATTGTGGGCAATAAGTCTTCGGGCATTTCCAGCCGGTCATGCGTTGTAACAAACTGTATAATCCGCCGCAACGATCCAGTGCAGGAGCGAGAGATTATGGATTACGGGGTATCCACCGTCAGCTACAGTTGTGTCAGGGGAGGCTGGCCGGGGGCAGGTAACACAGATGCCGACCCGTGTTTTTTCGTGCCGGGCTACTGGGGGCCGGAGGAGCAATGGGTTTCGGGTGATTATCATCTCCCCTTGGGCTCGCCGTGTCTGAACGCAGGGGACCCGCTTTACGTTGTCGCGCCCGGGGAGACGGATGCGGATGGCAAACCCCGTATAGCCGGCGGGATAATTGACATGGGTGCTTACGAGTTGAGGGCAAATGACAATAAGGCGTGGAATCCGGACCCGGCTGATGGCGCCCAGGCGATAGCGTCGCTCTTTGCAGATGTGATTCTTACGTGGATGCCCGGCGACGAGATTGGCAGCCGGGGCCGCCACTTTGTCTACTTTGGCGACGATGAAACCGCCGTGACGGACGCCGACGAGGGTTCAGAAGAATTCAAAGGGACGAAGCTTGTCGGTGAAGAGCAGTATAACGCGGGGCGCTTCGAGCTGTGGAAGACTCTGTACTGGCGGGTGGACGAGGGGCTTGACCCATCGGGCGAAATAGTCAAAGGCGACCTCTGGAGTTTTACCACAGGATGCGTGTTGATTGAAGGGGACGCGAACTTCGACTGTATAGTGGACTTCAGGGACTTTGCGGCCGTTGCGAGCACTTGGCTCCAGACGCAATTCTTTCCAGACAACTGACGTACAGGGACATTCGGCAGCATAAGCGACACTTATTGAAATGGTGGTTTCGGCGGAAAAACCCGATTTTGCTGGTAAGAATGTGGGTTCTTGGTACTGAGAATGGGGGTGGCTGGAGGGCAAGCTGGTTTTCAGGCGAAAAATGATGGTCAAAATTCGCAGAAATTGGACGAAACCAGCGGGTTTTCGCGCACCTTTGGCCGGAAATTGACAGGAATTGAACGGTTTTGAGCGGTTTTTGCGCAGGTTTTTTGGCGAGATATTATAAGTTGTGCTTATGGCCTGGGTGAGGGGCGGGGGTGGCAGGAAGCGGACGGAGGAGGGAAAGGTTCTTTTTTGGAAAAAATTTCCATTCTGTTATCAACACTTGGCGGAGCAGTTTCGCTATATCTGTAGAAGGGGCTCGTTTGTAGGCCTGGGAATCAACGGTTTCGGGCGTGAAAGGCTCGAAAATGAAGATAACCATACCCAAATCAAGCGTTCCGGGGGATAAGGATAATAGTCTAAGGACAGTAAGGAGTGGTCATTTTGTGTTAGTTTGGGAGGTATTGTCATGGTCAAGCGAAGGTTTTTAACAGGTTTTGTGATAGTTTTGGCCTTTATGCTGCCGGCAGGCACGTGTCTTGCGAATGTTTCAGCGCAGCTTGAGCAGGCGGAGCGGTATGAAGACGAAGGGCAATATCACCAGGCGGAGGCCATTTATAGGCAGGTTGTTGCTGAAAATCCTGGCACGGATGCGGCTTTGGCGGCGCAGAAGAAGCTGACCGTCCTGTATGTTCGCCAAAAGAAGCTGTCGGAGGCTGAAAGATCATCTTTGGCGCAGTTTTTGGATCACTGGAGGGTAGCATGGCTATTTGGGCTACAGCAGACTCAGCACAAACCCTTACGAGAAAAACAGGGATAACCCCGATTGTCAAAGCTCCTGTGACATGTGATAAGTAATATGCTATGGAATTTGTTTCGCAGTTCTTAAAGGCTATGAAATGCATAAGAAAGAAATGTTCCGAGTAATTAGAGAATTGCGGGCCGCTCTTGGTCTGACACAGGAGCAGTTTGCAGCTAAGCTTGGGGTGACGTTTACTACGGTTAGCCGCTGGGAAAACAGTAAAGGCGAACCCTCGCCATTGGCAATGCTCAGGATTGAAGCATTAAAGAAGAAATTGAAGCAGAATAGATAGCATTAGAGGATAAGATTATGAGTGTGAAAGGATATGTAGTTTGGACCGCGGCATTAGTTTCTATTTTTTCCGCAGGATGTGATACGATGAATTCTTTGGGCCTTGCAAAACCTACTGCACGAATGACGGGGCCGCTCTTGGTCTGACACAGGAGCAGTTTGCAGCTAAGCTTGGGGTGACGTTTACTACGGTTAGCCGCTGGGAAAACAGTAAAGGCGAACCCTCGCCATTGGCAATGCTCAGGATTGAAGCATTAAAGAAGAAATTGAAGCAGAATAGATAGCATTAGAGGATAAGATTATGAGTGTGAAAGGATATGTAGTTTGGACCGCGGCATTAGTTTCTATTTTTTCCGCAGGATGTGATACGATGAATTCTTTGGGCCTTGCAAAACCTACAGCACGAATGACGGATCTAAAATTTGAGGACGTAAAGTTAGATTCAGCGACGCTTTTATTTGATATTGAGGTAGATAATCCTTATCCGGTTGCGTTACCGCTGATGAATCTGGACTATGGCCTCTCAAGTGGTGCTGAGCCGTTCCTTACCGGCAGTTCCGAGTTACAGACCACAGTGCCTGCGAAAAGCAAGAAAACAGTTTCACTTCCGGCCAAAATTAACTATCTGGATATGTTAAAAGCCTTGAAGGGTGTAAGACCTGGGTCGAAGATTCCATACAAGGCTGACTTAGGGCTGTCTGTAGATGCTCCGGGTCTTGGGCTAATGAGATTGCCTCTTAAAAAGGAAGGTGAAGTAGTTTTGCCAACGGTCTCTGATGTTAACGTCAAAGATATCTGGGATATTGTGAAACCAAAGTAAATAGGCAAGAGTCACAGGAAGATAACAAACTTGAGATAATTTCAAAAAGGATAAGCCAATGACTAAAATGGTGAAATTTCAAATGATCACGGTATGCTGCTCGCTGTTGTTTGTATCAGCTTGTGAACAGGTGGCAATTACAGGTAGGAAACAGTTTAACCTTGTCCCTGATATGGTCATGAATTCTATGAGCTTTCAATCGTACGCTGAATTCCTAACCCAAAACAAGACCAAGCTAAGCAGTAGTGCACAACAAGTTGAGATGGTCAAGGGCATAGGACTTAGGATTCAGAAGGCTGTGGAACAATACTGTGCTGAAAATGGCTTATCGCCGCAATTGAAGGGATACAACTGGGAATTCAATCTTGTTGATGATCCTAATATAAACGCCTGGTGTATGCCTGGTGGAAAGGTGGTTGTGTATACAGGTCTTTTACCAATATCGCAAAATGAAGCAGGCCTTGCGGTGGTAATGGGGCATGAAATTGCACATGCTATTGCCAAGCATGGGGCCGAGAGAATGACGCAGGGATTGATTATTGAGATGGGAGGGATGGCTTTGTCGACGGCATTGGCAAAAAGGCCAGAGGAAACAAAGAACCTTTTTATGCGTTCTTACGGCGTAGGCACCCAGTATGGCATTTTGCTGCCTTACAGCAGAGTGCACGAAACCGAGGCTGACCATTTGGGTCTTATATTTATGGCAATGGCAGGGTATGACCCACACGAGGCCGTTGGATTCTGGGAAAGAATGACCGCTGCTAACAAGGGAGGTTCGCCCCCGGAATTGTTGAGCACTCATCCATCTGATGCGACAAGGATAAAAAATATCAAGGCATTCATGCCTGAAGCAATGCAATATTACCATTGAGTGCAATCAGGACACTCAATATTATGTATTGAAGTGAGTGACCGGCGTCAACTATAAATTCCCTCTGACGACAATTATTTCTACCGTTATGCAATAACACCTTTCTTATGGCGTAAGCCCCTCTGGGGTGCCCCATATAGGGGGCAAAATTCCGGAGCCTACTTGTCCTGTTTTCTCCTCTTCTTGGCCTGTTCGGCTCTGTAGCTCGGCACATTCAGCTCTAACACGACACTGTGGTGCACAAGCCGGTCTATGGCAGCTTCTTCCATTTACTGCTCTTGTGCAGAACTTGACCGTCCTCCACCTCAAATATCAATGATAACAAGAAATTCCCCACCATCACCTTAAGAACTGCCAAACTATCTACCCTACAAATCAGTCCTCCAATTTCATACTCCCTGATTAACCAGCAAACCAGAACAACAAATATTATTGCCAATACCCCCCCCCAAAAACCCTATCCCAACTTATTCTCTCTCTCAATCTTCCCAAATTTCTTGCTGATATTTGAATAATGGAGGACATAGCTCCTATTTCCTTATATATGCCAATTCTTCTTTCTCCTATGCCTTTATATAAGGCACTTTTCTTTTTCCCTGTGAAAATAAATTTTCTTGAGGTTTCACAGGCAAATTCTTTCTTCAGGAAAATGAGGCTGATGAGCTTGATGGAATTGACGAGAAAATAATAGCTACATACCAAGAAGCGGAAAAGCTAAGACAAAAGATGCCAGGCAGTAGGAAAATTGCAGAGGCACTATATAACTGTGGAATCACGCAAAAGAAATATTCTCACGAAGGAATAAACAAAAGAATCAGAAAACTTAGGCAAGAGGGCTTAAGCGGTAATCCTGACGACAATGCAGGGCTTGCTCAAAGACACACAAATGAAAATATTGCCGATTTGGGGGGCGAGGGTAAGATCAAACAGAAATTCTAACCCATCAAGTGGCAACTCTTCTGGCAACTTTTTCCGTCCGTTGGCAACTTCAATTTTTTCCTCTTTTTTTTAGCTTCGCAAGTACATGTAATATCTTGACTTAGAATCCTCCAATTGGCAATCGAGTCGCACGTCTGTCAACTTTTTGCAGCCTTTTAGAAGCGAAAGAAAAACTGACTATTTTTTTTATGAAAGGATGCAAAATGAATAACAGAGACACAAACCAAACTTGTCAACTCTGGGACGCGAAGACTGTGGGCCAGCGCCTATCGCTTAGTAAGCGTGCCATTTTTCGTATGCGAAGTGCAGGTCTTATCTGCGCTCCGCTGAAGGTAGGGCAGGGGGCAATCCGTTGGCGCAGGACAGATATTGAGCAATGGATTTCGCTGGGCTGCCCAAGTCAAAAGGATTTCTTGGCACGAAAGGAGTCCGAACATGCTAACTGAAAAACACGAGGCCGCCGCGCCAACGACGGCCCCCAAAAGCTTTCAACGAAAATTAATTTACCACAATCGGTCTACTCTGTCAAGCAGCGCGCTCGGAGAAAGTCTGGCGGAGCAACTGGCACATCTTCTGTTCTATCTGCAATTTCCTCTGAGGGAACAAGAACGCCGGAAGGGCTGGAGCGTTTTTGAAGCTAAGCTGCGCGACTACGTCGAGCTTAGAATGGCGGAGGACTTGGCACGAGACGCAGAAGGACTGTCGGCCTGATTGCTTGATTTATTAGCAGACTGCGTAAAAGACTTTCCCATTGAGAAGAAGCGCGGCAGGTCTTACAGCCCCGAGGATATTGAACAAGCACGCAAGTGGATGCGCGAGCAGAGCCAGTGGGACATTATCCGGTAAGAGCAAACAGGCGCAAAGGCAACCGACGACCCCGGAAGACTTGTGTTTCGACAAGGGGCTAAGAGAGGGCACCCGGAAACGCGGCGACTGATGTAGGTGCGAGTTGTGCAGCAGGTGGGTGCAGGGGAGAATTCTCTTTGACAAGTGAAGATTGTACGCCTTCTTTCTAAGCAGGTGGTGGAGAGGTGGGCGAGCAGTAAGTGGGCGGTGGCGGCGAAATTTTCCTTTGACATAAGGGCGGCTTTCGGTTAATTTATGGTGGTTAAAGCCGGATGTGCAGCCGGGATGGATTAGCTGACAGGAGGGCAAGAGATTGGGCGATGTACACTGATTATTGTTTTTTTAGAGAGGTATGTGCGATGAGCAGTCTTTTGCGTAAGTCAGGTTTACTTTTGGCTGTGGTTCTGATGGTGCTTTGTTGCTCGTGCGCCGGCCCAGCGCCGGGCTCGGGGCCGGAGGGGCCGGAGGGGCTCAGGTCGGCTGATGCCGAGACAAAAACAGAAAAGACCGCGCCGGTGGAGGCTAAACCTGCGCCGGTGGAGGCCAAACCTGCGCCGATGGAAGCCAAACCCGTGCCGATGGAAGCCAAACCCGTGCCCCCGCAGCCACGGCCGGAAGAACGACCTGCCGCCGACATGCCTGTCGGGCCGTCGGAGGTTGTCGGGCAGATAGATGGTCAGGTGATTACCAGAGAGGAGCTCGAGAAAAGAGTCGTGCGGGAGAATCGCGGTGAGCCGGACTTTGACAGGGCGAGAGACAGTTTTGTTGATGCCAGGACTGTTCTGCTCAAGATGCTGGGCGAGAAGGCAATGATAATTGAAGGCCGAAAGGGAAACCTTGCTGAAGAGAGCTCGACCCTGAGAGAGTTTTACGAGCAGCAGATGGTCCAGTTGCTGCTTACAAGGGAGCTGTCCGAGAAGGTAAACGTCGCCGAGTCGGAAGTGGACGCGAAGGTCAAGGCCGACCCCAAGCTGGACCGGGCCCGCGCCAGGTCGATGCTGCAGGCGGCAAAGCGCCGGCAGGCGGTAGAGCAGTTCTATGATGAGCTAAGCAAGAAGCTCCATGTCGAGAAGCTCAGGTACAACTTCCCGAAGGCGGCACAGGCGCATCAGAGACTCCTGCATCGACCGCAAAGCGAGCGCAAGGTATTCTGGATACAGCATTCGCAAATGGAGAACGAATTGACCGAAGAAGAAAAGAACACTCCTCTGGCGACTTATGACGGCGGCCAGGTCACGCTGATGGACTGGTTCGAGAGGCTGAACATGATCACGCCGCCGAAGCGCCCGAAGGATTTGGGGGCAGTGGAGGGCGTCGAACGCCTGCTCGATGACGCGATTCGGATGCCGGTTTTTGTGGCCGAAGCCCGGCTTCACGGCCTGGACAAGGACGCGGATTTGTTAAAGCAAATGGCCCCGCGCGAGGAGAGAATGATACTTGGCGAAATGCGTCGGAAGGTGTTTGCGGGCCTTTCTGAGCCGACCGAAGAGGAGATGCTCGACTACTTCAACAAGAACAAAGAGAAATTCAGGACCGCCGACGCGCTCAAGATAGACCAGATATGGTGCGAGGACCTTCAGACGGCCCAAAAGGTAAAAAGCGAGCTGGATGGGGGCAAGGATTTCAAGTCGGTCAAGCGGGATTACTCCTTAAAAAAGGACGAGAAGGCGTCCGATACGACAGCTTCGCGCGAGGGGGTGTTCTTCCGGGATTTGTGGGCCGGCGAGCCGGGGCAGATAGTCGGTCCGGTCAGGGGTTTCGACAGCGATAAGCTCAAGTGGCGGGTCGTCAAGATACTGCAGAAGAACCTGGGACAGATGCGCGAGTACTCCAAAGACGTCGAACGCCGGGTACTGAGCGCAATTCGGCAGGAGCGAAGAGATGCAGCGCTGGACAAGTACCAAAAGCAGCTCCTGCAAAAGTATTCATACAGGATTTACGAGGACAAGATCAAGGGCCTTGACCCGCTCAAGATGCCGTAAAGGAAATCGGTGGCGGGCGCCAAGCATGCTTGACGCCGCGGTCCGGCTCGGCTGCCTGCGACGAGCTCAGTCGAGGCGAGTTCGCTGAAGTCGGCCGGCCTCACCCCTTTTTTGTTAATCTGCGTATTCACTGCAATATTGCCCCATCCGTCGAAGACCAACCTCACCAAAAGTTCTTTTCGCCCACGAGGTACGCATCCTTATATCCCACGGGGAAGCCATCTCCATTATCGACAGGCGGAGTGCCGTTCGGGTCGCCTCCGCCCAACCAGGGGTCGCCGCCGTAGGTATATATGTTATCGCCTCCCAGACCGACGGTGACTTTCGTCTCGAACTTCACGTGCCCATCCCTATAGAGGACATTCTGCCCCTTGCCCAGGTGGGCGGCGGAGTTGGAATTGACGTCGCTGCCCATGGCATTTATATCCAAATGGGGGTTGCGGTCGGCGCATACCGGCGTTGCAGGATGACATTCGGTGGAGATGGCAAAACTTGTTAAGTCGCCTAAAGAGCTTGAATACGGCAGGTGATAGGCGTAGCTGCAATAGCCGCCCGGTGGAATACTCAGCCACGCACGGCCGTCACCGAAGTCCCAGGCTTCACTGAGCTGGATTATCCGCGTTCGCCCGACGTAACGAATCTTGAACGCCATCGCTCCCTTATCGCCCTTACACACAAACTGCTCGGGTTTCAAACCGTAATACTTTATCAAGAGGTAGAAACTGGACGTAACGGTCGCTTCGCCCCTGTAGAAGACCCGTTCCGGGTCGGGATAATCCCAATCATACAGCGTGCCGCTTGGACTCCAGTAACAACCCTCGGGCCCGGCCCGCGGATACTTACCGTTGTTGTCATCGGCCCACACACTCATCGCCCGACCGAGACCGGTCAGATTTGCCTCGCAGGCCAGCCGAATCGCCGTCGCCCTCGACCGGTTCAAACCAGGTATCAATACGGCGACCAGCAGTACTATTACCGCTATCACCGTCGCCGCCTCAGTCGCTGTAAAACCTTTTCTTCGCATAACCTACCTCTCGCAAAGACCAAGAATTATAGAAGTCCTTCGTCCAGACAGCTACGGCGGACAGCCCTGACTTCCGGTTGCCGGCTCGTAGCCGCTCGTGAAGAAGCTCGCTTTCAGAATACCGATATCAACAAAGTTGCAGCAGTCGTCGTGGTTGTAGTCGGCACAACAGTTATAGTCGGCCTGTCCCTTGCAGGTAAAGAACGCACGGTCGAGCTGCCCTAAATCGCCGAAGTCAACTGCCCCGTCGCAGGTCCCATCGCCAAAGCTCTGGCCGCCGCATTCGGAAATGTCCCAGCAGTTCGGCTCCGACATATCGTCGTAGTCCAGCCACCTCCACGCCAGCCTCGCCACATCGTCAAAGTCGACGTACAGATCCCTGTCCACGTCGCCGATGAAATATGTCCCGTCCCAGTAAGGGGCTTCGCAGGGCGGCAAGGCGTCGTTACAGGCGAGCCAGTCGGCTGCCAACAGGGCAAAATCCGCAAAGTTCACGGACAGACTGGCGTCAACGTCTTCAGGTCTGTGCAGCATAAACGGACCCTCGCCGCAGCCGGCGCCTGTGATTGCCCAGACCTTGTTGTTTACGTCGGCTACAATTATGGTATTGTCCTGGGCTATGACCGGGCAGTTCAACCAGCCGCCGCTGCTGAATCTTGCCAACTCCAGGCCGTTCGGGTCAACCACGCACAAATAGCCGTCGTTGCCGGCCGCGTAGATGAGCCCGTCGCTGCCCACCGTCAGGGTGAAGCCCTCCGTCATACCCAGCCGAGTCGCCCACTTGATAGCGCCGTTGGGCTCGATTGCGGTCAGATTCGAGTCGTTAAAGCTGACATAAATTGTGCCGTCAGGTCCCAAAGCCGGCTCGGCCCAGCCGTCTGCATCGCCCCTAATGGGTTCATAAAGTGACCAAATGCCGGGACGCTCCGCCACCTGGGTCCACCAGATTATATTTCCGGTATTGGGTTCAATTGCATACAGGTTGGGGTCGAACAACAGCGTCTGGTAGATGCTTCCGTCCGGTGCAACCACCGGCGAGGCAAAGGGCCAGCCCGACTCCATATCTCCGTCCGGAAAATAGGCATTGGCGGGATACTCGAAGTTACAGGCCCACTTCACGCTGCCATCGTTCGCATCGAGCGCGTAGAGATTGGGGTCATACAGCCCGCCGATATAGACGGTGCCGTCGGCGCCAATAGCCGGAGATGCAAGAATCGAGCCGTCAATCACGCCGGAACCATAAAGCTCAAAACGCCATTGCTCGCTGCCATCCTGAGCCAGTGCGTAAAGCACGCCCTCTTTGGAGCCCACATAGACGCTGTTGCCGTCCGGTGACACTGCCGGCGAGGAGTATATGAATCCCTCGGCATCGTGCGTCCATCTCACGTCTCCGGCCATATCGACAGCGTACAACCTTCCAGCCTCCGTTCCCACGAACACAGTGCCGTCAGGTCCCACCGTCGGCGAGCTTATGATCGGTGAATTCACATCGCAACTCCACAGAAGCAATCCGCCTGCATTGAGCGTGTAAAGCCTGCCGTCCTCGCAGCCGATGTGCAGCCTGTCTTCGGCGCCGATGGTTACACTCGCCGACACCGCGCCGCCCGTCTCGAAGGTCCATTTCACGCAGCCCAGTTCGGGTCCGTAATTCTCGCTAAAACCCTTCCGGTCGAAATCGCCGCCCCGTGACTTCCAACGCGCCGGCGCCGCCGGACCAGGGGCATCCGGGTGAATGGTGAACAGCCCGCTTTCGATGCAGATAACATTGGGATCGGGCACGCTCGGCACGACCCAAATGACACACTGGCTGGAATCAACGTCGGTCGGCAGATTCCACAGGTAGCTGCCGGTATCGGGCATCCCGCTTTCCACAGGCTCGGTGCTGCCGCCGCCATCTGTGCTCAGAAGGATGTCAACCATACCCTCAAAGACCACGCTTTGCCATCTGATTTCATGCCAACTGCCGCAGACCCAAACCTCCCCGCCCCGTGGTATTGTTACAGCCAGCAGCGGAACCGGAAACTCATCCGCTCCCATATCCACCGCCGCCCCCATAATCCGCGGCTCCCCGTCGATATCCACAGCATCGGGGCCAATCCAGGCAACCGGGTCGCCGGCATCCATGCATGGCGAGGTCATCAGCAGGTGCAGGTCCCCGAAGTCATCGTTCTCTGCCTCGTTTACATCAGGGGTGCATGGGTCGTCGCCCCAGCCGTCGCCTCCGTCGCTGGCATCGCGGATGAACTTGGGATAGTCGTCGATATTGTTCACGTCGGCGCCGCCGAAGGGGATATTGGCGTCGTTGGGGTCGTCATCCTGGATGCAACTGAAGGATACGCGAGGCGATCCGCTGCGAATCTGAGCCAGCTCGCCGGCTCCGGTGCTGTCGGTGTTGCCCCAAAGCACACAGTCTGTGACTGTTGGTCCGCTCTGTGCGGCACTGATTCCTCCTCCGTACGAACCGGCCGAGTTCCAGCATATTGTACAGTTGGAAATGCTCGACCCGCCATAGGGGCCCTCATAGTAGTAAAAACCGAACATGGCGCCGCCCTCTGACCCGGCGCGGTTGCCGCTGAAGACACAATTGGATATAGGGCCCCAGCAATAGTACACCGCGCCGCCGCGATCGGCGGCCTCGTTACCGGTAAAGGTGCAGCCCCTGATTGGACCCGAGCAGTACCGCAATGCCCCGCCGTCGTCGCCGGCCACGTTGCCAATAAACGTGCAATCGGTAATCGGACCCGCGCAGCCTTCTATCGCCCCGGCGTCGCGTGCCGCATAATTACCGATGAATGTGCAATCGCTTATTTTTACGCTCATGGGAATTTCCACGTCCACCAGGCAAGAGATGCCTCCACCCGTCCACGCTGAGTTGTAGCTTATGATACAGTTGCTTACTGTCGCGTCGCAATAGCCGTAGTAGTCGTATTCGCCGCAGGAGATTCCCCCACCATAGCTCCATTCTGACTCCGGCGTTCCATTGCCGGTAATGATGCAGTCACTGATAAGGGCGCTGCTTGTGCCGAGCCCGATTCCACCATTGAGACAATCGCGGATAACGCAGTTGCGTATAATGGGGCTGCCTTCCCAGCAGCCAATCCCGAATCCTTCGGCGCTGGTGATGGTAAAACCGTCCAATACAGAATCGGGTCCTTCCCCGTAGTCGAAGTGGAAGCCGCTGCTGGTCAGGTTACAGTCGATTACTGTGGCGGCCACCGTGCAGGCATCCTGTGGGTCAACGCTGCGCACGGTTATGGCCTTGCCGAGAAAGAGAATGTTCGTGTTACCCTGGCCCATGTAGGTTCCCGGCCCGACGATGACCTGGTCGCCGTGAAAAGCCGCATCTATGGCCGCTTGAATCGTCGGGAAGCCGCCGCTGCCGTCGATAAAGACCGTCAACGGAAGCGACACATAATCCTGCCCCGTCAGATGCACCGTCACATCGGTATACGAGCGGTCCGCGGGTTCGAAAGTCCTGCCGGTTTCATTGGGTGTGACCGTCCCCGACCAGCCAGGAAGAACCGCTAATTCGTAGAATCCGCTTCCTTGCGTAATATCGGAACCGCCGCCGTTATCCGCCGAGACCTCGACGCCGGCTATACCAATGCTGGCGAAATTAACCACCTTACCCGAAATCGAGACGCCGACGACCCCAGTGTAGTCCTGATTCGCTGCGTCCGCAATCAGATTGCTGTAGGTTCGGCTTGCCGGCTCAAAGAACCAGAAGAGCTTCTGCGGCGTCACTGTCCCCGACCAGTTGTATGGCACCGCAAACTCATAGTACCCATTGCTGTCGGTGACATCCGACCCGTTTGCATCATTCGTCGCCACGACAACGCCCTCACATGCGGCTCCGTTGGTATCCGTGACGTAACCCGATATGACCGGCTGAAATGCGGTGTAGTCCTGATTCGTTTCGTCCGTCGTGACATTGCTGTAGTTGCGGCTGAGCGGGTCAAATCCCCATGCCGCCTTGTCGGGTGTCACCGTACCCGACCAGTTGTAGGTCACGGTAATCTCATAGTAACCCGTCGCATCGCTAATATCGGAGCCGCCGCCGGCATCGGCCGAGAGCGTCACGCCGACCGCAGGGCCGCCTGAAGCCTCAGTTACATAACCGGAAATCCGCGGCTGAAAGGCACTGTAGTCCTGGCTGGTCTGGTCGGCGATAACGTCACTATATACACGACTTGCGGGACTCATGTCCCAGCCTGCCTTAGTCGCCGTAACCGTACCCGACCAGCCGTAAGGCACCGTCACTTCATAGTAGCCGCCGACGTCTGTAATACCGCTGCCGCCGCCGTTGTCCGCCGAGACCGCCGCATCCGCCACCGGCGCGCCGTCCCGGTCGCTTACATAACCCGATATCTTAGGCTGAAACACGCTATAGTCCTGATTCACCTGGTCGGAGACAATGTTACTGTAGGCCCGACTGCCCGGCGTGAAGCCCCAATCCGCCTTGCTCGGCGTCACTGTTCCCGACCAGTTGTACGGGACCGTAATATCATAGTAGCCGGTGACGTCGGTGGTATGCGACCCTCCGCCGCCGTCGGCCGAGACCAGCACGCCTTCCAGGCCCGTCCCGTTGGCGTCCCGGATGTGGCCACTAATCTCCGGCTGAAAGCCCGTGTAATCATGGTCCGCCTGATTGGCGGTGATATTAGCATAGGGTCTGTTCGATGGGCTGAACCCCCAATCCACCTTTTCAGGTGTCACCATCCCTGACCAGGCGTACGGAACCGTAATCTGGTAATAACCGTTGGCATCAGTCGTGTCCGAGCCGCCGCCGTTGTTGGCCGAGACCAATACATCTTCCATTCCCGTTGAATTGGCATCTCTGACATGCCCGGAAATAGTCGGCTGAAAACCGGTGTAGTCCTGACTTGTCTGATTCGAGATGACGTTGCTGTAAGACTTGCTCGGCGGATTGAATCCCCAGCCCGCCTTGGCTGGCGTCACCGCACCCGACCAGTTGTATGGCACGGTCAGCTCATAATAACCGTTCGCATCGGTCGTATCCGAACCCCCGCCGCCATCCGCTGAGACCAGCACGCCTTCCATTCCAATCGCGCCAAGGTCCCGCACGTAACCACCAATCTTCGGCTGAAAGCCCGTGTAGTCCTGATTTGCCTGGTTCGCAGTGACGGTGCTGTAGGACTTGTTGGCCGGCGTGAATCCCCAGCCTGCTTTGTTGGGCGTCACTGTACCCGACCAGTTGTATGGTACCGCGAACGCGTAATACCCGTTGGCATCGGTCGTATCGGAGCCGCCGCCATTGTCAGCCGAGACGAGCACGCCTTCCATTCCCGAAGCACTGAGGTCCCGCACATATCCGCTAATCCTCGGCTGGAACGCCGTATAGTTTTGGTTGTTCTGGTCGGCAACCACGTTGTTGTACGTCCAGCTCGCAGGGTTGATGTCCCAGCCCGCTTTGACCGGCGTGACCGTCCCCGACCAGTTGTATGGCACGGTCAACTCATAATACCCGTTGCCGTCGGTAGTATCCGAGCCGCCGCCATCTGCCGAGACCAGCACGCCCTCCATCCCAATGGCACTAAGATCCCGGACGTACCCGGAAATCCTCGGCTGGAACGCCGTGTAGTTCTGATTGGTCTGGTCGGCGACCACGCCGTTGTACGTCCAGTCGGCAGGGGTGATGTCCCAGCCTGCTTTGACAGGAGTGACCGTACCCGACCAGTTGTAGGCTACGGTAATTTCATAGTATCCTGCCTCATCGGTGGTATCGGAGCCGCCCCCGTTGTCCGCCGACACCGCTACTGCCGGGACGCCGCCACCCTCGCTATCCGTGACATATCCGGAAATCTTCGGCTGGATGCCCGTGTAATCCTGGTCGTTCTGGTCGGCGGCGATGCTGCTGTAAGCGCGACTCGGCGGGTCAAATCCCCAATCCGTTTTAGTCAATGTCACCGTCCCCGACCAGCCCGGCGGCACTTTCAATTCATAGTAGCCGCCGCTGTCGGTCAGGGTATCTTCAATATCCGCCCCCGCCGAAATCGCCACGCCCTCAATCGCCGCACCGTCAGCAGTGCGGACGTGGCCGGATATGGCGTATGTCTGGTATGTAATCTCCAGTATGGGGGCATACGCGGGGCTCGCCGCGAACGAGGCGTACTTGCGACTCTTTCCCGATGTTCTTCGCGTGTTATAAAAGACGGCCATGGCGCCGCCCGAGCTCCAGCCCGGCCGGTCTGTCACCTCCTGAACGACCGCCGAAATATCGCCGCTGATCTGCCAGGTATTGGCCACCCACCCGAACTTGTGGTCCCAGTCCACAGATGCGGTGGTCCTACCGGCCGCGCCGATGTAACGCGAAGCAAAATCCGCCGCATCATCCGTCGCTTCGGCCTCAATCACGCCGTAAACCTGCCAGCCGGTCGCCTCAGACATCGAGCGGATTCTAAGATGAGCCTCGGTAATCACCGCGCTTCTGGGCACACCCACGTCGGCGAACCGCATACCCGACATATAATAAGGCGGATCGTACACTTTCCCGTCGCCGATCATCAGATAGGCTGCGGTGGTGTTCTGGTCCGTTGCACTCCAGGCGTACCCGTCGTCGCTATCGGAAGAGACCTGGTACGTTACCGTCGTCATTTCGCCGTTCGCCGCCACCGCCAGCACCGTCAAAGCAACGAACAGCCCACAATTCCTTAGTCTTTCTGCCGCCATCGTATATCTCCCGGAAATTGGCAGACTATCCCCCTTTATGTGCCGCCAAAGACGTGGATAACATCCGCGTCGTCAGAATCGTCTGTCCCCGCCTGGATATTGTCGAAATCGCCGTATCCGCCGTCATCGACGATGATAATCTCGCCCGCGCAGGGCAGCGCAAACAAGAGCCAGCTTACAAACAATACCTCCTTTTTCATTTCTCGTTGTCCTCCCTATCCCTTTCTCCGGTTTTGCCGACTTGGGCGAGCTCGCCTCGACTGAGTTCGTCGCAGGCAGCCGAGCCGAGTTGTCCCACCCGGCCATATCGGACTCCATCGCCCGATATTATAAGCCAAAACCGCTGCACAGAGCAAGAAGAAAACCGAAAAATGCCCCCACCCTGCAATCCGCCTGCGGCGGAGCGCTGGCGGGACATTGACCGCTGGGGGGGCACTACCGGGGGCGGTAATGGGTGCACTTCATATTTGCAGGTAGGAAGGCAGGCTATCGGGCTTCTATGGTCGTGCAGGCCTTTCGAGGGGGGCTGGATTCCCGCTCCCTGCTTTCGCAGGGACAAGCTTCGCGGGAATGACAACTGGGGGAGCCGATTCGGGAAAAAACGGGGCCAATGATACGGGCAAAGAATTCACCTACAAACGTGAATCGCACCGTCGGTAATTTTCAGCAAGAAATCGCTTGCAAAACCCTGCTGCGTGCGTTAGAATTAATAATCTCGTAACGAGGCCTGATAATGGCAAGAGGGTGTTCCATCCCGATTGGGCCGAAAAGTATATCGTTGTTTGAGTTTTTGGAGATGAAGATATGAAACGCGGTTGTCTGATGTTAACGGCTGTCGCTGCTTTTCTATTGTTCGTGCAGGTTGGCTGTAAAGAGCAAACCAGGGTGAGCAAAGAGCCGGCGGTACGCCCGGTGGAGCCGACTTCGGCGAGCCCGCCTCGACTGAGCTCGTCGCAGGCAGCCGAGCCGAAGGAAACCATCGTCTCTACGCCTCCGAAAGTCATCACACCGCCGCCGCCGGTCAAGACGCCGGCCGAGCCGGAGCCTAATGCGCCCGAGCAATCCGCGCTCGAAAGCGGCGCACCAAAGATTACTTTTGAGAATGTGACGCACGATTTCGGCAATATCTCACCGGGGTCGAAGAACACGTGTGAGTTCAAGTTTAGAAATACCGGCGACGCCTTATTGAGGATCGGCAAGATCCAGACCACCTGCGGCTGCACGGTTGCCGAGCTGGCGAAGAAGGAGTACGCGCCGGGCGAAAGCGGTGCTATCAAGGCCGCCTACACCGCCGGCAGAAGCGCCGGGGCGACTACGAAACACCTGACCGTGCCCAGCAACGATAAGGAAAACTCCAAAGTCAGGCTGACCATAAGGGCGACCGCTGTGATGAAAGTGTCACACGAGCCGAGCCAGATAAAGCTGCGGCTGCGGGGCGACGCCGCCCCTCCGGAGATAAGACTCAGGAGCCTCGACAATCAGGCGTTTGCCGTAAAGGGCTTCAGCTCGCCCGGCGAAGGCATCACAGCTTCTTTTGACCCCTCGATGGAGGCTATGGAATTTGTTCTACAGCCGAAGGTGGACGTTGAGAAGCTCAAAAAACATAGCAGGGGGCAGATTAAAATCGACCTGACTCACCCTCAGTGCAATAGCGTGACTATACCCTTCAGCGTCGTCCCGGAGTTTCAGATTACGCCGAACGTTGTTACCCTTCGCAACGTAGAGCCCCAAAAGCCGGTCAAAAGAGAAGTTTACGTGATCAACAACTACGACGATGATTTCGAGATTGCGTCGGTCTCGTCACAGAAAGATGCTGTAAGGGTGTTGAGCCAGGAGAAACTCGGCACTCGTTATAAGCTGGTGCTGGAGATAACCCCGCCGCCGGCCGGGGACAACAAGGGATTTTTCCGGGATGTGTTTTCCGTGAAGATAGGAAACGGGCAGAGTCTGAGCGTGACCTGTCAGGTCTTCTATTCCACGGGAACCGCAAAACCTTGAGTTGAGCAGAGCGAACCAGGTCGTGATGCGCCTGTTAATTTCCAATCTTTTGTTGGCGGCGGCCGCCTCGTGCGTACCGAGTGTTCCGACCGAACCCTCGGCACATTCGGTTGGCCGGCCGGATGTTCTGACGGTCTTTCTGACGGGTAACGAGCTCGGGGCATTGAAGCCTTGCGGCTGCTCGGGCGGACAACTGGGGGGGCTCGACCGCCGCTGGCAGGTTCTCAATAGTGTCCCCGCCGACAAACGTGTGGTTGTCGATACAGGCTCCTTCGTCGAAACCGACGGACAGCAGGACCTGATCAAGTTCGATATACTGATGGAAGCGTTCAACCGGCTGCGTTACGACGCGGTCCATCTGACCGACAAGGATATGGAGATGGCCAGGAATCGCGGGCTCTTTGAGGGGGCGGGCCTGACGTTCAGCCTCATTAACGCTCGGGCGCCTTCAGATTCGAATCTGCCTTCAAGTTTCACAAAACAACTGCCGCTGATGGGCCGGACCGTGGCCGTAACAGTTGCGTGCTTCGACGCGATTTCAACGCCGGTCGAACAGGTCAAAGAGCTTTTTGCCGGCCCCCCAGGCGCCGATAGAGCCAATATACTCATCCTGAACCGTTGTGATAAGACCGCTGTAAGCTCCATCTCACAAATGGGCATTGTGGATTGTCTGGTTTGCCCTTCTGAGTCTGATGAGCCCGCGCTGAGCTCCGAGCCGAACGCAAGGCCCCTCGTTATTTCGGTCGGGCGGTACGGCAAATACGTGGCTAAACTGCAGATAAGCCCCGTCGAGGGTGATGACAAACTGAGCCTTAGTTTCTCCTATGTACCTGTTACCGAAGATTTAAGGCCCGAGGCTTCTCTCGTCGAGCTCTATAAGGCCTACCAGCAGTTTGTCAGGGATGCGCAGCTTCTGGAGAATCACCCGCGGTATCCTTTGCCAAATGGGTTGGAGTATACCGGCTCGGAGTCCTGTAAGCCCTGCCACAGCTACGCGTATGAGAAATGGACCACCCAAAAGCACGCCCATGCCTATGCAACCCTCGAGAGAGAGGGCTCCCAGTACGACCCGGAGTGTATTGTCTGTCATGTGGTCGGCCTCGAATATGAAAGCGGCTTCGTTTCTGAGCAGCAAACACCGCATTTTAAGAACGTCGGCTGCGAAAACTGCCACGGGCCCGGCTCAAAACACGTCAAAAGCCCGCTCCAGGAGAAAACCACCCTTCCCATGTCCGACTGCACCGACTGCCATACACCAGAGCACAGCGCAGGCTACGCCGGGCATGAGCAGGAGTATTTTGAGAAAATAGTCCACAAGAGGGAACAAAACGCCACCGGCAATGTCAAATAGCAAAGAAGGTCTGAAAGTGCAATATGATTAAGACATTGCGAATAACCAGTGTAATAGCGGCGATTGTGGCAGTCGGGCTCACTGCCTTTCCCATGTTTTTTGGCTTTGACTCCGATGAGGATATCGAGCAGTTTCTGAACTCGCCGAGCATTATTGACCAGTTCGGGCAGAGCAGAGGAAGCAGGTCGCCAAAAGATGACGCCGACGGTTCGCCGCTTGTGGCTCAGGCCAAGGGCTTTGCGGAGTATTTGAATCCGGCCAAGCCTCCACCCTCGAGGGTCGCGGTGACGCCGGGAAACTCAGGAGACCCTAATCGTCCACCGCCGCCGCCACCGCCGCCACCGCCTCCTGGCGGAAAGTTCACGGTTGTGGCCACCAGCGTCTATGAATCCCATCCGGACATGTCGTTGGTCTTGATTAACGAGCCGGGAAAGGGTTCGCACTGGGTCAGGCAGGGCGCTGAGGTGATGCATCTGACCATTGAGCAGGTCAAAGAGGGGGTCATCGTGGTCCAGGGGGGCGGCAAGACTTACGAGCTTGCGGTTCCGCCCGTGCGGGAGGTCAGTCTTCTCGAGGGGGCGTCCCCCGTATCCGGCAGCTTGCTGCCGTCGACCCTACCTGCGTCTATTGCAGCGGCCGGCTCACTCGAGGTTACCCCTGCCGTACCGGTTGATGCCCGAATCACGGGCGGCGCGGGCCGTACCAAAGAACGTCCACCGCTGCCACCGGGTGTAAGTGAAGAGGAAAGGGCGCGGGCCGAAAAGATATTCACCGAATTAGAGGCCATGTACGGAGGTGCAGGCGGTCCTGCCGGGCCTTCGCCGGGCGGCGCTGCGGCAAACCCGCCAGCCACGCCCCCTATGCCCGCGCCGGAGGCCGGACGCATAACCGCCGATGAGGTCGAGCGACTGGACAATTTGGGCAAGGAGCTGAAGGAAGTCCAGAGGCCTGACCGCACTCGAGACAGGTATGGAAGCCGCCGCAGCGACGGAGGTCGCAGAGACTTGAGGGACCCCAGAGAACGCATAAACCAGCGGTTGGAGGAGAGGCGCAAGAGGATGGAGACCTTGGCCAAACGCAAGATCCGCGGCGACGAGACCCCGGAGCCGGTGGCAGAAGAGGTACAGAGCGAGTAGCCGCCAGGCGGTTTTTTCCCCCTCAAACCATTGAAGGCTGCATTTCTCCAAGTCGAACGGGTGATTCTTCGCCTGAATTAACAGCGTCTAAAGTCCGGCGGTCTTGGTCGTTGTGCTTCCTCCCACTTTCTGCTCGGGTTGCCGGTAAAATTAGCGTTTTTCCACCTGAGAGGGGGAACTTTTGTCCTCTTTGTGTGTCTGATTAATTAGGGTGATGTACGAGCGGTCCTCCAGATACAGAGGAATGAGTTTGGGGACTTCGATATTACCGGGATTTGCAAATTTTGAGCGAGTATGAGTGAACGCTTCACGATGAAGTTGTTGTTTTTGATGGTTTTCGGCGTTTATGTCCTATAAGAACCGCATTAATGACTATGGCCCCATCGAAATCGGGGGCCCTGGGAAGTTGGTATTCCTCGCAAGGAGCAAATCTATGACAGGCAAACGTACTTGTGCCTCCGGACTAACGCATTGGTGGGGATGCCGAAACGCAAGGCGTCCTTTGAAGGCCGTATTCATTTTCTCTGTCCTGGCCGCAATGGTTTTTGGGGGGAGCGGCTATCTTGGGGCTGCTGAAAACGCCCCATCGAGCCTTGAAAAAGAGACCCGGAACGACAGCGGAGAAGCTGCTTCCAGGACCACTCGGTACAGGGTGATTTCGTTGAGACACATCCCGGCTCAGAAAGGCAAACAGTGGCTGTCAGAACTCGGCGTCGGTACTGTTTCCCAGCTTCCCGGCGCAAATATGCTGCTGGTGACTGCTGAGCCCAACGAGCTAAACAAGGCAACTGCTGTCCTCGGGCTGGTCGACTCAAAGGAAGAATACGCCCTGAGAACAATTCTAAGTTCCTGGTCGATGCTGGACCATGCCTCCATCGACCGGATATCAGCGACCCTGGGCGACTTAGTGATTGGCACCTTTTCGAGCCCACCTGTCGCCATTGGACAACCCAAGGCCATCGTGGACGTTCATCATGGCGCCCTTATCACCATTGCTCCGGCAAACCAGCTTGATAGAATTATGTCTGCCTTTGGCCGGGGCCCGGCGCAGCCGGCGGGCACGGCTCCTACGCCGGCACTTGGCGTAGCGCCGACTGAGCCTTCAGTGTTGGTTCAGCCTGAGCCGGCCTTTGAACCGAACCAATCCGAGCGGCCGACACTTGTGCCGGGACCACCTGCCCTTGAGGCAGCCGAGCCCCTTCAAGGTGCCGACGTGCCGGAGGCAGGCAAAGTCGTAACTACGCCTCCTGCCGATCTTGCGAGGGCAGCGGCCTCGGGCGAACCTGCGGGCCGTTCCGATGCAAACGAGCCCGGGGCGAACGGACTCTTCGCCAAATTGCTTGAGTCACTTGCCGAGGCCGAGAAAGCGGCGGCGCAAGGCCGCGAGGTTAATGAACCTTTGCTCCCCGTCAGGGATGTTTCGCAAGGCGCCCCGCCAAATGAGCCGAACATTGTGATTGCGCCAGAGCCGAGTGTGCCGAATGAGCCAAATGCTGCCGCTGCACCACAGCCGCCTGTGCCGAATGAGCCAAATGTTGCGGCTGCGCCGGAGCCCATAGCACCGACTGAGGAACCTCCGACTGCTCCCGGGCCGCCTATGGAATTGAAAGATATTGCCGTTGTTGATATACTAAAAAGACTTGAGGTACTGGAAGCAGCTACGAGGGCACGGGCCGCACCGAAGGTTGAGCGGGTTCCGGCCGAGATCGAGCCAAACGAGGTCCCAGTGGCTGTGGAGAAGCCCGTGTCCCGGATTGAGCCCAACGAAGCGCCCGAGGCGGTGGAGCAAGTGCCTGAGATTGAGCCGAACGAAATACCTGGGCCCGTTGAGAAAACGGCTCCCAAAGTCATGCATCCCAACGAAGCCAATGCGGTTGCTCCGGCGGTCACAAAGGCCGGCCCTGGCGAGCCCAAACCGCCCGCTGAAGGAGATGAGGTTCTCAAGGTGGTTTTGCCCGAGACATTACCCATAGTTGACTTCATGAACTTTGTCGGCCAGTATCTGAAACTGGACTACTTGTACGACCCGAAAGAGCTGGTCGGCAACGTTACGTTCGCGATAAACGGCCGACAGCGAGGCGAAATCATGGTCAAGGATTTGTATCCTATGCTTCAATCGGTGATGCAATTCTACGGATTCGTGATGACGCGAAACAATAATCTCGTGATTATACGTCCGAAAGAGAAGATCGACTCTGTCAACACCACAATAGTGAGCGGCGACGGAAATGATGTCGCAACGGGCGACGTGGTTGTGACCCGCGTATTTGACCTGCAGTACATAGATTCCGCCAGCGCAAAAAATCTTTTGGACCAGATGAAGCTCGGCCTCAGTGTAATGCCCATCGCCGAAACTGGTAATCTGATCATAACCGGTTACAACTATGGTATGCCCCGCATAGAGCAGCTTCTCGAGCTGGTGGATAAACCCGGTGAGCCCAAGCAGTTCACGTTCAGAAAGCTCAAATACACCATGGCCGAGGTCTTGGCGCCGAAGGTCAAGACGCTTGCCGAAGAGCTGGGCACGGTATCGGTCACTATTGCTGCAACGGCGCCGACGCCCCCGACACCCACGCGGGGAACGCGACCACCGAGACCGACAAGACCTTCGCCCAGGCCGACGCCGACGCCCAGCCCTACCGCCGACCAGGCCGGAAAGCCCACCGTCTACCTCGAGGCCGACCAGAGAACCAATCGAATCCTGATGATAGGAGTGGCTGACCAGCTGGCAGTTGTAAATGAGCTGATAAATGCTCTGGATGTGGTGCAGGAAGACCTGCGGTCCATGAGATCATACGAAATCAGGCACGTGGACGCCGAGGAAGTAAGGGGCAAGCTCGAAGAGCTCGGCATAATCAGCGTAAGTCAGGCGCAGCAGACCCGCGGGCCCAGTCGAAGAGATAGAATCACCTCCGGCGGCCGGAGAACGTCCCAACCGGCCGCCGGCCAGCCTGCTACGCCTGTTCAGCCGATCACGGCCTTAACAGAAACCGCGGAGGGGCCTCTTCTCGAGGAGCCGCAGGTGGTCATCATCGAGCCCATTAACGCCCTTTTGGTCAACGCGACACCAGAGCAGCACCTCCAGATCGCCATGATTATCGGCTACGTGGACAGCGAGGCCGAGACGAGCGTCATCCCGTACGTTGTGTACCCGCTCGAAAACCAGGACCCCGAAAGCCTAGCCACCGTCCTCAACCAGCTCATTCAGGAAACAGTCACCGCCACTGCCAGACAGGACAAGGACGCAAAAACCGTGCCGCCGGCAGCAACAGCAACCACGCAAAGAAGGACCGAAGAAGACATTGTTATCATCCCCGACAAGAACACGTTCTCACTGATCGTCTATGCCAGCAAGAGGAACCAGCAATGGGTAAGGGAGCTGATAGCACAACTGGACAGGAGAAGACCCCAGGTCCTCATCGATGTGACATTGGTACAGGTCACCAAAGATGACAAGTTCAACTTTGATCTGGATTTGCTCTCCGCTATCCCCGATATGGGGTATGTTTCAGGCCAAACTGACGTCACAAACAGCATTTATAATCTTTTGGTAGCTGACGATAGTGATAGAAACAAGTTTATGGAGATGCAATCCATTAAGGGTGATTTCAAGGGATTCTACGGCGATCACAAAATAAATGCCCTGCTGACAGCCGCGAAGACCAAGCAGTACGGCCGAGTTATGGCCAGACCCAAGCTGCTCGTTAACGACAACGAAACGGGCAGTATCAAGACTACCGAGACCACTTATATTGAGAGGACCTCAACGAATATCATCGGTACAGAGACCCCGCAAACCGCGACCCAAACGGTTTTTGATGACTATTCCGCAGGTATCACCCTCGAGATAACTCCCCATATCAGCGAGGGTGACATGCTGCGACTGGAAATAACACTCAACCGCTCCGGCTTTGATCCGGAGACCCTCGGAAAAGCAAAGCCTCCGGATAAGGCTGATGCCGATGTCGCCACCGTCGTCACCGTCCCCGACAAGAGCACAATAATTCTCGGCGGCGTCGAAAAGGTCGAACACGGCAAAGGCGGTAAAAAGATACCCCTGCTGGGCGACCTGCCCTTTATCGGGTTTGCGTTCAGAGAGGTTTCTGAATCCGGCACTCAAAACAAGCTCTATATATTCGTCAAAGCCCACATTCTCAGACCTGGCGGAGACCTTGCTCTGGCGGATTTGAAGGATATATCGCGGATGAATCGAGATGCGTTCGAAAGCCTTGAGAGAGAAATGGGAGACTACGAGTCCTGGCCCGGTATAAAGCCTGCGCCGCTGGACCCGGTGCGAATCCTCGAAACAGAATAGGCTCAACCGGGCGGACACGAAGCGATAACGATGAAAGAGTTGTTGATACAAACTGCCAAACGGACAGGCCTGATTGACGCTGAGCAGCTCCAGAAGTTTTTTGACGGCAACGGGGCCGGAGAGCGGCTGGACGAGGCCCTGCTTCGGTGCCCTTACTTTACGGAAGAGAAAGTCCTGCGCCTCTTTGCCGCCGTGCTCGGCCAGGAGTTCCTGCCCGAAATACCTGCAAAGAGAGTCCCCGCCGAATTCGTCGAAGCAGTGCCGGCCACCTATGCACAGCATCATTATCTTATCGGAATAAAACCTGAAATTGATGATGGTGAATTGACGGTGGTCTTGTCCAAGCCGCTCGACACCAATGTGCTGGACAACATCTCGAAGATGACCGGTATGCCCGTCAGACCGGCAATATCCACTCGAACCGCCATTACTGCTGCGATTGACGTGGCCTATGAGCAGAGAACCACCGTCATCGAGGAGGTGGTCGAGGAGATTGATTCACAACAGAATCTTGACCAGCTCGTTGATGAGGTGGCCGGTTCGGATGACCTGCTTGACGTCGTGAACCGACCGCCCGTCATCAGACTGGTTAACGACATCCTTTTTCGCGCCCTGCAATTGAGGGCCAGCGATATTCATGTTCATCCTTACGAGGGCAAGATTCAGATTCGCTATCGTGTTGACGGTATCTTATATGATGTCCTGAGTTTGAACAGAAACGTCCTGCCTTTGATTATCTCGCGTATCAAGGTTATGGCCGGAATGGACATCGCCGAACGCCGCATGCCGCAGGACGGCAGATGCAGCGTTCGCCTGGGGCAGCGCGAGGTCGATTTACGCATCAGCACCGTCCCCACCAGTTACGGAGAACGCAGCGTTCTGCGACTGCTCGACAAGAGCACGGGGCTGCTCACCCTCGATGAGCTGGGTTTGTGGAAGGATGATTTGAAGAAATTCGATTCTCTGCTCAACCGCTCGCACGGCGTTATCTTTGTCACAGGCCCCACGGGAAGCGGAAAAAGCACCACCCTTTATGCTTCTCTTAACAGGATTAACTCGGCGGAAAAAAATGTCATGACCATTGAAGACCCGATAGAATATCAGCTCGAAGGGATAAGCCAGATGCAGGTCTCGGCGAAAAAGGGCATGAATTTCGCCAATTCACTTCGACATGTGCTGCGCCAGGACCCCGACGTCATAATGGTCGGCGAAGTTAGAGACATCGAGACCGCCAGGATGGCCATACAGTCCTCATTGACCGGGCACCTCGTGTTCAGCACCCTGCACACCAACGACTCGGCCGGGGCCGTTACCAGGCTCCTCGACCTCGGCGTCGAGCCGTATCTGGTAAGTTCCTCACTGATTGCTATAATGGCGCAGAGACTGATCCGAAGGGTCTGTCCGGACTGCCGGCAGGAATATAAGCCTTTGCCCCATGAGTTGAGGGAGCTTGGGCTGCTCTCGACGGACTCCCAGGATTTCGGCCCGGGGGAAACGAGTCAGAAGTTCTTTGTTGGAGCCGGCTGCGACAAGTGTTTTCAGACCGGCTATCGAGGACGAACCGGCATCTATGAGCTTATGATAATTACAGAAGAGATCCAGAACCTTATTTACAAAAGAGAAAGCGCGGGCGTAATAAAAAAGGTGGCTCTTGAGGCCGGCCTGCAGACCCTCCGCATGGACGGGGCGCGAAAAGTGCTGGCCGGCGTCACTGCCGTTGCCGAGGTGTTGAGGGTGACGCAGGCCGATATGATGTGAGCCGGGGTGCTCTATGCCGAGATATCACTATATTGCGATGGCTGCCGACGGCAAGAAGGTCAAGGGAGCAATTGCTGCCGAGAGCCCTTATGCCGCACGAAAACAGTTGAGGGTCAGAAGTATTCACCCCACTTCTCTCACGGAGATCAGCTCACGGGAGGAAGGCAGGGCCGCCCTGTTGTCGATCTTCGGCAAAGGCAGCAAGACGCAGTTAATCGATTTCACCAAGCAAATGGCGACCCTCCTTAATTCCGGAATTAAGCTGACCGAATCGCTTTCCGTTCTGACTTTGCAGGTCTCCGACGTCCGATTCAAAAACGCCATCTCTGACATTCGCGACCGGCTTGTCACCGGAGAGTCTTTCACCGACGCAATGAAGGATTACAGTGATTACTTCGATGTTATATACGTTAGTATGGTTCGTGTGGGAGAGGTCACAGGCACCCTCGGCAAGACCCTTTCCACTATTGCCGGCTTCATGGAGAAACGCCAGCGAGTCGAGTCGAAAGTGATGACCGCCATGATATATCCGATTGTCCTGGTCTTGTTCTGCATCGTGGCCATTCTCATTTTGACCACCAAGGTGATACCGAAAATAGGGGAACAGATCAAAAGCACCGGCCAGCAGCTGCCCTGGGTCACTCAGCAGCTGATGAACGTAAGTTACGTGCTGACGAGCTGGTGGGTGCTGGTCGTTATTGCGACATTGGTCGGTATTGTCATGACCCTCAAGCGTTTTCTCAGAACCGAGCGGGGCGCGTATTTGCGAGACAAGCTCACGCTGTCTCTGCCCTTGTTCGGCCCCCTCATGAAACAGCGAGTGGTTGCACGTTTCGCCTCAACTCTCTCCACGCTGCTCGGCTCCGGACTGGCCATGGCAGAGTCCCTTCGTGTCGTGGCTGAAGTGACCGGCAACAGCCTTATGAAGAAAGCTGTGCAGCAGGCGAGGGAAAGGATTCTGGCCGGAGCGGACATCGCCACCCCGCTGCGAGACAGCGGGGTTATTGACCCGGCCATTGCTCACATGGTTACCGTGGGAGAGAAAAGCGGCGAATTGGAGATGATGCTGAAAAACATCAGCGACAACCTCGAAGCCTCCACGGACGTGGTCATCGAGAGGCTCAGTGCGGCCGTCGAGCCGCTCATCATTATTGTTATGGCCGCAGTAATCGGCATAATTGCCTACGCAACCATCCTGCCCATTCTGGAGGTTTCGTCGGCTAATCTTTAACCGGCTATTTGGGAGGTCAAGTGCGCATGAAAAAGAAAAGCAGACATCTTAAAGAAGGTTTTACGATGGTGGAGCTTATGGCCATCCTGGTCATTATCGGCCTGCTTGCCGCCGTCGTCGCTACCAACGTAATAGGAAAAATCGACAAGGCGAAGGTGGTATCCACCAAGACCAGTTTGCGGGTTCTTCATGCAGCGGTGACTCAATTCAAGTTGGATACAGGCCGATATCCGGACGAACAAGAAGGACTTGAGGTTCTTATTGTACCACCCACCGATGCTGTCGGTTGGGATCCTTCCGGATACCTCGAAACCACCGAAGTACCAAAGGACGCCTGGGGAAACGATTTCGATTATATCCTTAATCCGGAAAGCGGCAAGCCGTTCGTTGTTATAAGTTATGGCGCCGATGGCGAACAAGACGGTGAGGGCTATGACGCAGACCTGTACAGCACAGACGCATATTAGTAGCTCATCTCGGCGCAGATGTTCGGCGGTTACACTGATTGAGCTCATGGTCGCGCTGGTGATGGTCTCGCTGTTTGTGCTTCTGGCGGTGCCGAGCCTCTTCGGGCTGCTCCGAAAGAACACCTTTAAGGCACAGTTGGAGCAGTTTGTCTCGGCCATGCAAATGGCCGTTACCGCCGCCGCCGAGAGCAACAGAAGATACGAGGTTCTTATTGATCTCACAGACCAGTATTATCTGCTCCGCGAAATAACTTCGCCTGATTTATCGCAGGTGTTCGAAGAGGAGATTATTCTCGAGAGAGATTTTGGCGATAAATGTTGGGCCGCTTATGTCCTGTTCGATGATGTTGATTTTTCCCTCGAGGGCGAGTCCTATGCAAACGAAGGCAGGGCAATGTTTCGAGCGGGACATGCCGGTTGGCATTACGGCGGCAAAATCGTCCTGCTCGATGAGAATGAACAGCCCTATTCGGTGGTGGTTAATCGTATGAATCGAATAGTCACGTTGGAAGCAGGCGACGTGGAGCTTCCTGCCCCAAGGAGAACCGATGAGGTCCTTTTCTGAAAAGACCCGCATTACTGTCTTTGCACGCTACAAGGCCTTCAACTTGCCAGAAGTGATGGCGGCTTTGGTGATACTCGCTTTTGTCAGCTCAAGCGTGCTGGTCGTCCTTGACCGCTGTATGGCTTCCGCCGCCGACCTGAGGGTGCGTATGCAGGCCTTCCAAGTGGCCAGAGAGAACATGGAAAGCCTCCTTGCTTTGAATTCCGTGGAGGAAATGGTCGAGTACGGCGATAGTGAGCTGTATCCAGAAATTCAGTGGGAGACCGCGGTGGAGACCTTTCAAGGGCCGGATGCCAATCGCATGTGGGTCAGGGCGGTTTGTTCCGCCGAGTATATCGACGTTGCCGGTGAAACGCAAAAGGTCGAGCTGACGCACTGGCTGACGTATTTGACCGAGCAGCAAATGCAAAAACTTCTTGAGGCGCAGGCAGAAGACGAAAAGCTGTTGGAGGAAGCCGGCGAGATCATCGACACCCCGGAAGCGGCGGCCGAGTATGCCGGCGTCGATGTTGAGACGCTGCGCCAGTGGGTCCAGAAGGGCATGCGCACCACCAAAAGCGGCTATTACATCAAGAGTGAGCTTGAACTGTTCGAAAGAACCGGCGGCACCGGCAAAGAGCTGCCGTCGGATTTTGACGCCAGGTCCATCTGGCCGGCCGAAGGGGAACCAAAAGGTGCACAAGATTTCTGATACGTTTCGGCGCCGGCACGGGTTTTCGCTGGCTGAAGCGCTCGCCTCGGTAATGATAGGCGCGATGGTCTTGGTGGCGATGCTCCGCGTCTACGCCCAGGCCGACAGATCCGCTGCCTCTATCAGGCGCGGGCTTGACAGCTCCAGGCTGCCCTCTGAGCTGCTGCAGCGCATTGCCGAGGACCTCGATGGAATCATTGCTTCCGACCCGGATACGAAAATTACCGTGGAGAACAAGTTTGTCAACGGTTATCCCGCCGCCAGGCTGACAATCGAGAAGACCATCAAGGACAGCAAAAACAGAACGCAAGTATTCGAGAAAATTGTCTGGCAAAGCGCTTATGACTACTTCAGCGATGCTAATGGTCTTACCTTGTTCCGCAGCCACAGCGGAATGTCTTTGGAGGACAAATTACTCGACGAAAAGAGGGCGGACATCGAGAAAGAATATCCTCTGGTGCCGATTTGCAGCGGCGTTACTTGTTTCAAAATACAGGTCCCCCGCGGCGAAGAGCTGCTCGACCGATGGTTGAGTCTGTCCTTGCCCCCCGGCCTAATAGTGACTGCTTCTTTTGCCGAGCCCTTTCAGACCGTAGAGGGGACTTTGGACGTGCCGGAGGAGGATAAGATTACGCGCACTATTGCAGTGGATAGAACCAGGAAAATCAAATTTGAAATTGTCAAGAGAGAGACCGAAGAAGAAATGGGCGATCAGCAGGAAGAAGCCGCAGCAGAAGAAGGGGAGGGAGCCGAAGAAACCCTTGGAGAGGATGAGGCCGTGCTCACTGAGGATAAGCAAACGCCTGAGGCGCAAGATGCTGCCGGTGAGGCGACAGGTCGCAAGGGCAAAACTTTAGAGAGCGAAAAGCCGGATGATGAGAAACGAAAATTCGGACAACGTTAACCCTTACAGACGCCGTCAGGGTATTGTGCTGCTGGTCACTTTGGTGCTGTTGGTGCTGCTTTCGGCGCTGGCATATACACTAAGCAGTCGCCTTGCCGCCCAGCGGCACCGCATGCGGTATGTCATTGACTACCAGTCTGCCCGCTACGGTTGTGACTCGGCAGTGAAGTATGCTCTGGCCACCGTGGAGAATATCTCCGCACATTTGATTAGCCGGCCGAACGAGCCCGATTTTTCCGACTTGTTTCGAATGGATGAGCAGCAGTATCAGGAAATTCTCGCCGAGTGGGCGGCTCAAAAGGCGCTGGAGAGGCAGCAAAACCCGTATGGTCAGGATTCCACCGGCCTTCTCGGCGACGCCGAGTTCTTCGGTGATGCTAACGACATTGACCGAACCGGCGAAATCTATGACATCAACCGCACCGATGATCTCAACGATATCAATGACCTCAATGATGATGTTGCAGATCTTAACGAGCCAAACTCTCTGTATATTCCTGGTCCTTATGGCCCCCCCTGGCCTCTTGTCACCAGGTCGCAGCAGTTCAAGATCGGCTCGGCGACAGTGACAATCGAAGTTGAAGACGAGAATGCAAAGTACCCCGTCAGTTGGGTGTTGTTGGACAATAAGGAGGTGGAGAGAGAGGCGACGGCGGGGTTCGAAACCTTCTGTGAGTGGATGGACGTTAATTATGTAGACATTGAGTCGTTAAAAGAGGAACTGAAGCAAATAAAGGAAATGAAACCCTTTCAGCTCAAATTCAAACCGATGACGAAGAAGACCCCTGCGCGAATCGGTCCGGCAAGACGCGGCCGAACGACAAAAGGCGCCAACCCCATAACGCGTCCTGCTGCCAAAACCACCACCATATCCGTTGAGCAACAGTTTGCCAAGCAGGCCGCCGACGTTTCGAAGCTTTTGCATAGCTCGATGATTGATACAGAAACTCTGGCTTGGCCGACAATAATCAGCGAAACCAGGAAAGAATCGGCGCTAAAATATATGGGCATGTGGGGTTCGGCAAGAGTCAACATAAACACTGCACCCCGGCAGGTGCTGGAAGCTGCTTTCATGTTCGGCGGCGACGCCGATAAAATTGCCGAAGAAATTATCCAGCGAAGACGGATGAAGCCCTTCAAGGACATAGATGAGCTTAAGCAGGCCCTGTTCGGGTATTCGGATTCAATTCGCAAATGTGAAGACTACATCACGACAAGCAGCAATTTCTTCACGGTCAGGATAACCGCGGTAAGCGGGGCCGCGGAGGCATCAGCGGTCATAGCCATAACAAAACAGGGTAACAAGATAAACAGAATAGGTGTGATTTCCGGCTGAGAGGCCGGCATTTAGGAGCTTACACAAAGTGGATGGGCAAAACTATTTGGGAATTTATCTGAGCAAAGGCAGCGCCACGGTGGTTTGCCTCGGCTCAAGGGGACGCGAAAAGGCTATGATAGGCGGCTTTAGCGTCTCGCTCGAGGAACAGCGGGAACGGAACATCAGTGCCGATATCGCAGAGTTGGCGCGCCTTGTTGCCGAAGGCTGCGCCAGCAGAGACCTGAAGTTCTCAGACGTCGCGGTGGCGCTGGATTGTTCGATGTTCATGCAGCACAGCGTGCACAGCGAGTTCAAGGAAACCAGGCAAATCGCTCAGACTGTCAGATTTGACACCGAGGAAGCCCTTTCCACCGACATAAGCGATGTTGCATTGGCTTTTGAGATTGCCTCCACTGACGAGAGCGGCTCCGAATTAACTGTCTTTACGACCCGCCGAGAAATATTGTCGGCCGTTCTTCTTTCTTTGCAGAGCCACAATATCGACCCCATCACCGTGGAGCCCGACATCAATTCTCTCTCAAGATTCATCTTGCAGCATGTCTCGCTGCCTGAGGATTCCAATTGTCTTGTTGCTTTGCTCTCCGGCGCCAGCGGGTATTTTGTCGGCTGCGTAAGATCCCGGCAGACGCCCTTCAAACGCACATTCCTGGTTCATCGGACTCAGGACAGAACCGCTTTGCTCGCAAGGCAGATTCCGCTGACCGTGGCTCTGGCTGCAGCCGGTGAGCCGATTAGCAGCCTAAGAATATTCGATTCCGCAGGCTCCGCGGACTCTCGTGAGATTGGCAGGAAGCTCGGCATTGAAGCCGCTGGATTTGATTTGCTCGGCTCGGTCGGCGCCGAACCGTCCGTTCTGGCCGATTGCGGCGATACCGTCAATTTCGCAATCGCCTGCGGAGCCGCTTTGACTCATTCGGAAAAAGGACAGGGCGTCAATTTCCGCGACGACTTCATGCCCTATCAAGGAAAAAAGCTCCGACTGCAAAAAACACTCAAGGTCCTGAGTTTTTCTGTCACTATTCTTATGGTTGCTCTCGGAACCTATGTTACATCCCAGCTCCTGCAAATGAACAAGTACCGAGGTCGGCTCCGCGACAGATTCAAGGGCGAGTACGCGGCCGTTATGCCGCAGCGAAAGCTGCCGCAAAGTGTAAAGTCAGGGGCCAGAAGTCTTGTCGGCGAATTGAAACGCACCCAGGACCTGGTCATCGGCACCGTCGGCGGACAAGGCGAACAGTCCGTTTTGGCTAAACTCACCCTCGTGCTGGAGGCCTTCAACAAATCCACCGGCCGAACAGGACTGGATATAGATTCCATCTCCATTACCGATAAGTCTGTTACCATAGCCGGCAGTACCTCCGGTCGAGGAAATACCCTGAAGGTGCGCAACGCCATCAAACAAATGAAGCTCGGAAACGTGCAGGAACGTCTCGAACTCAAACCAACCGGAGGTGACAGCTTCAAGTTCACCATTTTGCCGGAAAAATAATAAAGGGACTGGCCCATGAGAGATATATATAGAAATCCGACTTTGTACTATATACTCGTTCCCGTTGTTGTCGCTGTTTGGCCTTTGTTGGTATGGGGGGTCTATCTGCCCAACGCAGACGATAAATGGGATGATGATTCAAAACAATATACCGAAGCCCTGAAAACAATAGAAAAGATTCTGGAGCTGGATGAAGGCCGCCTCGAATTCGCTGATTCACAAAAAACTGCCGAGCAATTTGAGTATGCCATCGCAGTCGATAGGGTGACCCGCTCGTGCGGCATTTCATCTAAGGACTATGAACTAAGCTCGAAACCCATAAGGACTTCCAGGGGGCAGAAAATCCAAAGTTGCCACGTTGTCCTCAAACAGGTCGACATAACCAGTCTTGCCAGGTTCTTGTCCACGCTTCAGCTTCGCTGGCCGAAATTGCAGTGTGAAATACTCAAACTCACTAAAATAAAAGGCCTGCGCGATGCCTGGAAGGTTGACCTCGATTTTACTTACTACTATCAGAAGACTTAGAGCCTATCCTGATAACCTATATGCAATTGTCATGTTGAGCGAAGCGAAACATCTGGCTGGCGAATGGGAAAAGAGCCTGTCTGTCGGCTTGAGATTCTTCGCTGCGCTCAGAATGACAACGACTCTCTGGTTTACAGGGGTAATTCGGATAGGCTCTTAGAAACCGGAATTATCCGGTGTTTCCGATAACTACCGCCAAAATTACCCCTTTTCCATTCCAAACGCTTACCCGCCATTACTATATATTGTATATTGCGCAGATTCTCACGGGACAACAGACCGCCGGTTTCCTCGGCAAGAATTAGCCTGCGCAAACATCAGTTCTTGATAGTGATAAGCCCAATTTCAACCCGATAAGCGACGTAAGTTCAGCTTTCAAGGCAGGTAAGTCCATGGCGAACTTTTCTAAAGTTTTTTGCTTATAGTTGTCGATACCAGTAGTAGCAAGTTGCTATTTGGGCCTCAGAAGGGATTCAGGGGGCATACAATATATAGTATCATTGGCCTTCAGGCAAAAATATGGAGGTTTTTGCCTGGAGCTTTTCCAGCAAGGTAGTCCAAATGCCGAATCTCGACTTTGGTGGCTGTCGTAGGGCCGGAAACCGGGGAGGAAACTCTGTTGAGCAGCAGTTAACTTTGGATAAGGATTTGCTCATGGAGAAAATCCTTGAAAACCTCAACACTACCCCCATTGGACAAGTGTTGAAGAAGATTGCCTCGCTGCCGGAGGTCCGCCGAGAGAAAATTCTCGACGTGCGCCGACAGCTTACAGAGGGTAAATACGACCTCAATAGGCGCCTGGATAGTGTTATCGAAAGGGTCCTTCAAGACCTTACCATATAGGAGCGTTGCCCGGCTGTAAAGCTGTTCACTTTCAGAATCGCCGTGCGCCCAATCACCCTGTTCTGCCAACCCTGCTCTATCCGTTTCACAACGTCCTTACCCACCTCCGTTATCTCCGCCACGCCATCACTATAAAAAAAAACGCCCTGCCCTCGCCAGGGCATCCTTCTCGATTAGCCCCCAAGCCACGCCTTGGGGGTCCTTGTCCTCACAAAGCCGACTATTTCCCTCCCGCCCTCTCTTCGCCGGCTTTCTCCGCCTTCATCCCTTTGCGCCGCTGCTCTATCCGTTTCACAACGTCCTTACCCACCTCCATTATCTCCGCCGCTACCTTCACATCCTCACCCACATACATCGCAAGTCCTACTACCAGCGGCTCCAATATCTCCGCACTCGCCGAACCACGCAATACCTCCAACGCCTCCTTACCATATCCCGCCGCAGCCAACTGGACAAACATATCTGTTGCACCATTCACATCCTCTTTCACCGTCTCCCTCTTTTCTAGATACTCTCTCAACCCCTCCAATGCTTCCTCCCTACGTTCCAGCTCCAGCCACAGTACCAATATCAATCCTCCCAAGGCCCTTGAAGACTCTTCACGGTTTAATGGGATAGCCTTTCGGTACGCCTTCTCGGCCTCCTCGTAACGCTCAAGTTTCTGATGCAAAAGTTCTCCAAGCCGCCCCCACACCCATCCAAGCCTCTCGTCTATCTCAACTGCCTTACGGTACGCTACCTCCGCCTCCTCGTAACGTCCAAGTTTATCATGCAGAAGCCAACCTAGCGCCCCCCAAGCCCACGCAAATGTCTCGTCCAGTTCAATCGCTCTCCGGTACGCCTTTTCTGCCTCCGTATATACTCCACGGCTCATCTCAAGATGCCCCAAGATAGCCCAGCCAAAACCACTGTCCGGCAATAACTCGATAACCTTGAAGGCAGCCTCTACTGCGTCCTCCATCCGATTGAGATGAAAAGCAAGCAGGCAAAGGAGGTCCCTCCAGGCCATGCTGCACTCTGGATCCAACTCAACTGCCCTACGACACACATTCCCAGCCTCCTCATAGCGGCGGAGGTACTTGTGAAGAAGGCGCCCAAGCCTCGCCCACGGCGCCCCCTCTCGCGGGGCTACCTCAGTAGCCTTCCGATACAACTCTTCGGCTTCTTCAAATTTACACCTCTGTTCCATGAGTTCACCTTGTTCAACCAACTTACGAAGCTCAGCCTCCAGTTTTTCAGGTTTAGCGAACCGTCTTATTGAAGCAGGAATATCCTCCATTTCAAAGAAATTGTGCGGAGATGCTTTAATCAGTCTATCGCGCATTGTCTCCGTTGACGTGCTCTCAAGGATGGCCGCATACGCCCAGAAATGCTCTTTACGAAGCTCAGGCTCCAGTTCGCACGCTTCCTCTGCAATTCGCCCCGTCAAACTCACCAATTCTTCCTGCCCGTAGAACGGCACCATAAACCGAACCAGTGCCCTAACCCTCCTCGAAGGTGCTCCCCGACGCCGCATCAAGTAGTAAATGTTATACATCCGCTCGGAAACCTGGTACACCTTAGTCCGCCGCTCACCGTTTGCTTCTACCACCATCCCTCGCTCCATCAGGCGACGCAAAAGAGAGCTTGCCTTGTTTACGTTCACCCGCGCAAAATCGGCTACTCTCCGCGCCGGCGCCGGGTCCCACAACTCCGTCAAAGCCAAATAGACCTTGCGCTCTACCGCTGGCAGGTTATCCAGATGGCTCTTAAAATATTCCGTGTTGTCATCCACTAATTGCATCAGATCATCCATCAGTTCCTTCAAGGACATCTTCGCGGCGAACGCCGAGATAATTGCAAGAAGCCGGGGATTACCGCCCGTCAGTATCTGAAGCGGCCGAACTCGCTCGTCACGCGGTTCTTCCCCGGTGACCGAAGCCCACAGTCTCCCAGACTCTTCATCATCAAGAGGCCCAAGTTCATGCAGCTTAAACAGCTCAAACATAGCCTTGTCGGCATTGTCTATCTCTTTGAATCTACTCGTCGCCGTCGCCAGCAGCATCACCCTCGGCTCATGAAGAAGTGCATGCCGCAGCTTCCACGCGTCGCTGTCGCTTATCTGCTCACCCAATAGCATATTGAAATTTTCCACCACCAATAAAATCCGCTTCACCTCTCTATCGGCGAAGTCCATAAGCTGCGCCAGCGCCCGCTCCCGCAATCTTTCCTCATCCTGCTCGTCCCTCAGCTCCTCGTATGTCCGCCTCCATCGCTCGTCATCTGTCTTGTGAGCCAAATGAAATAATGCCTCCAACCAGAATTCCCCTGGAGTCCTAACCAAATAGCTCTCTTCCGAAAAGACGAGAGGATACCACCTGGCTGCCAAATCTTCGTTTCCTCTAACCTCCTCAACTACCCGCAGCACCAACATCGTCTTGCCTATCCCCCGTGGCCCTATCACCAAAACATGCTGATTCGACTGTCCCCTGTTCTCCCCCACCACCTGCACAATCAATTCAAGCTCCGCATGCCGAACCACGAAGCTCCGCACCAATTCCTCCGGCGGCAAAAACGCCGGATTATATTTCCTTATCCGATTAGCCATACCTCATGCTCCCCTCTCCAGGACCGGCGTAAAGAAGGCCTCATGCCGATTCTTCCACCAATCACGCAGAAGTTTCGAGACAAATACATGCCCCTCCTTGCTTTGTATAAGATATCCGTCGTGTTCCAATACCCAAATTACCTCTTTCTGCGCTTCAACAATATCAGCTTCCTCCAGCGTGTATTCCTTCTGCAGACCTGCGATCGCATCTTTTGTCAAACATCCGGAAACCGCCGCCTCCGTCAGCATATCAATAGCTAACGTAAACAGCTCCTTCCCCAACACCATCTCCAAACGCTCCTCGTAATGCGTCAGCTCCGCATGTCCCCGAACCCCTAACATCTCCTTCTCATAAACCCCGCCCACTTCACCTACAGAGCATTCCATCTTTCCTTTTCTCTTGCATTGGTCATGGATATGGGAGAAAAACATCTGAACATGATGGGGAATACAGCATCCTAACCTCTTGACCATCTCCTCCGGGACGCCGGCTTGCAGCGTCACACCATATTCTTTTGCCAGCGCCTTTATGCACCCCTTTGCTGTCTCCTCGTCCCACGGCTTGAGTTCGAACGGCACAAAATGATTTATCGTAGCGCTCAGTCTCGCCTGGCGAAGAATCGGCTCCAACCCGATACTCCCCGAAATAATTGTCCGCACCTTACCTTGATGCTCAATAGTATTCTTCCGTACCCACGATAGAAATTCATCCGCCTGTACCCTCCGTTCAGGCGTGATTCTGTAATCCTCGTCCTTCAGCATGAAGTTCACCATTATCGGCACCTCATCTAACATGAGTACCACCGGCTTCTCCGCCCCCGCCAAAATCCTGAAAATCTGGTCGCCCTTGTCCTGCCAGTTACCCTTACTAAGACCAGACCTTATCTTCACACCCAACTCCCCGACGTCAATTTCTTCAACCGCTTCTGTCACCCTACCAAGCACATTCGCAAACGCTTCCTTTGTCTTCTCCCAAAGTGACCTGTGCCCATGGATGCGTATGCTCAATTCAGCAATCGCGTCCGGGCTGCTCCGCGCCGCCTCAAGGTCCACAAACAGAGAGGTATAGCGATCCCTCAGTCTCTCATGCAGTTCCGCTAATACGCTTGTCTTGCCGATACGTCTTTGTGCAACTAACAGTATGTTCGCCCCCTCGTCGATCTTGTCGGTCAACAACTCAAGGTCCGTCTCCCTGTCCCAAAACCGCTCCCCCGTAACGACGTTCCCGACCGCTTGTTTCAGCCTGTCCTTCATTGCACTACTCCCTCAACTATTCAGCTTTCTTATTAATAATGTTACCAACACTTCCGTTGCCAACAATGTTGTTGCCAACACTTCTGTTGTAATTATCGCCTCCGTACCACTCCCTGTCAAACTTTTTTTTTAAGAAAAACAAAAAAAACCTGGCCCGCCCGTCGATAAAATTCCCGTTTACCCCGTTAGAAATAAGCCGCCCACAGGGGCCGTCAGGGTACGGCGACCTCCCTTTTAGGGAGGATTTCTAACCGGGGCCATGCTGCACGCCGCACCTTCCGCCCTTTTCCGTTGACTTTTCCCCAAAACTATGTTAAAATACCCCCCAAAATGGAACAGCCTGGAATAATGCGGAAAACCCAATTAATTACGACCCCACCCCAAAATTCATCCCGTGAGATGATCTTACCTGCCTATAAGGCAGCTATCTCACTGGGATTGCCCATCTTGCCAACCCAACACCATATACGCAAGAATCGAGCATCGGGCATCAAGAATCGAGAATCGCCCAAACCGCCCATCTTGCCAACTCACTACCACTCACGAGCCACGAGTCACGAGCCACCAACCACGACCCACGTTTACCCGCCGCTTGCCCGCCGAAGGCGGGTCCTTTTGGCGGGACCCACCAGCCACGAACCACCAATTACAAGCCGCCTAAACCCCAACAATTCTGCCCCGAAAGTGAAAATGTACGAAGGATTACGTACGAATTTATCAGCAAATTATGCAAAACAAACCCAATCTTGTCCGCCTCCGGCGGATTCAAAACCCTTTATCTGGCAAAGGATTACGAAAATACAACCCCTCCGGCAGCACCCAAAAACAAACCCAAACAAACCCAAACGAACCCAAACGAACCCAAAACGAACCCAATTTTTCGCCCGTCAGGGGCCCTCAAAGCCAAAACGAACCCAAACGAACCCAAAACAAACCCAATTTCCCAAAAACCCAAAAAGCAACGCAACCTCCTTTTACACAAAGCGTTACGACAATATGCCCGATTTCGCGTCACCAAAAACAAACCCAAACGAACCCAATCAAAGCCAATTTCCGAAAAACCCAAAAATCTACGCAACCTCAGTCACCGCAAAGGGTTACGACAATGAACCCCCCTTCAGCCTTAACCGGAACGAACCCAATTTATCGCGGCGAAGCTTGCCTGCCGCGGCGAAGTACTCTACGAAGCCGGGATGCGAAGCCGGAACAAACCCAAAACGAACCCAACTTATCGCGGCGAAGCCTGCCTGCCGCGGCGAAGTACTCTACGAAGCCGGGATGCGAAGCCGGAACGAACCCAATCAAAGCCAATTTCCGAAAAACCCAAAAATCTACGCAACCTCAGTTCTCACAAAGGATTACGAAAATGAGACCACCTTCAGCCTCCGGCAAAACAAACCCAAACGAACCCAATCTCCTTATGCACAACAAAATGAACACAACTTCCATTCCCACAAAGGGTTATGCCAATGACACCACCTTCAGCCTCCGGCAGTTACTCTCACCATGCCGAGTGGACCGCCTCGATTGAAAGTCGATTGACCGATGGTGTTTTGCCTCAGTTTGTTGGAAAGGATTTTATCGGTAACTGGGTGATTGTTTCAGAGCACCGCGATCCGAATTCCGTGCGATTTTATTGGCCTTGCCAGCAGGCGCGTGTGGAAATAGCGCTTTATGTTGACGGTGAGATTATTGATATGAATCGGACACGCCTGCCTGAGGACACGCCGATTCTGGACCACCGTAAGCTTGGCGAGAGTCCGTGTAAGTGAATTGGGCGAGCTTCAGAATACACGTGGGACGGCGGAATTATATGGAAAACCCGCAAATCTGAGGCCAGATGTCCGCCTCGGTCTGCTTGCGCGGTACGGGGACCTTGCCTACGGGGTGCGCACGTGCACGACAGTTGGGGCACAAGCGGCAGCGGCCACATGCAGAGACCAAAGAAACGCCATATGCTGACAGAGCATTAGCCCGCATATTTCACAGGGGAATCAAAATCAGCGGCGACGGGTAATTTTGGCTGAAAGTTGGTTCAGCAGGCTTGTTTTGACACATTCGGCGCACAACAGCCCCTTACCCCCATACAGCAATCA
>Ga0307378_10000452_pt1 | contig 72294 bp, 47 predicted proteins | sample UN1MG_FD_202238 | JGI IMG/M metagenome (GOLD analysis project Ga0307378, IMG submission 202238) | Soil microbial communities from Risofladan, Vaasa, Finland - UN-1 | ecosystem: Environmental > Terrestrial > Soil > Coastal area > Acid sulfate soil | place: Finland: Risofladan, Vaasa | collected... | reverse complement strand
CATCTTAGCCATTCTCCCTTAGTTTCTCCCAGCCGTCCGCCGCATAAAAGCTTCTGCTCGTTGGCACGACCTCATTCATCTCTTGGCTCTGCGTCCTTTTTTTCTCCCTCTTTTGTCGCCCTCTTTTGTCGCCAGTGGCTTATCCACCATCCGCAGCCATTTCTCTATCGCCTTTGTTTCAGTTTCTTCGTTCATTTTATGTCTTTCCTTTTCGCTTTTTTTTCTTTAGGCCCAATCTGTGTATTCTCATTCTTGTCGCCGAGACAGGTCGTCCAATATGGTCGGCTATTTGCTGGATTGTTCTACTTGGATGTAGTTTCCTCAGTAGGTTCAACTCTTTCTTTGACCAGATATGCTGTGGTTTGCTAATTCCCAATTTGTGTGCTCTGCCCGTTACCGCCAGGACAGTCCGTCCAAGTTGGTTCGCAATATCTCGTACGCTATTATGTGGGTATAGCTTCTTAATGAGAGTGTCCTCTTGTCTTGACCAAACGGGAACTGTTCCCACTTTTTTGAGGCCGTTGAGATATGCCATTGCTTTCACCGACTGCAAAGGCCGCCCAAGTTTATCAGCTATGCTTTGTGTGTTCTCAGTCGGATAAAGTTTCTTGAGTAGCTTGATTTCATTGGCTGACCAGAGATGCCGTTCTCTTGTTTTAATCCCCATGTTGTATGCTTTTTGTTTTACTGCTGTCAAAGGCCGCCCAGTTCGCTCAGCTATTTCCCTTGCTCTTCCATGCGGGAAAAGTTTTTTTAGCAGCTTAATTTCATCTTCTGACCATGCAACCCAACTGTTTTTCTTGATTTCGGCCTTATCCATACCGTGGATTCTATGGGATTTTGGTCAAAAAGGCAATGCTCGGCTTGGGTAGGGCGATGGTGAGAAAGTAAAGCCGCTCTTTTCGTTCTAATTTGCGTTAAAATCCCCCGACCTTACCTCAGATATCCTTCGGCTTGAGTTTGGCCATTTTACAACGCTAAAACACCTCTCAGAGCTGTCCTATAGAAAATCCTGAGCCGGTCTAACCTGATTAGTGTCAGACCTGGAGTTTACTTCCTGTTTTTAGAGTTGATTCAAACTGTAGTAGCACTTTATGGTATCACGGTCCGGTTATAGATGCGAACATCATCAATCAGGCCGGACCAGAAACTCGTTGCGTCATGCTTCCAGTATGCAAACTATTCAACCGGCGGAATTTCCTCAAACAAATGCTCAGCAAGAACGATAAGGTCCTGGACGTCTACTATGCCGTCACCCCAGGGCATCGGGCCAATGTCACACAATGGCTCGTCCGTACCCCAGTGGTCAACGATGATGCAAATGTCAGCACTATCGACAATTCCGTCGCCATTGAGATCAACGATTGGCTCGATTGGCACCTGCCATAGGTCCCAATCTCCTGACCCGCCGGGCCGATTGCTGTGGAAGAAGAGCGACAGACCGTCGGCCGAGATGCTCGGGCCACCGTCGTTAGAGGAATTGTTGACCGCTGGCCCAAGATTGACCGGTGAGCCCCAGGGGTCGTCTGTCGTCTCCCGCGTCGCTACCCACAAGTCCCAATCTCCTGACCCGCCGGGCCGGTCGGAGTCAAAGAAGAGTTCCAGACCATCGGGCGACAGGCTCGTCCCTGCGTCGCCAGAGGAACTGTTGACAGTCTGGCCAAGATTCACCGGTGTGCCCCAGGGGTCAGAGACCGCGCGTCGCGTTGTTACCCACATGTCGCTATTACCGTACCCGCCGGGCCGAAAGACCTCCCATTCGGAAAAGTAGAGCTGCAAGCCATCGGCTGATATGCTCGGGAAAACCTCGCCAGCCCCGCTGTTGACAGTTGGCCCGAGATTGACCGGGGTCCCCCAGTCCGCGGCTGTCGTTGGCCGCGTCGCCACCCACAGGTCCGCATTCCCTGATCCGCCGGGCCGGCCGGAGCTAAAATAGAGCGACAGGCCATCGGCCGAGATGCAAGGTGAACCGTCGCTAGAGGAACTGTTGACAGTCTGGCCAAGATTCACCGGTTCTCCCCAGTCGTCGTCGGTGGTTGCCCGCGTCGCCACCCATATGTCGAGATCACCGGAACCGCCCGGCCGACTGCTGTGGAAGAAGAGCGACAGACCGTCGGCCGAGATGCCAGGCACGGCGTCCGAAGCCGAACTGTTGACAGTTGGCCCCAGATTCGTGGGCTCACCGAAGACGAAATCTGCGTTCGCAACCTCCGCAGCCAGGCCCAATGCTAAAACCAATACGAGTGAAATTGTTTTTTTCATTTCATTACCCTTTCAAAAAATTGTTAATATTTTCACGCCGCACACTGTGCGTTGCTTTACTGCCTTAGTCTTGTCTTGATGAAAATCTCGTTGATTGGACCCCATTTTGGATTATCTCCTCCAAAAAGCTACGAAGTGTAAGCATATATTCAGAGAAGATTGTCAATTGTTGAAACTACATATCCTCGTTGCTCATTCCTTAAAATAGTCTGCCCGATTGAGACGAGTCTGTCAACAAAAAACTCTCAAAAACGAGAAAATTACCAAGGTATAGTAGGATTTCTGCGTTTTTCGCCGAATAGAAGGGGTAACACCGTTTAGAATGCCCTACAGTTAGAAATAGTGAGTAACAGGATGGGGTATATTTAGGTTTTGTCTGATGTGGCGAACGCAAATCAGTGACCGGATATCTGCGGTGCTTCTGATGATCCTGGACGCTGCCTTGCTATTCGAGCAGGTGTGTTTCTTGCTGTTTGGATAGGACTAAATATTTTCGCGGGCAAGAAGCCATAAAAAGGAAATTTCTTGCAGATGGGAGGTGAGAGTATACAATATCATCTGACTGCTGCTATAGGAGCAAGAATATGGGAATGGTAGTTACAATAATGAACATGAAGGGCGGAGTAGGCAAGACGACCGTGGCAATGCACCTTGGCGGCGTTATTGCGAGATACAAGTTCGGCGGTAAGCGAAGAAGTGTGCTCTTGGTCGATTATGATCCACAGTTCAATCTTTCACAAGCATTTATTCCCCCAAAGAAGTATTTTGATATAGAGAAGCACCGAAGGACTGCGCTCGCAATATTACAAGATGATGAAACAGATATTGACCCGTTTTGCCTTCAAGTACCCGGGAACGAGAGCCCTCCCAGAGTTCTAGCCTTAACCCATAAAGTATACCGGTTTGTTGATGGGAGGAAACTAGATCTTATACCGTCTACACTGGACTTAATGTACATTGCTCTTGGCCAGTCATTGAAGCGAACCAAACCGATGGAGGAACGATTCGCCAAGTTTATGGCAGAGTGCCGAAAGAAGTATGATCTAATCTTTATTGATTGCCACCCAGCGGGGTCCCTGTTCACAAAGACATCTTTGAAGAATTCAGACCATGTAATAATTCCGGTGGTCCCCCAACGCTATGCCGTTCGAGGGATAGCACTGATGTTGAAATTCATTGAGTCAAAAAGCCTAGCAACCGATGCACCGACACCCCATATACTCTTTAACTTGACAGACAGAATCGGAATTTCAAAGGAGGTAAGAGAAATAAGATCAACCAAAAAATTTGCTAAGTTATGCATGACCACTACGTTGAAGCGGTATAAAGCGTTTTCCGAACCACTTGATGGTAAGGGTTTTGTATGGTCCAGTCGTAAGCCGTGGAGCACCTACGCTTTCCAAAACCTTTATGCCGTCGCAGAGGAATTTGTTAATCGAATTGCAAACTGAGGTAATATCATGAGAAGTAAAACACGGGAACGTGCAATGCGAATCATTGTATCTTCACTCTTGAGGTCTGATCTTACTATGTCGGAGATTCGGGAGATAGGAAAAGACTTTGTAAATCAGTTTGGCTTTTCTCAGGATCTCGGGTGCGTGATTAAAGATGTTGTTATGACACTAGGTACATCTACGCCCTCGCCGTATACAAAACGCCACATGCCCGATTATGAAAGGCACAATGAACCCATCGAGAGGGCCATCTTGCTCATTAAACAAAAGCGGCTTCCAAAAAAACAGGTTGTACTCATATTGAATGCATTGCGTCCAGATATGGAGGACCATTTTCGGAAAGCTAAGCTAACCATAAGAGAAATGGTCACTGCTTTCTTTGAGACTGCATCTAGAAACCAAATTGCTGATTTCATAGATTGGCTCGAGAAGGGGCTGAGTTACTCTGATGATTACTTAAAAGGTATTATGCGGAAAAGTTAAGGTATACGTGCGATGTCCTCGGAGAAGCTAAAATCCGCGATCTCGGCTGTGGATTGGAATGCCAACACATCTGATTTCTTTAAACACAAAGCGGCTTGCGATTCCATGGAAAAGTCTAATCTGCGATTGGCTGTTTGGGCTAAACAGTTCGAGAACGCTGATAAAGGTAATCCTGCACTTGCCTTCATAAGGGAGATGCAGGTTGCAGCACATCATGTTGCCGCTTTGAACAGCTTAGCGCTTTATAAACCGGCCGCAGCTGTGATGAGGACCATGATGGAAACAGCTCTTTACTACACATATTTTCGCACCCATCCTTCCGAGTTAGCAACATTACCGCGCAAATCGAAGTTTGTCCTATATAAGGAGGATGTGCTCGACTATCACAAAATGCATACGCCGGACTTTCCCAAATTGCAGGAACAATTTGGACTAGTGGGTAACTGCAAAGAATGGTACAAGACGATTTCGTCTATCGTGCATGGACAGATTCCCGGAAAGTGGGTAGAGACCAAGTCGCTGGCAGATACGAAACACATCCAAAGTATACTATCCATCGTAGTTAAATCTTTCAGTGACGGAGAGGAAATCGTCCACCAATTGTTTCTATGCACTTCTGGGCGCGAACTCTGGGAGGATTTTGCAACTGCTGCCAAAAGAAAACTACTATCAGGGATCCATAGTAACATAAAGGCCGCGCTGGGCCTTGATTCGGCTTAATAGGAGTAACAAGCAGGTGGAGAGTACGTCGCAAGCAGATATTGTGATAAGAGTTGAGATAACTGTTGAATTTAGAATTATTGAGATTGCCGGGGGGCAGGAAGGCATATAAACTTATGAATAACAAGAAATTATACAAAAAACGGCCTATATCGCAATCTGGCTTACCATTTCCCAAATCGTGCCATAAGTGCCTGATTCAAGAGCACAAGTCCACGGTGTGCAAACAGTTTGAGCCAGGCAGTGATGATTGCGAGCACTTCAGAGCGAAGTTCCTGCCTGGTCTGAACCACCTGAATGAGGTACTGAATTGATAACGCAATTGCGGTCCTATGAATTGTCGAGTGACATCAAAGCGGGTATTCGACTCTCCGAAGCCGTGTACTTCCTCTGCGAGGCTTGGGTGCGGTGATAGGGAGAAAATAAAGCTGTTCTTTTCGTTCTAATTTGCGTCAAACTCCCCCGTCCCTACCTCAGATACCCTTCGGCTTGAGTTTGGCCATTGTAGAACGATAAAACACCTCTTTCAGAGCCACTTTATGCTCATAGAATCTCCGCTCCCTCTATAGACCGGACATCAAGCCCTGTCCCCACGTTCTCCACTTCGGCGATAGACTTTTTTACCTCCCTACCACCTTCAATACTTCTATAATCTATGCCAGTTCCGGCCTTCTCTGCCTCGCGAATACGCTTTTTCATTTCCTCAAGGGTTAAAGGTTCTGTGGTTGGTATTGTCCGTGATTGTTCGTTGTCTTTTTCATAAATTCCTAAATGCCTACCTAACTGCTCTAAGGCATTGAGCTTGCTGTGAAGTTTGAATTGAGTGGTTGTGTACTCTCGATTACCACCCTTGTTACTTGTGGTGTTTGTCTTGATGGATTCAATGGCGGCCAATTTCTCTGCGTCAATCTTATCAAATCCCTTGAGAAATACATCTCCATCCTCATCGACTGTAAGATAATCTCGAATGTTGCTGAAAGCCACTATCGCAAGCTCTTTAACTACCGAATCGGCTTCAATTTGCACTCTATCTGAGCGTTCAGCTTTGAGCTTTTGTATTTTGTTCTGAATGTTAACTTTTGTTAATAGCTGGCATCCTTTGATACGAGCCGTTTTTTTACTGTATCCAGCACGTATAGCCGCTTGGGTGGCATTTAGGTCGATTATGTATTCTTGGCAGAATCTCTCTTGTTTATCAGTTAGTTTACCCATTTAACTTTAGTCCTGTAAGCTTGAATTGTATTTTTTCTGGGTCTTCCCCCCTGCTTGCTTAGTAGCCGTTACAAAGCCTCGTTGTCCCTTCTTAATTTTTCCAGTCTGTCGGTGTCCGTTGTCATCGCGAAAAGAGTTTGAATGTCATAGTAGTGCTGACGAAGTATCTTTTGTAGTTCCCTTCTCATTTCATTCGGATTCTCAGGTATCTTGAGAACTGGCTTGCTTGTCATTGAACCCAACTCGCCTTCCGGGTCTGCCATTAGACTTCTCCCTGTAAAACTGATTCGATTAGCTTATAGTTGGAAATCTGAAAGTCGTCACCGTTTTCTTTTGTGAACCTTTCAAGATGGGTTTTTCGACCAGGTGCTCCTCGTAAAGCCACTCGGTTGGCCTTTTTTGCATCTACATTATACATTTTGGTCATCCATTATTAGTTTCGATATAAAAAAACCCTGTCAAGGCTTCTTCTTCTTGCCGCCCTAACAGGGATTTGAGTTTTTCAATTCGCCCTGAATAGTACGAATTATTCTTTTATTATACCAAAATCGACGACAAAATCAAGCAAGAAACTCTGGTAGTACTTCGTGTCAGAAAATGCAGTCTAAAGACTTAGAATAGTTAAGCTTTCTTTCTCTGCTGACCGCATCGTTTTTTCCACCCTCGCAATCCGTCTGCCAATATCTCTCATTTACTATTTCTCCGATTTATGAGTTTGAACTAATGCCTTGATTGCAGCCTTAATATGCTCCGGAAGTTCTGGCCAGACTTCAATCAGCCTGGCCAATTCGGGGTGTTTTTTGTCGTCAACTGCGCCGCATTTTGCGCCGCTCTTTGTTGAAATCGGGTTTTTTGAGGGTGCCAATGGCGAGGGTTCGATTCCCTTCGGCTCCATTTTGCCGCATCTCGTAAAGCGTCAAGCATATCTCATCGGAAGACTTCCACTTGCTTATCGTTTGGACATTTGGAATGTATAACGCTCTGTTGAAAATCTTTACAAAATGTCATTGCGAGCACTTCACCTGATTCTCAGAGAGTATGCAGAAGAAAATGGACCAACAATGTCATTGCGAAGGAGCCGCAGGCGACTGTGGCAATCTCAAACCTTACAATACGAAAAACGTTTATTTTCTTAGGAGGCCTGATGGGCCGTGGCAATCGCTTGCGTTACGAAGAATTTACGACTAAAATGAATTGGAAAATAGAGACCGAAAACAAAGATGGATGGTGAATAGTGATTTGTGAATGGTGATAAAATAGATGCGCAAGCCAGCCGTATATTTTGCCCGCCGTGGCTCGCTTGGCGGAGCCAGGTCGCGACAGTTTATGGGCATCAGCATAGTAGCTGTTGTCGTGGTCGTACTAATCGCTCTCTACTTACCCGGACCTCGGATAGAAAACATATTGGCACTTTATAAGCACGATGCCCGATACAACAGCTTGACGATTCGCTACCCGCTTAACGAGACGCTTTTTCCACCTGAAATCGTCCCTCCTGCATTTCATTGGGAAGATGCTAACTCGACTTCCGACACCTGGCTCATCACCATCAAGTTCCGAGATGATGATAAACGTATGAATTTCCTCGTCCAGGAAACACAGTGGACACCTGGGCCGACCCAGTGGGAGGCCATAAAGAAACGCTCTCTGGAAAAGCAGGCGTTGGTTACCATCCTGGGCGTCAATCGCTGGGGCCGGGGGAAAATCCTCTCGGCAGGCCAGATCTCAATCAAAACATCAAAAGACCCGGTTGGAGCGCCCTTGTTTTACCGGGAAGTGAACCTGCCCTTTATTGATGCCGTCAAGGACCCCTCGCAAATCCGATGGCGTTTTGGTGCCATCTCTTCACCGAAGCAGCCCCCTATTGTCCTGGAGAAACTGCCGGTCTGTGGGAACTGTCACTCGTTTTCTGCAGACGGTGATATCCTCGCGATGGACGTGGATTATGCCAACAATAAGGGTTCATACGTTATCACACAAGTCGCCGAAAAAATGCTCCTTGCCACCAGTGACATTATAACGTGGAGTGACTACAGGAAGGAAGACGGCCAACAGACCTTCGGCCTGCTCTCGCAGGTTTCTCCGGACGGTAACTTTGTTCTCAGCACAGTCAAGGATGAGTCTGTCTTTGTTCCGAAATCGGATCTGGCCTTCTCACAGCTCTTTTTCCCCATCAAGGGCATTCTGGTCATTTATAACAGGCAAATGCGTACCTTCCACTCATTACCCGGGGCAGATGATCCCCAATATGTTCAGAGCAATCCTACCTGGAGCCCCGATGGCAAATATATCGTTTTTGCCAGAACCGAGGCATACAAGCTCAAGAACATTAGCGGCTCGCGCACAGTGCTTCTGAGCCCGGAACAATGCAAGGAATTCCTTGAAGACGGAAAGCCTTTTTTGTTCGACTTGTATAGGCTTCCATTTAATAACGGGAAAGGCGGCAAGCCTGAGCCAATTGAGGGGGCCTCCAACAACGGCATGAGCAACTTCTTCGCGAAATACTCACCCGATGGCAAATGGATTGTCTTCTGCAAAGCCAAAAGTTATATGCTGCTTCAGCCAGATAGCGAACTCTACATCATACCGGCCGAAGGCGGCGAAGCCGAAAGACTGCGGGCCAATACAACCCGGATGAACTCCTGGCATAGCTGGTCTCCAAACGGCAAGTGGCTGGTATTTTCTTCAAAAGCAAATTCGGACTACACACAGCTTTTCCTCACCCACATCGACGAGCAGGGACGCAGCACACCTCCTGTCTTATTGGAACACTTTACCGCACCGGACCGGGCCGCCAACATACCGGAGTTTGTCAATATCAAACCCACCGCGATTAAAAGAATCCACGAACAATTTATTGATGATATCTCTTATCTGAGAGCTGCAGACGAATTCCTTAAAGCCGATGATTTTACCGGCGCAGAGCGGCAATGCAGAAAGGCGCTGGAGCTGAACCCGAAGAATGCGACAGTGCACTCCACTCTCGGCGTGGCATTGGCTCGTCAGGAAAAGCTTGATGAGGCTATCAGGCATTTCACAGAAGCGGTACGCCTTAACCCAGGCGACATCGATGCACACTACAGCCTCGGCCAGGCGATGGCTCGCCTGGGAAAGTCTGATGATGCAATCAGGCATTTCTCAGCGGTTCTGCGGCTTAAACCAGACCACGCCGAAGCACATGGCTACATAGGCTCCATCATGTTTGCCGGAGGAATGCTCAAGGAGGCTGCGGTCCATTTGTCAGAGGCTGTCCGTCTTGACCCGAACTACGCCGACGCACACTACAACATCAGCCAGGTCATGTTTCGACAGGGAAAATTCGATGCGGCAGTCAGACATTTGTCGCAGGTTATCCGGCTCAAACCGGATGACGCCCAGGCCCACTACAAACTTGCCTTGGCACTGGCTCAACAGGGACAGACCGACCGGGCAATTACCCATTACTCCAAAGCTGTTTCTCTTAAGCCGGACGTTGATACATCGCCTCTTCTGAACCACCTCCTGGCAACTCACTATGCCGAAGCCCGCCGGTTCACAGAAGCGGTTTTATTCGAAGAAAAAGCACTCAAGCTCGCTCGCGCCGCAGGATACCAAAAGCTCGTGCAGGAATTCAACAAAAGACTCGATATCTACAAACAGCTAAGCGGGTCTACGAAACAAAGTGATAACAAGTAATATTAATTTGTCCACTGTTAGCTTTCTTGGAAAGAACTTAGATTTAAGGTTGTTAAAAAGACATTCAGGCATTCATAAATCGACATTTTTTCCTTGACGGGGCAGTAGCTAATTTGTTATATATATAATTGATAAGGTCTATGCCCTAAGAGGCTGTTTTTGCCCTTTTGGCAGGCGAAATTTCTATAATTTTTTTATAAATAAGGAAGGAGGTAGTCTCAAGTCGTAAAAATCTTCGATTTGCAATTTTGCGATTTTCATCCCTCCGTTTCAAATCGTCAATTGGCAATCGAAAACCACGGGTGTTTTGGTGTGTGGCCAAAGCATAATTCATAATCATTTTAACTCTTTTTGAAGGAGGAATATTATGTGCAGGAAATTGATATTTTTAGTCTCTTTTGTTTTGGTGCTGGGCATTGCAGACAATGTCTCAGCGGGCCTGGTAGCGCACTGGCCCCTTGATGAGGGTTCCGGCACGGTCGCAATGGACATGTCCGGTAACGGCCACGATGGCACCATCGGTGGTACGGCCAACTGGGTGGCTGGACAGACAGGCCTTGCCCTGGACTTTGACGGCTCGTCCACCTATATTGATATGGATGACCTGGTGGTGGAGGGAACCTGGTCGTTAGCCATGTGGATTAGGCCCCGAGACATACCGTATACTGTCCAAGACTTCTACGCGGTTATGCACACCGATGCCTGGGCCGCTGGTGCCATGCACCTCCATTTAAGGAATGGCACAAGCCTGCTCAACGCTGATTTCAACAGCGGGCCGGATGTAACTTCAACTACTGTTTTACAGGAAAACGAATGGTACCATGCTGTGGTGACGGTTACTGATGAGGGGGGCGGTGCCTCACAGCTCTACCTTAATGGCGTGTTGGAAGCCGAAGCAACGGGCGGAAGCGGGGGAGACTTTTTGGGCCCCCTTAACTTCGGTTCCTGGAACAATAGCGGTCGGAATTATCACGGCCTGATGGATGATATCCGCATTTACGACCACGTTTTGTCGGAAGTCGATATTATGAGCGCTATGGCTGGTGAAATATGGCCGTATGCCTGGGGACCCCAGCCGGCTGATGGCGCCTTACATGCTGATACATGGGTGAACATTTCCTGGAGGCCGGGAGGTTTTGCCGTCTCTCACGATGTCTACTTAGGCGAAAATTTCGACGATGTGGACGCTGGTGCCGAGAGTACGTTTCAGGGCAACCAGGCCGCAGCGTTTCTTGTTGCCGGCTTCCCCGGTTTTTCTTATCCGGATGGTCTTGTTCCGGGCACAACATATTACTGGCGAATCGATGAGGTCAATGACACCGAGCCGAACAGTCCGTGGAAGGGCCCTGTCTGGAGCTTTAGTATTCCACCCAAGACCGCCTATGCACCCGACCCGGCTGATGCTGCCGAGCAGGTAGACCCGGATGCAAACCTTAGCTGGACGGGAGGTTTCGGTTCAAAATTGCACACCATGTACTTTGGTGACAATTTTGACGATGTCAGCGGTGCCGCCGGAGGTCTCCCTCAGGGAGCTACGACCTATGACCCCGGCACACTTGATTTGGCTAAGACTTACTACTGGCGGGTCGATGAGTTTGACGCAGTCGAAACGTATAAAGGCGACGTCTGGAGCTTTACTACTGAGGGCGCCGTTGGGAACCCGAATCCATCCAATGGTGCTGTGGATGTAAAGCAAACACAGATTATTACCTTCTCGCCGAGTGTCTTTGCTGCTTCGCATGAGTTATACTTTGGCACAGATAAAGATGCCGTGAAAAATGCCGATACCGGCTCGCCGGAGTATAAAGGCACCAGGGACCTCGGTGCTGAGAGCTATGACCCCGGAATGCTTGAGTGGGATACTACCTACTACTGGCGTATTGACGAGGCCAATAACGCCAATGCCGACAGTCCGTGGACAGGCATCCTCTGGAGCTTTACGACCGCTAACTTCCTTATCGTGGACGATTTTGAATCTTACAATGACCTTGACCCCGCCGACCCCGAGAGCAACAGGATATTTAATGCGTGGATAGACGGATACGACGACCCGACAAACGGTTCTTTAGTTGGTTATGAAACTCCTCCTTTTGCCGAGCAGACTATCGTTCACGGAGGCAACCAGTCGCTGCCGCTTTTCTACGACAACAGTGTTGGGTACTCTGAGGCGACTTTGACATTGACTTATCCGCGTGACTGGACCGAGAAAGGTGTCACCACACTGACGATTTGGTTCAGAGGCGATTCGGCTAACGCTGCTGAGACGTTGTATGTTGCTCTCAATGGCAGCGCAGTGGTCTCGCATGATAATTTTAATGCAGCACAGGTAGGTGAGTGGACCCAGTGGGATATCGACCTGCAGGCGTTCGGCGTGAACCTGGCAAATGTCAATACTATTGCCCTTGGTCTTGGCAACAGGAACAATCCGTTGGCTGGTGGTTCAGGTACGATGTACTTTGACGATATTCGACTGTATCCTCCTCCGCCAGCACAATAAGCAGTGTAAGTGGCAATTCTCAAAGATGAGGTTTTTGATGCCCGTTGAAAACAATCCCGAGAGGTCGGGATTTTGGTGTGTGGCCAGAGCATGGTTATTTTAACTTTTTGTGAACCCCGCCCGTCGTCCGCGGGATGCCTTGCGGCAAAGACGGGGCGGGGTGAAGGAGGATTATTATGTGTAAAAAATTGATTTGTTTGGTCTCTTTTGTTTTGGTGTTGAGTCTGGTTGGTACGGTCGCGGCTCAGGAAGAAGTTGACATAATACTTCGCAGTCCGGACCTGGCTATGCCGATAATCGACGGTGTCGTTGACGATGTGTGGTCGGTTGCTTCAGAACAGGACATTCCAATCACCACTTCAGGAAGTGCCCCCAGTGGGCCGGCGGATTGCTCCGGGAAATGGCGGGTCCTCTGGGACTGGGAATATATATACGCGCTGGTTATAGTCAAAGATGAGGCTCTGAATAACGACTCGGGCGCCGGCAGTCAATACCAAGATGACAGTGTCGAGTTCTACCTCGATGGGGATAACAGCAAAGGAGCAACTGTGGACGACAATGACCACCAGTACACCAGCAGATGGAATAACGCTGAGTTGGAAGCACCCAGTGTAATCCACAATGGAGCGCCGAGTGCGGTGGGATTTGAATACGCTATCGTCACGACCGGCAACGGTTATATTTACGAATCCAGGATACCGTGGACGAGCATAATAGCTGAACCTCCGGGGGCAGGTGATTTGATTGGCATCGACATGTACATTAATGATGATGATGACGGCACCGATCGAGACACGCAGATTGCCTGGCACTCACCAGAGGGTGCAGGCTGGAATACTCCGAGTATGTGGGGGACGGCCCAGCTTGTGGCTGGTAACAGGGCAGGGGCTCCGAAACCGGCAAACAATTCAATACATCCGGAAACATGGGCCAATATTAGCTGGTTCCCCGGGCCCACTGCTGTTTCACATGATGTGTATTTAAGTGATAATTTTGAGGATGTAAATGCCGGTGCAGAAAGCACGTTCCAGGGCAATATGACCGCGAATTTTATGGTTATCGGTTTTCCGGGATTTGCTTTTCCCGATGGTCTTGTTCCGGGTACGACCTATTACTGGCGGGTTGATGCGATAAATGCCGAAGGTACAATATATAAAGGTGTCGTCTGGAATTTCAGTGTTCCGCCCAAGACTGCCTATGCACCCGGCCCCGCTGATGGTGCCCAGTCTATAGCCCCGGATGTGGAGCTTAGCTGGACGCCAGGTTTCGGTGCAAAATTGCACACCATATATTTCGGCGACAATTTTGACGATGTGGACAACGCCGCCGGCGGACTCCCACAGGGAGTTACAACCTATACTCCTCCCGGCCCACTTAAAATGGCTAAGACTTACTACTGGCGGGTCGATGAGTTTGATGTCATCGACACGCATAAAGGCAGCGTCTGGAGCTTTACTACCGAGGGCGCCGTCGGAAGCCCCGACCCGGCTAATGGCGCTGTGGATGTAGAGCATACGCCGGTTCTTACCTGGTCGCCCGGAGTCTATGCTGCTTCGCATCAGGTCTATTTCGGCGCTAATGAAGATGCCGTGAAAAATGCCGATACAAGTTCGCCGGAATACAAAGGCAGCGGGAATCTCGGTGCTGAGAGCTACGAACCCGAAAAGCTTGAGTGGAACAGCACTTACTATTGGCGTATTGACGAGGCCAATAGCACAAATCCCGATAGTCCCTGGACGGGCAACATCTGGAGCTTTACGACCGCAAACTTCCTCTTCGTGGACGATTTTGAATCCTACAATGACCTTGACCCTGCTGACCCTGAGAGCAACAGGATATTTAATGTGTGGTTGGACGGATACGACGACCCGACAAACGGTTCTCTTGTTGGTTATGAGAGTCCTCCGTTTGCCGAGCAAACTATCGTTCACGGAGGCAACCAGTCGATACCGATTTACTACGACAACAGTGTTGGGTACTCTGAGGCGACTTTGACATTGACTTCTCCGCGTGACTGGACTGAGAATAGTATTACCACTTTATCGATTTGGTTCAGAGGCATTTCGGATAACGCCGCTGAGACGTTGTATGTTGCTCTCAATGGCAGCGCGGTTGTCTCTCATGATAATCCTGATGCAGCGCAGATAGCTACGTGGACACAATGGAATATCGACCTGCAGGCGTTCGGCGTGAACCTTGCCAATGTCAATACTATTGCCCTTGGATTAGGCAATAAGAACAACCCGCAGGCTGGTGGTTCGGGTACGATGTACTTTGACGATATTCGGCTGTATCCACCGGCGCCGTAAGCTGGGTTTTGGGTAGCCCCCATTGCTTCTGCCGTAAGGCATCTGCCCAAGGCATCCTGTGGACTTCGGATTGCGAAGCAAGATATGGGGCGCGGTTGACCCTGTTAGATAATGTCGTATTTTTCATATCTAACGGGGTTGATATAGCAGATTCGTGTCACTTGTACCTGCCTGCACCCCCGTGCTTTCTTGCGAAAGCAAGAACGAGGGTAACACAGGCACAGGTGTGGTTACACAAGTGCAGGCAATTAGGGGCTTATACCGATTGATTCGGTATAAGCCCCTTTTAATTGACCATTGGCTATTGACTATTGATTATTTTGCAGTCGCCTCGGCGCCCAGCCGGGGGAGAGTGCATTGCTCTGCGAAGAATAAATTGCCGAGTTTATTTCAGGGTGTTGAATAGGTACGCATAATGTCTTTATTAGGCATACTTTCTGCTCTTCTCATACCAAAAATAATGTTTTTTTCCTTGACGTGAAAGCCCCTACTTTGGTATAAATAAAACTAATGAGGTTTAGACAAATTCAGGGCCTGTCCTGAGCGAGAAAGCTTGTCGAAGGAGCTTGCCCTGAGCGAGGTCGAAGGGTCGAATGGGTGAGTATCAGCCGTGGCTCGCTTGGCGGAGCCAGGTCGCGACAGGTTCACTGATTCTGGTCTTGTGACGTGCAGGCTTTGTGTAGTTTTTCGAGGAAGGAGGAGTTATTATGTGAGGTACGCAGTTATAGTGAAAACCTTGTGCTCGCACCTTTCGCAACGTTAGTACAGGTGCCTCGCAGTGTAGATATTTTACATTTCAATTAACAACCAATTTTTATTTTTTGAAGGAGGATTATTATGTCTAAAAAATTGATTTATTTGTTTTTTTTTGTTTTGGTGCTGAGCATAGCGAGCAATGCTTCAGCCGAGCTCGTGGCTCACTGGCCGTTAGATGAGGGCTCCGGGACCACAGCATATGATATAAGCGGCAATGGGCTCGACGGCACTCTTCAGGGTGACCCACAGTGGGTGGCTGGAAAGATTGGTGGCGCCCTGGAATTTGATGGAAACGGTGATTACATTGATTGCGGCAATGACCCGATCTTTGACATCACTGAACAGATTACGCTTACCGTGTGGGTAAATGCAAATGATATGGCTAATAGTGAAAATAATATGTGGCTGGGCAAAGGCGACAACGCTTACGCGATAAAACACCAAACCGGAAATTACTTAGAGTTCTTTGTCTTTGACGGTGATTGGCACTCCACTCAATATACCACTAATCTTGAATCACTCAACGGTGATTGGCACCATATGGCTGGAACTTTCGATGGAACTGAGCTCAAGTTCTACCTCGACGGCCAGCTCGAAATTACTTTGGCATTTGAAGGGACTATAGGGACCGCAGCTCACCCTGTCACCATAGGAGAGAACTCACAAGAAGCTGGTCGTTTTTTCGATGGTATGTTAGATGACCTTCGTATCTACAACCATGCGCTCACGGAGCTTGAAATTATGGGTGTTATGGAAGGTAGTAAAGGATATCCCTATGCCTTGGGCCCTGTCCCTGCTGGTGGTGCCATACATCCCGATACGTGGGTGAATCTTAGCTGGGCACCGGGAAGTTTTGCGGTCTCCCACGATGTTTACTTAGGCGACAACTTTGACGATGTGAACGCCGGCGCCGAAGGTACGTTCCGGGGCAACCAGGCCGCAACGTTTATTGTTGCCGGCTTTCCCGGATTTGCCTTTCCGGACGGTCTTGTTCCGGGCACAACTTACTACTGGCGAATCGATGAGGTCAATGACACCGAGCCGAACAGTCCGTGGAAAGGCAATGTCTGGAGCTTTAGTATTCCTCCCAAGACCGCCTACTACCCGGAACCGGCTGAAGGTGCCGAGTTGGTAGACCCGGATGTAACTCTGAGCTGGACGGGAGGTTTCGGTTCGAAATTGCACTATGTATACTTTGGTGATAATTTTGACGATGTGAGCAATGCCGCTGGGGCTCTTCCTCAGGGAACTGCAAGCTATACTCCCGGCACACTTAAATTGGGTAAGATTTACTACTGGAGGGTCGATGAGTTTGATGTCATCGAAACGCATAAAGGTGACATCTGGAGCTTTACTACTCAGGGCGCTGTTGTGAGCCTGAAGCCGTCTAATGGCGCTGTGGATGTAAAGCAGACACAGATTCTTACCTGGTCGCCGGGAGTCCAAGCCGCTTCGCATGAGGTGTACTTCGGCACAGATAAAGAGGTCGTACGCAACGCCGATACAGGTTCGCCTGAGTATAAAGGCACCAGGGACCTTGGTTCCCAGAGCTATGACCCCGGAAAGCTTGAGTGGGATGTCACTTATTATTGGCGTATTGACGAGGTCAATAACACCAACGCCGACAGTCCGTGGGTTGGCCCTGTCTGGAGCTTTACGACAGCTAACTTCCTTATCGTGGACGATTTTGAGTCCTACAACGACCTTGACCCCGCCGATCCCGATAGCAACAGGATATTTAATGCGTGGATAGACGGATATGACGACCCGGCAAACGGTTCTTTAGTTGGTTATGAAACTCCTCCCTTTGCCGAGCAAACTATCATTCACAGTGGTAACCAGTCGATGCCGCTCTACTACGACAACAGCGTTGGTTACTCTGAGGCGACATTGACATTGACTTATCCGCGTGACTGGACCGAGAAAGGTGTGACCACATTAACGATTTGGTTCCGTGGCGATTCGGATAATGCTGCCGAGACGTTGTATGTTGCCTTCAATGGCAGCGCTGTAGTCGCTCACGATAATCCTAATGCTGCCCAGATAGAAGAGTGGACTCGATGGAATATCGACCTGCAGGCGTTCGCAGACCAGGGCGTGAACCTGACTAATGTCAATACGGTTTCACTTGGTCTTGGTAACAAGAACAATCCGCAGGCCGGCGGTTCAGGTACGATGTACTTTGACGATATTCGATTGTATCTTCCGGCACAATAAGCAGTATGATTGAGGTGGCCCCCGTTGCTTTTGCCGTAAGGCATCCTGTGGACTTCGGATTGCAAAGCAGGATATGGGGGCGCGGTTGATACAAGGTTCTACAAGACTGAGATTGCGAGTCCGCCTGAAGGTGGACTCGCATTGATTTTGAAGATGCGCTCCGTCGCCGAAGATATGGAGTGTAGGCTACATCGTTGTATTCTGTGAACGATACACAATTTGGTGAAGACAAAGTTTTTTGATGCTTGTTGAAAACAACAGGTATTTGATATGACCACTCGCCGCGATTCGTCGCCGCGGGAAATACTGTAATATCATTTTGTCCTTTTGAAGGAGTATTATTATGTGTAAGAAATTGATTTATCTGGCTTTTTTTGTTTTGGTACTCGGCTTAGTCAGCAACACCAATGGCCAGCCTACCGGTGAGTTTCTGCTCGAGTGGTGGTTCGACATAGGGGCTGGCAACGCGGTGACCGACCTCATCAACAATCCAAACTATCCGGACAACCCTACCGGCAGCGCAATGGTGGATTCTGTGGAGTTGCCGACGACCAAGCCGGCAAGTCTTTGGGAGGGTGACGTAGACAACTATGGAGCGAGGCTTCAGGGTTACATCTACCCGCCGGCCACCGGTGATTACACCTTCTGGATTACCGGAGACAACGGCAGCCAATTTTGGCTGAGTACAAATTTCGACTCATCCAACGTGGTTATGATGTGCGAGGTGCCCGGCACACAGTGGACAGGAGACCGCGAATGGGACAAATTTCCCGATGACCAGGAGTCAACTCCCGTCACACTCGAAGCCGGTCAAAAGTACTATGTCGATGTGTGGTTTAAGGAAGGCTCCGGGGGCGACGGCGTTGCTGTGGGATGGGAAGGCCCAGAAATTGGAGAAGGCCCCGAAGTCATCTCTGGACAGTACATATCGCCTGTGACCGGACCGACCAATTTCATCGCCACTGATCCCAGCCCGTCTAATGGTGCCGTACTTGCCGATACTTGGGTGAGCCTTAGCTGGGACCCGGGGGCTTATGCAGTCTCGCACAATGTGTACTTCGCCGATAATTTTGACGATGTTGATGCAGATGCCGAGAGCGCATTCCGGGGCAACCAGCCCTCCACGTATTATGTTGTTGGCTTTCCCGGGTTTCCTTACCCGGACGGCCTTACTATAGGGACGACCTACTACTGGCGGGTTGACGAAGTCAATGATACGAATCCGGAAAGCCCGTGGAAAGGTAATATCTGGAGCTTTATGATTCCCCCAAAGAAGGCCTACGGCCCAAGCCCCGCTGATAGTGCCGAGCTTGTAGACCCGAATGTCGAGCTTAGCTGGGAGACTGGTTTCGGCTCAAAACTGCACTATATGTACTTCGGCGATAATTTTGACGAGGTGAAAAATGCCACTGGGGGTGCACCTCTGGGTTTTACAACCTATACTCCCGGCCCACTTAAATTGGCTAAGACCTACTACTGGCGGGTCGATGAGTTTGATATTCTCGCCACGCATAAAGGCGACGTCTGGAGCTTTACTACTCAGGGCGGCGTCGTGGGCCCGAACCCGGCTAATGGCGCTGTGGATGTAAAGCAGACACCGATTCTTACCTGGTCGCCGGGAGTCTATTCGGCTTCGCATCAGGTCTACTTCGGCACATATAAAGAGGTTGTACGCAATGCCAATACCGGTTCGCCGGAGTACAAAGGTGCCGGGAACCTTGGTTCGGAGAGTTCTGAACCCGGAAAACTCGAGTGGAATACCACCTACTATTGGCGTATTGATGAGATCAATAACGCCAATCCCGATAGTCCGTGGGTGGGCCCTGTCTGGAGCTTTACGACAGCCAACTTCCTTATCGTGGACGATTTCGAACCTTACAACGACCTTGACCCCGCCGACCCCGAGAGCAACAGGATATTTAATGCGTGGTTGGACGGATATGACGACCCGACAAACGGTTCTTTAGTTGGTTATGAGAATCCTCCGTTTGCCGAGCAAACTATCGTTCACGGAGGCAACCAGTCGATGCCGCTCTACTACGACAACAGCGTTGGGTACTCTGAGGCGACATTAACGCTGATTTATCCGCGTGACTGGACAGAGAATGGTGTTAGCACATTAACGATTTGGTTCAGAGGCAACTCGGCTAACGCTGCTGAGACTTTATATGTTGCCCTCAATGGCAATGCGATTGTTACTAATGATAATCCTGATGCAGCACAGATAACTGCCTGGACGGAGTGGACTATCGACCTGCAGGCATTCGGCGTGAACCTGGCTAATGTCAATACGATTGCCCTTGGTCTTGGCAATAAGAACAACCCACAGGCTGGTGGTTCAGGTACAATGTACTTTGATGATATTCGTCTGTATGCTCCGGCACCGTAAGACGGGATTTTAGTGGCAATTAAAATTACACGGTCGATATAGCAGATTTGCATCACTTATACCTGCCTGCACCCTTTGTCTGCTGTCGCAGACAGCAAAGGAGGTAACGCAGGCACAGGTGCGGTAACGCAAGTGCAGGCAATTCGGGGCCTATACCGAACAATTCGGTATAGGCCCCTTTTCAATGATAACTAACTTTTTGCAGTCGCCGTGGCGACCAGCCGGGGGAGAGTGCAGATTTTATTTGAGGCTGTTGATAAGCAGGCATGATTCAAGGGATTTTACTTGACGGGTAGGTAGATAATTTGGTATAGATAACATTAGTGAAGCTTGTGTTCGTATGAGCCGGGTATATGTTCATTTTTAGTTTCCCAGCCTGTCTCGGCTTGGCGCGTCAAGGCCGAGCGAGCTGGAACGGGGCCGGGACGGGCGGGCACAGTTTTGCGATTTTTTTGAAAGGAGGAGACATTATGTGTGGGATATGAAGCTGTAGTGGAAAGCTATGTCCTTCACGGTTAAAATATTTTACATTTCATTTAACAATCTATTTTTATTTTTTGAATCCCGCCCGTCGTCCGCAAGATGCCTTGCGGCAAAGACCGGATGGGGTAAAGGAGGATTATTATGTCTAAAAAATTAATTTATCTGGTTTCTTTTGTTTTAATGCTGGGTCTTGTCGGTGTGGCAAGCGGCACTGAGGGTCTGAAAGGACAGTATTATTACGGCAGTGCCGGGGACCCCTGGCAGACTTTGGTAATGGAGCGCATAGATCCTACGGTCGACTTTAGCTGGGGTGAGGGCTCGCCGGATCCCTCCATGCGCAATGACAGTTTTACGGTGAGGTGGACAGGTATGATTGAAGTGCCGAGCTCAGATACCTACACTTTCCACACCGAGACAGACGACGGGCTTCGCTTGTTCGTGAACGGCCAACGGGTTATTCAGAACTGGACCGACCATTCGGTTACCCATAACAGTGGTGACATTGCCCTGGTAGCCGGTCAGAAATACGAGATTATACTGGAGTGGTATGAGAACGGCGGTGGTGCCGTGTGTGAGCTGTCCTGGTCAACTCCTTCACTGGCACGAGAAACTATCCCGAGCCGCTATTTGTCAGTGGAGAGGCCGTACGCTCGTCGCCCCGACCCGGCTGATGGTGCCATACTTCGAGATACCTGGGCGAGCATTAACTGGACGCCGGGAGATTTTGCGGCTTCACACGATGTGTACTTAGGCGAGAGTTTTGACGATGTCGATGCCGGCGCTCCTGACACATTCCTGGGCAACCAGTCTTCGACGAATTTTGTTATTGGCTTTCCTGGTTTTCCTTATCCGGATGGCCTTGTTCCTGGTACAACTTACTATTGGCGAATCGATGAGGTCGATGAGTCGAACCCCGAAAGTCCCTGGAAAGGTCCTGTATGGAGCTTTTCGATTGCCCCCAGGACCGCCTTTAATCCGGACCCGGCTGATGGTGCCGAGTCTGTAGACCCGAATGGAGAGCTTTACTGGGAGCCTGGTTTACGTGTGGTGTTGCACCACATATACTTCGGCGATAACTTCGCCGATGTGAACGAAGGCACGCCCGGCACCTACAAAGGCCCCTTGGGTTTTTTAGAATATACTCCAGGAACTCTTGAATTGGGGAAGGTTTATTACTGGCGGGTTGATGAGTTCGATTCCATCAACACGTATAAAGGCGATGTCTGGGGCTTTTCGACTCCGGGTGCCGTCGGGAACCCGAAGCCATCTCATGGCGCTGTGGATATAAAGCAGACACCGATTCTTAAGTGGTCGCCGGCGGATAATGCCGCTTCGCACGATGTGTACTTCGGCACAGATAAAGATGCCGTGCGCAGCGCCAATACAGGTTCACCTGAATACAAAGGCAGCCGTGACCTTGGTTCCCAGAGCTATGACCCAGGAAAGCTCCAGTGGGATACCACCTACTATTGGCGTGTTGATGGAGTGGATAATGCTAACCCCAATAGTCCGTGGATAGGCCTTGTCTGGAGCTTTACGACAGCCGACTTCCTTATCGTGGATGATTTTGAGTCCTACAATGACCTTGACCCCACTGATCCCGAGAGCAACAGGATATTTAACACGTGGATAGACGGATACGGCATCCCGACAAACGGCTCTATCGTTGGTTATGAAAATCCTCCTTTTGCCGAACAAACCATCGTTCACAGTGGCAATCAGTCGATGCCGCTTTACTACGACAACAGTGTTGGTTATTCTGAAGCGACTTTGACATTGACTTATCCGCGTGACTGGACCGAGAAAGGTGTCAACACGCTAACGATTTGGTTCATAGGCATCTCGGCCAACGCTGCTGAGACGATGTATGTTGCTCTCAATGGCAGCGCGGTGGTCTTTCATGATAATCCTGATGCGACACAGATAGGCATCTGGACCCAATGGAATATCGACCTGCAGGCGTTTGCAGACCTTGGCGCTGACCTTACTAATGTCAATACGATTGCTCTTGGTCTTGGTAACAGGAATCCCGATGTTTCGGGACAGGCTGGTGGTTCAGGTACAATGTACTTCGATGATATTTGTCTATATCCTCCACCGCCGGCGCCTGAGCAAGAAACACCATAAGCTGTATGAGTGACAATTCTCAAAGATGAGGATTTTGATGCCTGTTGAAAAAAACGAATATTTTGGTGTGTGGCCAAAACATAATTTGTAATTGTTTTAACTTAAATTTTCAAAGGAGGACTATTATGTGTAAGAAATTGATTTATTTTGTTTCTTTTGTTTTGGTGTTGGGCATGGGCCTTTCTCCTGCTTACGGCCAGGCAGGCCTAATCGGATACTGGAGATTCGACGAATCATCCGGCACAATCGCGGCGGACAGCGCCGGCGGTGACAACGACGGTACGCTGTCTGAAAATGTGGAATGGCAGCCTAATGATGGCAAAGCGGGAGGGGCCTTGTTGTTCGACGGTGAGTCAACCGCTCATGTGGAGTTCCCCACAACGGGCATGTCGGCGTCTGCGGGAACAATCGCGGTCTGGGGATACCTTTCAGAACCGCAGCCTTCGCAGACCAAGTACTTCTTTGGCCATACGACACAGCCATCCTATAACAACCGAATTCAGCTATATATGGACGGCGGCAACACGGAGTTAGACCTCGGCCTCGGCGACACCCACACAAGACAAACAAACATCATGGTCCTGGAGACCGAAACCTGGTATCACGTCGCCTTAACCTGGGATTCGGGAAGATACGTTGTCTACGTGGACGGTGAGGAGGTGGCAGCTGGAACCTACACCGGGCTGACAGCCATTCACCCTTTCGCCTGGATCGGTAACGATGGAAATCCCGTTTCGGAGGGAACCGAGGCTTTCGGTGGTATGCTCGACGAATTCCGCCTATACGATGGCGCGCTTAACGCCGATCAAATCCTGGCTGCCATGCAGGGTGAGCCACTTCCATTAGCGTCGAGTCCCAACCCGAAGGACGGCTCCCTGATTCTGGACACATGGGTGAATGTTTCCTGGGCCCCGGGAGATTTTGCCGTCTCGCACGATGTGTATATGGGTGATAATTTTGACGATGTGAACGATGGCGCCGAAGGTACCTTCCTGGGCAACCAGGCTGGAACGTTTATTGTTGCCGGCTTCCCAGGATTCGCTTATCCGGATGGTCTTGTTCCGGGCACGACATATTACTGGCGGATTGATGAGGTCAATGACACTGAGCCTAATAGTCCATGGAAGGGTAAAGTCTGGAGCTTTTCCATTGCCCCCAGGACCGCCTATGACCCCGACCCGGCTGATGGTGCCGAGTTGGTAGACTTGACTGCAAACCTTAGCTGGACGAAAGGTTTCGGTGCGAAACTGCACACTGTGTACTTTGGCGAAAATTTCGACGATGTGAATAACGCTGCCGGGGGTTCTTCTCAGGGAACTACGACCTATACTCCCAGTACACTTAAATCGGGTAAGACTTATTACTGGCGTGTCGATGAGTTTGATATTATCGAGACGTACAAAGGCGACGTCTGGAGCTTTACGACTCAGGGCGCCGTCGTGAGCCTCAAGCCATCTAATGGCGCTGTGGATGTAAAGCAGACACAGATTCTTACCTGGTCGCCGGGAGACGCAGCCGCTTCGCATGAGCTGTACTTCGGCACAGATAAAGAGGTCATGCGCGATGCCGATACAAGTTCACCGGAGTATAAAGGCACCAGGGACCTCGGTTCCGAGAGCTATGACCCCGGAAAACTTGAGTGGGACAGTATCTACTACTGGCGTATTGATGAGGTCAATAACACCAACGCCGACAGTCCGTGGATTGGCCCTGTCTGGAGCTTCACGACAGCCAATTTCCTTATTGTGGACGATTTTGAGTCCTACAACGACCTTGACCCCACTGACCCCGATAGCAACAGGATATTTAATGCGTGGTTGGACGGATACGACGACCCGGCAAACGGTTCTTTAGTTGGTTATGACAATCCTCCTTTTGCCGAGCAAACTATCGTTCACAGTGGCAGCCAGTCGCTGCCGCTTTACTACGACAACAGTGTTGGGTACTCTGAGGCAACATTGACATTGACTTATCCGCGTGACTGGACCGAGAAAGGTGTCGACACGCTGACGATTTGGTTCAGAGGTGATTCGGACAACGCTGCTGAGACGTTGTATGTTGCTCTCAATGGCAGTGCTGTAGTCAATCACGATAATCCGAATGCGGCACAGATAAATAAATGGACCGAATGGAATATCGACTTGCAGGCCTTTGGCGTGAACCTGGCCAATGTCAATACTATTGCACTTGGATTAGGTAACAAGAACAATCCGTTAGCTGGTGGTTCAGGTACGATGTACTTCGACGATATTCGTCTGTATGCTCCGGCACCGTAAGCCGTGATTTAGTTGTCCCCCATTGCTTATTGAGAAGCAAGATATGGGAGCGCGGTTGACCCCGTTAGATAACGTCGTATTTTTCATATCTAACGGGGTTGACATAGCAGATTTTACATTAATTCGGGGCCTGTACTGATCAATTCTGTATAGGCCCCTTTTAAAATTGGTAATTGGTTATTGGTGAATGGTGGTTGTAATCCTTCGGTCCATTCGGCTACCCCTTCGACGGAGTTTACCCTGAGCGCAGCCGAACGGGCTCAGGGCTACGGCTAATTCAGGGCAAGCTTTTTTTCCGCTCAGGATTTCCGCTTTGCTCCAGTTTGAAATTACCGGTTTTATTTGATGGTGTTGAAAAGGCACCCATAATTTGTCAGATTTCACTTGACGGGAAGGTAACTAATTTGATATATATAAGATGATTAGATGTGTGGTTTTTGCTCGAAAAGTGGGCTGAATTTGTGACCGCGTAGTCGGATATTTATAATTTTTTGCTGAATTAGCTTAGCAGGAAGGATAATAGGCAAGTTATAGATTTGTAAGGTAAACTTCGTGCTCGCACTTACAATAACGTGAGTACATGTGCTTCGCCGTTAAGATTTTTACATATCAATTAACAGTTAACATCGGGCTTTTGTCTGTCTCGGCGTGGCAGAGCCACGACGGGAAGGAAGGAGGTAGTGTCAAGCCGTTAAAAATCATTTTAGGCAGATGATGTATTAAGAGCTTATCCGAATAACCGGGTCGTTATGAGGCCGAGCGAAAAGTTCGAGGCCAAGGCGGTAGGCCAAAAATGCTCGGAGGCGTGGTTTTCTCCACGTTGAGAACATTTTTTCACAGACAACACGGGCATCGGGCTTTGCAGCCGGCCGCAATAGAGCGGGTTATTTGGATAGGCTCTAAGTGTAAAAATTATTGTCGGTCATTTTGTTTGAAGACGAAGGATGTTTTGGCGTGTGGCCAAGGCAGAATTATTTATTAACTTTGAAGGAGTTGTGTCATGTGTAAGAAATTGTTTTTGTTTACTTCTATTATTTTGGCGCTGAGCCTGGTAAGTACAAATGTGGTCTTTGGCGGCAATGTGATAGAACGGAGAATCTCTGCCGGCAGTGATGACGGCGAGGAGGCCGTAAACACCGGCTTTCAAGATAGCTACAACACCAGTTCAGACCTGGAAATTATCGATGATCATACTGACAATGGCGGCAGGCAATTCATAGGTATGAACTTCCGGGATATCGGCATCGCACCTGGGGAGAAGATAAGCAGCGCGTATATCGAGTTCGTGTGTGATGAGACAAAAGACGGCACTGCGGACGCCTATTTTCTCATCTGGGGTCACCTTAACCCGAATCCTGATGGCTTTGAAACACCTTTTGTGATATCTGACCGCCCAAAAACAGGGGCAAAGGTGGAGTGGGAGCCGGAGCCTTGGAGCTCCGTAGGCCAGAAGATTCAGACCTCGAACATCGCCTCTATCATCCAGGAGCTGATCGACCAGGAAGGATGGGCCGCCGGCAATGCGGTAGAGATAATAATTGGCGAAGACCCGAGCAAGCCGGAATTCACCGGCGTTCGCTGTGCTGAGGCTTACGATGGTGACCAGTCGAATGCGCCGTTGCTGCGTATAGAAATTGCCGTTCCATACGCTACGGAACCGACACCGGTTGATGGTGCCCTGCTTGAGGATGTATGGGTGAGTCTTGGCTGGGCACCGGGAATGTCTGCAGTCTCGCACGATGTGTATTTTGGTGACAATTTTGCAGATGTGGAGTCCGGTGCCGAGAGCGCATTCCAGGGCAACCAGGCCACGACGATGTTTATTGCAGGCTTTGCTGGATTTCCTTTTCCGGATGGCCTTGTGCCGGGCACGACATATTACTGGCGGATTGACGAGGTTGAGGCCGATGGAACTGTGGTCACAGGTGAAGTCTGGAGCTTTCTGGTTCCCGCAAAGGCTGCCTACAATCCCATCCCGGCCGATGGCGGTAAGTATGTTGACCAGGATGTGGAGCTTAGCTGGACGGAAGGTTACGGTGCGAAATTACACACCGTTTACTTCGGCGATAATTTTGATGATGTGAGCAATGCCGCCGGTGGACTTCCACAGGCAGCAACAACCTATACACCAGGCACACTCGAAATGGGCAAGACCTACTACTGGCGGGTTGATGAGTTCGATGTCGTCGAAACGCATAAAGGCGACGTCTGGAGCTTCAACACCATACCTGTTATCGAGATTGTTGATCCTAACCTTGTCGGCTGGTGGAAGTTTGACGAAGGTAGCGGCAACAGTGCCCTTGATTTCTCCGGTCACGGCAATAATGGCAAGCTGGGAGGTGACCCTCAATGGGTAGAAGGTGTCATAGGCGGCGCGCTGAAATTGACCGGGGGTGGTCATGTTATAATTGACAGTGTACGTGATGACATAACAAGCACCAATATTTCGCTCAGTATATGGATTAAAACTACGCAGGCGAATGAGGGAGAAATATTTGCAGCTAATAGTGGTGGCGATCACCCCTTCATGTTTGGCATTCAAGGTGGGAATCCGTATGTGAATGAAGGTAGCGACGTAGGACAGTACCCCCCTCCTGTTAATGACAACCAGTGGCATATGTTGACCTATGTCAGGAGCGGGTCAAGTGGATATATATACGTCGATGGAGTTTTGCGAAACAGGTATTCAGCCAGCTTTATTTTGGACGGCGTAACACAGTGGTCGATAGGACAGGAATGGGATCCTCCCACCCCAAGCGACTTTTTCCAAGGCACGGTGGACGATGTCCGCTTCTACGATGCGTCACTAACGGCGGAGCAGGTTAAGGAGCTTATGAGAGGCGACCTGTTACTTGCCTGGAATCCGAGCCCGGATAATAATTCAACAGTGGATATCGACGAAGCGAAGCAGCCCCTTAGCTGGTCGGCGGGAGATGCGGCATCTGAGCATGATGTGTACTTCGGCGCTGATGAAACCGCTGTGGATAAAGCCGCAGCATCCGATACGACCGGTATATATCGAGGCAGACAGGGTGCTACCAGCTACAATATTCCCGAAGCTCTTGAATGGGGCGGCGGGCCTTACTACTGGAGAATCGACGAGTATAATACCGATGGTACTATCAGCACAGGTGGAACCTGGAGCTTTTCAGTAGCTGATTATCTTATCGTGGAAGATTTTGAGGACTACGACACCGGCGACAACCAGATATGGTACGCTTGGAAAGACGGACTTGGCTACGGCATTCCGGGTACTCCGCCCTACTCTGCCGGTAACGGGACAGGCTCTGCTGTCGGAGACGAAACCACCTATTCTTATACTGAGGAGACTATTGTTCATGGCGGCAACCAGGCGATGCCTGTCTACTATGACAACAACCAGCAGGCCAAGCTCAAGTATTCAGAAGTGGAGATGACGTTGAGCTCCCGACGAGACTGGACTAAGGAAGGTGTTGGAGTACTTACGATTTGGTTCCACGGTATTGCATCGAATTCTGCTGAGTCCTTGTATGTGGCTCTCAATGGCAATGCGGTAGTAACTCATGATAATCCAAATGCAGCACAGGTAGAAACCTGGACTCAATGGAATATCGACCTGCAGGCCTTTGCCGACCAGGGCGTGAACCTGGCCAATGTCAATACGATTGCTATTGGACTTGGTAACAAGAACAATCCGTTGGCTGGTGGTTCAGGTACGATGTACATCGATGATATTCTGCTGTATCGGCCGGCTCCATAAGCGAAGCACCGGAAGCCATAAATGATAGTTGATCGTTTGCAGTGACAGAAGATAGCAAAACGGATTAGCATAAATTCGGGGCTTATACCAATTCCGTATAAGCCCCTTTTTCAATGATAATTGATTATTTTGCAGTCGCCGCAGCGCCCAGCCAGGGGAGATTGCCTATTCTTTTTTAAGCAGGATTATTATGTACAGAAAATTGTCAGTTATAGTTGTATTTATGTCTACCTTGCTATGGTGCGGAATGACACAGGCGGATGATATCACCAAACCAGGGGATACCATAAAGGGTGTTCCGAACAATGGAAATTGGCCTGGTAATGAAGCACCTCCATTGGCGATCGATGATAATACCGGGACGAAGTATCTGCATTTCAACGGAGATTTTGAGCCCGATTTAGGTCCCACTGGTTTCCAGGTTACAACATCTGTCGGTGGTAGTATCGTCACTGGCTTGACTTTCACAACAGCGAATGACGCTCCGGGTCGTGATCCGATTGCATTTGAACTTTCTGGTTCTAATGAGAGCATAGATGGGCCGTATACGTTGATTGCCAGTGGCAATATCGTCGATTTCATGCAGGGGACGGCGTGGCCGCGGTTTACCAAGAACACAACCCCGATTACGTTCCACAATAAAACGGCGTACGTTCACTATCAACTCTTATTCACGGCCATTCGAGGCCCGGTAGGTGGATCTGTGAATAGTGTGCAGATTGCCGAAGTTGAACTATTGGGAAGCCCGGCTGGCGGATTGCCTCCCGATGTTGATGCTGGTGATGATCAGACAATCACCTGGAAGGGTGTTGGAAACACTATCGTACCGTTATATCCTACTATTTATGATGATGATCCATGTAACATAAGCCAGACCAATCCAGATTATTTAACAATTCTCTGGTCATCTCTGGGGCAGCCGAGCGCCGATTTTATGGGTACCCAGACAGAACGAAATGCTGAGGTCTTATTTCCTGAGCCGGGTGTCTATGAACTACAGCTTCAGGTCTGGGATGAACGTGGTCAAGAGGGCAATGATTTCATAACCATTATGGTTGTTGAGCCGGATTGTCCGCTAAGTGATTTGTCCGGGGACTGCAAAGTCAATTTTTCTGACTTGATGGCTTTTGTCGAGCAATGGTTGGACCCTCCAGGTTGCTCGGGTTACCCCCTCGGATGTGCCGATCTGGTGGGTAATGATGGTGTCAATCTGGTTGATTTTGCCCTTTTAGCAGAGAGCTGGCAAGAGGACTGGACTGGTTCCTTTCGGGTAATTATCTCTCCGCCGCAAGCCCTTGCTGACGGCGCACAGTGGCGGTTGGATGGTGGAACCTGGCAAGACAGTGGAGACTTAGTGAAAAACATTATCCCGGGGATTCATACAGTGGAGTTTAATATTGTAGGTAACTGGATCAGACCCCCAGGTAAGATAGTCCAAATTCATAAAAATCAGATAACTACTTATCGTGGAACATATGCTCAACTTCCGGACTCTGCTCTACTGATTAACGAAATCATGGCGGTCAACAATGGTACATATCTAACTAATGTCGAAGGTAAAGAAGTCTTTTCGGACTGGATTGAGATTTATAATACCGGTCAGGAATCGATAAATCTGAAAGGTTGGAACCTGACGGATGAAGATAATGAATTGACCAAGTGGCCTTTTCCCGATGTGTCCCTGGAACCCGATAGCTACTTGGTTGTCTATGCCTCGGGTATTGAAGAGGTTGATCACCCTGAAAATTTTCCATATCAGGATGATTACGGCCGTTATCACACTAACTTCAAACTGGATGGAGAGGGGGAATATCTGGCTCTGGTGAATCCGAATGGAGAAATAGCGCACGACTATAAAGAATACAGGTACGATAAAGACAAATACGGTTATCCACCGCAGGAGGAGGATATATCCTACGGTTTCTATGCGAATGGGAAGCAGTTTTTCACTAATCCCACGCCAGGTAATGCTAATACGCAAGCTTACTCCGGCATTTCTGAGAGTCCGCAGTTTTCCCATTTGGGCGGGACGTTTACAAATTCTTTCTCCCTGGGATTAACTGGCCTTGCTGCCGGTGCCCAAATCCGCTATACACTCGATGGAACAAAGCCAACAGAAAAATCAAGACGATATACCGGTCCTGTCTCAATCAGCAATACAGTCGAGGTACAGGCCCGCGTATATGAGACTGGAAAGGCACCAGGCCCTGTGGTCAGCCATACTTACATCGCGTTGGCTAATGATGTTCAGAGCTTCAGTTCCGACCTGCCGATTGTCATAGTTGAAACGAATCGCCAGAGTATAATCTATGGAGTTTACAAAAGGGTCTCTTCTGTTTTCATTGATACTGATGTGGATGGTCGCGCGCACATTACCGATCCGGCTGATTTTGCCGGGTGGATTGGGATCAAGACTCGCGGAAGAAGTACGGCGGGGGCACCTAAGAATTCGTACGGTTTCGAAGTATGGGACGAAAATGATCAGGATAAAGATGTTTCAATTTTTGGCTTACCTGCCGAATCCGATTGGATATTATATGCTCCTTACAACTTTGATCGTGTCCTCATTAATAATGCCTTCATGTTTGAATTGAGTAATCAGATCGGAAGGTATGCGGTTCGCACCCGATTTGTAGAGATGTATCTTAATACCGGTAGCGGCAGGGTATCGTCGGATGATTATGTTGGTATCTATATATTCATGGAGAAAATCAAGCGAGATGATGAACGCGTTAATGTGGAAAAGCTCGAGCCGTGGGACAGTACTGAGCCCAAGATAACCGGTGGATACATGCTGAAAATCGACCGGCCTGACTCAGGTGACTCAGGCTTTCGTACTTCCAGAGGAAATCCAACATATGGGGATGGGACAATGTGTTACGTGGACCCCAAAGAGGTTGATATCACTGCGGCACAGTCAGCATGGATCAGAGGGTATCTGGACGATTTTGAAGATGCTCTCTACGGGACAAGTTTTACGGATCCTCAGATTGGTTATGCCCGATTCATCAATGTAGCTTCCTTCATAGACCACAACCTGCTAAATATGCTTGCTATGAATGTGGACGCCCTTCGCCTAAGCACACACCTGCATAAAACGCGTAACGGCAAACTCGAAATGGGACCACTCTGGGACTTTGATCGTTCACTCGATTCTACCGATGGTCGCGACAATAATCCAGAGAGTTGGCACGGAACCGGAGATGGGACCGATTATCTGAATTACATCTGGTGGGATCGACTTTTTGAGGACCCTGATTTCTGGCAGAAGTATATCGATCGATGGTTTGAATTGAGGCGAGGACACTTTAGCACCGAAAATATCAACACCCTCATAGACTCGATGGCCAACGAGCTGAACGAGGCACAGGTCCGGAACTTTAATAGATGGCGCAACGCCGCGCCTCGTTTTGGCGGTTTTCAAGGGGAGATAGACCATCTTAAGGATTGGCTGGCAAGGCGAACTGCCTGGATTGACGCCCAGTTTGTAAGCCCGCCTACATTCACTCCGGAATAGGACTATATCCAGGCTGGCAGCGCGGATTGGTTCTCCAAAAACACGATGCCCCGCTACGGGCCGGACGCGGCACAGAGCAGTGATATCTCAAACAACCGGGAGTCATGGATGCAGGCGAAGGTGAGCGGGACAGGAACGGTGAAGCTCTACTGGAAGGTATCATCCGAGGAAGATTTTGACTTCCTGGAGTTTTACATCGACGGCTCGTTGCAGGAAAAGAGCAGCGGTCCTACACGATCAACACATCGGGTTCACACACGTTGGAATGGGGATATATGAAGGATGGAAGCGGGGTCTCTGGCAGCGACTGCGGCTGGGTGGACAAAGCGGAGTGGTAATCACGCGGACTTTTCTTTATTAATTCCGCCAAAATACGGGGGATTTCGACCGGAGTGAATCCCGCTACCCGCTCCCCGATCGGAGTCGAGGACAGGCATCGCGGGCACAGGCAGGGGCGTCTCTGGCAACTTCGACTGCGATACGCCTGTCCTGCTGCGGCAGCGGCCTTTGCCGCGACGAGGTGGAAATCCGTCCACGGTCGAAATACATGTTGATTAGTTGGAAGATTGCCGGTTTTATTTGAGGGCGTTGTGAATACATCCATAATTGGAGAGATTTTTCTTGACGGAACAGTAACTAATTTGTTATAAGTGAATATGGAATAGTCTATGCCCTAAAAGGCGTTTTTGGGTTTTTTAGCCTTTAGGCAGGTGAAATTTCTATGATTTTTTGCAAAAAAGGAAGGAGGTAGTCTCAAGTTGTAAAAAAATCTTCGATTTTCAATTTTGCGATTTTCATCCTTCCGTTTCAAATCGTAAATTGGTAATCGAAATTCGACAATTCTCATAGATGCTTCTCGAAGACAACGGGTGTTTTGGTGTTTGGCCAAGACATTATTATTTTAACTCTCTTTATTAAAGGAGGATTATTATGTGTAGAAAATTGATTTATTTGGTTTCTTTTGTTTTGGTACTGGGCCTGGCAATGAGTGTAGCCGAAGGCGCCGATCCCAGCCTTATCGCCTGGTGGAGGTTTGAAGAGGGTTCCGGCACCACCGCCTATGACTCAAGTGGCAACGGTAACGACGGAACTCTGGTCGGTGGCGCTACATGGGCAGCGGGCCGTTACGGCGGTGGTATCGAGCTCGACGGGACCAGTGGCTACGTCTCAGTTCCCGATTTTGAACTCACGACCGATACCATCACTTTTGTGGCGTGGCTCAACGGTTGGAGAGGAGGTGACTGGGCGCCGCTTTTATCCTCCCGTGTTGCGGGGCAATGTGAAATGAACTTTGGTGACAACGATACCTTACACTACACCTGGAACAATGATTCATCAGCTACATGGGGCTGGACTGGCGGTCCTGTCATTCCCCAGGATACCTGGACGATGTTGGCTGTGACACTTGACCCTGATCAAGCTGTTGCGTATGTGTACACGGATGACGGAGGGCTTACCCAGGCCACCAACGCGATTGCCCACATTGAAGAGACTGTCGGCGCCCTGCAGATTGGTTATTCTTATGACCCCAGATACGTCCGTGGGATTATCGACGAAGCTGCAATTTATAACCGGGCCCTGACGGAGCAGGAGATTATGGGTCTTGTCATGGGTGTTGGCGAAGGATATCCATATGCCTTGAGCCCCACCCCGGCTGATGGTACACTACATGAGGATACGTGGGTGAACATTAGCTGGCGAGCGGGAGATTTTGCGGTCTCGCACGATGTGTACTTAAGCGATAATTTTGACGATGTGAACGACGGTACTGAAGTCGCATTTCAAGGTAACCAAGCTGCGATGTTCTTGGTAGCCGGCTTTCCTGGATTTCCTTATCCGGATGGTCTTGTTCCGGGCACGACTTACTATTGGCGGATTGACGAGGTCAATGATACTGAGCCGAATAGTCCGTGGAAAGGCGATATCTGGAGCTTTAGTATTCCTCCCAAGACCGCCTATGCACCCGACCCGGCTGATGCTGCCGAGCAAGTAGACCCGGAGGCAGACCTTAGCTGGACCGGAGGTTTCGGTGCTAAATTGCACTATGTATACTTCGGTGATAATTTTGACGATGTGAGCAATGCCGCCGGAGGTCTTCCTCAGGGAACTGCAACCTATACTCCCGGAACACTTAAATTGGCTAAGACTTACTACTGGCGGGTCGATGAGTTTGATGTCATCGAGACGCATAAAGGCGACGTCTGGAGCTTTACTACTCAGGGCGCCGTCGGGAACCCGAACCCGGCTAATGGCGCTATGGATGTAAAGCAGACACAGATTATTACCTTCTCGCCGAGTGTCTTTGCTGCTTCGCATGAGTTATACTTTGGCACAGATAAAGAGGTCGTGTGCGATGCCGATACAAGTTCGCCGGAGTATAAAGGCACCAGGGACCTCGGTGCTGAGAGCTATGACCCCGGAATGCTCCAGTGGGATACTACCTACTACTGGCGTATTGATGAGGTAAATAGCGCCAATCCAGATAGTCCGTGGACAGGCATCCTCTGGAGCTTTACGACAGCTAACTTCCTTATCGTGGACGATTTTGAATCTTACAATGACCTTGACCCCGCCGACCCCGAGAGCAACAGGATATTTAATGCGTGGCTGGACGGATACGACGACCCGACAAATGGTTCTTTAGTTGGTTATGAAACTCCTCCTTTTGCCGAGCAAACTATCGTTCACAGCGGCAACCAGTCGATGCCGCTTTACTACGACAACAGTGTTGGTTACTCTGAGGCAACTTTGATGTTGACTTACCCGCGTGACTGGACGGAGAATGGTGTTATCACACTGACGATTTGGTTCAGAGGCGATTCGGCTAACGCTGCCGAGACGTTGTATGTTGCTCTCAATGGCAGCGCTGTAGTCAATCACGATAATCCTAATGCAGCCCAGATAGAAGAGTGGACCGAATGGAATATTGACCTTCAGGCGTTCGGCATAAACCTAACCAATGTCAATACGATTGCCCTTGGTTTCGGCGATAAGACCAATCCGCAAGCTGGCGGTTCAGGTACAGCGTACTTTGACGATATTCGTCTGCTTCTGCCGCTTCCAGAACCGGAACCAGAGCCGGCACCTTAAAACGAGATTTGGCTCTCAATTAAAATTGCGCGGTTGATATAGCAGATTCGTGTCACTTGTACCTGCCTGCACATGGGGGTTTCGCAGGCACAGGTGCGGTTACGCGAGTTCAGGCAATTCGGGGCTTATACCAATTCGGTATAGGCCCCTTTTTTGTTGGTAATTGGTGAATTGTGCAGTGTGGAAACAGAAGACTTTTAAATTGATTCCGCCTAAGACGGATTTCGACCGGAGTGAATATTATAACCGTCCCAAAGATTGTGGGAAAATTTTCAATGCCCAATCTGCTGTGTTTTTCCTTCTTGCTTAACCACAATAAGTTGTTGCAAAAATCGTCAACCACACATTTTGGGACAGTTACTGAATATTCGACTGCGATACGCCTGTCCTGCTGCGGCAGCGGCCTTTGCCGCGACGAGTTGGAAGTCCGCCCACGGTCGAAATACATATTGATTAGTTGGGGAGAAATTGCATAGCCTTGCAATTTATTTATCGCTTAGCCAGGTTGGGCCGTAGGTTATATCAACTTTTAGCGGGACATCGAGCTTTATAGCGCCGGTCATTCCCTCCTCTATCCATTTAGCATGTTCGTCGGCATCGGCCGTAGGCAGCTCGAAAACGAGCTCATCATGGATTTGAAGAATTGTTGTAACGGGCAATTGTTCGGCTTCTATTTTTCTTTGAATGGCTATCATGGCAATTTTGATTAAATCGGCTGCGGAGCCCTGAATAACGGTGTTGACTGCCAGGCGCTCGGCCTGAGAACGTTTGCCGGCGTTTTTGTTAGACAGGTTTGGGATTTTTCGCCGACGATGCAAAATGGTTTCGGCGTAGCCGGTCTGCTTGGCCTGTGCTATGCAGTCATCCATAAATTTACGTATTGAGCTGTAGCGGGCGAAGTAGTCTTCGATAAACTTTTTCGCCTCTGTTTGGCTTATCCCAATCGAGCGTGACAGGCCAAAAGCCCCCTGCCCGTAGATGATGCCGAAATTGACGGCCTTGCAGCGCGAACGCATTTCGCTTGTTACCTCTTCGATTGGACAATCGTAAATCTGCGAGGCGACGAAGCGATGAATGTCCTTATCGGCGGCAAAGGCGGCCATCAGGGTCTGGTCTTTTGAGAAATGTGCTAACAGGCGAAGCTCGACTTGTGAATAGTCGCAGCTTAAGATGCAATCGGTTTTTTTGGCGGGGATGAAGGCGGCGCGGATTTTGCGGCCAAGCTCGGTACGTATGGGTATGTTTTGCAGATTCGGGTTGCTGGAGCTTAATCGGCCTGTTGCGGTAATTGTCTGGTTGAATGATGCGTGCAGGCGATTGGTACGGGGATTGATGAGTAAGCCGAGCTTGTCAACATAAGTATTTTTTAGTTTACTAAGCGTGCGGTATTGAAGGAGCAAGTCGATAATTGAATGCTGGTCGCTGAGCTGCTCGAGGACGGCCGCATCGGTGCTTCGACCGGCTTTGCCGAGGCGAATGGGTGTCAGGTTCAGTCTGTCGAAGAGAATTTCGGCGAGCTGCTTTGGAGAATCGATGTTGAAGACCGAGCCGGCGTGTTCGTAAATCTGCTCGGTGATGGTTTGAAGCGTCTCGGTAATTTGGCCGGACATTTTTCTCAGCAGCCCCGTGTCCAGTGAGACGCCGTTGTATTCCATAGCTGCAAGGACTGATACCAGGGGCATTTCGACTTCTTCGAATAATTTTTTGAGTAAGGGTTGTTTTTCGAGGCGGTCTTTAAGGTAGATATAAAGCTGGAAGGTTATATCGCCATCTTCAGCGGCGTATTCGCAGGCGGCGGTGGTATCGACCATATCGAAAGTAAGCTGGTTTTTGCCTTTTCCGATAAGGGCTGATATTGGGATACAATCGTAATTTAAGAAATCGGCTGCCATATTGTTTAATGAATGGCTGCGGGCAGGGTCGAGACAATAAGAGGCGACCATAGTGTCAAAATAAACTCCCTTTACCGGCATCTGTTTGTTTTCGAGGACAAGCAGGTCGTATTTTATGTTCTGGCCGATTTTTTTTATGTTTTGGTCTGCCAATATGGGCGCCAGTTTTTGGCGAACCGTTTCTATATCGAGGTGCTTTGAGCCGAGCGGGGCCTTTAGCGGAAGATAGAAACTCTTGTGAGACTGCCAGGAAAAACTCATGCCGACGAGGTCGGCCCGCATAGCGAAAATAGAAGTGGTTTCGGTGTCGAGGGCGAATAAATTTTGCTTTTTCAGCTCTGTAAAAAATGTGTCGAATTTTTCCGGCGTGTCTATCAACTGATAATCGTGTTTGATTGTTTTGACTGAAGCGGGTTGTTCGATACTAAGTAATGACCGCTCGCTTACGGTCGCGGCTCTGTCCGGATGCTCGATGTTAGTCAGGCCAAGCTGGGTCAGAAGGCGACTGAAGTTGAGCTCGGTGAAGAGCTGGGTGAGTTTGGCTTCGTTGAATTTCTTCACTGCCAAATCGCTGTAATCAATTTGAAGCGGAACATTACAATCAATAGTTACGAGGGTTTTGCTTAGATAGGCAAGATCCATATGTTCACGCAAGCTATCAGCACGCTTTCCTTTAAGCTCGTTTGCGTGGGCATAGAGATTGTCAAGGGAGCCATATTGCTTAATCCATTTAGCGGCGTTGAACTCCCCTACTCCCGGTATGCCGGGGACATTGTCGGATGTATCGCCCTGCAGAGCAAGGCAGTCGATAAACTGATGTGGAGATATTCCCATTTCGTTGAGCATAGTATCGGGATTGGTTACTTTGCCGCTTTTTATGTCGTAGATGTTGGTATGCTCGTCAAGAAGCTGCAACATATCTTTATCTTTCGCGCATATATACGTGTCGATACCTTCGGCGGCGGCTTTTTTGGTGAGGGTGCCGATTATATCGTCAGCTTCGAAGCCGTCGACTCGAAGGACGGGGACATTCATCGCGTTAAGAATCTGCTCAATCCGGTCTATCTGTGCAGGCATATCATCGGGCATCGGCGGGCGGTTGGCTTTGTATTCGGGGTAGATTTCAGTTCTGAAGGTGGGGGCCTTGCTGTCCATCGCCACGACGAGCATATCCGGTTTTTGTCGCTGGATAAGGCCTACCAGGGCTGTTGTGAAAATGAAAGTGGCATTTGTGGGCTCGCCTGAAGGACTGGTTAGCTTCTGGTTCATCCGGGCGTAATAGGCGGCGTAAATGTGCGCATGGCCATCAATTATGTAAAGTGTTTTTGCCATTGCCGCCACTTTACGTATTGGGAGGCGTGATGTCAAGGGAGAGGGGCAGCAAATACGAATATAGAAATCCGAAATTCGAAACAAATTCGAAATGTCAATTTCAAATGCTCCAAACGAGATACTTCGCTTACGCTCAGAATTACAATTATTAACCGGGATTTCCCAGGTAAATCCGTGCCAGTTTGTCGTGTCCTGGGCCGGGCTTGGCCCTGTCCGGTGCACGAAGTCCACCCAGCCTCGATCTTCACCTCCATCGCCGCTGCCGTCCTTGATATAGCGTTGGGTTTGTTTGGGTTTGTTTTCACCAAGTGTCCAATCGCTTATATTTTCATAATCCATTGTTACTAATGAGTTTAAGTTCATTTTGGGTTTTCGGAAATTGTGTTTGTTTTGCATAATAGAGTGTATCGGGAAATATGGTATAATTCGTAGGATACCGAGCGTACAGCGGAGAGCATATAGCGTATTGTGTATTGATGATAGACTCAAGACGCAAGATTCCAGACTAATGACTAATTTTTTAACAACTTGTCGTCGGCGCAAAAAAGCAGCGCCTCTATAATTAGAGCTACCTGCGCTTTTGATGCGAAAAAAGTCCTTGATTCTCGATGCGCGAATTTCGTAACTTGATGTGGGAAGGTAAGTTAAAAATTTTTTGAAAATTTTGATTTTTGTTGTTAGGTATCAGCGTTTTTGATTGATTTTTCACTAATATTTCACCTATTTTAACGCACTCAACCGCCCTTCCACCACCCCGTTAGAAAACGGAAGGCACGTTTCTCACGGGGTAAACTTTTTCTTGAAAATACGGTTTCAGTAGTGTAAATTTCTTGTTAACGAGTGAGAACATCATGAAGTTGTGGTTCAGGATTAAGGAATCTTTATTTCAAATGAGTATTATGAGGACAGTGAAAAGGCAACGGGTTCTTACACGGAAAATATGTAATCAGTAGTTACTTGCAGACGGGATAATTTCAAATGAATAAGAAATCACTTGTTAAACTTAAAGCGTTAGCGGCAAAAGGTGATGTTGATGCTCAATGCTGGCTCGCAGATTACTATCTCGATTATGGGAATAAAAAGGGCTACCGTTCCGCGATTCCCTGGCTTAAGAAGGCTTCAGAGCTGGGGGATCAATGGGCCCAGTACGAATTAGGTTTAGCTTACCAGGAAGGTCTGGGAGTTCCCAAGAATATTCGTCAGGCAATGCAATACTATAATATGTCTGCCGAGCAGGGTTTTGACAGCGCGCAATTAAACCTTGGTATAATCTACGCAAACCTCAAAGGTCGAGCTATAAATCTTGATTTAGCAGTGCGCTTATACCGTCGTTCAGCGCGCAAAGGTAACCGTAATGCCTGCTTCAACCTTGGCTTCTATTACGAAATTGGCCGTGGTGTCCCACAGAATAACAGACTTAGTTACAAATGGTATCTAAAGGCGGCAGAACTCGGTGATTCTGAAGCACAACAAATTGTAGGATACTACTTGCATGAGGGTGTTGGTATCAGGCGAGACTTTGACAAAAGTGCATTTTGGTACAGAAAAGCTGCTCAAGCTGGAGATGAATATGCGCAATACAATCTGGGCCTCTGTTATTTAGATGGCGATGGAGTTAAGCAAAACAGTCGAACTGCAATTAATTGGTTCAAGAAATCTGCGGCACAGGGCAACAAGAGAGCAATTACAAAGCTCAAGGGGATGTCGCTGACGCGGCCTTAGCTTTTTCATTATACAGAAACCATATAAACAGTAGATACGTAGATGAGTGTATGCGTTGAAGGGTCCCCGGCAGAAAAGCCATGGAAGTACATCCGGGGATAAACAGGATGGGTGGCAGAAAAGCTGGGATGTTATAGGAAACTATATATTCATTAGTCTGGCAGTTGGACGATGTTTTATATTATAGTAACGATTTTTCTATTCTTCGTGCTGATGATATTTGCAGGCGTTATTGGGCTGCTCATCCTGAACATTGCATACGCTCAAGAATTTTTTCGTAGGCGTCCGAAACAAACTAAAGTTAACTACCGGCATTTTCTCAGGAAACACACTACTCGCAAGCGCGCCCATTTAGTATTGTTTAAACTCCCTTTGTTGCTTACGGCCGGCCTTATTCTCCTCGTCCCTTGCCTGTTGTTTATCAACGGCCTGACAACAACACGTAAAGTCCGAAGCAAGATCGTTGACTCTTCCCGGCTTGTTATTCGCACAGGCGGAAATTGCCATCGGAATCCTGAGCGTGAGAGGATTTTGTTCGAAACGCGGGACGCAGAAGTCATGAAGAGAATTGCTGAGCAAATCTCGCTGGGATTTAACACACCCGGCAGACACTGCATGTGTTGCGGAGAGATGACGTTTGATCTATATCGTGACGATGATCTTCACTATTCATTCAGTCTTCATCACGGAAAGAAAATTAGAATCAAAGGTTCATCATTTGGTGACCGTGAGCTATCTATTTTTTCAAGGAGAAATTTGAAAACATGGCTTGAGGAGACTGGAATATCGAATAGACTTGTAGAACTTAGAACAGGAAAAAAGGAAATAGAGCATAACTCTAAAGAAATTAATGACGGTGGGACTGTTGAAAAAGTCTAGATTGCCACGCTTCGCTCGCAATGACGGAAGGGAGAGTGAAGCGCCTGCAGGGACTTATACGGAAAAGATATAATCAATCAACAGGTAAGGTGTGGACGGCACACCTTTTTCATTTGATGGTAATCGCTTTTGTGGTTATATTGTTCTTATAATGACTGATTATAAGCTAACATTTGAAGTGCTGATTCTGCTGGTGGTTTCATCGCTGGGTTTTGCCGCGGAGCAGCCGGCACTGCAGCCCATAGTTGAAGCGGAGGAGGAGGTTTACCGGTATGCACCGGCCGACAACGGTGCCGGGCCGATGTGGTGCCGGGGCTCAACGTGTTTGGTGCGTATCGGCGAGAATGTTTTTGCGAGCGGCATCGAAACGCTTGAGGACTTTAAGCCGCTTAACAATTGTCGCTGGATGCTCTTTCGTCGGGACGCCCGTGGCTGGCAGCAAGTGCAGGTCGATGAGGTGGGCCGTACTCGAGAGCCTTGTCCGCTCACGGGTTTTTCCGATGGCCGTTTGTTTATGTCTATTAATCCAACGCTCACGACCGACCCAAACGCCTACGGCGGTCCGGCACGGCCGGAAATTCTGGAGTTCGCCGCGTCGGAGCCCAAAATGCCCTTCAAAACCATCCTGCCGGCCTGGGACGGCACGCCCGCTTTCACCGAACACTCCTACCGCAGCTATGCCGCCGATGGCCCCGGCCGCGAGATGATTCTTTTCCAGAATGTCGGATACACGCACGCCGAGTGGGCATTTCGAAACAGCGCAGGACAATGGGTGAGCAAGGGTAAACTTAAGTGGCCGTGGGGCGCGGAATACGACAAGCCGCAGCCGATTCGTGTCTGCTACCCTAACGTTGCGTTGAAGAACCGCGCGGTGCACTTCTGCGGGGTGAGCGATATCGTCGAGCCTTACCTGAAGTGGCGCGCGTTCAAGGAGAAACTCACCGGGCGCAAGTGGGATTATGATTTCCGCAGACTGTTCTACACGTGGTCGCCGGACATCCTGACGGGCGAGTTCAGCGATTGGGTCGAGATTGCCAGCCGTGACAAGACATGCGGGTGGATTACGCCGGGTGACCTTTGGGTGGCGCCTGATGGAGCGGCGCACCTCGTCTGGACCGAGCGCGCCATCGACGAGCGACTGCGAGAAAAATTCTTTCCGGACGCAAAGCAGAGTCACGCCTTACACTATGCGATTGTTCGGGAGGGCAAAGTGGTGATGCGCCGCACTTTATTGTTGGCTGAGGAGGGCAAGTCTACGGAAATTCCTGCACTGCCCCGTTTCCAGGTTACGCCTGAGAATCGGCTGTTTGTTTTCTACTACATTAGCGGTATCGACGCTACGGGAAAACCAGTTTCGCAAAACCGTATCATGGAGCTTCATGAGGATGGCTCCAATGGTGAGCCGGTCCGGGTGCCGTTGCGGTATCCGATGAATAATTACTTCACTGCGACGGTCCGCGGCGGGTCGCAGCCGTCGGAAGTTCTCGACCTGCTGGGCACACGCGCCGGGGACAGAAGCATTAACTACGCAAGGGTCCGACTCTACAAATGACCCTTGAAAAAATCGCTTCGCTGACTTTTGACTACATAGATATAGACTCTGATAATCGCGGCCGGTAAAGCTAACAGTTCGGAGAGTGAGATGACTGTAGGTTCCTGTCCGGCAATGATATAGTGAGTAGTTAGTATCTGTTGCGGAAAGCAAAAACCGACGATGTCACCCCTGCGAAAGCAGGGGTCCAGAGCGAAAAAGCTGGATTCCCGCTTTCGCGGGAATGACAACCCATCATTTGAGCCTTGACAGAGCAGTAGATATGGTATTGGGGTATTAGATGTCACAGACAATTGAGAAAGTTATTGCCAAAGTCTTTTCTATGTCGGATGAAGTTTGGGAAAGACATGCAAATCCGTTAAGTGTCTGGACAAGATATTCAGTGCTTCCGATATTAGTTTTTGCATTTTGGAGCAGAGTCTGGCTGGGATGGTGGTCTGTTGTTTGTGTTGCTGTAGCTCTGTTTTGGGTTTGGGTTAACCCTCGGCTGTTTCGAAAGCCAAAGTCAACAAACAATTGGGCGTCAAAGGCCGTTATGGGAGAGCGGATTTGGTTAAATAGAAAGGAAGTTGCAGTGCCTGAGCATCACAGGATATTGCCAAACATATTAAGTATTGTGGCAGCCATAGGAATGGCGTTCTGTATTTACGGAGTAGTCAGACTGCATGTATGGCCCACCATTTTCGGTATCTCTTTGGCCTATTTAGGAAAGAGCTGGTTTCTTGACCGTATGGTTTGGCTATACGAAGATATGAAAGAGACACATCCTGAGTATGGAAAATGGTTATATTGAAATCATGCTCTAACAATACGCTCCTGCAGATTATCCTTCGCAGCCGGCTTCGGAGGGCTCGTTAGCATTTTCTTATACGGAAACGATATAGTCAGTAGTTAGGACAACTACGGAGTGTTCACAATAACAAAAAACCAAACTTTGTCCCACATTTTGTGGCTGTCTTTATGTGCAGCAATTTCTATATCAGGTTTTTGGTGCCCATATTACTTTGCTGGTCAGTTTGACGAATATGACCATCAAATGGGTGGAGTCGTGTTTTTTGCTGTACCTTTTTTAATATTGGCTGCATTATTTTCTATAATATTTCTTTACAAGCTTATCCGTAAGCTCAAGTCAGTTCGAGCAAAGTGGCGTTATCTCGTGGGGTGTATAGGGGTGATTCTCACAGTCCCAAGCATACTTGCAGTTCTTCTTATAGGTATCTACTACGTCTTCGGTTTATGCTTTGTTGCTATACAAATGTTTCGAGACTTGTTATCCTAACATATTGCTGAACTGGAACCGTGATGATAACCACAGCCAGTGAGCTTTCCGTTATATGGAAACGATATAATCAGTAGTTGGCTTATTGAAAGTGAGCGAAGCAGTTATGGATAAAGTGGAACGGATAGCCGTTATAAGGAATGAAATTGAGGCGCAGCTTTTAGCCGGCGAGCTCGCCGAGCTTGATATCCCCCACCTGATGAAAAGCTATTATGACGGCGCTTTCGATGGAGTTTACCAGTTCTCCAAAGGATGGGGACATGTCGAAGCACCATCCGAATTCAGGGACAAAATACTGGAAATCCTTGCCAGTATAAGACAAGGATCTTTAAATATAGAAGATGATGCTACAGAAGATGAATGACTGAAGTCAGAGAACAGAAGACAGAGGACGGAAGACAGAAGTCAGAAGAAAGAAGACGGAGGATTGACGACGGAGGATGGAAGGCGAAGCACGGATGGGTTCCCGGCAGAAGAGCCTTTTACGTACACCCGGTGGGATAAATGTTTTTTTTAAACTTGTGCTTGACAATGGCCGACAATTATGGTAAGTATCAGTTACTATTTAACCATATTAGGGTTTGGGTATTATGAATAGAAACATGAACAATGCGATTATCATAATTATTGCGGAGAATCTCAAGCTGCCCTGAGAAAGCTATATTTCGTGTACTAAAGCCTTCCAGAGCAGCAAACTTTGGAGGGCTTTTTTTGTTGGGATTAAAAGAATTGTCATTCCGCACTTGATGTGGAATCCAGACATTCGTTGGATGTGGATTCCTGCTTTCGCAGGAATGACAAGTGCCACGGTTGATGTTGACAATGATAGTTAGAGCATTTACCATATGCCGTTTAATTGTTTTAGATTTTTTAAGGATTTGTTAGATGTCTGATAAGGAGAAAAGTAAAAAGAAGGTAACCCCGGATTATTCGGATTGCGCAGATAAAATAAAAAGGAAAAAATCGGTGAAATCAGGGAGGGACCCCGCTTTGCGGGAACCCAAATCCGTGGTTGAAAAAGGTTATCGAGATACTTTGTGCCTGCCGAAGACGGGCTTTTCGATGAAGGCGAATCTGGTGCAGCGTGAGCCGCAGCTGCGTAAAAAGTGGGCGAAGGAGAATATATACGCTCAAATCAGGAAGGCCCGCAAGGGTGCGCCTTTGTATATACTGCACGATGGGCCGCCCTACGCCAACGGCGATATTCATATGGGACACGTTATAAATAAGGTCCTTAAAGACCTTGTTGTTAAGTATAAGACTATGGTCGGCTTCGATGCTCCTTATGTGCCGGGCTGGGACTGTCACGGTCTGCCCATCGAATCAAAAGTGGTAACGGAGCTTGGTAAGAAGGTGCACGAGAAAAGCAAGCTCGATATCCGCAAGGACTGTTTCAAATATGCCCGCAAATATGTCAAGGTGCAGAGCTGGCAGTTTCAGGAATTGGGGATATTCGGTGATTTTGAGAATCCTTATCTTACGTTTAAGCCGGCATACGAGGCGGGGATTCTGGAAGTATTCGCTACGCTGGTTGATAAAGGATTGGTTTATAAACAATTGAAGCCGATCCACTGGTCGATTGGATGCGAGACGGCGTTGGCTGAGGCGGAGCTGGAATATAAGGATATTTCGTCGCCGAGTATATACGTGAATTTTCCCGTTGCAAAAGACAGCGTTGGACGATTGGTCGAACTTGGCCTGGTGGAAGAAGGTGAAATGCAGAACGCGAAGGTCTGCTTTATGATATGGACGACAACACCGTGGACATTAGCGGCTAATCTGGCGATAGCGGTGCATCCTTACTTGGACTATAAGACACTGACTTACGAAAAGGATGGAAATAAGTATGTCTCAGTAGTAGCGACTGACCGTATAGAGGCGGTAGTGGCGGCGGGCGGGCTTAACGAAGGTCAATACAGCATAAGCGAAAAATCCGTCAAGGGCAGCGAGCTCGAAGGGTTTCGGTATTTGCATCCGTTTGTTGAGAATAATCCCACAGACAAAGATGCCTTTATTGTAATACCTGCCGAGTATGTTACGACCGAAGACGGGACGGGACTCGTACATACGGCGCCGGGGCACGGGCTTGAGGACTATATGTCAGGGCAGAAGTACAACCTGGCGGTATATTCACCGGTTTTGGATGATGGGCGATATGACGATACGGTGCCGGGCTGGCTGCGGGGGAGAAATGTTCTGGAGGTGGACGTAGTTGTCAACAACCGCTTGAAGGAATTGGGGCTGCTCTATCATCAGGATGAAATAACGCACAGCTATCCGCACTGCTGGCGGAGCAAAGGGCCGGTCATCTTCAGGGCGACAGAACAATGGTTCATCAGCGTCGATAGAGAACTTCTTGGTGCGGGCAAGAGTCTGCGGGATTTGGCGCTGGAGAGCGTTAAGAAAGTAAGATGGATACCGGCCTGGGGCCAGAAGCGCATCGAAGGGATGCTCGAATCCCGGCCGGACTGGTGCATCAGCAGACAGAGAAGCTGGGGGCTGCCGCTTCCAGTTTTTATCAGCTCCGAGGGAAAGACTTTGTTGACAAAGGAATCGGTATTGGCTGTGGCTAAATATATCGCTGAGCATGGCTCGGATAGCTGGTTTACTGATTCGCCGCGAGAGATTCTCGGCGAGGATTTTGAACTGCCGGAAGGTTTCGTACTTAATGAGCTGCAAAAGGAAGAGAATATTTTTGATGTCTGGTTTGAGGCGGGCTGTAGCTGGTACAGTGTCTGTGTAAAAGAGGCGGGCTGGTCTGTGCCGGTGGACTTATATCTCGAAGGCTCGGACCAGCATCGGGGATGGTTTCAACTGTCACTTCTGCCGGGGCTTGGGGCGACGGGCGGAGCGCCGTTCAAGAGCGTTCTGACGCACGGCTTTACTGTTGACGAGAAGGGAATGAAGCAGTCGAAATCGTTGGGCAACTATGTTAATGCGCAGGAAGAGATAACGAAATACGGTTCGGATATTCTGAGGCTGTGGGTCTCAAGTGTAAACTATCAGGAAGATGTAAGGTGCAATGATGAGATAATTGGACGAACGCAGGATGCCTACAGGAAAATCAGAAATACGCTTAGATATCTGCTCGGCAATACCAACGATTTCGACCCGAATGTCAACAGTGTTGCTTACGATAAGATGTTTGAGATAGATAAGTGGGCGATGCAGCAATTGCAAAAGCTGATTGCCGATGTTACCGAGGCGTATGATAACTTTGTCTTTCACAGGGTCTTTTCGCTTCTTTATAACTTCTGCACGGTCGAGATGAGCAGTATCTATATGGATGTGCTCAAGGACAGGATGTACTGCGATGCGGCGGACAGCTTGTCGCGGCGAAGTGCCCAGACAGCTATGCACGGGATATTGGATTGCCTGATTCGGATGCTGGCACCTATATTAGTGCATACCGCGGAAGAAGCCTGGACGGAGTTAAGCAAGTCACAGCAGGTAGAAAGTGTACATATAGCCGAGATGCCGAAAGTCGATGAATCGATTGATTTTGCTTCTGACGAGCCGCGGTGGCAGAAGCTGATGGGGCTGCGTGACGAGGTTTTGCGGGTCCTTGAAGGTCTAAGGCAGGAGAAAAAGATTGCAAGCAATCAGCAGGCGTGTGTAACCATCTGCTGTGATGATGAAGATGCGAGGGTTCTTAATGATTTCGGGCTTGAGCAGTTTGCTGCACTTTGTATTGTAAGTGAGGTTAAACTCGTCAAAGCGACAGGCGAGACTACAGTCGCGGCCCAAAAGAGCGGCTACGATAAATGCCAGCGGTGCTGGAACTATTGGCCGAGCGTCGGCACCGAAAGTGAGCACCCTGATTTGTGCGAGCGATGCGTTGAGGTCGTACACTGACTGACACGGACTATTTAGGACACTGATTGTCACTGACTGACGCGGAGTTTCGCGTTTTGTTTGCCGGATTTCAGGGGCGTTTTCAGTTGATTCCACCATAGGTGGATCTATGATATTGATAATGGTTCGGGAACGAATTAGCCCTCCCTTACGGTCGGGCCTCTGTTGGTGACTGCGGGAAATTTGGATTTCAAATTGTATTTGACGGGAATAAGGTTGGATCCCCGCTCCCCGATCGGAGTCGAGGGCAGGCAGGTAGTGGCAGGCGTGGAAGAAGAAAGGATTCCTCGCGTTTGTAACCCCGCCCAGAGGACCCCTGCCTAAGGATTGCTGGGGTAAGCGGGGCTAAATATAACGGCATAAACCTATCAATAAATTGATGGGAAAACGAGACTCCCAGGATAAACATGGGGGCTAAACATAAAAACCCTGGGTGAAACCCGGGGCTAAATATATCTGAGATTGCTGCGTCGGCCATGATGCGGCCTCCTCGCAATGACAATTCACATATGTTGTTAAGCACCTAATTGCTCGCAGACCTTTTGATAGACCTCGTCGACGGTTATGGTATCAACGTTGTGCTTTGGGTCGCGGCTTTTTATCTTTAGGCCTCTATTAAACGGCTCACGGGCTACGAGACATTCGCTTCTTTCATACGGCGCTATCCTGGCTGGGTTTGACCAACTGAACATTAAAACCAACGGTGTGCCTAAAGCCGCGGCGATGTGTCCCGGGCCGGTGTCATTGCTTACCACAAGTCGGCTTCTTTTCAGCAGAGCAATCAGCTCACTAAGTGAAGTTTGCCCGGCAAGGTTAGCAATTGGGACGTTGGCCAAGGTTTTTAGTCTTTCACCAAGAGAGGCTTCGTTTGAAGAGCCGATGGCAATTAGAGACAAGCCAAATTGTGATGAAATCTTCTCGGCCAGCGCGGCAAAGCGTTCCACGGGCCAGCGTTTGTCTTCGTGTGCTGAGCCGGGGACAAAAACCACATAATTGTCATGCGCAATGCCGTGACTTTCCAATAATCTGCCGACTGAATCGGCGGCCTCGGGGTGGTGCGGCAATACAAATTCCACGTCGAGCTGAGAGGCACCGGCAGTTTTGATTATCTTTAAGTAGTAATCAACCATGTGAATACAATCCTGCGTCTGGGTGATTTTGTGCGTGTAAAAGAAAGGAGCGAGTTCCCTGGCTTTAGACATTCCGTAACGTTTTTTGCAGCCTGAGAGCCAGGCCAAAGAGGCGGTCCTGAAAAGGCCTTGGAAGTCGATTACGGCATCGAATTTGGCACGTCGGAGTCGTCGAATAAGCGAAACAAGGCTGCCGGATGCACCGGGATGGAACCAGGCCTTACCGAGAAACTTACGGTCAAAATGAATTATCTCCGTCAGGTGAGGATGGTTTTCGAGAAGTGCTGCAAAGTCGGGGCGGATAAGCCAGCTAATTTTCGCATCGGGAAAACTTTTGCGCAAGGCCGTTAGGGCCGGCAAAGCCAAGACTATGTCACCCAGTGAGCTTGGTTTTATTATCAGGATGTTTTTGAGACCTTCTGACATAATGAGCTTGTAGCCGATATAAATCCGAATCCCCGTTTTCACGAGGACAAGTATCGAAATCCGAAACAAACCTGTCCTGAGCAGAGTCGAAGGATTCGAAATTCAAATATCGAATGTTCAAAACATTATTCGATTCGCGGTTCGTACCGAGGCACAGGTCGCAGGTGACGGCTCACGGTTCACAAGATACGAATCATCATCTGATTATTGTAAGCGATGGGGTGATTTAAGGCAATTGGTTTTGTTCTGGTTGGTTCCGAATATAAAAATTTGCCGCCGGGGTCTTGCATTACTGTGAGCGAGAGTGTTATAATTATCAAAGAATAGCATACCAGCGAAACTCATTGTCTCTCTTTGAAAGAGAAGGACGAACGTGATGCGCAAAGGAAAAGGCTTTACCCCGTTAGAAATTGAGATTCCTAATCGGGAAAGCCGAGGCTTGCCCGAAAGACACGGAGAAACAGACGTCCGGAAAAGACACCGGAGTTTTCTAACGGGGTTTACATTAGTAGAGCTTTTGGTGGTAATTTCTATTGTCGTGTTGTTAGTGGCGATATTGCTGCCGAGTCTGCAGCGTGTCAAGAAACAGGCAAAGGTTGTTATTTGTCAATCCAACCTGAAGCAATGGGGGACTATCCTTACGATGTACACGAACAACAACAATGGTCTTTGTCCCAGACAGAAGTTTCTCGGCCTTGCTACTCCTGAGCCCTGGATGTATATGATACATGATTACAGAACCGACAATGAAGGTATATACTGTTGTCCGGCGGCGACTAAGGTTGCAAATCCAATCGCCCAGGACAGTTCCAGCATAATAAGATCTCCACGAATAGCAAATGCCGATGTGACAGGCAGTACATTCATAGCCTGGGGTAAGCTTACGTTCAAAATCGAAGGTAATCAGACACCGGCTTATTACGGCAGCTATGGTATAAACAGCTGGCTGTCGCTGCCACAGGAAGGGGGCAACTTTATCGTTGGGGTTGGGCAGTTCAGGGAGACCCATGAAAATTGTTTCTGGAGTACCAGTAATGTTAAAGGTGCAGGCAATATACCTGTTTTTCTTGATAGTTGGTGGTGGTGTAGCTGGGTGAAAGATATTGACAGACCTCCTGAATATGACTGCCAGAAAACGGATTTTCCCTGTGGATGTCGAGATTCGATACGGCGTTTCTGCTTCAACCGTCACGATGGATTTGTAAATGCTGTTTTTCTGGACGGCTCTGTTAGAAAAGTCGGGCTCAAGGAGCTGTGGCGATTGAAGTGGCATCAAAACTTTAATACGAATTCAATTCCGCCGATTTGGCCGGAGTGGATGAGAAAGTTTAAGGATTATTGAAAAGAGTTTTTTTGCCCGTAGAACCGAAACAATATATAAGCAGAATATCGTCTTAGCCTACAAGCCCCTGTTTTTTTCCTCCTCTTCCTCCTTAAAGAAGCAGGGGCTTTTATGTAAGCCTTTCTGCTTTTCCAAACATTTAGCCAGCTTTTTTCCTTGATTTTTGGCCGCAAATATTGTAAAATCATACTATATTCGGTTGACTGTCTTGATGATTAGATGGGGAGGAGAGATGAAAAGAAAACAAAAGAGAACAGGAATAGCCGTGGATGTATTGGCTTTAGCCGGTATCCTGGTGTTTTCATTGTTGGCCATAATTAGTATAACTATGCTTCTGTAAAAACGCCCTTCAGCTTTCAATTTAAAACTCTTCAAAGTCCATTTAAACGGCGAAATCGTCTTGAGGAGTATCGTTTGAAGCTTTTTTTCCAGGAATTTCGCCTTAGATTCGCTGAGAACAGCGGAAAAAGCGTTAAATTCAGAAAAAGCGTTACATTCGATATTACCGGTGGCACATATATATAGTCTTTGCTATTTCATTTTCCAAGGAAGGAAGTAGTACAGTGTATTGGAGATACACTAATACTTAAGCCTCTGCTTTACTCAACATTCTCCTCCATAAAGCAGGGGCTTTTTTTATGTCCGTTATTTACCTTCCTGAACCAACGCTTATTGCCAATCGTATAATAGTATGGAGGGACGTGATGCGGGCCGAGTTGGACTACCCCACCTCCTCTCTCGGCCCGCTCTTTTATTTGCAGACAATCTATAGACCGGCTTTCATTATTCTTACCCTTTAGCTATATCCGACCAAACGTTAATTATAACAAAACCCAACCAAAAATACATTATAGCAAGTATCCCAAGGCATAAGGCGATTTCATAGAATATCTTTATCAACCCTCGCATCTTTCCCCCTTTCAGCTCTCTCAAGCCTGTGTTTTTGAAAGTTTTACCCGGAAATTACCTTCCGCTTCTTCTAAGCTTTCCAGGCGAAAATCCCCCATATATAAAGTATAACTTATTTTCACCCAGCGACAAATTCTGGAAAAATCGTTGTTTTTTGAGATGCCATTGTGTTTTTTAGCTCTGTATAAGCAGTAAGTCGGATAAAAGACCGACTTTGGGATTGTGAGGATTATTTTAGCAGCCCATTTTTTTATGCGTTTTCGGACCACTTTGCCTGTATTGCTCGGCTTGTCTCATTGCATTGTCAGCCCGTAAGACCGACCGCTAACTTACGTTGTCAGGGCCAGTCTTATGCTGCGGGGCCTGGGTGCGGTGATAGTGAGGACGTTCCAGCGGCTTTAAATGCACTTCTAAGGTCGTATTGCGGTAAAAAATTATTCCTTTCCGAACTTTCTGCTTGACTTCCTTATTTTAAATGTATATAATATGTTTTGTGGAGTAGTGTTAAGGAAGGGGAGTACCAGGAAAGATTCGTTGCACTTCCTGACACACTTCCTCACGAGGAGATTTGTATATCGGCGCTTGACCCTGGGCAAGGTATGAGCGCTGAAGCAGTTTGTAAGTGCGCTCTAAATTGGTAATTAGATTACCATCGTGGGATAGGTGTATGCCTTGATAAGATGGCTTAGAAGGCGTAAAACATTGTAAAAGAAGTATAAAAAGGAGGCACGGGCAATCTTTGGGGGGAGGAGAATATATGAAAATAATTTTACTCCGACATTTCCCATTTAACAAGCTCAGCTTCACCGCTAAGCCTCATTTACAAAAGAGTGTCAAGCCTGTCTTGAAAAGTCAATCTTTCCGGGCTCTTCTCGAAGTTCTTTCCAGCCAGAACGGACACAACAATACGAATATGGCATTTCAAGAGTCAATTGGAGCGGCAAAGATAGCTAAAAAGATAGACCCAAACGAACCACTGACTAAGCGTTCAATTTGCTTTATTGACCATATACTTTCGAGTTTGGACATTTTAGAATAATATTCCCCATGCATGTACTCGTACTGAAGATATTCCTTAAGTCTTCTATTTTTGGGGTCGATAATCAATTATGAATGTAATGGTTGTAATGAAAATATTATCCGGTAAAAAATTCCTTTAAATGCATAAAATAAATTAGTGAAAAGGGGTCCATGCGATGCTTAAAACAAAAGACATTATGAACAAGAAAGTAATTTGTGTAAAAAAAGACACCCCTGTAGTTGAAGCCATAAGAATTATGTCGACAAACAACATTACCGGCGTCCCTGTGGTCGAAGACGATATGACCCTGATAGGGATTCTTTCAGAACAAGATGTGCTAAGATTATTCCACACCCATAAAGACGAAAAAGACAGGACAGTAAATACTTTTATGACACATCCTGCTATCAACTTTGATGAGGAGGAACCTTTGCTGGATGTTTGCTACCGTTTGAGGGACAACTCTATCAGAAGAGTGCCGGTTACATCCGATGGCAAAGTGGTGGGTGTTATCAGCAGGTCAGATATCCTTAAATACATTCTTCAACTATGTGATGAAGATGTCGTTCCAGCCATCCTTGCCTCGAATAATACAGCACGATAGATAACCTCCAAATAAATTTGGGCATGTGTTTAGAATGACAAACGGATGCTTTCAGGCGTTTATCGCCCGTCAGCTTTCAATTTTAATCGCCTCACAGGCCATTTAAACGGAGAACTGGTCTTGCAGTCGACGCGGCGCCCAGCCAGGGAGGGGTAACCGAAATCCCACAACTTAAAAATCAGCCAATAACTTGCATTATAGTGACTGAGTGTGCTATAATTATGTCACACAAAAAAATCAGCCGGACTCATAATTTCGGGTGAAAATTCTTGGTTTGGAAGAACCTTCTTCGAAAGAGAAGGGCAAAAGCTATGCGCAAAGGAACTGGTTTTACGCTAATAGAGCTTTTGGTGGTGATTGCTATCATTGCGTTGTTGATGGCGATATTGATGCCGGCTCTGCAGCGGGTCAAGAAACAGGCGAAGGCGGTTGCGTGTCAGTCCAATCTTCATCAGTGGGCAGTTGTCTTTGAGATGTACGCGGGTCAAAATGATGGCTATTTCTGGAGCGGGGATTTTAACAGGAGTGGATGGGAGCAATATGCCTGGGTAGGACCGCTGCGACCTTACTACAGTAATGAGAAAAAGATGCGTTTCTGCCCGACAGCCACAAAACTAAGAGAAGAGGGAGCGAGGGACCCGTTCGCGGCCTGGGGCCCTATGCGGCAGACAGGTGACCAATCCGGCAGCTATGGAATGAATAACTGGCTTTGTAATCCATCGCCGGAAGTTGAGTTTATACATGGGCGGGAGGCGGTTAAAGATAACTGGCGGAATGCTTATGTTGAGGGTGCAGGTAATATACCACTGTTTCTGGATTGCGCGTTTGTTGAGAGCAAGCCGTACGATTTCGACACGCCTCCGGAATACGACGGTGATATATCGACGTATTTGGTAAGTGCTTTACAAATGAAGCGTTTCTGTATGAACCGACACGGTGAGTACCTAAACGGCGTTTTTCTGGATTTCTCCGTTAGGAAGATCGGCCTTAAGCAGTTGTGGACTTTTAAGTGGCACCGAAGTTTTGATATAAACAACTCGTGGACCATGGCCGGCGGGGTCCAGCCGTCCGACTGGCCGGAGTGGATGAGAAGGTTTAAGGACTACTAAAGAGCTTCCCGAAGAAAAAGCCATATTCGGGAAGGACAAGTATTTTCAATGGCAACTGTGGTCGATGCAGGCATTTTCAATGGTAATTTCTTCCAGGCCACCTTCCTTATATTCCCTGATTGTCTCTTCTGCTGTTTCAGCCTTTGTTCTATAAGCCTTAAGCCCACCTTGCCTGAGCTTCTGGACCGCTCTGGCTCCCATACCTACGCAAACAACTGCATCAAGATTTTGGTCATCCAACACCTTTAGCGGATGACACATACCATGGCTATGATGCTCGTCGCTATTGCTGATAACCTCAAAGACTTCTTTGTCTGAATCATAGATTAAAAAATAGGGAGAGCTTCCAAAATGATGATTGACTAATGCTCTTAGTCCTTCGTTTGTTTGTACAGGAATACATATTCTCATTCCATTATCCTTCCACATCTACCTCTGCCACGCCCGAAACGTCCACCTGCTTTTGCCCAACCTCTATCCTTCGGAGCCCTATGAATGTTGGAACTTTTGCACTGAGGGCACTCATTTGGTCTTCCAGAACCATAAGGCAATGTCCACTCGTGGTTACACTCATAACAGACAAAACTTCTCTCAATCATTTCTACGATACCTCCTTCCACCTTTAGGGCTTTGGCGTTTACTAAACAATCTGCAATTTTTTTGTGGGCGGAATTTATAATATTGCCGAAAGTTTGTCGGGAAACATTCATCTTTTTGGCGGCATCTTCCTGATACATTCCTTCCAGGTCAGCAAGGCGAATCGCCTCAAGCTCGTCCAGCGTCAAATTTACTTCCTGTAATAAAGCGACAGGTATGCCTCTTGGCTTGAAATAGTTCGAGCTGGGTCTGCAACATATTTTTCTACGTCTAAATGGTCTTGGCATATAAGGCTCCCAAATAGTTATTGGCATATGCTAATAACAATATAACACGCTTCTAAGCTTATGTCAAGCCGACAAACAAAATTTCTTGAAATTTCTTTTTGAGTGGTTGACATCGTTTTTTTCGTTAGACATATCCCGACACAAACCATAATATGATTCAAAATTACTCAAACTGAACGATTTTGAGCCAAAATATAACATAAGTATTGTCTTGATGAGAGCATAGTAGAGATTGTTATTCCTGTGGAAACAGGAATCCAGAAATGTGGCAAAAGTGTGAATTCCCGCTTTCGCGGGAATGACACAGAGAATCGGTTAGTTTGAATAAATTACGCCGTATGCAATGCAGGATGCGCCCTATGGCTGAAAAAGGGAAATATGTTTATGATTGGCCCAGGCCGATGGTTACAGTCGATGCGGTGGTCTTTGCTAAAACCGATGACAAAACCGAGGTTCTGCTTATCAATCGCGGAAAGGAGCCATTCAAGGGCAAGTGGGCGCTGCCCGGCGGATTTATCGATATGGATGAGGAATTAGAGGACGCGGTAGTCAGAGAGTTGGAGGAAGAGACGGGACTGACAGAGGTACGATTAGAGCAGATGCGTACCTTCGGCACGGTCGGCCGCGACCCGAGGGGCAGACAGATTTCTGTAGCATTTATGGGTCTCGCAACAAAGGGACAGGATAAGATAAAGGCCGGCGACGATGCCGCCCAGGCACAGTGGTTCGATATAGAAAACCTGCCAAAAGAGATGGCATTCGATCATGATGAGGTGGTCAGATTTGCTATTGAAAAACTGCTGAAAATGAAGATGAGCCAGAAAAAACATAACTTACTCAACACTATTAAGCCATATAGACTAGTATCTAAGTGTTTCGCAAAATACATATCTTGGATTTGTGAGAATGTTAAGGAAAATGACCTCGAGGACTATGACCTTATTAGCATCTTAAATAGTAAAGATTTCAAAAAACTCCAATTGCTTGAAGATCTCCTCGAAAGATCCAGATACATACTGGGTGTGAAAGAATCCGATTTCACAAGAATGTTTGGTTTTAGAGATGACCTGCTTGTTGCTGACCCAGAGAAGGTCCATGATATTTTGGCTGAACCGCTTTTGGTTGTTGATCTCGATTCACATGGATTTTCTTCTATACAGAAAATACCTCGCTCAGTGAAATCGCAAGGAAAATTGATACCGGTGGGTGATTTTATTGCTACTCTTAAAGACCAGAAATTTGCCATAGAATTGAAGACAGTGAGAACTGAGAGCTGGGCAGAAGAAGGCAAACCCCTTGGCGATGCAACTATACCAAGTTGGTGGCAGACAATGTTTAGGAACAACGCTATTACTAAAATCGAAGATAAAGATAGGAGAGCTATTGCACAGCTTGAAGACACGACAATTCACTATGGCTGTGATTACAAGATGTTAGTCCTATACACACGGCGCTTAGGTCCTTCCACATTGATGTCAAAAACATCATACCTTGAAGAACTAGAATTTTTGAAAAATCGCTATCCCGAAATTGATTACTTCTGTAGTAAAGATTATTTCGGAGAAATTGTTTTTTATCCTGAGTTATCATAAGGTAAAAGGTGGGGCAAGCCCCACCCTACAGATAAGGAAAATTGTCGGGCTACAGATTAGATTGCCGCGGCCTGCTCCGCAGGCCTCGCAATGACAAAAAACAGACAGATATTTTTTGGAACTGCAATCGCAATGACAAAAGAAGGTTTTTATGAATCAGAGCGTTGATATTTCGGTTGATTTTGCAGGGATTCGATTAGCTAATCCGGTGTTTACCGCGTCGGGGACGTGCGGATATGCCGATGAGCTGGCTGATTTTATGGATATTAATACGCTCGGTGGGTTTATTACAAAAAGTATAACGCGCAAGCCGAGAAAAGGTAATCCGACGCCGAGGATTGTTGAGACAGATTCTGGGATGCTTAATGCGATTGGCTTGGCCAATATCGGATTAGATAAATTCATCGAAGAAAAACTGCCCATTCTCGAAAAGATGAGTGCGGCTGTTTTCGTTAATGTAGCTGGCCAGACTATTGATGAATACGTGGCTGTGGCGCAGCGGCTGTCCTCTGAAAAAGCGATAGCCGGGTTCGAATTGAATATTAGCTGTCCCAACGTCAAAAAAGGCGGGATAAGTTTCGGCACCGAGCCTGAACAGGTAACGGAGATTACTTCGGCGGTGAAAAAAGCTGCCGGGCAGAAGGTTCTGATGGTCAAGCTGTCCCCTGCCGTTACGGACATCAGTGTAATTGCAAGTGCAGCGATTGAGGGAGGTGCCGATGCACTCAGCCTGATCAATACGTTCACGGCAATGGTTATCGGTATTGAAACCCGCAAGCCTGTTCTGGCCAACCGGACCGGTGGGTTGTCGGGGCCGGCGATAAAACCGATAGCGGTTCATCTGGTCAATAAGGTCTATAATGAAGTCGCGAAAAGCCGCGGGATACCGATTCTGGGCGTGGGGGGAATCAGAAACGCTTCAGATGCAATCGAATTTATTATTGCGGGGGCATCGGCGGTGGGTGTCGGGACGGCGAATTTTATTGAGCCGGGATGCGCGGCGAAAATTATCGAAGGCATAAAAAAATATTGCGTACGCAATAATATAGCTAATATCAAAGAATTAATTGGCTCACTTTTAGAGGAGAAATAATTATGGCCGGCAAAATGTTTCACATCGAAAGAGTCCTGCATAAGCTGTTTTTCTCTTCTATCGTGCTTCTGTTGTCGGCTGTGTTGGGCATTGCGGCAGGACAGGAAATACAATTAGATGAACGCCCTGCCGAGCCTGGCGAATGGGATTACCGCCCTGCCGCCGGTGCGGTATCCCAGGTCAATCCGCCGAGCTTTAGCTGGCGGCCTCAAAGAGAGCTTACGTGGGAAATCGAATGCGCTCGTGATACAAGATTCAAAAATGTCGAATATCGTAAAGAGAATCTCGAGTTCAATGTACACTGTCCGCCGCGGATCTTTAAGCCTGGAACTTATACGTGGCGCTATCGCGGCAAAGATAAGAACGGCCGTTATACGAACTGGAGCCAGCCTCGAACGTTCGCTATTGCCAGTGACGCGGCAGTTATGCCGTTGCCGGCCCGCAAGGAATTGATTGGACGGATACCGAAAAGCCATCCGCGGCTGTTTATGCGTCCTGAGAATCTTGAACATCTGCGAGAACTTGCACGGGGCAAAATGAAGCAGGAGTATAATAAACTCGTCAGTGATTGCGAGAGGATTATGGCCAGGCCGCCTGAGACCGAGGAGCCGCCGATGTATTCGAAAGGTTTGGAACGCGGCAGTGAGGCCTGGAGGAAGATTTGGTGGGGTAATCGTACATATACCATCAGAGCACTCAACAGTGCGGCGACATTGGCATTTACCCGGCTGCTCGGCGGGCAGGAGAAATACGGCCTTGAGGCCAAACGCATTCTGCTGGAATGTGCTAAGTGGGACCCCAAAGGCAGCACCGGTTATCGATACAATGATGAGGCGGGTATGCCCTACAATTATTACTTTTCGCGCACATATACTTTTGTTAACGACCTGCTGAGCGAGCAGGAAAAGAGAATCTGCCGGGATGTGATGAAGGTACGAGGGGATGAGATGTATGAGCATCTTTGTCCGCGGCATTTATGGCGGCCTTACGGCAGCCATGCCAACCGGGCGTGGCACTTTCTTGGTGAGATTGGTGTCGCCTTTTTGGGTGAGGTCGAAGGGGCCGAGGACTGGGTCTGGTTCGCCGCGAACGTCTTTTTTAATGTGTATCCGGCCTGGTGCGACGACGACGGTGGCTGGCATGAGGGGGTCAGCTACTGGTCCAGTTACATCGGTCGTTTCACCTGGTGGGCAGATGTGATGCGAGAGGCCATGGGCATCGATGCCTATGACAAGCCATACTTTTCCAGGGCCGGCTATTATGCGATGTATCTTATGCCGCCCGGCAAGGTTAGCGGAGGGTTCGGCGATGGGGCCAATCGCAGAAGGGCTTCAAGCCTCGTGCCGCTGCTGAGCCAGCTTGCAGCGCAAGCCGGCAACGGACATTGGCAGTGGTACGCAGAGCAAATGGGCGGCCCCGAAGTGACATCGGGATACATTGGATTTATCCGCGGCGCCCTGCCGAAGGTGGATTCCAAACCACCGGATGAGCTGGCCGCCTCCAGGCTCTTCAGGGGTACGGGACAGGCCTATCTGAATACGACGTTGAAGGACGCGGGAGAGGACGTGCAGGTCATTTTCAAGTCGAGCGATATGGGGACGCAGTCGCACGGCAATGAGGCCAACAACTCCTTTGTGCTCTGGGCGTACGGTCAGCGACTGCTGATCCGTACCGGCCACTATTATAACTACGGTGGTCCGCATCATCGTGACTGGATGTGGAGCACTCGCTCAGTTAATAATATTACGGTCAACGGGCACGGCCAGCGCAAACGTAACGCCAATGCCCGTGGCAAAATCGTTGCTTTCAAAACCACGCCTTCTATGGATATCGTCGTCGGTGAGGCGGGGCAGGCATACGAACCTGCTATAGAACGTTTTACGCGGGCCATCATTTTTGTCAAGCCGGTATTGGTTGTCGTTTACGACCGTTTGGATGCGGGGGAACCGGCGACGTATGAATACTGGCTGCACGCAATTAATAAGATTGACGTCGACGACCAGCACAATATCCGGGTCCAAAGCGATGATGTTGTTTGTGATATTGATTTTCTGGAGCCATCGGGTTTGACTTTCAGCCAGACCGACCAGTACGACCCCAATCCTATCCCGCGTATCAAGCTGCGCGAGTGGCATCTGACGGCGACGACAGAAGGAAAGAAAAGACAGATGGAATTCGTAACAATCTATCGTCCACATCGTATCAAGGACAGAGTGCCGGACGAGTCAAGTCTGGAGCGGATTGAGGGAGGCTATTTGTTGAAGGCCAAACTGTCCGATGGCGAGCTATCGGCGCTTCTACCAACTTCCGACGATATTGCATTGAAAGCGGACGGTCTTGAAAGCAAGGGAGCAATCAAATGCCGATTAAAAAAAGTCGGCGGGCAGGTTCAGATACTTGGACTTGATGAATAAGATCAGAGGATGCCCTGCTTGACGTTTTCGCAGGATTTGGGTAGTTTATATGAAATTGCTGTGAAGACAAGAAGCACAAATATGTCCCCAAACAAGTTTGAGGTGACACTCAGTGGTGCTTTGAATACGCTTGACTATACCGGCTTACACAAAGAAGGAGCAAAGTAAAATGTCCAAAGATATGGAACAATTATACAACGAAAGAATGAAGCGCTACATTACGGCAATGCGGAATGAGAAGCCTGATATGATTCCGATTCGACCTTTCGTTGCCGAGTTCACAGCCAAGTACGCCGGCTACACATGCCAGGAAGTGGCGCATGATTACAACAAGGCTTTCGAGGCTGCCGTGAAGTGCGCGAAGGATTTCGACTGGGACGCCGTTGTTCCAAACATGGTCTATGTCTGGACGGGTCTGGCGCAGGCCGCCGGATTGCGCTACTACGGCATCCCCGGCATAGGCATCCCCCACACGGTCGGCTTTAACTACATCGAGCCGCCGGAAGAAGAGGCGTTTATGAAGCCGGATGAATACGATGAGTTGATCGATGATCCGACCGGCTTTCTCTACAACACCTGGCTGCCTCGCGTCTCCACCGAAATCAACAAGATTGGTGAGGCCTCGACAAACCGCAACAACCTGGCATTAGTCAAGAGCGGTATGGCTATGCTGCAATACTTCTACGCCTTCGGCCCGCAAATCGCGAGGCTACGATCCGAATGCGGTACGGGGTCGGCCATTGCAGGCATCTTCAAAGCGCCGTTCGACATTATCGCCGACAAAATGCGAGGATACCTTGGGCTGGTGAGTGACATGTATACGCAGCCCAAGAAAGTGCTCAAGGCCTGCGAGGCGCTAATGCCACACCTCGTCAACGTGGGTCTGAGTACTGCCGATGCGAACAATCAGGTGCCCATCGGCTACTGGATGCATCGCGGGTGCGTGCCTTTCTTCAATCCGAAACAATTCGAGTCCCACTACTGGCCCACGCTCAAGCCCTGTATCGAGGAGTTCTGGAAGAACGGCCACCAGACGCTGTTTTACGCCGAGGGCAGGTGGAAACATCACTTCGAGACCTTCCGCGAGCTGCCCGACCGCAGCATCGTGTTTCACTGCGACCAGGACGATATCTTCGAGGTCCATCGCAGCCTGCACGATAAGTTCGCTATCAGCGGCGGCATCCCGAACGTGATGTTGAGCTGGGGCACGCCTGAGGAAGTACGGGAGTTCTGCATGCGGATCATCAAAGAAGTGGCCCGGGATGGGGGTTATATCATGGACGCCGGCGCCATCATGCAGGATGACACCAACATCGAGAACATGAAGGTAATGAATCAGGTGTGCCGCGAGCATGGTGTCTATGCGTCCGGCAGCTACGAGACGCCGACCGATACGCCGCCGTGCAATTTGCCCACATCAGTGGAGTCGCGCAAAAAAGTGACGGGCATGGCGGGCCGGGCGATGCCGCCGGTGAAACCCGGTGTTTGTATTCCCTGGGAAGAGAAATTAAAAGAGCTGCCTGAGATTTCTGGGAACAAAGAGCTCGTCCGGAAAGTGTGGGAAGACATCGACAGTTTGGGTTATGTGTATATCTGGCAGTGTTTGCTGTCATTCTGAGTTTGTGATTTTATTGACAGCAAACGGTGCATAAGATACGAGTAGTAGTTTGTCACATGATTGAATTTATTGATAATGTTGGGTTGCATTATATCGCTGACATTCTGGATTCCTGCTTTCGCAGGAATGACAAATCACATATTCAAGCTTGACACAATCGTAGATAAAAAATCGGAGGTTGTAGTATGAATCCAAGACGGCATATTACACGTCGTGCCTTTTTGAAAAAGGCCGCTGGTGCAGCCGGGAGCGCGGCGGCGTTTCCGTATATAGTCTCTTCATCGGCGCTGGGTAACGCAGGGAGTGTAGCCCCGAGCAACCGGATTGTAATGGGCTGTATTGGTACAGGGAACCAGGGTATCAATGACTTGAGAAGTTTCCTGCGAGACGAACGTGTTCAGATTGTTGCTGTCTGTGATGTGAACCGGGAGAGTGCCGGCTACTGGGATAACCGTATCGGGGGACGGGAACCTGCGAGAAGGATAGTCGAGGAACACTATGCCCGCAATAAAGAATCGGGTACGTACAAGGGATGCGCGACTTATGAAGATTTTCGCGAGGTAATCGGGCGAGAGGACATTGACGTAGTTTTAATCGCCCTGCCGGACCACTGGCATTCAATCCCGGTTATCGAGGCGGCTAAAGCCGGTAAGGATATCTACGGCGAAAAACCTCTGTCACTGACCATCCCGGAGGGACGGGCGATGAGCAATGCGGTGAAACGGTATGGCCGGTTGTTTCAGACGGGCAGCCAGCAGCGTTCAGACCATAATTTCCGCCGTGCATGCGAATTAGTCCGAAATGGCCGGATTGGAAAGTTACATACCGTCAGGTGCGGTCTGCCGGGTGGGACTCCTGATATTTCAAAAACAGGGCATCGTACAAAGCAAGAAACTGTACCCGAAGAATTCAATTATGACAGATGGCTCGGCCCTGCTCCTTATGCCCCCTACTGCCCTGCTCGCTGCCATGTGAATTTTCGCTGGTTACTGGATTACTCCGGCGGGCAGGTCACGGACTGGGGAGGTCACCATCCGGATATTGCACAATGGGGTATGGATACGGAAAAAACCGGGCCGATGGAAATCAAAAACGTCAAAGGTGTCTTTGCCAAAGATGGTTTTTATAACACCGCAAAAGAGTTTTATTTCGAGTGTATATACAAGAACGGAGTTAAACTAATTGTTTCTAACAAGGAGCGTGATGGTGTTACCTTCGAGGGCACGGAAGGCCGGGTATGGGCCAATCGGGGACGTCACGATGCGCAGCCGAAGTCACTGCTCGAATCCGTCATCGGGCCAAACGAAACTCATTTGTACCGCAGCGACAACCACTCCCGAAACTTTATCGACTGTGTAATTTCACGAGAGGAGCCTGTCGCTCCGATTGAAACCGCACACCGTTCCATTACGATATCACATCTGGGTAATATCGCAATGCGGTTGGGGCGGGATTTGAAATGGGACCCGTATAAGGAACAATTCGTCAACGACAAACAGGCCGACCGGATGATGTCACGTTCGATGCGCAGTCCGTGGCACCTATGAAATTTATTATTTACTATTGACTACTTGAAATCGGTCGCAGCTTATGAGTCACGAGAGAGGAGCGTTTTTATTATGAAGAAAGTTAATCGGCGTCAGTTTTTAACAAAAGCGGCCGGTGTGTCTTCGGCAGTAATTGGTTTTCCCTATCTGGTTTGGCCTTCGGCATTAGGTAAGGCAGGTTCGGTTGCTGCGAGTGAACGAATTACAATAGGCTTTATTGGCGTCGGCGGTCACGGCAGAGCGGTCAATCTAACGAACTTTCTGGGCAACGCGGATGCTCAGGCGGTAGCCGTTTGCGATGTCGATACCAACAACAGGAACATAGCACGCGATATGGTGAACCAGAAATACGGCAATAAAGATTGTGCGACTTATAATGACTTCCGGAAAATTATAGAGCGGGATGATATCGACGCTGTGATGATTTCTACGCCTGACCACTGGCATGTTCCAATTTCAATAGCTGCGGCTAAAGCGGGAAAAGATGTAGAGTGTGAAAAACCAACTCTGACCGTTGAAGAAGGCAGGGTCCTTTGTGAGACCATGAAGCGTTACAATCGTGTCTTTCAATGGTCCACGGAAGACAGGTCGGTTGATGTATATCACCGTATGTGTGAGCTGGTTCGCAACGGCAGAATCGGCAAGGTGCACACAATACGCGTGGAATTGCCAAGCGGCCCGGATACGCCCGGAGACCCGACACCAATGCCAATACCTGAAGGTTTTGATTACGAGATGTGGCTGGGCCCGGCGCCGTATGCGCCATATACAAAAGACCGTATTCACTGGAACTTCCGCTGGATTCTTGATTATTCAGGCGGCCAGTTGACAGACTGGGGGGCGCATCTTCTCGATGGTGCACAATGGGGAAATGACAGCGAACACACGGGGCCGGTAGAGGTTGAAGGCAAAGGTGTTTTTTGCAGCGAGGGACTCTATGACACGGCCAAAGAGTACAGAATCGAATATAAATATGCCAACGGTGTTAGATTGATAGTGACATCGGGCAACCCAAGCCTGCGATTCGAAGGGTCCGAGGGATGGATAGGTAATGTCGGCTGGAGGGGGAAACTACAGGCCGAGCATAAAAAAATTCTGGATTCAGTGATTGGCCCGAATGAAATTCATCTTTATACGTGCCGGGCCGGCGAGCAGCGCAATTTCCTCGACTGTGTAAAATCACGTCAGGACTGCTACTTTCCGCCCGAGATAGGCCATCGCTGTTTTACAATTGCCCACATCGGCAATATCTCAATGCTGCTGGGACGAAAACTGAAATGGGACTCGGATAAGGAACGCTTCATTAACGATGAACAAGCCAACCGGATGCTGTCGCGTTCGATGCGCAGCCCATGGCACTTGTAGAATTGACTATTGTATATTGACTATTGTATATTGACTATTGTCTATTGATTATTGGGAAAGGAGGAATTATGAAAGTCCAAAGCAAAAAGATTTGGGTAATTTTACTTTTGGTTGGATTTCTATGTTCGTTCTTGTCGGTTGATAGTGAGGCAGAAGAAGTAAGTGTTAGTTTGACGGGTGGTGATTTTTCTCAATGGCGGGGCAATACCGGGCAGTGGGAGATTGTCGGCGGTGCTTTTATGAAGCCCGACGACGAGAAGATGCTGGGCAGTAAGCCGGGGACGGGAGTAATTATCAACGGCCCTGCCGGCAGGACATCGCATCTTTTCAGCAAAGACGAATTCGGTGATGTCAAGGCGCATATCGAATTTATGATTTCGAAAGGTTCCAACTCCGGAGTTTACTTTATGGGCCGGTACGAGATTCAGGTCTATGACAGTTACGGCATTGAAAAAGGCGAATACCCAGGTATTGAGTGCGGCGGCATCTATCAGCGCTGGGATGAAAACAGAGAACCCAAAGGTTACGAAGGTCATTCTCCAAGGGTCAACGTATCGCGAGAGCCGGGACAATGGCAGAGTTTCGATGTAATTTTTCGCTCCCCGCGTTTTGACAAAAATGAACAAAAGATTGCCAACGCCCGTTTTGAGAAGGTCGTCCATAACGGTACTGTGATCCATGCCGATGTTGAGTTAAGCGGGCCGACGCGTGCAGGTGCGTATAACGATGAAAAACCGACCGGGCCTTTTATGCTGCAGGGCGACCATGGGCCGGTGGCGTATCGCAATATCCGGATTGAGCCGGCTGGGCCGATTCCGTTCTTTGCGATTGATACAGGAACAAAAGACGACAAACATAAAACCGCAAAAGAGCAGGTGGAAATGGTCAAGGAATTAGGATATGCGGGAATTGGATGCACGGCGGGTGAAGGACTCGGTGAAATGCTCGAAGAGCTGGATAAGAATGGTTTAAGACTGTTTGCTGTTTATCTTGGTGCGAATATTGACACCGACCAGCCCAAATACGGCCCGGAATTGAAAGAGGCAATAGAGATATTGAAGGGGCGCAATGCGATACTCTGGCTGTTCGTGCAAAGCAAGAAGCTCAAGCCGTCTTCGCAGGAAGGTGATGCGCGTGCAGTGGAAGTCATCCGGGATATTGCAGATATGGCGGCTGAATCCGAAGTGCGGGTGTCCCTGTATCCACACACCGGCTTTTGGGTAGAGCGGGTAGAGGACGCAATAAGAGTGGCGAAGAAAGTTGACCGCAAAAATGTGGGAGTAACCTTCAATCTCTGTCACTGGCTAAGGACAGATGACGAAAAGAATATGAAATCACTGATAAAATCAGCGATGCCGCATTTGTTTGTGGTCAGCATCAATGGCGCTGATAGTGGAGGTAAAGATTGGAAACAATTGATTCAGACGCTGGACCGCGGCTCCTTTAATATTTTCCGCTTCCTAAAAGTGCTGAAGAAATCCGGCTACACCGGCCCGATAGGACTACAGGGCTACGGCATTAGCGGTGACGCTTACGAGAACCTGAAGCGTTCAATGGGCTCATGGCACAAGCTAAACAAGAAGTTAGCTGCCAAGGAAAAATAGCTCAAAGATTTTCGTTTATAAACTAATTAGTATCTGTTGCGGAAAACGTAAATCGACGATGGCACCCCTGCGAAAGCAGGGGTCCAGAGCGAAAAACTGAATTCCAGTTCCTTCGACTCTGCTCAGGACAGATTTTGCGGGAATGACAAATACTGTTTTCGCAATAGGAACTAACTATGATACAAAGAACGAGCCCGGCATAAGATATGACCCCGTCGCGAGGAAAGCCTTGCGAAAATGTCGATTCGAGCTTCCGTAATATCAATGAAATTTCAATAAGAAAGGGCAAAGAAAAATGAAGAGTAACAAATTGTGTTGTTTGGTAATTTTGGTTGTTGGATTACTTGCCACTTCGGGTTGGGCGGGCGATTGGCCCCATTACCTGGGCCCCAATTTCGACCTCCAGCCTTCGCTTAAGGAGTTCACTGCGAAATCGGGGACCAAGGTATGGGACGCGAAGGTCAAGACGGGCATGTGCTCGCTCACCGTCGCCGACGGTCTGCTCTACACGATGGGCAACAGCGGAACAAAGAAGGACGAGGACAAGAATAAGGCAAGGGACTTCGTCTACTGCTTAGACGCGAAGACCGGTAAAGAGAAGTGGACCTTCGACTACCCCTGCCTTCTCGAACCGCGCCTCCATCCGGGTGGTCCCAGTTCCACGCCAACCATTCACGAGGGGAAGGTATACACGCTAAGCAAGTTTGGCCACATCTTCTGTCTCGAAGCCAAAACAGGGGAGAAGGTCTGGGAGGCCTCGGCAGAACAATATAAACCAGACGCCGCCTGGTGGGGTTTTCCGGGTTCGCCCACGGTCGTCGGCGATGTCGTCATTTACAACGTAGGTGACAGAGGACTTGCTTTGAACAAGGACACGGGCCAGGTTGTCTGGAAGAGCGAGAAGAATGTTGTCGGTTACTCGACAGTTAAGCCACTGCCTACCGACATTTTCAATCGTCCGGTGGTGGCCGTGTTCACAAACCGGGATTTCTTTGTCCTCGATCCGGCAACGGGTCAGTCCGTGGCGACCTACACGAAGACATGGAAGGAGAAGTCGAACTGTAACGGGATAACTCCCTACATCCACAAGGGCCATATCTACCTCGTTCACAGCGCACATGGCATGAGCCGTCTGTCACTGGACGGCGACACGTTCAAGCAGGATTGGCTGTCGGAGGACGCCAAGTACCCAAACGAGTGGTTCGCCTTCAACACCCACGTGATTTACGGGGACAACATCTACTTTTTGACCAAGGACCGCAAGCCAGGTGGGACGGGGTTGAACTGCGTCGACGACGAGACGGGTCAACGCAAATGGTTCGATGAGAAATACGATTTCGGAAATTTGCTCCGGGTCGGTGATAAGATGATCATGCTCAGCGAGACGGGCGAGCTGATCTGGGGCGAATTAGGCGAAGGGGCTTTCAAGGAAACTCACCGGCAGAAGATTCTGGAGGGCCTTTGCTGGGCAAAGCCAGTTCTGCTCGGTGATTTCCTCTACGCGCGCAGTGCGGAGGGAGACGTCGTCTGCCTTAAACTCGAATAGAACTGTTATGGTAGGCTGATGGACACTATAACAAGATGAGATTGGAAATTCGTAAGCTAATATTGACATTGTTAATGGGGCTCAAGGGGGAATCTTTGGTGTATAACCTATAGGATGGAGATCGAGATCGAATACTCTGTGTCTGGTGTTGTCTATAAAAGCAAACCTTGACATAATCCCGTAAAAACTCGTCCAAAATACGTCTAAAGGAGAATAGGCTGCAAACATAAAAAGACCGCATCATCATGGGAAATATGCGGATTAAGCGCTCCTGCCGGAATATTCGAGGTATTCGTCAAATAAAATAGTGCATTCGGCATTATCTTTGGTAATATATGGAAATGGTGGGCATCCATTCTCCGTCCCGAGAAAATCGGGACTGCGAAGGACGAAAGCCCCACCCTACAGATGAGATTGCCACGGCCTTTAAAAAAGGCCTCGCAATGACGACTCTGTGAATAATGTGTTACAGAGAATTAGGTGCTTACAAGAAGAATTCGATACGTTGCAAATGGAAACTCTTAAGCTATTGTGTGATTATTTTCCGACGGCGGTTTTTACCGGCAAGTGCCTGGTTTTCATAAGCGAGAACTGGCGCGTCGAGCTTACCGAGCATAAGGACAGCGATTTTAGCAAGTCGAGCGCTGAGCCTTCGGTTATTCGCGTCAGAATCTACAAGAGAACACTGGACGGCGAGCTTATCGGGGGGCATTATGAAGATTTTCAGCTTGCCTTGATGGGTGAGCTTGCCGGGCAGATTGAAAAATATGTGCAGATGGCAATTGGTGCGAACCTGCGGGAAAATATTGAGTAATTCGCATGCAGGATTGTGCGTGCTTGTAATTCTCAGCAAACCCCCCAGGATAAACCTGGGGGCTAAACGGAAGCCCTGGGTAGAATCCAGGGCTTGTTATTGAGATGGCTAATCCGGCGATTCAGGAAGTTGATGGGGGTGTTGTGTTTGCTGCAAAGATTGTTCCCGGCAGCAGTGGGCAGACGCGGATTTGCGGGCTGCTTGATGGGATGCTGAAGGTTAAGGTTTCCGCGGCACCGGAAAAAGGAAAGGCCAACCAATGCCTGCTGAAGTTTTTAGCCAAAGAACTCGGCGTAAAAACGAATGCGGTTAGTATAATTCGCGGCAAAACCAGCCCGGTCAAGCATGTGCAGGTTTTGGGCATTTCGGCTGATACGCTGTTGAAAATACTGGGTTTGAATAAATAGTATTTGTTTCAGAAAACAAAACCGGATGATATCACCCCTGCGAAAGCAGGTTTCCAGAGCGAAAAAGCTGGATTCCCGCTTATGCGGGAATGACAAATACTGTTTCCGCAACAGGAACTAAATAGGGAAATGGTGGGGCAAGCCCCACCCTACAGATAAGATTGCCACAGCTCTTCGGGCTTTGCAATGATACGTACAATAAACAGGACTTTTGTTAATGAAGGACAAATCAACTCTGCTTTCATCAAGTGACATTGAAGACCCGACTTCACTTGGATATATGCTGAAGTTAGCGGCACCGATGGTGGTAACGACCATATCTTTTACCGTTATGCAGTTTGTTGACAGATTTATGGTTTCGCGTTTGGGAACGGATGCGTTGGCGGCGATTTTGCCGGCCGGGTTTGTCAGCTTTCTTCCCGGCGGGTTCGCCATAGGTGCAATAACAAGCTTAAACACTTTTGTAAGTCAAAGTCTCGGCAGAGGTGACAAAAAGGGCTGCTCGAATTATTTCTGGCAGGCGGTATATATGGGACTTGTTTATTTTTTGGCTGTGGTGGTGATTATGTGGCCGACGGCGCCGTGGATATTCAAAGCGATGGGACATCCGCCGACGGTGGTCGGTATGGAAGTAATATATCTTCGAATTATGCTTTATGCCCATATTCTGGCCGTTATTAACTGGTCGTGCGGTCAATTCTTTATGGGCATACATCGGCCGATTATTACGATGTGCGCATCGCTGTGCGGGCAGGTGGTCAATGTGACGGCTAACTACGTGTTGATTTTCGGCAAGTTAGGTTTTCCCGCGATGGGAATTGCAGGAGCCGGCTGGGGGACGTTTATCGGGATAGGAGTTGCGGCTTCCGTGAATATGTCCCTGTATTTGAGCAGAAATATAAACGCAGAGTTTAATTCCAGACGAACGTTAAATATTGATTTTGGTAAGATGTATGATTTGCTGAAGGTGGGACTTCCTGCGGGATTCGGATTGATGGTGAATGTAGCATTCTGGGGTGTGATTTTGTTCGGATTGGTAGGAAAATTCGGTACCGAAGCTCTTGCCGCGACAAGCGCTGTGCTTTCATATACAAGCCTCTCGGTTATGCCGATTGTGGGGATGAGTATGGCCTTGACAGCGGCGGTGGGCAAGACCATAGGCCTGGGCAGAAAAGATATAGCTATTAAACAAACCAGAGTATGTCTGAAAGTCGCGCTGCTTTATATGGGACTGGTGGGGATTTGCTTTTTTGTATTTAGAAATGCCCTGATGGCATTTTGGTCGTCTGACGATAAAGTAATCGAAGCGGGCGTTAAAATTCTGATTTGTGCCGCCATATATCAGACCTTTCACGCTGCACGGACAATTTACAGCGGCTCATTGCGGGGGGCGGGCGATACGGTTTGGCTGGCAATCATCTCTGCGGTGGGAGCCGTAGTGATATTAGGACTTGGCGGCTGGCTCGTGGCTATGTTTTTTCCCTCATTAGGGGCCCTGGGGCCATGGTCTGCCGCCACGGTTAGTATTATCGCGGTGGGATTAGCCAACCGCTGGAGGTTTAAGAGCAAAAGGTGGATGGACATAGATTTATTTAAGCGCCATGCGGTCAGCGTGCCCATTCAAAACGGAGCGGCGGTTGAGTAACATTATGTATCTCTTATACCTTTTAACCCACACAAATATTAAGGGCTGACAGTGTCTCAAACTGCCAGCCCTTTGGACAAATGGGATAGTGCATAATTATTCTAAACACTTTGTATTTTTCTGAGGTGCCCTATTGTGCTAAAGACGCTATTGACATCACCAGGGATTGGACGCGTTCAATCGCCCAAGGCATCTGAAAGGTAGCTGAGGGACAACACGAGTCGCGTGTACAAATTGTCCATGTGCGCACCATCGAATATCTCAAGCTGATGCTCTATACCGGCAGCACTCAGCGCCTCAGAGAATGCCTGTGCTATCAGTTGCTCTCCTAATTCATCTTTGTCCCCTGCGTCCAGGTATATTCCTTTGAGGCTTGCCAGGTCTGAAACATGGTCAGGGAATATCTGCAGCAGGTCATAAACCGCCCATCTCTGCGCGACATCTTCTCTGATCTGCACATTCTCATCAAACGGAATATCCACGTAAAACGGCGGGTTATCCAGGTTAGGTGAAAAAGCTGCCGAAAACAAATAGAGCATACTCGTCCAGGGTTTAGCAGGATCGGGCCCCATCAGCGTCAACCCCTCAGGATTCTCCGCAGCTACTATTGGCTGAATCCCCGGTAGCAAGCCGGCGGTCATCAGGGTCCCGCTGTGGCTTGCTGCTGCACCAAAGACATCGGGATGCCGCATAGTCAGGTACATAGCAGCGTAACCACCCATGCAGTGTCCAGCTATGCCACGGCTATTCCGGCTCGGCAGTGTCCGATAGTTTGCGTCAATGTATGGGACTATATCATTTACTATATAGTCCTCATGATTGCCGTTCAGTGCTGAATTGACACAGAAGCTACCACCATATGCGGTGCTTATGTCAGGCATCACGATAATCATCGGTTGCATCTTACCATCAGCTATGAGCCCGTCTATAATGCTGGCAAAACCGGCCTCGGGTAAATTCTGCACAGCAATCCCTAACAGACTAAAAAACGGTGAAAACTCCCCGCATGCCCACCAGCGTTCAGTGGCCCCTAATCCGGGCAACAGGTACACAACAGGATAGCCTTTGCCAGAGGTTTCATACCCAGGTGGGAGATAGATAACCATATTCCTCATTGCTGGATCACCCAGCGGATTGCCCTCCAGCGACGGGCTGGTGATCTGGTCCACCGCTAAATCATCTGGAACAGGCAGCGGGCCAGTGGGGGCTAACTCTCCTAATAGCTCTACTTCGGCGATCTGCATACTGTTGGCACTTCCGGCGTCTCGAACGGCCGGGAATAGAACTTGATAGTGAGCGTATGCCACGTCATTATCAAACGAAATCGGCGTTGCGTTCATTGTGAAGCGAGGCCACGCATCCGCCTGGGCGAAATCGACGATATCACCACTGGCAATCAAGGTATATGGCCCATCTATACTGTCATTAGAACCAGAGAGTTCAAATGAAATGGGGTCACGCTCTACCGCATCATTCGCCGTGGTGAGAGTCAGTCCCGTAACAATAC